>Ga0114951_10003390_pt1 | contig 16545 bp, 18 predicted proteins | sample AM7aDNAmetaG_FD_88677 | JGI IMG/M metagenome (GOLD analysis project Ga0114951, IMG submission 88677) | Freshwater microbial communities from Finland to study Microbial Dark Matter (Phase II) - AM7a DNA metaG | ecosystem: Environmental > Aquatic > Freshwater > Lake | place: Finland: Lake Alinen...
GCCAGAGCCCCGAATTAAATCGTTCAGGTAAAAATATCTTTTCCACCAGCCCGTGAAAAAACATGTTTCGAAGTCTATCTAGGATTTAGGGTCCTGATCCCTGATTTGATTTCTCTCTTCCAAAGGATTACAATCCCGCGTCTCTCATTTGTGAATCGTCTTACGCATCCGGAGCCTTAAAATGAAAAACCCCAGGTATTTTCCGCTAGTTTCTTTTAGCATTTTCTTCTGTCTTGTTTTACAAGCCGGGCCTGCGCTCGCGAATGATCAAAAGGCCGCCGCGGAAACGCTCCAGACTTTGAATCGAGAGATCGCCGAAGCGAATGACAAGCAAGATCTCCCCAGCGCGATCCATGCCGCGGAAAAGGCCGTCCAGGTGGCGAAAACGGAATTTGGAAGCAAAGGTTTGGAAGCCGCGGGGGCCATGAACAATCTCGCGAATCTATACCTGTTCGCGGACCGGGCGGCGGAGGCGGAGACGCTTTTCAAGGAGACCGTTCTGATCTATCTTGAAAAGAAAGATAAGAAGGGTACCGAGATGGCAGATCTTTACGTCAATCTTGGTATTGCTTATGCCGCTCAGAAAAAATACAGAGAGTCCCTCAAGATCCTGGAAAAGGCGCTCATCATCCGCCGGGAAAAACTGGGCCCCGATAACATCGCCACGAAGAAAGTGGAAGAGATGATGGGGGATTTTTACAAACTTGCGTACCCGAATTCCCAGAAGCTCTGAGGTTCACGATGATCAAGAAAAGCATTCAGGGGGTTTCACTCTTCGTCCTCGGCGCTCTCTTTTGCCTCGCCGCGCAAGCGGGGCCCGCGCTTGCAAAAATGCCCGGCGAAGGAGAGAAGAAGATCCAGGCGCTGAACGACCAGATCGTTGCTGCGAATGAAAAAAGGGACCTGCCAGCCGCGCTCAAGGCGGCCGCGGAAGCGGTTCGGGTGGCGAAAACAGAAATCGGCCCCGAAAGCCTGGCAGCCGCGGATACCATGAACAATCAGGCAAATCTTTTCCTCTACCTGAAACGCGCGGCGGAAGCCGAACAGCTTTACAAACAGGCCATCGTGATCTACCTCGAAAAAACAGACAAGGATGGCGCGGAAATGGCGTCGCATTATTTTAACCTGGGTGTGGCTTATGCCATGCAAAAAAAATATAGCGCGGCGCTTAACGTCCTCAACAAGGCGCTGATCATACGCCTGAAAAAACTGGGTCCCGATAGTCCCGAAACGAAGAATGTGGACCAGATGATCGCGGAGCTTACGCCGCTCGCCTACCCGAACGCCGAAAAGATCTAACACCCAAGGCTGTTTTCCAGGACCTCTGGCCACAACCAACTTCTTTACACGTTCTTTACATTCCCCTCATCAAGACTTGACACAGTTTCTCTAAACTCCCGGCATGTTCGTAAAAGGAATTAAGGAAAATTCTGTTCCATTCCCATTCAACCGGAGGAGAAACAATCTTATGAGACACCACCCTTTCACAAAACTGGCGAGCCTTTTGGTCGTTTGCCTGATGACTTTTTCGTCCGCGGCGTTTGCGGATGAGGCGCAGCTCATGGACATGGTCAAACAGATGCAGCAGCAGATGACTGAAATGCAGTCGACCGTCACGGCGCAGAAAGCCGAGATCCAGGCGCTTAAGGCCAACGGCGGAAGCATCCAGAAAGCGCCGGGTGGCGTGGAAGCAACTCCTCCGATGAGTGAGGCCGAATTCAACCAACGCCTTAGCGATTCCACGGGCGGCGCCAACAAATGGCTCAAGGACCTCAAGTTCTCGGGCGACCTTCGTATGAGATATGAAGCATTTCATCTTACAGGCAATCGTAATGATGGGACAACGCCACCTGTCAATAAATATCAACCGGACAGGAATCGGTTCCGTTTTCGCCTGCGTTACGGATTCGAGAAAACGTTTAGTCCGGAAGTAAAGGTCGGATTTTCAATGGCTTCGGGTGAGAAATCGGCAGCAGCGGGGAGTGCGTCGCCGTATTCCGTTTATAATACCGATCCCATTTCAACGAATCAGACTCTGGGACAGCTTTCTGATTTCAAGAGCATCTGGATCGAAAAAGCTTATGCGACCTATACGCCGGAGTGGGCGAAGATCGGCGACTCCGACCGCTTAAGCGTTTCGGGCCTGGAAATCACCGGTGGTAAATTCACCAATCCTTTCGAAAAAGGTTCTACCGATATGATTTGGGACCGGGATCTGAAGCCAGAGGGCGCCTATGAAAAGATCGACGCGCGACTTTTGAAAACCGACAGTCTGGACCTCAAGGCTTACGGGATCGCGGGTCAGTTTGTCCTTCAGGAATCAGGAAACGTCGGGACTAAAGACGCCAATCTTTGGGCCTACCAGGCCGGGTTGAATCCTGTTTTTTATGTCTCGGGCATGGAAAGACCGATTGATGCTCTGTCAGCTCTTTCCATCTATAGCTATCAAAACTATACTCAGTTAAACAACTGGGATATCGGCGGTTCGTCGGGTGTGTCCCAGGCGAATGGCAACCCTACCAATGGGGCCAGATTGGCGGCGGAGAACTTTAACATCTTGAGCCTCTACCAAGAGATTAATTTTTACCCCTACGGGATTCCCGTGAAGCCGTTCGCGGAGTTTGCTCGCAATATGAGCAACAGATCTGGTACTCCCGCAACAGGGCCTACGACTAATTCGATGCAGGGCGGCGAGGATGCTTGGTCGCTTGGTCTTACGCTCGGGAAACTTACGAAGAAGGGGGATTTGCAGGGGAGCTATCAATATAAGTACATTGGCGCAAACTCAGTGGTCGGCGCTTTTAACGACAGCGACTTTGGCGGCTATAACTACGGCGGTACTGACAAGCAAGGGAGCGTTATCAAGCTGGGCTACAACCTGACGGATTATTTGACGCTGAACGGCGCGTGCTATCTTGTGCGGCCGATCACTCAGAGAGATCTCACGACCAACGGTATGCAGGTGGATCAGTCGGTTCGCCGGTTCCAGTTGGATATGACGTACAAGTTCTAAGCATTGCTTTAAGGGACAGTCCTTCGGGACTGTCCCCCTGAGTCCTCATCAAACATAACAAGGAGAGATGAAATGAAAACATCAAGAATGGTGGTAAGGGGAGCCCTGGTGCTTGCGCTGGCGGCGATGATCCCGACGGCGTTTGCCGCGAAGAACATTACGGTCAAGGGCTCCGATACGATCGTGGTCATGGGGCAGAAGTGGGCGGAAGTTTACATGCAGAAGCATCCGGAAGCCGCGATTCAGGTGACCGGCGGCGGTTCGGGTGTCGGCATTGCGGCCCTGATCAACGGGACGACCGATATCGCGAACGCGAGCCGTAAGATCAAAACCAGCGAAATGGATAAGGCCAAAGCGGCCGGGTATTATCCCGAGGAATTTAAGGTCGCGATGGACAGTCTTGCAATCGTCGCGAATGCCGCGAATCCCATCAAGGAACTCTCCTTGAAACAGATCCAGGGAATCTATATGGGCAATATCAACAATTGGAACGAAGTGGGCGGGCCGAATCAGCCGATCCTCCGGTATTGCCGTGAGTCGTCAAGCGGCACCTATACGTTCCTCAAGGAACAAGTTCTCAAGAATAAGGATTATGCGGCGGATTGTCAGACCATGCCCGGCACCTCAGCGATCGCGAATGCTGTGTCCAAAGATCCTAACGGCATTGGTTATGGCGGAGCGGCCTATTACATCAAGCAACCTGGGGTGAAGATCCTTTCCGTGAAGAAGGATGATAAGTCCCCAGCTATCAACCCAGTCAAGGCCGACGGGACGCTGGATTATGAGGCGGCGTGGAGCGGGACCTATCCCATCTGGCGTTACCTCTATATGTATACCGGTTTCAAGCCCAAGGGCGAGATCAAGGCTTATCTGGATTGGATCCTGAGCCCGGAAGGACAGAAGATCGTCGAAGAGATCGGGTATGTACCTTTGCCGCTGAAGAAGTAAGATCAGCACAAGCGGAAGTGATCCACACACCCGGTGAGTGGCTAAAACCACACACCGGGTGTGCAACGTTTTTGGGGGCGCATGGACCACAAACTCTTTAAAAAAGATGTCCGGTTCGGGGAGTGGCTCATCCAGAAGCTTCTTCTTGTGGCGGGGATCTCGTCGATGCTGATCATCGCCCTGATCTTTGTCTTTCTTTTCAAGGAAGCCGTTCGCTTTTTTGGAACCGCGAACCCTCTCGATCTGATCGGGAAGTGGACCTACGATGATTGGGAAGGACACTACGTCTTTAAAATGATGTGGCAGTCGATCTCCGAAGTCCCCAAATATTCCCTCCTCCCGCTCATTTGCGGCAGTTTTCTCGTGGCTTTTCCCGCGACGATCATCTCGGGTGTCCTCGGGATCGGCTGCGCAATCTATCTTTCGGAGCTTGCCCCCCCGAGAGTCCGCGAGATCCTGAAGCCGACGCTGGAACTTCTGGCGGGCATTCCTTCGGTGGTGATCGGGTTTGTGATGTTGGCGTTCATCGCGACCTTTGCCCAGAATATTTTTCATACAAAATTCCGTCTGAACGCGTTTGTCGGTTCGCTGGGCGTGGCGCTTGCCGTTTTGCCGATTATGATCACGATCGCGGAGGACGCGATGCGGGCAGTGCCCAAGGAGCTTCGTGACGCCTCGTATGCCCTGGGGGCCACGAAATGGCAGACGGTGTGGGGGACAGTCGTTCCCGCCGCGGTCTCGGGGATCTCGGCCGCGATCATTCTCGGATTTGGACGGGCACTCGGTGAAACGATGATCGTGCTCATGGCGACGGGGAATGCCGCACTTGTGACTGGGAATATTTTTTCAAGCGTCCGGACCATGACCGCCAATATCGCGGCGGAGCTCGGTTCCGTGGCCCAGGGCAGCGAACATTACTACGCGCTTTTTCTGGTGGGGGCGGTTCTTTTTACATTTACCTTCGGCCTGAACCTTGTTTCAGAACTTGTTCTGAACAAGATGCGCCAGAAACTGAGGATGTGATATGGACCAGGCCCTTTCGTTAAATCTTCCCAAGTTGACTTCACGGCGTATCCTCTGGAACGAGATCGTTTCGGATGTGCTGGTCCGATTCTTTGCCTTGATCCCGCTGTCGGCCCTTGCGTTCATCATGTATATGATCGTCCGAAAAGGCGCGGGGACGATTACTTGGCACTTTCTGACCCAGATGCCGCTCAATGGTATGACGGAAGGGGGCATATTCCCCTGCATCTTTGGAACGCTCGCGATCACCCTGATGATGATCCTGATGGCGCTTCCGCTCGGGGTCGCGGCGGCGATCTATCTGACGGAATTTTCGGGGCACGGGATGTTTTTCCGGGTGATCCGCGCGGCAGTCAATAATCTCGCGGGTGTTCCCTCGATCGTGTTCGGTCTCTTCGGGGTCGGATTCTTCATCCTTTTCGTCGGGCGTAATCTCGATCATGTCCTGAAAACGGGTATGCTTTTTGGCCAACCGTGCATGCTGTGGGCGGCGGCAACGCTGGCGGTCCTTGTGCTTCCGGTTATCATCGTCTCCACGGAAGAGGCGCTGAATGCGGTCCCGCAAAGCCAGCGGTCCGCTTCACTCGCGCTCGGCGCCACGAAATGGCAGACGATCTGGAATGTGGTGCTGCCCCAGGCCCGGGGAGGTATTCTCACGGGCGCGATCTTGTCGATCAGCCGAGGGGCCGGTGAGACCGCACCGATCCTTTTCACGGGCTGCGCCTATTTCCTGCCACGGCTTCCGGTGGTGCATCTTTTCGGCGTAATCCCGATCGTCAATCCGTTCGACCAGTTCATGGAGCTTTCTTACCATATTTTTATCATGGCGACGCAGTCCCTGGATGCTGTAAAAACCCTGCCGATCCAGTACGGGACCACTCTTGTGTTGATCTCCTTGACGTTCCTGCTCAATTTAACGGCGATCGTTTTCAGGATCCATTTCAGAAAAAAGATGGGAACCGTTTCTATTTAAAGTTTTTAGGGAAGGCCCGCCGGGCCGTTTTATACCCTCCCTGTGGCGTGGTCCGGCGGGCTTGTTTTCATATAAATGATGCAAAGTAGCTATAGAATTCATGTGAGGGGCGCATGCTGATCGCAGAAGAAAACCAAGGGACAAGGGAGAAAATAAAAATGGGAACCAGGACATTAGCCGGAGGGGTTTTAGTGGATCGGGAGGATGTCACGCTGAATCCCGTCAAGATCTTTTCCCAGGAGCTCGACATGTTTTACGGATCGGTGCAGGCGCTGCACGGGATCACGATGGAGATTAAGGAGCGTGCGGTCACGGCCCTGATCGGCCCCTCGGGTTGCGGGAAATCAACCTTTTTGAGGACGCTCAACCGGATGAATGACACCATTCCCGGCGCGAGGATCAAAGGCTCCGTCAAGATCGACGGGATCGATATCTATGAGCCGGGGGTTAATGTGGCTGTTCTGAGACGGATGGTCGGCATGGTCTTCCAGAAGCAGAACCCTTTTCCCAAGAGCATCTTTGATAATGTCGCGTATGGGCCGAGGCTTCACGGGATCACGGACAAGGCCGTTCTGGAAAATATCGTGGAGGAGAGTCTGAAGAAATCCGCGATCTGGGAGGAAGTAAAGGACCGGCTGGATACTTCCGCGATGCAACTTTCGGGGGGCCAGCAGCAGCGCCTTTGTATTGCTCGCGTGCTGGCAGTGGATCCGGAGATCATTCTCATGGACGAGCCTGCTTCCGCGCTTGATCCGCTCTCAACCGCAAAGATCGAAGAACTGATCCGTCAATTGCGCAAGAATTACACGATCGTCATCGTGACGCATAATATGCAGCAGGCCGCGCGTGTCTCGGATTATACGGCTTATTTTTACATGGGTTCGATGGTCGAGTTCGGCGAGACCCGGAAGATCTTTACCAATCCCGTCAAAAAAGAGACGGAAGATTACATTACCGGAAGATTCGGTTAAAGACGGGCCGTACCACGATTTACGGACCACGTAACGTGGCCCGGGAGCGTGGCCCGTGGCTCGAAAAGAGGAGAAATTATGGAACGTCATTTTCATGAAGAGTTCAAAGGCTTGAGGGAAAAACTTTTTCAGATGGGCCTTCTGGTCGAAGGCGCTGTGGAGAAATCGGTCCAGGCGTTCCTGAGCCGGAAGATGGAGCTGATCGAAGAAGTCCTGGAGGACGAGAAGCTCATCAACCAGCTCGAGATCGAGATCGATGAAAAGGGGCATACCTTGTTTGCTTTGACGCAACCAGTGGCCATTGATCTCCGGCTTCTCACCATGATCCTGAAGATCAATACCGATCTGGAGCGCATGGGAGATCACGCGGTCAATATCGCCGAAAAAAGCAAATATCTGATAAGCCAGTCGCCGCTTGCGCCGGAGTTTCCCATCGAACCGATGGCGAAGGCCGTCCAAAAGATGGTTCGTGATACCCTGGACTCTTTTATGAACGAGAACGTGAGCCTGGCCCGAAAGGTCCTCGAAAGCGACGACATGATCGACAGTTATAACGACAAGATCTATATGGATGTGGCGTCGCTTATGGAGAAGGATCCACAAACGGTTCGCCGGGCTCTCAGCGTTTTGATGATCGGTCGTAACCTCGAGCGTATTGCCGATCTTGCCAACAACATCGCTGAAGATACGATCTATCTGATCCAGGGTAAAGAAGTCCGCCACCACTTCGAAGGGACCTGAGCTCCGGGACGAGGGTCGTTTTTAAAAGGGAAGGGCCGCTGTGTTCCTCCGCCGTCTGAATCTTTTCATTCTTGTTTTCGCGATTTGCGGGATGTCTCTTGCCCCGGCCTCGGAACTGAAGGCCCGGGAACTTGAGGCGGTCGAGGGCTGGGTTTACGGCAACGTTCAGCAAGTCGGATTCCGAGCTTTTATTTTCAAACAAGCGATCCGCTACAACCTCGGCGGCTCTATTGACAATCAGCCCGACGGGTCGGTGCATTTTATCCTCCAGGGGCACCCCAACCGGATCGAGGAGGCCCTAGCCCTCATCCGCAAAGGACCGGCAAAAGCTAATGTTACGGATGTCAAAGAGAACGCCATCTCCGTCCGGCAAGATATCAACTCCGTTACCGTGAAAGGTTGGACCTCGAAGTCCCGCAATTTTGATCATCCCGTCGATCTGGTGTATCCCTTGCGCTCGGACGATGGGGTTTTATCGCCTGCCGAGGCAAGCGGGATATTCAAGAAGATCCTTCGCGAGGCCATGGCCTCCGCAGAGACGCCCGCCGGCAGGCCCGGCTCGTGAGGCGCTCGCACAGTTGAGGCGCGCTTTTTGAGTCTGTAATCCCGCGTAGAGGATGTCGAAAAGCAGATTTTGGCATATTTCCGTTCGATAATTCTTCCTAAAAGAGTGTGTCCCGCTTATTTTAGGGCCATAGAGCACTTTACAAAAACCTTACATTGCCTCAAAATACCCCCCGCTTGTCACGTCCACCACGTCCAATCAAAGGGAGGCTTCTTTTCATGAAAAATCTACGGGCTTATCTTGTCATTTTCGCAGCAGTTAGCTTTTTTTGCGCAGGGGGCTTGCCCGCTCAAGCGAAGGAGGGTGTGATCCAGATCAAGGGATCGGATACCATCGTGAACCTGAGCCAGGCGTGGGCCGAGGAATTTATGACGGAAAATCCCAAGGTCAGTCTTGCCGTGACAGGCGGCGGTTCCGGGACCGGGATCGCGGCCCTCATTAATGGGACCACCGACATCGCGAATTCAAGCCGCAAGATCAAGAAAAAGGAGCTCGATGACGCGCAGAAGGGCGGGTACTATCCCGAAGAATTTAAAGTTGCCGTCGACGCGCTCGCGGTGATCGTGAACCCGGCGAACCCCGTCAAGGAGCTGACGATTGACCAACTTTCCGGCATTTTCACGGGCCAAATTACGAATTGGAATGAAGTCGGCGGGAAGAACGCGAAGATCCTGGTCCTTTCGCGCGAAAGAAATTCGGGGACGCACATGTATTTCCTGGAGAATGTGCTCAGAAAAGGGAACGAGAAGGGGCCGGAGCAGTTCGCTCCGTCGGTTCTGATGTTGCCGTCCTCTGAGGCGATCATCAGTGAAACCTCGACAAGCGAGAACGCTATCGGTTACGACGGTCTCGGCTATATATCCGCGAAGGTTAAAACCATCGCCGTCGCGAAGAAGAGCGGGGATCCCTTCGTTCAACCCTCCAAGGAAACCGCGATGAACAGGACCTATCCGATCTGGCGCTTCCTCTATATGTATACCGGATTCAAACCTCGCGGAGAGATCAAGGCCTTCATTGATTTCGCGATGAGTGAAAAAGGCCAGAAGATCGTGGAAGATATGGGTTTTGTTCCGTTGGGGAAGAAGTAGATTTCGGTTCACCTGTAGTCAGGGGAAGAACTTCGTTGGGGGACAGGCATCACGCCTGTCCCCCAAAGTCATTATGACGGTGAGATAAAAAGTGAGAAAATTCCGCGAAACGATCATTGAGAAGACCATTCTCCTGAATGGTTTTGCCTGCATCCTCTTTGTCGTTCTGATCTTTGTTTTTTTAGCCAAAGACGGACTTGCGCTTTTTAAAACGTTCGCGATCCAGGATTTTCTTTTTGGGCAGATGTGGAGTCCGCTTGCGGAACCGCCCCAGTTCGGGATCCTTCCTCTTTTTCTCGGCTCTGTGATCGTGACGCTTGGCGCCACTGTTATCGCCGTTCCGCTCGGCATGGCCTGCGCGATCTTCATCGGTGAGATCGCACCGCGCTGGATGCGGGAGATCCTGAAGGCCGGAGTCGAACTTCTCGCCGCGATCCCGAGCATTGTGATCGGTTTTATCGGGATGACGATGCTGGGGCCTGTCGTAAAACAAATCTTCCATTTACCTACCGGTCTTACGGCGCTTACTGGTTCGATCGCGCTCGCATTTATGGCCGTTCCCACCATTGTCAGTATTATGGAAGACGCCATCAGTTCCGTTCCTCGAATTTATAAGGAGGGATCCCTGGCGCTTGGCGCGACCCACTGGCAGACGATCTACCGGGTGATCATTCCCGCGGCGTCTTCCGGGATCGTGGCTGCTGTCATGCTCGGGATCGGGCGCGTGATCGGGGAGACGATGGCCGTGATGATGCTCACCGGGAATGCCTCTGTGATGCCCCAGACGATCCTGGCGCCCGTCCGTACGATGACCGCCACGATCGCTGCCGAAATGGGCGAGACGGTGCGCGGCAGTGAACATTATTTTGCTCTTTTTGCCCTGGGACTGGTCCTTTTCCTGATCACTTTCCTGATCAACCTTGTCGCGGATGCCGCGCTGCACCGGAAACGAAAATGAAGATCCGCGCGAAGCCGCACTTTTCAGTGTCGACGCAGACCCAACAAAAGATCGCCTTCACATTGCTGGGCATTGCCTCGAGCCTCGTGGTGGTACCCGTGATCGTGATCTTTGCGATCTTGATCCAGAAAGGCTGGCCCGCGATCAATTGGCAGTTCCTGACCACGATGCCCCGGATGGGGATGCGTGCCGGGGGCATTTTCCCGGCAATCATGGGAACCCTCTATCTTGTGGGTGGGACTATCGTGGTGGCCCTGCCGCTCGGTGTGCTTGCGGCGATCTATCTTGTCGAGTACGCGCGGCGGAATTTCCTCACCCGCATGATCGAGGTTGCCATCGTGAATCTTGCAGGCGTGCCGTCGGTCGTCTACGGTCTCTTTGGCATGGGACTTTTTGTAATCTATCTTAAGATGGGGGTCTCGATCGTCGCGGGGGCGCTCACACTCGCCATTATGATCCTGCCTGTCATCATCACCTCGACGAAAGAGGCGCTCCAAAGCGTGCCGCGTTCGTTCCGCGAAGCGAGTCTGGCCTTGGGCGTTAGCAAATGGCAGACCATCCGCTACGTGGTTCTGCCCAATGCGCTTCCCGGCATCTTAACGGGGACCATTCTCGGGATCAGCCGCGCGGCGGGCGAAACCGCACCGATCCTTTTTACGGTCGCGGCGTTTTATCTGCCGCGGCTTCCCAAGTCGATCTTCGATCAGTGCATGGCGCTGCCTTACCACCTGTATGTGCTTTCAACGCAAGTCCCGAACGTGAAGCCTGCGCTCCAGTACGGGACGGCGCTGGTGCTTGTGGGGATGGTCTTCTTATTGAACCTTGTCGCGATCCTTGTCCGTTCTCATATCCGGAGCCGAAAACAATGGTAGATAAGATCGTTATCGAAAATCTCTGTATCGATTACGGCGGCGTTCACGCCCTCAAGAACGTGAACCTTTGCGTCAAGGAGCATGAGATCCTTGGCGTGATCGGGCCCGCCAACAGCGGCAAAACATCTTTCCTGAGAGCCCTGAATCGCTTGAACGATCTGGATATCTCCTCGCGCCTGAGTGGCTCGATCCGTCTGAACGGGAAAGAGATCAATCGCGAAATGGATGTTGAAGAGGTCCGTAAAAAAGTGACGATGGTCTTCGCTCTGCCCATCCCGCTGCCGATGTCGATCTTTGACAATGTCGCCTACGGTCCGCGTCGCCACGGCATCCGGGACAGAAAACAGCTCGCGGAGATCGTGGAGAAAAGTCTCAAGGAGGCCTTTCTGTGGGACGAGGTCAAGGATCGCCTGGCCTCTTCCGGGATGAAGCTTTCCGGGGGCCAGCAGCAACGCCTTTGCATCGCCCGCACGCTCGCGGTGGAGCCAGAAGTGATCCTGTATGACGAGCCGTGTTCCGGGTTGGACCCCATCTCCACCGCCAAAGTCGAAGATGCCATGCGCGAGCTCAAGAGCCGTTACACGCAGATCCTTGTGACGAACAACGTCAAGCAGGCCGCTCGCGTGGGGGACCGTGTCGCTTTTTTCCTGATGGGAGAGCTTGTTGAGATCGGCGAAGCCCATCAGCTTTTCACCTCACCAAAAGATCAACGGACCAATGATTATCTGACCGGAAGGTTTGGGTGATGTCATGAACAAAATCGAAACGAAAAATCTGAGCCTTTTTTACGGGACTTTCCAGGCCCTTATCGACGTCAATCTTTCCGTTGAAGAAAAGATGATCACCGCCCTGATCGGTCCCTCAGGTTGCGGGAAGTCCACGCTTCTCAGGACGCTTAATCGCATGAATGACCTGATCGACGGGGTCCGGATCACCGGCGAAGTTCTGATCGACGGAGAAAATATTTACGGAAAAGAGACGGACCTGGTCCTGCTCCGGAAAAAAGTCGGCATGGTGTTCCAGCGACCGAATCCGTTCCCGCTCTCCATCTTTGACAATGTCGCATATGGACCCCGGACTCACGGAAGCAAGAACAAGGCGGAGCTAGAAGATATCGTGGAAAAAGCCCTCAAGCATGTCGAGCTGTGGGAGGTTCTCAAAGACAAGCTGGATCATTTCGCGCTCAATCTTTCACTGGAACAGCAGCAGCGACTTTGTATCGCGCGCCTCGTAGCCGTCACGCCGGACATCGTGTTGATGGACGAACCGTGTTCGGCGCTGGACCCGGTCGCGACCCAGCGGATCGAAGAGCTCATGTTCGAACTCAAAAAGAATTACACGATCGTCATCGTAACGCACAACATGCAGCAGGCGGCGCGCGTTTCGCAGCGGACGGGGTTCATGCTTCTTGGAAAATTGGTGGAATACGGCGAGACACGGCAGGTTTTTACGACTCCGCGAGAAAAGAAGACGGAAGAATACATTACCGGAAGATATGGATAACATACAAAAAGAGAGGAAGCGATCATGGACAGACATTTTGCCGAGGAATTAAAAACGCTCAAACAGAAATTGTTCCAGATGGGCCTCTTGGTCGAAGGCGCGATCGAAAAGGCATTCGAAGCCCTTTCGGAACGGTCGGAGGACCTCGTCAAGGCCGTCATTGAAGATGAGAAGACCATCAACCAGCTCGAGATCGAGATCGACGAAAAGGGGCATGCCCTGTTCGCGCTGGTCCAGCCGATGGCCGGAGATCTCCGACTCCTGACGATGATCCTTAAGATCAACACCGACCTGGAGCGCATGGGGGATCACGCGGTGAATATCGCGGAGAAAAGCCAGTACCTTCTCAGTCAACCGCCGCTAAAGCCGGAATTTCCAATGGCGGATATGGCGCGCTCCGCGCAGAAGATGGTCCGTGACGCACTGGATTGCTTCATGAACGAAAATGTGGAACTCGCGCGGAAGGTTCTGCAAAGCGACGATAAGATCGATGACTACAATGACGCGATCTACCAGGATATGGCCGCCCTCATGGAAAAAGATCCGTCCTCCGTCCGCCGCGCCCTCTGCTATGTCATGATCAGCCGCAACCTGGAACGGATCGGGGACCTTGCCAACAACATCGCGGAGGATACGATCTACCTGAAGCAGGGCAAGGAAGTCCGCCACCACTTCGAGACGACCTGAGGATCTTTAAAGCGAACAGCTTTGCTTTTTAGTCTACACGGAAGGATCTACGGAGGGGTCGAGCGTGCTCTGATCGTAGGTCTCGGCAGAAGCCTTGGGGGAAGACGGAGGCGCTTCGACTACAATGTCCGCTTCGGCGGAAGCCGTTTTATCTTCCCGAACCGTTGTCGCCGCGATGATGGGGGGCTTTGCGGCAGGTTTTTTTTCCTCTTTTCGTGCGGGCGGACGCGCTATCTTCGCTATTTTTTCTTCAGGGACTTCCCGGGGCTTGGCATAGTAAACGGGAATCTTTTCTACGACCGGCGCTGGCGTGGGAACCGCAGTCACTGACACTTTCGTCGGCGTGGAGCTCAGCTTTTTTTCATCCAGAAAAACCTCTTTCGTCCCTGCAGGCACCCTCAAACGGAATTCAAGCGGGTCGATCGTGTCCAGGGCCGTGACCTTGCTGAAAAAGAGGGCGGTGCCTTTTTGTGTTTCCGGAGAGATGACCGTGATCTTTTTAGGGTAAATGATCGAATGGAAAGAGCCGGCCCGGCCCGGGATCTCCCGGAAGTCGTAGCGCTGGATCTCGGTAGCGGGGCGGCCGGCGGCATCGAAATAAACCTCCCCCCGGACATCGCCTTCGGGCGTCAGCAAAAGCTTCCGGGCGAGAGTCTCCTCACCGTTCCGGGCGCTAAAAACCTCCAGGCTTGTGATCGCGGAATTATTCCGCTCGATCTTGGCGTGCCGCGGGTCCACCGCGAGGGGCTTCAAGGCCCGGTAAAGGTCGCGTGCCTTGAGATGGCTTTCAATGTCCGGAGAGCCTTCGAGGTCGAAGATCGATCCGTGATAGAGGGTTTTCTGTGAAGGGAGATAAAGGTCAAAGCGGCGGTCGAGCGTCCGGAATTCGAACACCCGTTCTCCGATAGAGTCCACGCAGCTGAGCAGCATTCGCTCGTCGAGCCGCTGATAAAGGAGTTCTCCGCCGCACATGGCCTGCGTGTTGTTGGCCTTGGCAAAGAAGACAAGGACATCCGAGCGGATCGCGATCCAGCGATAATTCCGGGACTCCATTTTCTGGAGGATGCCCTCAAGTTCCGCGTTCGGGGGCGTTTCGGCGGCCCAAAGGCCGGGGATCCCTAAGGCACAGATAAAGAAAAAGGAAAGGAAACAGCGGACGGCCGGCATCACGCCGTTGGGGGAACGCGGGAGACGCACCATTTAACCCTGCGGATTTTGCTCGAGCGATTTCCGGGTGTGGAGGATGCGCTGGACGGCGGTCACATGCGTTCCAACGAGGAGAACCCAAAGAACGAAGGGCAGAAGCGGCGTGATAAGACTTCCCGCGATCAAGAGGAGTACCCGCTCGGCTCTTCCAAATCTGCCGACCCCACAATCCTTAATGAAATTTTCAGCCCGGGCCTTACTGTAACTCACCACAAAAGAGCCGAGGATGATTCCCAGCATGACGAGGAACAAAAGGATCTTTCCCTCGACGATGTAATGGGTTGCCAGGCCGGCAAAGACAAAAAAATCAGCGTAGCGATCCATGACCGAGTCAAGATATGCCCCGAAAGAACTCATTTTTCCGGTGGTGCGGGCCAGAAGACCGTCCAGGAGATCGGCCGCTCCCGCCACAAACAGAAAGATACCGCCGAGGAAAAGATAGCCTTTCGCGTAGATCACGCCGGTGAGGAGGCTTAAGGCCGCGCCCGCGAGCGTCAATTGATTCGGAGTGATCCCCTGGGTTTTCAGGAAAGAAACGATGGCGTTGGCGATCGGTTCGACCTTGGGATACAGCGTTTCGCGTAATGACATGATAGGCTCCTCCTGGGCGAACCCATTTCAACCGCGTAGGTTGAAAGGGGGTTAACAGCGAACGGATCTAACGAGGGCAGGTGCCGGCGATGAACTTCCGGACCAGCTCCTTGGCTTCGTAATCCACGATCTGTTTGGGCGGATGCTTCATGGTGTAGGCCGACATGGAGATAAGCGGCCCGCCGATCTTGCGGTCGCGGGCGATCTCGCAGGCCCGGATGGCGTCAATGGAACAGCCCGCGCTATTGGGGGAATCTTCGACCGAAAGGCGCATTTCGGCCGTGACGGGGAAGCCGCCAAAGCCGCGGCCTTCAATACGAAGGTAGCAGACCTTGTTGTCATTCTGCCAGGGAACATAATCCGAAGGCCCGATGTGGATATTGTCTTCATCCAGCGGGATATCGAGCTGGCTCTGGACCGCGGAGGTCTTGGAGATCTTTTTGGATTCCAGGCGCGAGCGGTTGAGCATGTTCAAGAAATCCGTGTTACCGCCGGTATTCAGCTGATAGGTGCGGTCGATCTTAACGCCGCGGTCCATAAAAAGTTTCGCGAGCGTGCGGTGCGTGACTGTGGCGCCTATCTGGGCTTTGATGTCATCGCCGACGCAGGGGATGCGCTTGGCTTCAAAGCGCTTGGCCCAAGCCGGATTCGAGACAATAAAGACCGGCATACAATTGATAAGGCTGATTCCGGTCTTGAGGCAGGCCTCGGCATAGAATTCCGTGGCCTTCTGGGAGCCGACGGGGAGATAATTGATCAGGATCTCGGCGCCGCTTTCCCTCAGGATTTTCTCGACGTTGCAGGGCTTCTTGTCCGAGGGAAGGAAAGTCCGGTCAGCCTTATAATGCGCCATATGCTCGGAAAAACCATCCAGGATCGGACCCATCTCGACTTTGATCTTGCTCTTGGGAAGCGGGCCGATCGACCAGACGCAGTTCGGCTTGGCAGCAAGCGCGATATCCAGGCGTTCGCCCACCTTGCGCCTGTCGATGTCAAAGGCCGCCACGACTTCGATATCCTCGGGGACATAGCCGGCCATCTCGTAGTTCATGAGGCCAAAGTTCTCGACAATAGGCTTATTCTTGCCGGCCTTTTGGTTGGCTATAGCGCGGTAGTGTTCAATGCCCTGCACGAGCGAAGCCGCGCAGTTCCCGACGCCGACGATAGCGATCTTGATCTTTGCCATGAATTCCTCCCCGTTGATTTGAATGAAGACGATAGATTTTAATCAAATGGCAAAATATGATAGCAGTAAGTCCTTTAAAATCAAGCGAAACGAGACGTCCCTAAATCCTAGATAGACTTCGAAACATGTTTTTTCACGGGCTGGTGGAAAAGATATTTTTACCTGAACGATTTAATTCGGGGCTCTGGCGGCCTATTCTCTGGCCGTAGCGTCCCGATCA
>Ga0114951_10003393_pt1 | contig 16538 bp, 10 predicted proteins | sample AM7aDNAmetaG_FD_88677 | JGI IMG/M metagenome (GOLD analysis project Ga0114951, IMG submission 88677) | Freshwater microbial communities from Finland to study Microbial Dark Matter (Phase II) - AM7a DNA metaG | ecosystem: Environmental > Aquatic > Freshwater > Lake | place: Finland: Lake Alinen...
GCGAAGCATGTTGTGTGCTTCCGCCTCTGGGTCTGGCAACCGACGGTAAACTTTGCCCAGGATGAGGCTGGCGGGATTGCTCCGGTTATTGATACAGATCACAAAGTCGCTCATCGGATCACCTTCTTAATTTTGAAATCCTTGCGGCCTTTGCCGTAAGTGCGCTCCAGGTAGCGTCGGATATAGACACCTCGCCCCGTTGCGATTGTCTCAATGTCTATAACTTCGCCGAGGATTTCAAATTCTGTCATCACTCATTGCTTTGCTGCACACCCTTCGGCCTCGGATTCTGGCAAGCCGCCTAACGCTCGGCTTCAGCGGCGGCGCGTAGCGCCGTCCTCTGCAAGCCGTTGTTAGGCGCCGGTTTCGTAGATGAGCAAAGGCGGACATGCGGCCGCTTTCTTTGCGGACTCGGATTGATCGGAACATTATATTTCACCACTGCAACACAGCGCCCTGGCTGCCGCTGGTGACCATCTTGGTGTAGCGGCTGAGGTAGCTGGGCAGATTCTGGCGCGCGACGGGTTTCCACAAGGTCTTGCGGCGCGCCAGTTCGGCGTCATCAACGTGCAGGACGAGTTGGCGGTTGGGGATATCCACCGTGATGCGGTCGCCGGTTTCGATCAGCGCGATCGGGCCGCCGGCCGCAGCCTCAGGGCTGACGTGTCCAATGCAGGCGCCGCGCGTGCCGCCGGAGAAGCGCCCGTCGGTGATCAACGCCACGCTGTTGCCCAGACCCTGGCCCATGATATAGGATGTTGGGCTGAGCATCTCCTGCATACCGGGGCCGCCCTTCGGCCCTTCGTAGCGGATCACGACCACATCGCCGGCCTTGACTTTGCCGGCCAGGATGCCGGCGCAGGCGTATTCCTGACTGTCGAAGATGACCGCCGGACCGCTGTGTGTCAACATCTCAGGCTTGACGCCTGCGGTCTTGACCACGCTCCCTTCGGGCGCCAGGTTGCCAAACAAGATTGCCAGGCCGCCATCCTTGCTATAGGCGTTTTCAATGGGACGGATGCAGGCAGGATCTGAGCTGTGTGCTTCCGCGATGTTCTCGCCGAGGGTTTTGCCGGTCACGGTGATGCAGCCCAGGTTAAGCGCGCCTGGCTTCTTGCTGATTTCGTTCAGAATAGCGCTGATACCGCCGGCGTTCTTCACATCTTCCATGTGATATTGGCTCGACGGAGCGACTTTGCAGATGTTCGGCGTGCGCCGGCTGATCGCGTCGATGCGCGAGATCGGGTAGTCGATGCCGGCCTCATGCGCAATAGCGAGCGCGTGCAGCACGGTGTTGGTGCTGCCGCCCATGGCGACATCGAGCGTGAGCGCGTTGTCGAGGCTTTCGAGCGTGACGATATCGCGCGCCTTGATGTCGTGTTCGAGCAGCCACATGACCTGCACTGCCGCCTGGCGCGCCAAAGCTTCACGCTCGGGGCTGAGCGCCATTGCGGTGCCGTTGCCGGGCAGACCGATGCCAAGCGCCTCGCACAAACAGTTCATCGAGTTGGCGGTGAACATGCCGCTGCACGAGCCGCACGTTGGGCAGGCCACGCGTTCGATCTCAGACAGGCGCTTTTCCGTCATCTTACCGCTGGAGACCGAGCCGACGGCTTCGAAAACCGAGATCAAGTCGACCACCACGCCGTCGTCGGTTTTACCCGCATACATGGGGCCGCCTGAGACGAACACAGTCGGGATGTTACAGCGCATCGCACCCATGATCATGCCGGGAACGATCTTGTCGCAATTGGGGATGCAGATCAGCGCATCGAACTGGTGCGCGCTCACCACGGTCTCAACGCTGTCGGCGATGATCTCGCGGCTGGGCAGGCTATATTTCATGCCAGCGTGTCCCATCGCAATACCGTCGTCAACGCCGATCGTGTTGAACAGGAACGGCACGCCGCCCGCGGCGCGCACGGCTTCCTTGACGATCACGCCGAACTTGTCGAGGTGGACATGGCCAGGGATGATGTCGAGATAGCTGTTGGCAATGGCGATGAACGGCTTGCTGAAATCCTCTTCTTTGACGCCGGTGGCGCGCAGCAGGCTGCGATGCGGCGCCCGCTCCATGCCTTTCTTGATCGTATCCGAGCGCATCGTGCGCCCCGCGAATCGTCCATTGCCGTTTGTTCCGTTACCCAATGCCATGATCTCTCCTCATCAGCGGTGTACTCACCGCCATTGTGTGCGAATAATAGTGGTTGATTATATGCGCACGTCGTTGACGCACATGAAGACCCCTGCGAAGGTTGATTGCCACAACACACTGCCTGCACATACCCTTCGCAGGGTTCTTGAGCAGTGTGAGTAGCATAAAGCGAACCCTGCGAGGGGACACCTTGGGGTTGTGCTTTGCGCAAGTCCAACCCTCGCAGGGATTGCTTGCGCACTCGCGTGCTTGACACTGCGAGATAATCCGCCACACTATGCGGGGAAAACGATGATTAACCTGCTGATTGTGGAAGACAACGACAAGCTGCGTCCGGCGCTCAGGCAGGGGCTTGAGGCCATTGGCGAGGTGCGCGTCGTGGGCGCGTGCGCCAGCGGCGAAGAGGCGATTAAACTCGTCGAGACTCCCGGCGTTATGCCAGGCGAAGACGCCGGCAGCCTCATCCAGGCGATCCTCATGGACGTGCAACTGGCTGGCGCGATGAACGGCATCGAGGCCGCAGTCGCTATCCGCCGTGAGTTCCCGCGCATGCCGGTGGTGTTCTACTCGATCCAGGACGACGATGCTTACTTCCGCGCCTTTCGCCGCGCCGGCATCCTCAGCCACTACGCCTATGTGCGCAAGTCCAATTACCTGCTGCCGAGCATGATCACACCGCTGTTGCGCGACGCCGTCGCCGGGCGCAGCTTCATCGACCCGGAGATCGAGTCGCGCGTGCATGAAGTGCGCATCAAAGACGAGCAGTCTCCGATGGCATTACTGGAACCGCACGAGCAATTGGTCGCGCGCATGTTGGCGCAGGGATTAAACAACGAACAGATCGCAGCGCGCATGGGGTTGCGCGACAAACGCGCGGTCAGCCGCATCAATGGGATGATCTACGCCGCGTGGGGATTGGGCGACAGCACGACTGACGAGAAGGTGGCGCGCACTCGGGCTGTGCTGATCGTGCATGCGGAACGCTTGATATCGTGGGATACAGACGGCATCCCGCGCATCCTGAACGAGCGCGACGAGTGGATGCCGTATGGGGTCTGAATGACCGGCATATTGTTACTCGACTGGCCGATGATGGCGTTGTCGCTGTTCAACACCATCGTCATCGCGTGGATGGGGTTGACGGTGCTATTGAACGCCGAGCGCCGCACGTGGGGAGTGTGGTTCACAGGCGTCGGCATGCTCGCCGGCGCGCTTTTCTTCATCAGCCACTCAGCGTTGCTCGGCCTTGACTTGAACGACATCAACCCCAACGTAGATGTGTGGTGGCAGATCGGCTGGCCGATTGTCAGCCTGCTGCCGCTATCGTGGTACGTGGTGATGCTGTGGTACAGCGGTTTCTGGGATGATCGGAACTCACCGCTGCGACGTCGTCACCAAAAGTGGTTGTTCGTTTCTATCTCGCTCTCTGGCCTGCTCACCATTGCATTGCTTATTGCCAACCCACTGCCAACGTACTTGCAGGCGACTACCTACGCATTGAGCGACCCGGGTGTGCTGCATGGGCTGCCGGTGTTGTTCGTCATCTACGTGCTGAACAACATGCTGTGCATCAGCCTGTCGCTCGATGCATTACTCAATCCGACGGCATCGGGCCGGCTGATGGGCAACCTGGCGCGCTTGCGCGCCCGACCGTGGTTGATGACCGCTGCGTTGTGCATGTTGCTGGTCAGCCTGCTGCTGGCGCTGGTGTTACTGTGGGTCGTAGCAGGCGCAAGCAACAGCGTGGGAATCACCCTGCGCGTCATCGCGGCGTTCGACATTATCCTGTCATTCATCATCGCGCTTGCGGTGCTGTCCATCGGGCGCGCGCTGGTGGTATACGAGGTGTTTACCGGCAAGACGCTACCGCGACGCGGGTTGTATCGCCAGTGGCGCAATGCGGTTATCCTCGGAGCGGGTTTCGGTGTCGTGGCTGCTGGCAGCTTAACGCTGCATGCGCAGCCGGTGTACATCGTGCTGCTTGCGACAGTCATCATCACTGTCTTCTATGCGCTGCACAACTGGCGTGGATATGCCGAACGCGAACAAATGATGTCGCAATTGCGCCCGTTTATCATCGGGCAAGGGCTGTATGACCAGTTGCGCGCGCCGCGTAGCGCCGACAAAAGCGATGCCACGGAACCCTTTAACACGCTGTGCCGCGATGTGCTTGGGGCGCGTCTGGCGTATCTCATTCCGCTTGGACAGCTTGCGCCACTGGTGGGAGCGGGGTTGGCGTATCCATTGGGTAATGTGCCAGCGATGCTTGCGCTAAATGAGATCACCGCGCAATTCGGATTGCCCGCCGTGATCTGCGTCCCGCTCGATCCCCTGCGCTATGCCGGGGCGTCGTGGGCGGCGCCGCTGTGGAATGAGCAGGGGTTGATTGGGATTCTGTTGCTGGGCGAGAAGCGCGATGGCGGGCTGTATGCTCAGGAGGAGATCGAAGTGGCGCGCGCCGGGGGCGAACGCCTGCTGGACATGCAAGCCGGCGCGGCGATGGCGCGGCGATTGATGGCGTTGCAACGCCAGCGGCTGGCTGAGACGCAGTTGCTTGATCAGCGCGCGCGGCGTTCATTGCATGATGACGTGCTGCCGCGGCTGCACGCGGCCATTCTGGGGTTAAGCGGCGCGCCCAACACGGACGAATCTGTGACGTTGCTGGCCGATGCCCACCGTCGTATCGCCGGCCTGCTGCACGAGATGGCCGCAACGGACGCGCCCGAAGTGGCGAAGGACGGGGTTGTCGGCGCGTTGCGGCATGTGGTCGAAATGGAACTTGTGCGTGACTTTGACGCCGTAACCTGGAACGTTGAACCACAAGTGGAAAGTGCACTACGCCAATTGCCGCAGATGACGGCTGAAGTGGTGTTTTACGCCGCGCGCGAAGCGTTGCGAAATGCGGCGCGTTATGGGCGCGGGGATCACCTTGAGCGCGAATTGCGCCTGCATGTCAGCGTCACGACAGCAGCGTCGAACCCGCAGATCATCATCGAGGATGATGGCGTCGGGCTGCATGGTGAGGCGCGTGCACAGTCTTATGGCGGCGGCAGTGGGCAGGGGCTGGCGTTGCACAGCACGATGATGGCGGTGATCGGCGGGTCGTTGGCGGTAGATAGCAGCGTGGGTGCGGGGACGCAGGTGGTGCTGATCCTGCCGACCATGTAATCCTTGCGGCAAAACACTCCCGGAATCTTCCAAGATTCCGGGAGTGTTTTGCTATCTCCAATCTCCAATTCCCAATCTCTCCTATCTGCGCAACGACAGCACCGCCGGCACCTTGTCGAACATCCAGAAGCCAACTGGAAGGCCGATTACCGTGGCGCACAGCACGTAGCCAACTTCGACCCACACGCCCGTCAACCACCAGCCCACCAGCAGATACCACAACGCGCGCAACAGGAAGTTGTATTGGGGCGTCTCGCTCACGACGGCGCGATTGCCGTGGTAACTTACGCTATACGTGTCGGACCCGCGCAACGCGATGATGTCGGGCAGTTTGTTGAACATCGCGACCGCGAGCGGAATGCCGATCACTGTCGCGGCGAGGAACCACGCCACGGCAATCCACAACTGGCCGGCCCACCAGCCCACCAGGAGAAACCACAAAATCTGGATCAGACAGCCGGGTCGACTTTGCTTGACAATCACACCGTTCATTGCTCACGCTCCTTTGGACGCCTCTGTTGGCGCATCCCACCTTGATTACGAACTCAACCACAAAACGTGTTACCACAATAGGACAGATGCAGGCCTGGCGCATCCGCCGTTGGATTGAAGCGTAGCCAGACTTTTGATGGAGCGGCTGAAATTCAGATCACAATTTCCGGACAACAACTTGACTGCGGTATAATAAAAGCCTTATTGGAATTGGAGTAGAGTGCGGGTGTAGCTGAGTGGTACAGCGTCTGCTTCCCAAGCAGAAGTTCGCGGGTTCGAATCCCGTCGCCCGCTTCAGTTTTGTGTTGAAACAACATTTGTGGTTGTCAATACGACACACCGTCATCCGTAAACACCTGAAATCGCTTGACATTTCCCTGTATTTGCATATCCTTGCACGTTTATAATCCGCGTTTTGACCAGTTTACTGGTTAGGCGGTTTTCGTTGCGACAGCAAATGGCCGTGAGGTCATCGTTCAGTTACCTAACGGGGGCAACGCTTATGAGTTGCCCCCGTTTTTTATACATGGTGAGAGTTGTACAGGTTTTATTACACACGGATCACCGGAGTGATTCTAATCACCGAGGTGGAGTAATGACAAACATGGCGAATGACTATCCGCTATATGATCCGCGTTTTGAACATGACGCGTGTGGCATCGGCTTTGTGGCCGATCTTTCCGGCCGGGCGACGCACAAGATCCTCGATGATGGATTGAAGTGCCTTGAGCGCCTGGCTCATCGCGGCGCGTTTGACGCTGACGGCAAGAGCGGCGACGGCGCCGGTATCCTGTGCTCGATTCCGCACACGCTCATCAACCGCGAGCTGGAGCGCATCGGTCAACGGGCGCACCGCCCCGGCGAGATTGCGCTCGGCATGTTGTTTCTGCCGCGCGAACCCGCGCTCAACACCCAGGCGCGCGCGATCATTGCTGATGAACTGGCGCGCAACAACCTGCTGGCGCTGACCTGGCGCACGGTGGTGCATGAGCCGAACGTGCTGGGTAAGCGGGCTTTCGAGACGCTGCCCGATATCCAGCAAGTGCTGATTGAGCGCCCGGATAACATTCGCACTGAACTGGAATTCGACCAGTTCCTGTTCCTGGTCCGCTCGCGCATCCAGAATCGCATCTTCCGTGAGACCGGCGCCAAGCGCCATGCCTCGCTGCCGGGGTTTTATATTCCGTCCATGTCGTGTCGAACGGTGTGTTACAAGGCGCTGGTGTCAGCGCCGCAACTCCGCCGTTTTTACCTTGACCTGAACGACCCCGATTTTAAGGTTTCACACATCCTCTTCCACCAGCGGTACTCCACCAATACCCTGCCGACGTGGGAAAGGGCCCAGCCCTTCCGCTTTATGTGCCACAACGGTGAGATCAATACGCTGCAGTCCAACATCAACTGGATGAAGGCGCGCGAGCCGCAGATCGAATCGCTCGTGTGGGGCAGTGAGATCGACGACTTGTCGCCGATCATCGACGAAGCCAGCAGCGACAGTGGCATGTTTGACAACGTGCTCGAATTGCTGAATTCCGGCGGGCGTGACATCACTCATTCGATCAAGATGATGATGCCGCAGGCCTGGGAGAAGGACCCCGACATGCCGCCGGCGGTCAAAGGCTTCTTCCGCTATCACGCTGGCATGATGGAACCGTGGGACGGCCCGGCCAGCATCGCGTTCACCGATGGCGCGCGGGTGGGTATGACGCTTGATCGCAACGGCCTGCGCCCAGCTCGCTACATCCACACCAGCGACGGCATCGTCTATGCCGGCAGCGAAATCGGCGCGCTCGATGTTGATCCGGAGAAGATCATAGCCAGCGGCAAGCTCGGCCCCGGCACAATGATCTGCGCCGACATGCAGACGCGTCGCCTGCTGACAAATGACGATATCCTTAAGGAACTGGCATCGCGCAAGCCCTACCGCGAGATCGCGGCGCGCCAGCGCGTCCGCCTCGAAGAGGTGGCCAACCTTGCGCTTGAACAGCCAGCTGTAAATGCAGAGGCGTTGCTGGCCAGGCAGGCGTCTTTCGGCTGGACGAGTGAGGAATTGACCGTGGTCGTCAAGACCATGTTCGAAGACGGCACCGAACCGATGGGCTCGATGGGCGACGACACGCCACTTGCAGTGCTCTCAACCAAACCTCGCGCGTTGTTCAACTACTTTAAGCAACGCTTCGCCGAAGTCACAAATCCGCCGATCGATCACTTGCGTGAGGATCAGGTCATGTCGATGCGCGTGCTGATTGGCGCGCGCGGCAACCTGCTCGATGAGACGGAAGGCAATGCGCATTTGGTGCGATTGAATAGTCCGATCCTGCGCAACGAGGAGCTGAAGGCTATTCAGACGCTGGATGACAGCGCCTTCCAGTCAGTTGTGCTGGATGCCACCTTCAGCGTCGCCGATGGCGCGCGCGGGTTGGAAAAAGCGGCGCATCGCCTGTGTGAGGACGCTGAGCGCGCCGTGCGCGTAGGCGCATCCCTCCTGATCATCAGCGACCGAAAAACCGGCCCGCAAAGGGCTCCAATTCCGGCGCCGCTGGCTGTCGGCGCGGTGCACTATCACCTGATTCGCGCTGGGCTGCGCATGCACGCCAGCCTGATCGTAGAGAGCGGCGAGGCGCGTGAGACACATCATTTCGCCGTGCTGATCGGTTATGGCGCGAGCGCCGTGAATCCGTATCTGGCGCTGGACACTGCGCGCGAGGCCGTGCAACGCGGGCGCATCCGCGACAAGTCGGTCAGCGAAAACGATGTGGTGAAGAACTATATCAAGGCCGCTGAGAAGGGCGTGCTGAAGATCATGTCGAAGATGGGCATCGCCACGGTCGATAGCTACTGCGGCGCGCAAATCTTCGAAGCAGTCGGGCTGCACCAGACGGTGATCGATGAATGTTTCACAGGCACGCCGTCGCGCATCGGGGGCATCTGCTATGCGGAGATTGCCGAGAGCGCCTTGCGCTGGCATGCCAGTGCGTATCCCAAAGAAGGCGCCGGCGAAAACACATCGACCGGCCGCGCCATAAAACTCGATCACCCCGGTTTCTACAAGGAACGCGCCGGCGGTGAACCGCATGGCTACTCGACGAAGGCTGTGCATGCGTTGCAGAAGGCCGTGCGGATCGAAGGCATTATCGAATACGATGGCGAAGCCGAACTGGCGACCGGCGTGGCGCGCACAAACGTGAAGACCTTCCACACGAATGGGCATTTCGACGAGGGCTATCGCATCTATAAGGACGAGTTTGCGCGGCCGTTCCAGTCGCCTGACCAGCCCAGTGAACCGCGCGACCTGCTCGATATTAAGAGCGACCGCGACCCTATCCCTGTGGATGAGGTCAAGTCGCTGTTGAGCATCGCGCGGCGCTTTTCGACCGCAGCCATGTCATTTGGCGCCATTTCCATGGAGGCGCACCAGACGCTTGCGATTGCAATGACCCGCCTGGGTGGTTTGAGCAACAGCGGTGAGGGCGGCGAGGAACTGGCTCGTTTGAGCGACGAACGCAATAGCGGCATCAAGCAGGTGGCCAGCGGGCGCTTTGGCGTGACGCCGGTATATCTGATGAGCGCATCGGAACTGCAGATCAAGATGGCGCAGGGCAGCAAACCCGGCGAAGGGGGTCAGATCCCCGGCCATAAGGTAACGGAGGCGATTGCCAAGGTGCGCCATACCGTGCCTGGAGTAGCTTTGATCTCGCCGCCGCCGCATCACGATATCTATTCCATCGAAGACCTGGCGCAGTTGATCTACGATTTGAAGCAGATCAACGACGAGGCGAAGGTGTCCGTCAAGCTGGTGTCGCAGGCCGGCGTCGGCACGATTGCCGCCGGTGTTGCTAAAGCGCAGGCGGATGTTGTGCAGATCAGCGGTCATAACGGCGGCACAGGCGCATCGCCGCTCAGTTCAATCAAGAACGCTGGATTGCCGTGGGAACTTGGCCTGGCCGAGACCCAGCAGACGTTGTTGCAGAACAATCTGCGCGCGCGCATCCGTGTGCGCGCTGATGGCGGTTTGCGCACCGGGCGCGACGTCGTCATCGCGGCGCTGCTTGGCGCCGATGAGTACTCGTTTGGCACCGCTACATTGATCGCCGAAGGCTGCATCATGGCGCGCGTCTGTCACCTGAACACTTGCCCGACCGGCGTGGCGACGCAGAAACCAGAGTTGCGCGCGAAGTTCGAGGGTAAGCCCGAACACGTGATGGCGTACCTCCTGTATGTGGCGCAGGATGTGCGCGAGTACCTGGCGCAGATGGGCTACCGTTGCATCGATGACGTGATCGGCCGCAGCGAGTTGCTCAAACAGAAAACTGCTCTTGGCTCTGGCGCATCCGTTCAGGCGGGCAGTCTGAATCTCGATGCGCTGCTTGTTCCGACGCCGGCAGGACTGCCGCGCCGGCAGATCGAATCGGCTACGCAACCGCCTCGAAACATATTGAATGTGCAGATCGTGCGCGACGCGCGCCCCGCCATTGATGAGGGCTGGAAAGTGCAGTTGCACTACAGCATTCGCAACCAGGATCGCAGCATCGGGGCGCGGCTGTCGGGTGAAATTACGCGCAAGTATATGGACGAGGGGCTGGCTCCAGGGACGATTGAAATCGACTTCCGCGGGTACGCGGGTCAGAGCTTTGGCGCGTTCACAACCAATGGCATGCGTCTGCACCTGGTAGGTTCGGCTAACGACTACGTCGGCAAGGGCATGCGCGGCGGCGAGATATCGATCCGCCCCTTCCCCGAGACGACGTACGAATGGAGCGACAACTATATCCTGGGCAACACGGTGCTGTATGGCGCGACGGGCGGCACGCTGTTTGCGGCCGGGCGCGCGGGCGAACGCTTCGCGGTGCGCAACTCAGGCGCGTGCGGCGTGGTGGAAGGGGTCGGCGACAATGCGCTTGAGTACATGACTGGCGGTGTGGCCGTCATCCTCGGGGCAACCGGGCGCAACTTCGCAGCTGGCATGACCGGTGGTATGGCGTTCGTGTATGACCCGAACGGCGCTTTCGTGAACCACTGCAACACTGAACTGGTGGACGTCGATCGTCTGACCAACCCGGGCATGAAGAAGCTGGTCAAGTCACTGTTGCGCCGCCACTACGAACTGACCAACAGCGCGCGCGCGCGCGACCTGTTGAAGACGTGGGACGAAGCAGCGTTGTCGTTCCGGCGCGTCTTGCCCAAGGATCGCGTCGCTGAGATCGAAGCGATCAACGAGTTCAGCGACTTCCAGGTCACGTGACTCTTGTCCCTGCGAAGGTTACGCGCGTGAATCGCGGTATATCTTGATCCCTTCGCAGGGGTTACTCACATTGTGCCCATGCTCATAACCAGTCGCGCCAACCCAGCCATCAAGACTATCCGCAGCCTGCGCGATCGCAAAGAACGCGATCGCGCAGGTTTGTTTTTCGTCGAGGGCATCCGCCTGGCGGTCGAGGCTGTGCAGGTGGGCGCGGATATTGAAACGCTGATCATTGCGCCCGATCTGCTCAAAAGCCGCGTGGCGCTCGATGCAGTAGAGTCCCTGCGTCAGGGCGGCCGGGATGCGACCCTGCTTGAGGTAAGCCCGGAGGTGTTCGAAAGCATCTCACACAAGGAAGGGCCGCAGGGCATCGGCGCCGTCGTGCGGCAAAAATGGGAGTCTCTAACGGATGCGCGCATCGGCGACGAGTTGTGCTGGGTGGCGCTGCACGAACCGCAGGATCCTGGCAATGTGGGCACGATTCTGCGCACCGCCGACGCTGCTGGTTGCGGCGGGGTGATCCTGCTCGACCACAGCGCGGACCCTTACGACCCGGCTGCATTGCGTGCCAGCATGGGGGCGATTTTCTCGCAACGCCTGGTGCGGGCGCGTTTTGAGGACCTGTTGATCTGGAAGCTGGAGAACGATTACCGGCTGATTGGCACATCGGATCGCGCCAGCGTTGATTACCGCTCCGCCAGATATCACTTCCCGCTGATCCTGTTGATGGGCAGCGAGCGCGAAGGATTGTCTGCGGATCAACAGAACGGCTGCGACATGATGGTGAGCCTGCCGATGAAAGGGCGCAGTGATTCGCTCAATCTTGCCGTCGCGACGGGAGTGATGCTATACGAATTTTTGGCGAGAAAAGGGGATTAGAGATTAGGGATTGGAGATAGGAAACGCGCGTATTTTTGCTTCTAATCTCTAATCCCCAATCTCTCTTACAGGCTTGAGAGCGGATTGGGCACAAAGACGAGCACAAGCACCAGCACTGCAACGATGGCGAGGGCGTAATGGAGCGGTTCGAGCTTGACGGCCTGGTTGAGCGATGGCGGGTGACTGCGCCCGAACAGCAGCAACATGATGGCCCAGATCAGCCAGCTCTCTGAGACCAGCAACGCCAGCGCGCCAAAGATGGCGATCATCGCGTAAGACAGATATTTTGCTTTCTCGCCGAGGATGGCGTAGGCGATATGACCGCCATCCAATTGCCCGGCCGGAACCAGGTTGATGCCGGTGATCAGCAGCCCGAACCATGCGCCGATCATTATTGGATGCGAGATGACATCCATCCCCGGCATGATTTGACCAAACTTCAGGAAAGTAAGCGTTTGGGTCAAGAGTGAATCGCCGAAGCTGACCATCTGGAGGCTTGGATCGGGCGCGGCCGTCGCCTGCACCTTTGATAACATCAGCCCCAGCACAAGCAAAGGCAGCGCAACGATAAACCCGGCCAGCGGCCCGGCGATACCCACTTCCAGCAGTGTGCGGCGATCCTCAAACGGTTCGCGTTGCACGATCACCGCGCCCATCGTCCCGAAGATGCCGATAAAGGGCAGCGGGATGAAATAGGGCAGCGAGACGGGTGCGCCGCGCAACTTGCCAACCACGTAGTGACCCATCTCGTGTGCGGTGAGGATGGCCATCACAGTCAGTCCGAACATGATGCCGCCCACAACATTGAGGCCATCCTTGGGAGGGTTAATACTCATGCCGCTGAAGATGACCGATGCGAAGGTGGCGATGTACAGCCACAGGTTCACCCGCGTGTCGAGCTGGATGCGCGGCGTGACGCCAGGAACCGCCGTCAGTTCATAGTTGCCACTGCCCGGTTGGCCTTCCTGTTCCTTCAGGAACGGTGTGTACCCGATCCGTTCGACCCTTTCGCGTAAAGAGCGATAAAACTTGTCGGCGGGGATTTTCAGTCTGCCGCGCAGGTGGATTGTGCCATCCTGGTCATAGGTGTAACCGCTGACTGCCATGATATCTTCGACGGCGGTGCGCAGCGCTGCGATGGACTCCAGCCGGTCAGGCGGCGGAGTAGTGCGAGGTGCATTCAACATTCCTTCTATTCTCTCATGCCGCGCCAATCAAGGCGCGCGGCAGGTCTCGGCTGTTTCCCACGCTTCGGTCTCAGCATCCGCAGCAGCGTCAACGGTGTGGCCGTGGAAGTCGCCGCGATTGCTGTGCTCTTCGTACTCGTCGATCAACGCGATGAACAGCGCCGGGGAGGCGCACATCATTAACTTCTGGCGCAACTCGGCGGCGCCAGGCAATCCGAAGATGTATTTCACCGCGTGTTTGCGGAACAGGATCAGACCCCAGTCGCCGTAGTAGTCGACCATTAATTGCAGATGGCGCTTTTGCAGCGTCACCATCTCGTGCAGCGTGACTTCCGCGCGGTTGCGCCGCTGGAATATCCACGGGTTGCCGATGGCTGCGCGGGCGATCATCACGCCGTCGCAGCCGGTGTGCGCCTTCATGCGCTCAATGTCCTGAGCGGTCTTCACGTCGCCGTTGCCAATCACGGGGACTTTGACGGCCTGTTTGATCTCGGCGATCGCGTCCCAGTCCGCCTGCCCGCTGTACCTCATCTCTTTGGTGCGGCCATGCACAGCGATCAACGCTGCGCCGTTGTCTTCGAGCGTTTTCGCTACTTCGAGGTAATTGCGCGTCTGGCTGTCCCAGCCCAGCCGGATCTTGCCGGTGACTGGCACGCTGACGGTGTGCGTCAGCCGGTTGAATATGCGCCCGATTTTCTGCGGGTCGCGCAATAGGCCTGCGCCCGCGCCGCGCCCGCTGACATTCGGAACCGAGCAACCCATATTGATGTCGATGATGCCGGGTTCCAGGCGTTCGAGTTTCTGCGCGGCGATGATGAACTTGTCCTCGTCGGCGCCGAAAATCTGAAACGACATCTGTGGCTTTTCCATCGGCGCATAGTCGAACATACGCATGGCTTTCTTCGCCGCATATTGCACGGCTTCAATCGCAACGAATTCCGTATAGCTCATGGCCGAGCCGTACTCGCGGCAGAGCACCCGAAACGGCAGGTCAGAATACCCATCCATCGGGGCAAGGATCACATCGCCGTAAACCGGGATATCACGAACGTAAAAACAAGCTTTCTCCACACCTTGATTCTAACCAATAAAACAGCGCATGGTCTATTCAATTGAGGGGTTTGTGTTCGAAAATTGTGGCAACGTCATCTTCGTAGACGATGGTGTAAGCCGGGATATAGCGTAAAACGTTGGACAGGTTGCTTTCCCTGGGCATCAGCACCAGCGTGACCTTGTTTGCATCGAGGAGGTCCAGCCAGGATGGTTCGAGGGCGGTGATCTGGTTGTACTCTTTGTAAATGTACTTTTCGCCGCGCCAGCTCGCCATGCGCCCGTCGATGTACACCTTATAGTCTGGCAGGTTCCAGATCAGGTAGCCACCCCAGTTGTAATCGTTGAGCAGTTTTTCGTTTTCGCGGTTTGCGCGGTTGTCGCGCGCCGCCAGGAATTGCACGGCCTTGGTCGGGAAGCCAGCGCGTTCTGCCAACTGCCCGGGGTCGGTGCTGGTGTTAACCCATAGCGCGCCGCGAAATGCCAACAACACCAGCGGCACGAGCGCCAGCGCGATGTTGTAGGTGTAGTACAGCCTGTTGCCTTTGTGCAAACCGAAGAACCGATCCACCTTTTTCTCAAGGAATTGGCGCACTTCTGGCTCCGCACTGGCAGCCAGATATACCCATGGGAGCATGAATAGCACCAGCAACGCGGTGTGGCGATTCGAACTCATGCCCAGATAGAAGAAGACAGGCATGAGTAACAGGTGCCATGCGCTGAAGTATTTGCGCCGCCACAGCAGCCACCAGACGAACAGAAAAGTGAATGCGAAGATCAAGATGCCGATCGGGTTCTGCATGCTCACCGGCAGCCACTCGACGATGTTGGCGCGCGCGTACGAATCGAGGCTGGTGCGGATCGCCTCCTCGTACAGCCGCCAGGTATATGGGTTGATCAGCGTCGCCAGAACGCTCACCACCAGCACCAGCAGGACGTGCCGGAACATACGCCGATAGTCATCCCTGCGTATCAGCCCGAAGGGGAAGGTTGACTTTTCTGAGTCCCCCTGGGATTGAAGCGCAGGGATAAAACGCGCCACAAGCAGCAGCCCAAGCGCCAGACCCACGGTGGCCAATCCGATGATGAATCCGGCGTGGGTGTTTGCCCACAGCCAGAACACCACGATCATCACCCACAGGTTGCGCCGTTCACCGAGGAGATACTGCCACAGCAGATAGTTCACCAGAGCGAAGCCAAAGAGCGTGATCATCTGCGCGCGCCCGCCGATGATGCCGGCATTTACCAGCAGCCCCACCGTCACCAGACCGAGGCTCAACTGCCAGCCGGCCTTGTTTGTCAGCGGCGCCGTTCCAGGTAGATGACGGCCGATCAGCGCCCCGGTTCGCGCCGCGACGATGTAAGCGGCGAGACAGATAATGAAGAATGGCAGGCTCTGACCGATCAGCCCGCCGATGCGATAGGCTTGGTACATCACGGCGTTAGTCAGCCACTCGTGATCCACCCAGGCGTGACCAGGCATCGACCACGTGTAGATGTCCTCAAAAGGGAAGATGCCGCGCCAGATATCCTGTCCCACGCGCAAATGCCAGCCCAAGTCTGGATCCATCGGGATTTGCAGCAGTAGCGCGCACGGGAAGATGATCAGAATCACATCGATGAAGGAGAGATGCAGGCGCGCGAGACCGGCCGAGATGCGCGCGGGGAGATTTGTCATCGCCATAGCTGTTTCGATTGTGCAAGCGCCCCGCGATGATGTCAAGTGCCAGTTTGGCGTACCGGGCCCGAGAATAGAGATTGGAGAATCTTCTTCAGGAGTCTCTCATCTCAAGTCTCTAATCTCTATTCTCAAATGATACAGGGAAGAGCAATGCGGGATTTCACGGGGAAAGTGGCCGTCATTACCGGCGCCGGCGGCGGGATCGGAAAGGCGCTGGCCGAACGTTGCGTTGCCGAGGGGATGCGTGTTGTGCTGGCTGATGTGAACCGCGCTGACCTTCATAACGCAGAGACTGCCCTGCGAGCGATTGGCGCTGAGGTGCTCAGCGTGCCAACCGATGTCTCAATCGCGACGGATGTCGAGAACCTGGCACAGAAAACGTTACAGGCATTTGGTGTGGTGCATCTCCTGTTCAACAACGCTGGTGTAATGGGCGCTAGTGCGGGGGCGTCGCCGTGGCAAACCAAGCTGACCGATTGGGAGTGGGTGCTTGGCGTAAACCTGTGGGGCGTGATTCATGGCATTCATGTCTTTACACCGATCATGCTGGCGCAGGGGTGCGGGTATACCGCAGATTCGTGGGTAACTTTTCGGCGACTGGGGGAGAATAGGAGAACGGAGGGTTGACAAGCATGGGAAAGGCAGTAAAGAGTCGAGTACAAAGGCGTGAGGAGTTCATAACGC
>Ga0114951_10003394_pt1 | contig 16535 bp, 14 predicted proteins | sample AM7aDNAmetaG_FD_88677 | JGI IMG/M metagenome (GOLD analysis project Ga0114951, IMG submission 88677) | Freshwater microbial communities from Finland to study Microbial Dark Matter (Phase II) - AM7a DNA metaG | ecosystem: Environmental > Aquatic > Freshwater > Lake | place: Finland: Lake Alinen...
CTTTTATGATGCTACTCTTGAAGAAGTCGTCATTGATGATCAAGCCTGCGAGGCTTCACCTGAAACCAATGCCGGCCAAGAAATATATGAAGAACCCCTGTTTGAAAATCAGTTCATCGCTACGTCCCCTGAAACCGCCTTTTATGATGCCACTCTTGAAGAAGTCGTCATTGATGACCAGCCCGGCGAGGCTTCACCTGAGACCAATGGCGGCCAAGAAACATATGAAGAACCCCTGTTTGAAAATCAGTTCATCGCAGCTTCCATTCAACCCGATATAGGCGAAGAGGCAATTGATGAATGCCTGATTGAAGATCAGTTCCCGGATCAATCCGAGCAGGACATTAAAAACACGATCATGACGGAAGAAAAAAATCCTGCTTTTGCCCAGACCAGAGAGCTGAAAGATTTGAAACATAATGACTTCTTAACTTTCCGGGACGATACTGGAGCCAGTCGGGAAGTATCGGCAATGCTCAAGGATATTGTGCTGCCAACAGCCGACATCGAGGAAGGCACAGAACAATTTGTGCTGTTTTCCCTGGATGATCAGATGTTTGCAGCCCCTATCGCCAATGTATTCGAACTCAGTCTGCCGCCTGCTGTAATCATGGTGCCCAATACACCGCAATGGATGCTGGGGGTAGCCAATATGCGAGGAGAAATTATTTCCATTGTCGACCTCATGGGCTTTCTGAACATGGGCCAGGAAAATCGAAAAAAACCATCCCGCATGATTATTGCGCAGACAAACGACAGGCAAATGATGCTTGGGCTTACCGTCGATCTGATCAATGGCATAAAATATTTTGCCGCTGACGAAATTCTCCCCGTTCCGCAGAACACGCCCGGGCAGTCCGCAACATACTTGAACGGAGCCCTTGCGCATGAGGATACACTGGTGGCAATTTTCGACTTTGAAAAACTGCTGCAATCATCGAAAATGCGGCAATTCCAATAATTAAAAAACTAAATAATATTATTTTGGCAAAGGAGTACGAGAATGAAATCGAAAAGCGGAATTGCACGTGCCGAATCGAGCGGGAAACCCGGTGGCACACCGTTTAGAAGCATCAAACAAAAGCTCTACTTTTCATTCGGCATCCTGATTCTGTTTTTTCTTCTGGTCAGTATGGGCACCGTTGGCAGCCTTTTATTGTATGACAACAGAGTCTCCAATCTTCTGAGTACACAAATCAGTTTCGCCGAACTGGTAAAGGCTTCGGAGTCTGCGCTGCTTGAAGTACAGGTGCTTGAGCGTGACTTTTTCGCCAACTACCGCGAACGCGGGTTCGATACGGCAAAGGGCCTGCTCAATGAAGCGGAAAACCAGTTTAAAGCTATTCATGGAAGCCTGCGCGACATTCGGCAACTGAGTATCGGGCAGGAAAACATCGATCTAGCAAAAGAGTTTGATCTGGCGGTATCAAGCTACCAGAAAGGACTGAGCAGCGCCGTAGCCATTATTGAAAAACGTGTTGCCGCTGATGGGCTTGAACCTCAACTGCGAACCGCAGGCCAGGCCCTGGAAGATTTTTTTCGTGCACGCAGCATGAATGTCGCTGGCATTCAACTTATGCGTTTGTATGAACAGCGTTATCTTCTGGGTGAAAACAAAGCCGGAGGGATACTTGCAGATGGGATTGCACAAATCAAGGATCAGATGGAATCGGCACGGCTGTCTGACGATGACAGGGAACAGCTCAACCGGCTGCGCACCGTCTATGCCTCTACTCTCGAAAAAGCCAGAGAGTTGGATTCGCAGCTGCAAAAAACCATTGCCGACTACCGCATTCTCGACAGTAGAATCAGGCCGATGCTCCTGTCGCTGTATACCGCCGGCACCCGCGAAAAAAATATGGCTGTCGACGACATGAAAAAGTTGGCCCGCAACATACTGATTGTCAATGCTATAGCATTTTTGTTCGTTCTTTTTATCGGCATTATAGCCGCCGGACAAATCTCCAGGGGCATTACCAGCCAGGTGCAGCACATTGTGGATATTTTTCAAAAAATAAGCGTTGGAGACTACAGCGCCCGCAGCCAGGTAACATCCAACGACGAGCTGGGCAATATGGCCCGTTCTCTCAACAGCATGCTTGATAACATTTTCGAGCTTATTCAAACCCGCGAAGAACGCAACACCATGCAGGCCTCGCTGATGAAACTGCTTGACGATGTGAGCGGCATCGCAGACGGCGATCTTTCTAAGGAGGCGGAGGTGACCCAGGATTTCACCGGCGCCATCGCCGATGCATTCAACTTTGCCATCATGCAGCTGCGGCAGATCGTCCACAGCGTGCAGGACTCGACAATCAGGGTCGGCGCGTCGGCAAACGAAATTTCATCAGCTGCTGAAAAACTCGCCAAAGACAATGAAGCCACTGCTTCACGCATCGTTGCGGCCACAGCAACGCTTGAAGAGATGGCCCTTTCCGCACGCGGCGTTTCCGAAAATGCCGCCCAGTCAGCCGCCGTATCCGATCAGGCCCTTGATGCAGCAAAGCAGGGCGCGCAGGCCGTGCTTGACACCATCGATGGCATGAACCGTATCCGTGACAGGGTTCAGGCAACAGCAAAACGTATTAAACGGCTCGGCGAAAGCTCACAGGAAATCGGTGATATCGTCCAGATGATCAATGACATAGCGGACCGCACCAGTATTCTGGCCATGAATGCGTCAATTCAGGCCGCCATGTCCGGCGAGTCGGGCCGGGGCTTTGCCGTTGTTGCAGAAGAAGTTGAGCGACTGGCTCAGCGCTCGGCTAAAGCCACAAAACAGATTACCGAGCTTGTCAAAGCGATTCAATCGGAAACCAATGAAACAGTTATTGCCATGGAAGAAACAACGCATGAAGTGGTGTCCGGCTCTGATCTGGCAAATGATGCCGGGCAGGCACTCAATCAGATTGAAACCATTTCCGGCACCATGGCCGATATCATCAGGTCGATTTCCCAATCGGCCCGGAATCAGGCTCACAGCTCAAATCAGGTCGCGCAGATCATGCACCAGATATCTGATGCTACGCAGCAGGCTGCAGCAGGAACCAGACAGGCATCTCTTTCCATTACCACTCTTGCCCGCATGGCCGAAGATCTTCGCGGATCGGTAAACGTATTTAAACTCCCGGAAGATGAAAAGCCACGCCTGAACGCATGAGCAGGTATGACGTTTGACGGACGATGCCCGCAAGGGGCTTCCCGTGCTGACATGACACAAAACGCCTCCATATAAGCGATACGGTATGACATACAAGGTTCAACAGGAAGTTCTCGATGGATTCATAGCGGAAGCGCAAAGCTATTTACCTTCAATCCGCGAAGGAATATTTGCGTTTCAAAGCAGCCCGGACAACACAGGGCTGCTTGACGAAGCTTATCGCCAGGCGCACATCATTAAAGGCGCGGCCTCCATGGTCGGCCTGCCCGAGCTGAGCTATCTGGCGGGCTTTATCGAGCAGATCCTTGAAGACATTCTCAACGGGACCATCAGCCTGAACATGCAGGCACTTGCCGTTCTTGACAACGGCCTGTCCTGTATTGAAGCCTGCCTTGATAGACTCGGAGAAAATCTCGACGATTTAAGAACCATTGTCAGCGCGCTCTACATTGCCTACCGGCGGCTGACAGGTCTTCCTGCAGATGAAGACAGCGACGCGGTGGCGGAGATAATGGATGCCATCACCGCGTATTATGAAAAAATGGAAGCCGAGGTGCTTGAAGAAGATGCCTTTGCTGAGCAGCCGGAAGAAACAAGCGCCCCTGAACCTATTCAGGAGCCCATATTCCCCGCACTTGCTGAAATACCTGCCGAGCTGCTTGAAGTGTTCATGCTTGAGGCCGAAGATCACTTAAAAAACATCTCTACTTTTCTCTCGTCTCTGAAGCATAACCCCGATCAAAAGGACGTCATTCAGAGCCTTCGACGCAGCGTCCATACGCTCAAGGGTTCGGCTGGAGCCGTCGGGTTCCGCGCCGTATCGACGCTTTCCCACCGTATGGAGGACATGCTTGACAGACTTTTTGAAGGAACGCAAACACTCGACCAGAACATACTCGAACTACTCACGACATCCTCTGAAGTCCTTGAAGATCTGGCCTCCAACACGGCAGACGAAGCCTTTGTGAAAAGCCTCTACGACAAGTATTCGCGCCTGCTTCAGTCGGAGGAACAAAAAGCAGCTCCAGCAGAGAAAAAACCGAAAAAAATACCGGCAGCGCCCAGTGAACCCAAGCAGCCTGCTGCGACAACTGGGCAGGCAGCCGTTGCCGAGCAGGCCCATAGTAAAGCCGAAGATATGGTACGCATCGGGATGGACCGTATCGATGAAATCATGCGGCTCATGGGGGAGCTTGTCATCAGCAGAAGCTCAATAGAGCAATATATCACGGATCTCACCAGCGCGGTTGAAAACATGGCGCCGACCATCGAGCGCCTGAAAAAAGTCTCCGATCGTCTCGAGACGGAGTATGAAGTCAGCGCCCTTGGCGATGGCCTGGCCACCCGGCGCGGCAATACAATGCCCGGTGGGCGCACAGCAATGCCTGTTTTCACCGAACATGATTTTGATGAACTTGAGCTTGACCGTTATACGGAATTTCATCATCTGCTGCGTCAGCTCGCAGAAACGATCGCCGACATCAAGCTGATCAACACCGATTTGGGCAATATGACCAGCGATTTTGAAACAATGTCGCATCTGCAGGGACGGCTATCAAGCGACATGCAGGACAAGCTCATGAAAATCCGCATGATGCCGCTGTCATCAATTGCAGCCCGCATGCGGCAAATCGTTCGCGTTATCGCTCTGGCGCAGAATAAGCTCGTAGACATGGTAATTGAAGGCGAGCAGATGGAAATTGACAAAAAAGTGCTCGATAGCATGATTGATCCGCTCATGCATATCCTGCGCAACAATGTCGATCATGGAATAGAGCCGCCCGAAGAACGCAAGGCGAAGGGCAAACCCGAAAGGGGCATCATCCGGCTGCGCGCATACTACTCGGGCAACAAAATAGTGCTTGCCATCAGTGATGACGGCAGAGGCCTTGATGCCGACAAAATCCGCCAAAAAGCCGTTAACGCAGGTTATATCGATGAAGAAGCAGCAGCCCGGCTGACCAGCCAGGATATATTTCAATATGTGCTGTTGCCGAACTTCAGCACGGCCGATAAAATAAGTGAGTTTTCCGGACGCGGCGTCGGCATGGATGTGGTAAAAACACAGGTAACCAGCCTTCAGGGAACTGTGGAAATAGAATCAGTCAAGGGCCAGGGAACGCTGGTCATCATCCGTCTGCCCATGTCACTTGCCGTGACACGATCGCTGCTGATAAAATCCTACAATAACACCTTTGCAGTGCCCCTGGGGTTCATCAAGCAGGTCTTGCGCCTTGAGCCCGGCGAAATCGAGCAGACCCGAGACGGTGGGATCGTTCATGTTGAGGACATTCCCTATCCCCTTCTTCGTCTTGGCGACGTGCTGGGGCTGCCGCGCCCTCTGGACTATGAAGAATCACAAACACCTTTGGTGCTTCTGCTGGATATAGGCGCACAATATATCGCCATGACCATTGATGAGCTACAGGGTGAACGTGAAATCGTCGTCAAAAATCTAGGGACACACCTGCGGCGCGTAACCGGCATTGCAGGCGCGACTCTTCTTGGTGACGGATCGGTCGTGCTGATTCTCAATCCGCTTGATCTTGCCTCGCTCCAGGCCCAAAACAAGGGAGTGAGAAAAACCGCTGCAGAACAGGAGAAGGCCCCTGCTGAACAAATGCTCTCAGTGCTCATCGTAGACGATTCCGTAAGTGTGCGCATGATCATGACGAACTTCATAAAAAGTTCAGGATGGCTTCCCATAACGGCAAAAGACGGCGTCGAGGCGCTGGAAATGCTTCAGGCTGTTTCTCAGCTTCCCGACATCATTCTGCTTGATGTTGAGATGCCCCGCATGGACGGCTATGAGCTGCTGTCACGCCTCAAAAGCAATGCTGTCTACAGAGATATTCCCGTTGTGATGATTACGTCGCGATCAAGCGAAAAACATCGCATGAAAGCCCTTGAAATGGGCGCCGCTGATTATGTTATAAAGCCCTACCAGGATGACATGCTGCACAATCTTATAGAGCACCTGCTGCTTCTGCCAACGGCCTGAGGCTGCAGTGTGCAGCAAGGCTCTGCATATGCCAAAACGGTGGGGCCGCAAAGTTTAATGAATAAGCAAAAAGGGCGGAAGCAGATATGCAGCTTAAACAGGAATTTACATAGGGTAAATATCGAGGCAATCACCTTGGTTTAGAAAAGCCGCAGGCTCAGCTATGCGGCTTTTTTTACAGTCACAAGACATGCTATGCATCAATGTTTTTTTTCTTTAACTGTGGTTGTACTGGTGCTGAGGGACTTGAGAACCCGGAGTGCCTTTTCCCCAAGCCCTTCGGGCACTTTCAATGTATAGATCCCGCTCGGCAACTGGTAGCCGGTAAGCTCAGGGTTAAGCTCTTTCACAATTTTAAAGTCCGTACCGATGCCTTGAGCCACATCGGTTATATGCACGGGATGCTCCAGCTGCACGGAGATCAAATCGTTCTTAATAGGTTTATACAAATGCTCTTTGGGAATATCATAGCCGTACCTCTCTGGATGCTGCAAAATCAGCTTTATAGCCGCAATGCGGAAAACAAACCGCTCGGTTTCAAGAGGCAAATTCAAGCGGTAATAATCAGCGACTTTCTGAATTTCTATTTCACGGCGCAGGCGGGCTTCGCCGCAGTTATAGGCAGCAAGGGCAAGCGTCCAGTGCCCGAATTCCTGCTGCAACTTTTGCAGATACCGCAGCGCCGCGCCGGTTGAGCTTTCAAGGCTGTAGCGCTCGTCAACAAGCTCTTCTTTGCGCAGGCCATTGCGAACACCAGTCTCCTCAATTATCTGCCAGGTTCCAACCGCTGCCTTATTTGACTCAACATAGGGCAGCAGCGAGCTTTCGGCAACGGCAAGGTATTTCAGGTCATCAGGCATCCCGAGCTCTGCAAGGCGCTTTTCAATAACAGGAAACACCCTGCCAGCCCGCTTGATCCACATAAACACTTGTGCCTGATCCCAAACCGATATCGTCAGCTCCCGGTCAAGCATTTCACGCACGGCGGGCACTCCCAGAGGCAGTGCCTCACCGCAGAGGGAAAGACTGTCGGGCACATCCATATCGCGATACACTGGCAGTGCGGCCTCTCGTGCTGCCACCACCGTGCCTGTAGCACTAGCAATAAAAGCGAACACTCCGGCTGTTAAAATGAATCGCTTTACGCAATAAGCATAAACCTTCCGCATGGGTACATCCTTTATACCTTCGCATGAATCGGCAGCATCACGATGAACGTAACGCCGCTTCCCGCATTTTGTTCGACGCTGATCTCGCCGCCATGAGCATCTACAATACGCTTGCAAATCTGCAGGCCAAGACCCGTTCCGCGTGCGATACCTGAACGGGATGCATCAACCTGATAAAAACGATTGAATATGTGCGGCACTTCACTCCTCGGAATGCCTATGCCAGTGTCACGCACCTGCATTTGGACGCCATTGCTATTCTTAAGAAGCATGGTTATTACCTGCCCGCCTTCAGGGGTGAACTTGATGGCGTTGTCCAACAGATTGCTCACCAGCTGCAATATACGCGTTCTATCCCCGCATATCACCACATCATCGCATCGCTCACAGGTAAACTGCAACTGCTTCTCCTGGGCCATGGGTAAAAAGAATTCATAAATATCACGAATTACTTCTCCCATGTTAAAAGTGGTCAAATCAAGGTTGACCTTCTGCATCTCGAATCGGGAGATCAAAAACAGATCATTGACTATTTTTATAAGAAAGTTGATGCGTTCCAGGCAATCAGCAATGCTCTCACGGTATTCACTGGTATCGCGCTGCTCCGCAAGCGCTACCTCCATGGTGCCCTTGAGGGAGAACAGAGGATTGCGCAACTCATGGGATACATCGGCAGTGAACTGTTTGATCTCGCCGAAAGATTTCTCAAGGCGTTCTATCATGGAGTTGATGGTCGTGGTAAGCTCATGTACCTCGTCATGGGCCGGCGGCACAGGAAGCCGCTCCTGCAGGTTCTGCGAGTTGATTCTGCTGGCAACCCGGGCTATGCCTTTAATGATCTGCCGTGGTTTGTTTGCCGCAAGCATGCCGCACAGCAGGCTCAGCACCATCACCACGGGAAACGCAAGCAGCAGGTTTTCGTAAAAACGCTGCAGGAGCTCCCTGTCCTGGCGTTTTTCAGTAAATATCTGCACATTCAGGTCAGGCATATCGTCAATGAAAATTTTGCGCTCATACAGCCGGTACAGCATATATCTGCCGGGTATCCTCAAGGTGCTGAATTCCCGCTGATGCTGTAACTCGGGGAAAGGCAATTTTGCCGCCTTTTTTGACTGATAGAGCATCTCCCCTGAAGTTGAGCGCACCCGAAAATCAAAGGGATAGTATTTGCGCCGGGAAACGTCGGCCTCAAATACCTGGCAGCCGACGATAACACTTTTATTTTCAGCGATATCGTCGGCCAGTTCACGGGTTTCATCCACCAGAATTTTATCAACCTGCTTGTCCAGAAGATGTTCAAGCCTGATATAAGAAAAAACACTTACTCCGATAGCAAGAACAAGCAGGATAAGGGTTGAAGAAATGGTGAGCCTGACGTCCAGCCGGGAAAAAAAACTAGTCTTCAGCTTTGAGAACATACCCGACGCCCTTAATGGTTTTGATAAGTTTGACGGCTGCATCAGAGTCTATCTTTCCACGCAGCCGATTGATGTGCACATCGATGATATTGCTTGAGGTATCGAAATCATAACCCCAGACGCATTCAAGTATCATGGTGCGCGTTAGAATCTGCCCTGCATTGCGCATCATATATTCAAGCAGCGCGAACTCCTTGCCCGAAAGCTCTATCACCTGCCCTGCCCGCTCGGCGGTGCGTGTAATAAGATTGAGTGTCAGGTCTGCAAGTGTCAGCCGCGAGCTCTCGTTATCTTTTTGGCCCCGCCGCAAAACAGCCCTGATGCGGGCCAGCAGCTCGGGAAAAGAAAAAGGCTTTATAAGATAGTCATCAGCGCCAAGCTCCAAACCATGCACCACATCGCTTTTCTCATCGCGGGCTGTTAGAAAAATAACAGGGGTCGCAATGCCAGCCCGGCGCGCAGCCTTTAAAAGCTCAAACCCGCTCATCTCGGGAAGCATAATATCAAGAATTATGAGATCATACACTTGCGATGTCGCCAGATACAGCCCTTCCTCGCCGTCAAAAACTGCGTCAACGGTATAACCGACTTCGGAAAGCCCTTTTTTTAAAAAACGAGAAGTGCTTCGATCATCCTCAACAAGCAAAATGCGCATAGCATGTGCCCCTTAACTTTTTAAATTTTAAAGCCGTTTGCTGCCTACCTTGCATAAATCAACACGGGACGCATCGCAGAATCAACGGCAAGCTGCTGCCTGGTCCTTTCGGCATCAGAATGGGCATAAGGGCCTACCAGCACCCGATGCCAGTCGACGCCTTTGATACGAACGCTTTCAATCCGCGCCTCATAGCCTTTAGCCTGAAGCGAGCTTGCCATGTGCTGGGCCCGGTCTGCGCTGCTGAACGAAGCTACCTGAATATCGGCGCTGAAACAGTTTTTGTTCTCGCTGGCAGGCTCGGGTACTTGCTGGGCAAGCTCACGGCATATGCGCTCAATCAAATCCTGCATGCGCTCGTCGCTCACATCCGCCCCTGTATGCACAGCCGCAGACACCAGCGATAAGGGATGCAGCGGCAGATCACCGCTGTGCAGACGTTTCTGGACCGCTGTCTTCCAGACTGTCATGCCGTGCCGGGTTTCGACAATACGGACCTCCACCTGCATGGCAATTTGCGAATAAAAAATAAAAAAAAGACGCCTGGTGCTCAAGACTCTGCCGTAGACGAGATAGTCGGCCTTAAAGCATCTACCCAGCTCTATGGGCGAAAGACTGCTCCATCGCTGCCCGGATAAAGCATCAAGGGTGTCCAGCATGCCATCAATATCGCGCAACTCGACATCATAGTATGTTTTTGGACAAAAATGGCTGTAAAAACTTTGCCGGACTTTAGAAGCAAGCTGGGGATTGTCATCATCGCCATCAAAAGGCAAAACAACCACACGCCGGTTCTGCCCGATATTCTGCGCAAAACCTGACGGGGCTTGGCTATCTACGGCTTGCGTCCCTCGGCCTGCACACGAAACAATGCCCGCCAAAAACAACCCTGCGCCCAAAACCATGTACAAAATCGCCGCCATCTTCCGCCCCATGCAAAGCAAGCGCATCCCGAAGCACTAATGCTGCGATGCGCTCCTCTTTAGTGCACGCACAAAACGCTTCAATAATTTCAAGCACCGGTAGATAAAACCGAATATGCCGGACGGTACGGGCTTTGCCAATCCCACGAAACGCGCCTTCATGCGGCTAAATGCATACCTGTCAAGCTGCATTGCAAGGCGCGCGATGATGCCGGGATGTTGAGGGTCGCGGGCGATGACGGCATGGGCAAAATCAATAACATGCACATCGCCGTCATCTGACACAAGGACATTTGAACGGTGCAGATCCATATTTGCAACACCACGGCCATGCATGGCCTTTAGAATAATTTCAAGTTTCTCAAAAATATGTTCCGGTACGCTACGGCGCTTGAAAAGCCCCAGATGCTGTCCTGCCACAAAATCAAGCTCAAGGCAGCCTGCTTGCGTCATGCCATGGCATACCGGAATGCCAGGTATACCTGCAAGCCGCTTATAGGCCCGAGCCTCATTACGAAGCGTCATAACGCCATAGAGCCGCACGAGCGGATTTACAACCCCGCCATAGTCCTTGATGACGATCTTCCGGCCAGCCCGCATCTCAACCAGGACTCTGCCTTTGCTTTTATTGCGCGGCTGCATACGATCACGTCTCACGGCGCCATAACCCCCTGCTTAAAACAGCCACCAACAGGCCCCTGGCGCTTCTTGTCCGCAACAAAACATACCTTTCCATGAGCAGTGACGGCACCCTGTCTTTGATTGACTGCATGCCATACTTTAGTTGTAATGTTTCTGCCAGCTTATACCTGTTATGGCAAAAAAACCGTTAACCGGAGGCTTCGAAAAATGATACTCGATCATCAGCATCCTTACTGGTAATGATCGGACGAGCAGCATAAAATGTAAAGGTTTAATTTTTAAACCGGGAGAAAATGCCGGGGCGGCAGCCTTGCCGGAATGCTTTATTTTTTTAACAACGAGGCGGGCTTCGGCTCGCCATTATCGGCCCCGGCAGAAGCCTGTTCAGATTTTTTAAACAACGGGCAGCACAGCCAGTCCTGGCTGTACCCGCTGGCAAGCACCTCAGCTTTACTTCTGAAGATCAAGCGGTCATCGAAGGCAAGCCCCTTCATCTGCGGACATGACGGACGGTGAAAAATTTTTTCGCTTTTCGATCCCACGTAATATGGTTCATCGCTTTGATCTTCAAATGCCCATAGGCCACGCCGGTTTTTTTGCGCTTCCTGCTGAAGCGTTAAAAAAAACTCCCGGTGCTGCACATTGCCCTCAGGTGCTGCGACCAGACCGCAGCCGTTTTTAATAAGTTCGGCATTCACAAACACATCTCCCGCATAAACATACACCAGAGTCCTGCCGCTAGAATCGGTTGGCACGGCATCGGATTGCACACGCACTTTTTTGTTTTCGACCAGAGCCGTGTTGGCATTGCGGCATAGTTCAAAAAAAGGGCTGCCCCTGTCAGGAGCATCAACGCCGATATAGCGTGCTTTGACATCCTTGTCTTTTGACGTTTTTGCCTGCAGCTTGACGACATTGCCGCTGTGAACCTTTATTACTGTTCGAAGTTCGTCGGCTGCCCATGCCGGTGCAAGAACCAGGAGGGTAGCCGCAAAAAAACCGATGCCGTGCCGGTACGCCTGACGCGTGTTCATGGCGCAACTCCTTTGGCTGCAAAGTTTGAAAGCAGTACTTTGCCGTATTTTGCCGCCGTCAAATAGGGGGCAAAAAGCTCTCTATTATGGTTATAGCGCTTGTCGCTGGTGAATACAAGACAGCGCGCAGTTCCCTGCAGCTTCTGCACGAGAAGTTCCTCTTCCGTGTCCATAACAACCTGGCGGCGCAGATAAAAAGGAAGTCCGTTGAAAATCTTAACACCGGCATAGATCTCAGTTGCACGGGAAATAACAGCTTCGTTCTCCTGTAAAAACGCCTTTATCGAGTGCTGCTTCTCCACCCAGGCCGTGCCATAGCTGACAGCGGGTACAAGGCTGAGCAAGGTCACAAGACTCAACGCAACAAGCGCGCTGCGTGCATGGCCACGGGCCGCCAGCCAGACCGAGGCCAGGGCAGGCACTATGAGCGTAAGACCAATGCCCATACCGCCAACTATCAGATCCGGCTGATTTTTTGAAAGCCAGGTAAAGCCCCTGGACGCTCCTACGATCGAAACAGCCAGAAAAACAAATAGCGATACAATAAGGCCAATATCTCGCCGGCCTGAAGACACGCGCAAAGCATCAGTGACGACCGTTGCTAACCATGCGGCAAAAACGCAGGAAAGCATCACGACATACTGCGGTTTTTTGATGGCGCACAGAGTAAAAAATACAAAAACAAAAACGAACCAAACTTCCAGAAAGGTTCTCAGGCGGCTTGGCTCAAGCATCCGGAAGCGCTTATAAAGCGCCCAGGGCAGAAGAAAAGTCCAGGGGAAAATGCCTGGCAAAACAACAATAAAATAGAAATAAAGCGGATCGAAAACATGGCCGCTTGAGCCGAAAATTCTGCCCACGGTTTCCTTCGTTGACATTGCAGCCATGGTTGACTGATCGACACAGAAGTAAATATATGCATACCACGGGACTGATGCAACAAGCACAAGCGGTATACTCCAGGCAAGGCGCAGGGCTTTCAGCTCTTGCAGATCCCGCGTGAGCCACAGACTCGCAGCAGCCACCGCAAGGGGGATGAGAATACCAATAGGGCCTTTGATCCAGGCTGCAACCACCTGAAAAAAATAGAAAAGAAGATACCAGCGCTTTTTGCTCGACTGGTTCTGCTCCTGCCATCCCAGATAGAAGCTGAACAATGACAGCACCATAAAGAGCCCCAGCACCATGTCGGGCATGGAGAGCCTGCCGGGCACAAAAAAAAGCGGGCTTGAACCCATAATAAGACAGGATAATGCAGCCGCTGCAAGGCCGCAGAAGCGGTTCATGAAAAAGAAGGCTACGATCATCACGGCAAGGGCTGCGAGGGCTGAAGGCAGGCGCGCGCTGAATTCCGAAACGCCCAGCGCCATGTAGCTTGCGCAGATGCTCCAATAATACAAAACGGGCTTGTTGATTCTCGGCTCGTAGTTGAAATAGGGCACCATATAGGAGCCAAGCTCTATCATCTCGCGACCCGATTCGGCATAGCGGGGCTCATCGGGATCGGCAAGGGGGACGGCGCCCAGTTTATAAAAAAGTCCGAAGCCTACGATAAGAACCAGGCACAAAAGAATTGCTGTACGTTTCATGGGACTACTCATGTATGCTGCGCTCACAACGGAGGTCATCAGGAATTATGCTCTATCTCGCGGCGCGCGGCCAAGGCCTGCGACTGCTTTTTTTTAATCAGGACCAAATTGCGGATATATACGAAAAGCCCCGATCCCTGGCCGATCACAAAAACGGGATCTTTCTTATAAATTGCATAAACAAAGAGGATCAGACCGCCGACGAGACTTAAATACCAGAAGACAACGGGAATTGTGCTCTCCTTGTTCTTTTCCGATACGATCCACTGCACAATAAAGCGAGCAGAAAATGCGGCCTGCCCCAGAAAACCGAACAGGACCCAGCCATTTATAAAATCCATTTATTTCTGCTCCTCAATTATATAGGCGAGATAGCGTTTTTTCATCCAGCATACCGCCAGCAGGTCGAGAAACGACCGCATAATTCGATTGCTGATACCGTATTTGGGCGTTCCAAATTTTCGAGGCCTATGATTGACTTTTACCTCAGCAACTCTCCCCCCTTCAAATTTCACCAGCGTGGGGAAAAACCGGTGCATGCCGGTAAACAGTTTGAGCCGTTGGGCATACTCACGCCGAAAAACCTTGAGCGAACAGCCCACATCCTGGATATCCTCGCCGCTCAGTTTATTGCGAATACCGTTTGCAATACGCGATGAAACCCTGCGTACGAAATTGTCGTTGCGCTTATGCCGCCAGCCGCAGACAAGATCATACTGCCCGATAAAGGGAAGCATGGCGGGGATATCATGAGGGTCGTTCTGTAAATCGGCATCCATGGTGATGACAACCTCTCCACGGGCCGCCTTGAATCCCGCGTCAAAGGCAGACGTCTGCCCGCAGTTCTTTTTAAAGCGCAGTAGCCGAATGCAGGCATTCAGCTGCTGCAGCTCTTCGATTTTCTGCGGGCTTGCATCCGTTGAGCCGTCATCGACAAAAATAATCTCATAGGGCCGGTCGACGCCCGCAAGAACCTCGGTAAGCTCACGGGTGAGGGGTTCAAGATTTTCCTGTTCATTATAAACGGGAACTACAACGGAAACATAGGGCAATGCACTCATATCATACTATCCCTTCTAGTATACCCTTTGGGAAAAGGGTGTATACCAGCAGCATTCCTGCCAAAATACCCAGCACGATCAGTATGAAATACTGCTCGCGGTTTTCCTTCCAGAAAAGCTCCGAGCTCCAGGGGAGGCGGGCGGAGTGAGGGTACGGGGTCAGCCGGGGAATGAGGCTGTGCACCTCGTCGGCATAGCGGGTGTACTCTTCTCCGAAAATATCGGTCAGCCAAGTCATTTCCTTTTTATATTTTCTGGGCATGTAGCTCAAAAAGAAAACCGCGAGGCCCGCCACCAGCAGCGCAATGCACCAACGACCGCCCATAATGCAGAAGCCTATCAGCAGGAACAGGCGGCCGAAATAGAGTGGATCCCGCACATAGGCATAGGGGCCTGAGGTTGCCAGCTCTTTTTTCCGCTTCAAATGCCCGGCTGCCCAGCACCGGACCGCCTCACCGATAATGACAAAGACCAATCCGGCCAGAATGGTTGTCTGCGAGGGCCGGGCCAAAAAAACAGCGAGCAAAATGGCGATGATAAGGCCGATGGTTTTAAGAATTTTCGCATGTCGTGTCTTCAATTTTAGCTCCTAATCTATTAATTACAATGTGTCCCTCAGCATATCCCGGCGATCAAGCAGGTCAGATGAAGAACAGTCCCGTAAGGATAACCACGTCAGGCTTTTAGAAACTTTTATGCAGAATAAAGAATTACAGAGGAGGGTAAGCTGCTGTCTCGAGTAAAAGCCATATAAAATCTATTATTAATATAAAAAGACGTCAAAGTAAACATAAAATAAACCGGATGAATTTTTTTTAATCCGCAGTATTTCCGATCTTTCGCGGGCGCCATGTCCCTGTTGAAAGGCCTGCAAAAAAATTTTCAGTGCGCCAGTATATCGTCGACCTGCTGCTGAAAACTATTGATAAGCACATCATCAAAGGGTTTAAGGCTTTGCAGCGAAGAGTCAAGTACCGAAGCGGGGTTGAAGTTCTGGATGCGCAGCCTGGAGGCGCCATTAAGATCACGGGCCACCTGCAGAATCTCCTCCGATCCATGATAGGATGGCACGACCGTCAGGCGAAACTCATGTTCAACAGGGCTGTCCATCAAAATTTTTATGCTTTCCTTGACTCTGTCTAGCACACGCGCAGACTGCGTGATAGCGCAATAGCTGCGCTCATCAAGAGCGGCTTTTACATCCATGGCTACATAGTCGACAAGCCTGTCATCAATTAAGCGCTTGAGCAGTTCGGGATTGCTGCCATTTGTGTCAAGTTTGGTGAGGAAGCCCTGAGCTTTGATATAGGCAATAATTTCCGGCAGCTGGGGCTGCAGAGTTGCCTCGCCTCCGGAGAAACAGACCCCGTCGATCCATGCCCGCTCGCGCTGCAGATAGGCCATGATATGGCTGAACTGAATATCCTCAAGCATATCGGGCTTGGTCACCAACGGGCCGTTGTGGCAGTAACGGCACCGGAAATTACAGCGCGGGAAAAAGATGACCGAGCAGAGCTTGCCAGGCCAGTCCACAAACGATGCTTCTATAAAACCCTTGATTGAAAGGCTTGCAAGTGATTCCATGTAACCCCTGCCGGCTTTACTTGCCGGTAAGCATATCCCGCAATGTCTCGACCGACGGCACCACGCCCCGGAAATCGCCGATAATTGTTTCATTCTGATCTTCGATAATAACGGTCGGTGTTGCCTGCACGCTGTAGTAAGCTCCTTCTGCAAGCCCGTCTGTGGTCCCCACGTCAAACTCCGTAACGCTGAACCCTTCATCTTTGAGCGCTGCGCCAGCCTGTTTTGCCTGCGGGCACCTGGAGCAACCGGCCTTTATAAAAATTTTTACTGTGCGCATAGTAAGAACCTTTTATTTC
>Ga0114951_10003395_pt1 | contig 16533 bp, 11 predicted proteins | sample AM7aDNAmetaG_FD_88677 | JGI IMG/M metagenome (GOLD analysis project Ga0114951, IMG submission 88677) | Freshwater microbial communities from Finland to study Microbial Dark Matter (Phase II) - AM7a DNA metaG | ecosystem: Environmental > Aquatic > Freshwater > Lake | place: Finland: Lake Alinen...
GGTTGTGCATAGATAAATTTTGAAATATTAATCTAATATACTGACATTCAGTATAATGCACAACCTTTTTTGATGCTTTTATCAACAATTTATTTAACAATTTTAATAGCACAACGGGTTAATATTAATAATGGTGCATCCTCTCTGAATATTTATTAAAAATATATGATGAAGCAGTGGTACAGGGTTTTATTTAAAAATGACAGATTAAAGTATATCTGTTATATCAATCTGATTATTATTCTTGGTCTGTTAACCAGCCTGTTTTTTATACCTTATGCCAGAGTGAATATACCGACGAGCTCAGCATACGAGTTCATGAAGATACAGGATGGAACGTTCACAATTCCGGTATATATCACACTTGCAATCATCACTCTTTTTACTTTCATTTTTTTTAATGATCATAAACTGACGGTAAAAGCGGCCAAATGGCTTGTTTTCTGTATTGTTATTCTGATTTTAACAGGACTTCTGCAAATTCATCTGGCAGAAAACGGACATGCCGGAAATCTCATATTTAAATTTTCTTTCCATGTATATAATTTCCAGCCCGGTTCATTTATAGTTATTACACTGCTCATACTGTACATTATTAACCTGTATTGTATGAAAAAACTCTTTACCGGTTCATAAAAATAGCCGGTTATTTTTGCTGTAATCAAAGATCTTATCATCATACTTATGCGTTAGGTTAGGGAAATTGTTTGTAATTTTAAGTTTTAAAATGTTTTTCCAATATTTCTGAATGACTGTAAATCATTAAATTGGTATATAAATGGAATCTAAAATCAGTTTTATAATCTTTATTTTTATGATCATGCCAACGTTGAATGCACAATCTCAGACATTGCAGACCGTTCCTTATGTTGATCTGCAAAAATACCAGGGCAAATGGTACGAGATCGCTTCCTATCCTCAGCGGTTTCAGAAAGGATGCCATTGCACCACTGCAGAATATACCTTAAGCAGCGAAGGCTTTGTAATTGTGGAAAACAAGTGTAACAAGGACAGTGTAACGGGTAAACTTTCATATATCAAAGGGAAAGCTTTTGTTGTTAAAAATTCAGGCAATGCTAAACTGAAAGTGCAATTTTTCTGGCCTTTTAAAGGCAAATACTGGATCATTGATCTGGCTGATGATTATAGCTATGCAGTGGTCAGCCACCCGAACAGGAAATATTTGTGGATACTTTCACGAACTCCAAAAATGACGAACGCTGTTTATCAGCAGATTATTTCCAGGTTGAAAGAAAAAGGTTTTGATTTGTCGAAAATTCAGCTGACCCGGCAAATCGGATAAACCATTCGAAGGCAGAACCAGCCTACTCCTGAATGGGATACCACGGTGATATCAGATGGAATCTTAATAGATGTGATCGAGAATTTTCCTGCAGATAAATTCGGCAGCATGCCCGTCACCAAATACCGGAGGGAAAGAGAGTTCTGTCGTTTTCATAAAACGATCAAAGGCCCCGGTAATTTTTGATTGATCGGCATCGGCAATGACTGCAGCACCGTTTTCGGCAATTTCAACCCATTCAGTTTCAGGACGAAGTACGATAGATGGCTTCTTTATAAAATAGCTTTCTTTCTGTACTCCACCGGAATCAGTAACTATGATCCGGGAATTTTTCTCCAGTAAGATCATATCCAGAAAAGAGACCGGTCCGGTAATCTGAATCAGTGGATTATTTTGAATCTGGCTGTAAAAAGAAGGTTCCAGCTTTTCAGGCATCAGTTTCTGTGTGCGAGGGTGTAAGGGCAACAGTACCTTTATTCTGTATTTCCCGGTAATCTCTGAAAGTGACCTGAATATAGAAGCCAGCCGTTCAGGATCATCCGTATTATTGGGACGGTGAATGGTGGCAAGAATATAATTTCCGTCCGACAAATGCAGGTCTTTTATTACTGACGATTTTTGCTCAGCAACCTGAGAAAAGAAAAGAGTATTATCATACATCACATCACCGCAATGATATATTTTAGGGTTATCAATGGTATAAGGCGGCTTGTTATCGGCACGGAACCCTTCTTTCAGCAGATTATCCACACCGGTTTGTGTCGGGGAGAAAAGCAAAGTGGAAACGTGGTCGCAAACGATGCGGTTAATTTCCTCGGGCATGCTTTTGTTGTATGATCTGAGGCCTGCTTCAATGTGGATCACAGGAATAAACAGTTTGGAAGCTGCCAGCGAACCTGCCAGGGTAGAATTTGTATCTCCGTATAGTATCACGGCATCAGGCCTGTTTTTTAACAGAATTTCTTCCAGACCCTGAAGCATGGCGGCAGTTTGAAGCCCATGGTTCCCCGATTTGACATCCAGGTTAACAAAGGGTTTTGGAATCTGCATTTCGTTGAAAAAAACCTCCGACATGTTGTAATCGTAATGTTGCCCTGTATGGACAATCAACTCCTCAATCTCTTCAGAAAAGTGATTTTTAATTGCCCTGCTCATTGCTGATGCTTTGATAATCTGAGGGCGGGCACCTATAATAGTAATAAGTTTAATCATGAACCAAAAATAATCGAAAAATTTGTTTTACTCAGGAATAAAATCTCAATTCAGATAAAATTATTCATCAAAATGGACATTGGGAAAACCCTTATAATGAAAGAAAAAGGTACAAAGCTTAAGTCTAATCATTGTAAAATAATGATATAGAATAACATTGGTCCTGAAATAACCAGCTGACTTATTTTTTTTCAAACACCAGAACGACTTTGTTGAAATTGGCAGAAGCGTTGGCAACTCGTCGGTATTCTTCGAATTCGCTTAGCTTATATTCATATTCTTTATAATATTCATCGATAGAAATAGTGACTTTATTGTTCTCCAGCTTATAATCGGATATGAAAGCCATCGTTGTATCGTTGTCGTTCCGGATGTAAGTTTCATGCATTTTTATTTGATCCAGGTTTGATATTTTATATCCATCCGGAATGTTGAAAACAATGGTGCGCAGATAACCATGACCGAAGGGGAAGTCCAGAGGCATCTTACGTTCTTCTTTCAGATAAAGTTCAAGCTGTGGTCCGATAAGCATACCGGCTTTAAATAAAAATTTGTTACCGGCTTTTTCAAAAAAGTAATCCGATTTAAGGTTTGCTTTTGCAATGAGAGGTTTTTGTCCGAGAAAATTCCCTCCTTTATTTTCTATACTTAAATTTTCGATGCTGCCTTCTTTATCAATGTATTTAATGATATCTTCGGAATAATCTTTCAGTTTGTCCTGTTCTTTAATAAAATCGAAATAGGGTTGGTAGCTGGCAGCAAGATAACCGGTCATTTCCCTGACAATTTCAAATTTTGTATCGGTAAAGTCCTGTGGTATATCTGCAGTAATCTTAAGAATGTCGTTGCTTTCATCATACCTGGCACCGGTTATGAATTTAATTTTCCCCAGTCCTGTGCTGTAACTGCCCATGGACACAATTTTAATGAACAAACCATAATTGTTGATGTAGTTGAAGTCGGGATATCCAAGGCGGGTTAAGTTATCAGCAGGGGAAAGGTACTTTTTAATTTTTGGAAAATACAGGAGATATTTACCCAGGTATGCATAACACTCAAAATCCTTATCAAACTTGTTTTCAAACCTGTCAGAAGTCAGCACGATTTCACATTCGATCTCAAGATTTTTAAAGACATTGACAAAAAGTTTTACTGCACCGAAATCGTTATAGGCTTTATTGGCAACTACTTTTGAAATCAACGCTTTATCCGGTTCGTCCGACTCGTGATAAATAAAATTTGTTTTCAGGTAGTTTTCAATCTGCCTGATTTTTGCTTCCTCATTGCCTGCATTGGGTTTAATTTCTTTGATCAGGCTTTTTATGGCTTTGGCATCTTTCGAATCAAGCTGGTTATACATTCCATCATAAATATCGGATGCAACAGGCCCGTATGAGTACATGTCCCTTTTACCGTTTGCTGAATTAGAATTAAGCTTGACAGCATATTTCATATAGTTTGTTTTTAATGCTGCTCCTTCTTCATCTTTTAAACGGGGAATGCTGTCTTTGATGATAACCCAAACATTTCTTCCTTTTACAGTGGTATCATAAACAGCATCTGGGCATCCGTTATAGCTTTTAAATTTAAAACCCAGATTTTCCGGTGTAATGTATTTTGCCTCAAAGTGGAGTGTTGGAATGCCTGACTGAATATAAATGATACTTCCTTTAAGGTAAGGAATACGCTTGACGCAGTAGAGGTACTCTATTTCGCATCCTGTTTCAACCCCTTCGAAAGCAAAATAATGATATTTTGTTCCGTCTTCCTGATCAAAGGCTTCTTTTATTTCATCCTTTTTCAATTCCAGCACTGTACCGTCCGTTTTAATTACTCTTGCTTTTTCAAATATCGGTTTGCTATCTTCATATAATGGAATATATACCTTGTTGTTGTTTTCAATACCGCTATGGGTAATGAGTTTCACACGTTTATGTATTATTTTATATTCTGTCAGTGCATCCTTGTCGTATACATATTCATAATATGTTTTCGCAAAAATTACAATCGAATTATTTGAAGTATCCAGGTCTGTTTTGGTAAGCACGGGATTACTTTCCCAGTTATAGCTAAGGTAATCACGGATCTGGTTTTGGGAATCGACATGACCAGCAATGGCTAAAATAAAAAGGACTGATAAAACGGCAATTCTTTTCATAACGGTATATTTAAAAGATATAATTCAAAATGCTTTAATTCGTTTTTTTTCTTAAAACGACTACTTCTTTAAAATCTGACCTCATTTGTTTCAGCATCTTATTCCAATCGCTGAAAGAAGCGGGTTGTAACATCATGGTATCCGTTTTCGATGAGTAAGTGTAGATAATTTGGTTGCCTTTTAGGGTGTAGCTGACAGAATAGAAGAAGTTGTTACTTCTGTACTCTGAATTTTTTGGCAAATAACTGATTTCGTAACCATCAGGCACAGTGAAGAAATAGGTTTGTAACAGAGAAGATTTATAAGTAAATTCGTAGGGGAGTTTTCTGTCATCCTTAAATAAATCAAAATTATCGAAAGGTTGTGAAAGATTTAAATTCAGGTACATTTCATTTCCGTTTTCTTTTAAATAATCGGAGATGTTAAACGTATAATTTACCGTAAATTTTTTATCTGAAACATGCGTGGTATATTCATCCAGAGAGTATTTGTTATTGCCTTTTTCAAGATAAGATTTCATGAATTTCATTTTGTCGTTTTTATCTTTGACCTTTTCTATACTATGCTTCATGCCTGAATTATAATAACCAAAAAGCTTAAGGCTTCCTTTTCCCCGGACTTTGCCCTGATCAATGTTAACATATGCCGTATCGGAATATAAGTTCGTGTCGGCAGGTACTTCCGGCACCATTATTATCTCATACCGATGGGCATCCTTTTTTATCAGACCTTCTTTCCCCTGAATAAAATCACTTGGCAGATCCATGGGATTATGCGAGTTGGTGGCGTCGAGAAAATAATGCCTGTTGTTCAGAATATAGGTAGCGATCATATGGTTGTCGACTAAAGAAGTTGGTATTTGTTCATAAGAGTATGGAAGATCGCGGGTTCCAATCCATGTGAAATATGCTTTTACATCGGCTATATCGAGCAATTCAATAATGATGGTAGCCATATCCTTACAATCGCCATATCGTTTTTCGAAGATCTGATAAGGATGGCGGGGAATAAACCCTCCAAGCCCATATTCATTGGCTACATATTTTATATTGTTTTGAACCCATTTATAAATGACCACCACTTTTTCAGAATCGTTCCTGCATTCTTTCACAATGGAGCCAACTGTACTGATCATGTCATCCGTATGCCTGTGATCGAGGTTCGAAATATTCTCGTTATACCAATTGAATAAATCGTCAATATTCCTGAGAATGGGCACTTCCTTATTGTTTACTTTATACGATTTAATATAGGGAACAATCTGGGGTAAATAACACAGGTAATCGGGAGCGTTTTTTTCGTTTTTATAACTCTTCAGATTTTTAGCTTTCCAGGTATAGATTACCCTTTTGCCTTTTTCCTGCTTTGTGAAATCAATATTTATCGTATCTGTAAAGAAATATTTGATATCAAATACCACATCCTTATCACTGTTGATGGCAAATTCAAAGTTTTCAACAGGATAATATTTTTTCAAAACAACATAAGGAAAGAAATGGGGATCTTTAAAATCAAGGGTATATTTTAACCTGGTTATAGCCCCCTGTCGCAGCGATGGATATATAAAAGAGGTGGAAAACAGGTCCTGATAAAAAATATCCTCATCAAATACTTCTTTGGTTTTAAACTTTTTGACTTTTATTTCTTTGAATTTAGTATCATCAGGCAGAAGTGTACTGGCCTCAACGTCTTTCATTTTGGTAAAATAGGAAGATTGAATATTCACTTCGGAAAAAGCTCCTGCTTTAAAGTTGTTGTAGAATGTTTCCTCGAATTTCCTTTCTTCTATCTGCAGACCGGATCTTCCTATATCCACCATAACCTCTGTCCTGATATTGAGGTAAACAACATCCTTATCTTTGTAACGGACAGGATAATCTATGTAATCTGAAACTTTCTGTGGCAGCACCATGCCTGAATAAATCAGGCAGACTGCTAAACATACATTTTTTACTTTGATGGTTGTAGCTGTTAAAGTTAATATATTTCTTTCCGTTTACTTTTCATTTATTGAAACCAATTCACCGTCGTAGTATGTAAGCACTGCTATGAGCTTTCCGTTCCTGTCATATTTACTGCATTTTCCATGCAGGTTGTCAAATACATAATTTGATTTTTCCTTTACTTTCCCGTCAGCATAAAATTCTTCCACCGGGCCGTTCAGATCACCGAAAGTATAGTTTCTTTTTTCTTTCACCTTACCGTTCGGGTGATAAAATATGTCTTCACCAGTAGCATCATCATCTTTAAAAAATCCTTTTTCGTAAATCTGCCCACTGGGGTAATACCTGTCGTATTCACCCTGGTACATTCCTTTATTAATGGTGAATTGCCTGGCTAATTTCCCGTTTTTAAAATAGATTTTAATTTCGGCTGTCTCGTTTACAACTTCAATTGTTTTTGCTTTTCCTGCTGCATCGAAATAAGTGTACGAGATGAGCTGGTCGTGAAGATACTCTCGTCTGTGTTCGGGTTGTCCATCGTTAGAATAGTAATTTGCAGTGCCCTCAAGCAACCCGTCACGGTAAAATCTTTCGTTTTCAATTTTCCCGTTTTCATAATAACTGATTTCTTTTCCGCTTTTCTTATCATTCTCATACTCAGAAACTCTGTTTAGTTTTCCGTCTTCATTGTAATATTCCCATTTCCCGGTTTTATCACCATAATCGTAAGTACCCTTGCTGCTAATTTCTCCGTTCCAGTAATACCAGATCCATTCACCATTCTCTAATCCGCTTGAATATTTTCCCTTTATCCGGATTTTACCATTGGGGAAGTAAAACAAGTAATCACCATTGTAACTGTTATACTGTATATTGATGTCACATTTTACAGGACCATCCTTATAAAAATGGTAGATACGTTTTCCGCTCGCATTCACATATATCACAGTGTCAACAGCTGTTCCGGTTGTGTCGAAATTGACGGAATTAAGGAGTACTCCTTTATAGGAGGAAATTGTTTCCGTGATTTTACCGTTCACAGCATAGTATTTCTGGGTGCCGTGTGCCTGCCCGCCAATATAGTAGTTTTCGCTTTCAAGGGTTTTATCGGGATAATATTTTTCCCATACACCTTCTTTATTATCGGTTTTATAGTTACCATGTTTCGCAATATTTCCGTTTTTATGATATTCAACGCTGTAACCATCTGCCAGATCATCTTTATATTGTGAAATACTGCTGACATTTCCGTTCTGGAAAAATCTCCTGGTTTCACCCTCAGCTTTTCCATCTTTAAAATTGGAAATGGATTCAATATTTCCGTTGACATCATAAAACTTCCATTCGCCCTGCTTGTCTTCTTTATTGTATTTTCCGCTGTTTCTCTTTATTCCTGTATAATAACAGCCTTCAAAGTCAAAGTTTCCGCTTCTTTTTTTATCCTGTTTGATGATCTCACCTTTTTTGTTATAGTACTTATAGGCAATGATCTCCCCTTTTTTATATTCCAGTTCAAAATATAATTTGCCATCATCATCATACTCCCTGTATATACCGTTTAATTTCCCGTTTTCGTCGAAATCGGAAGTGACTGCAATTACACCGTTTGTATGATATTGATAGTTCTTTCCTATTGGCTTTCCGTTGAGGTATTTAATCGAATCGGATAATTTCCCGTTTTTAAAATAGGAAACATAAATGCCCTGCAATTTTCCTTTTTCATAATTCGCCTTTTGCCATACTTTGCCATTTCTGTAATAATCAATTTCCTGCGAATTTTTATCACCATCCAGATAATTTACTTCTGCTTTCAGCTCACCACTATTGTAATATTTTTTTACCGGACCATCCAGTTTTCCGTTTTTATTGTTGCCCGTCAGCGAAACTTGTCCGTTTGAATAATATTCTTCATATTTTCCTTCTTTTATGCTCTCTTTTAATGTGATCAGTTTATCTTTGGCACCCTCGCTGGTATATACAATGCCTTCACCTTCAACCTTGTCATTTTTAAAAGGGGCATGAGTGTCAATGATACCGATAAACGAATAACTGTCTTCAATGCTGATCTGCCCGTCAACATATGTTTCTTTTGATTTCAGATTACCGTTGTCGTAATACCAAATCCATTCTCCGTCTTTTTTCCCTTCTTTATTCCATTTCCCGTAAGCTTTAAGCCGGCCATTTTCATGATAAATTTCCGAATAACCGATGTAATGTGTTTTGTCAGAATTTAATGTCCCTATAGAGCTTATAATATAACGTTTATTAGCTCTGAAAACATCCACTTTCTGCATCTTCCCGTTGAAAACCATTTCATAATTTCTATGTTGATTATCCCAGTTTTCCCTGATCCAGTCAGTGAAAGCAAGAAGCTTTGACTTGTTTTTCTCTACGGTTTTCTTATGATTCTCATTTGCGCTTGCAATAAGAAGGTAATTAGCAAACAGATCAAATTTATTGTCTCTCATCACTTGCTTGTAGAACGGCACATATAGCCTGTACCAGAATCCTTTATTGTCCGGATTTTCGGGTAATTTTTCAAAAATAAGATGGAACTGTTTTACAAAATTTAATTTCACTTTGGATTTCACTTTGTATTTTTTATCCAGAGCAACATAATTCTGCATTAGCACATCAATATCAGAGAAATCGTCACCATCAGTAATATCTATGCCTTTGGATTTTATTTCGTCCTGGTACTTCGACGAAGACATCTCGTTAATTAAAACCAAAGCGTTATTAGCATTGGCAGCATTGGGAGCCAGTAATATATAGGTGCTGAAAGCAAGCATGGCCAGAGAGGTTTTCCCTTCGTTCATAGCCAGCAAACCGAGAGCATAATGTGTACCGGGGTGAAAAGGATTGAGTTCAGCCGATTTCTTATAATACTCAAAAGCTTCCTTGTCTTTATTGAGTTTGATCAGTGAAAAGGCTTTGTTGAAAAAGAGGGTGTTATATTTAGGAAAGAGCTTTATCCCTTCATCATACAACTGAACAGCTTCAGCATATTTCTCGACATTATCGTAGCAGCTGCCAAGATTTAAAAAAAGGATAGGACTCAGGTACAGGTTCAGTCCAAGTGCTTTTTTACCTGCTGCAATTCCTTTATTATACTGCTCAAGCTGGTAATAGGTCAGAACCTCTTCGGTGAGAGCTTCAAAGTATGCCGTGTCGTTTTCCGGTATTTTTAGAAATTCCTTCAACGCATCCTGATACTTTTCAGTATCATAAAAATCAATGCCTTTCTGGATGATATCGTGAGCATTTAATATTTCCGGTTTGTCCTGACTAACAGATAATTTACATAAAAAACACAGTGCGGCGATCAGAAGACATTTTGTTTTCATTTATTTAAATATTAGATTCATTGTATGTTGTTATTTTCCACAAGGGTTACAAATGATTTATATCTAAAGTTGTTAAGATTTTGTTCATTTGATAAAAAGAAGAATTATTTTTCCACCTTAGATAACATGAATATTGTAATACAGGAAACGGATCAAACCATATTAATTGCGACACCGGTCGTTTACTAAGTTCAAAATGCTCTTGTCCAATTGTTTTCCTGAAAGATATTCTACACATCATGCAGCAATTTTAACTTATCGCCAACTAATATTACCTGATTCTGAGCAGTCTATTCCAATCATTTAAGCCATTACTAACATACTTTCCGGGTCAGGCATTTATTTTGTGTAAATATAAATTATTTTTATAAATTTACAAATGTGTTGAAATATTTTTTTATTTTTTTCATATAAAAAAGGGAGCCATTCTGTGATTAAAAATGTGAGACTATATCAATGGTTTTATCAAAGAATGCCTTCGTCAGCAAAGCTGAAATATTTTTCTTCTCCTACAATGACGTGATCAACAATCTGTATGTCGAGAAGCAGCCCCGCGTCTTTCAGTTTCCTAGTCAGCCTGATGTCGGCATCGCTGGGTTTGATGTTCCCGCTTGGATGGTTGTGACATAAAACCACTGAAGTAGCGTTGTTTTCCAGTGCGAGTTTGAAAATTTTACACGGATCGGCAACTGTACCAGCTATTCCTCCTTCGCTGATGCTTTTCCTGGTTATGACTTTATTGGCCCTGTTCAGAAGGATGATCCAGAATTCCTCGTAAGTGTTATCCATAAGCTCCCGCTGCATCAATTCAAATACATCCCTGCTCGACTGTATGGCCTTGCGTTCTATCACCTCTGATTCACGCCTTCTTCTGCCCAGCTCAAGGGCAGCAATTATTGTGAGCGCTTTGGCTTCACCAATGCCTTTGAATCTGGTCAGTTCGCTCAGGCTCATTTTCGATAATTCTATCAGGTTTGAAGCCACACTGTTCAGTATCCTTTTCGACAAGTCAACAGCGGTTTCATTCCTGCTGCCGGATCCTATCAGTATAGCAATCAGTTCGGCGTCGCTCAGGGCGTTCCGGCCTTTTAACAATAATTTTTCACGGGGACGATCCTCCTCAGCCCAATACCTGATGCTGAGATTATTGGCATTTTCTTCCATAAATTTTTTTTGTAAATCTATGAATTTTTTCAATATTTCGGTATGCTGAAAATAAAAAAAAAGGTCTCCCATTTCCGGGAGACCTTTTCATGTAATAAACCTTAAAATAAATCAGGCATTCACCTGTTTCATGAGTTTTGACTTCAGGTTTGAAGCTTTGTTCTTATGTATCACTGTAATTTTTGCTAATTTATCGATCATGGAAAGCATTTTGGGTAATTTCTCTGTGGCTTCAGTTTTGTCTGTAATAGCCCTGAATTTCTTCAGTGCACTGCGCATACTTTTTGCATAGTATTTATTCTGAACCCTTTTGGTCTCATTTGATCTGATTCTCTTTAATGATGATTTATGGTTTGCCATCTTAAATTCTGTTTCTGTTTATTTTCAATTTGGGTCTGCAAAATTAATGTTTTTTTTTATTTAAAAAAATATTATTTTATTCATTCTAAGAATAAAGTGAAAAAAAGATGTTTTTTATTAATAATCCCTTTAAAACAAAACTTTATCCGTGTGCATCAGATCATCCATCATTCCGCAAGAATAATAAACCTAGCAGGGGGAGTTTAGCTCACCAATAGAAAAGGATGATTTTAAGGATTTATTGGTGGGAACTTATGTACTGGTTTTATGATAGCGTTGTTTGAAGCCATAAAAGCTTCGATCCCTCGAATTTGTCAAATATGACATTATTGTATAATTTTATTAAAAGGATAAACAAAAGTCCACAATCATTGTTAATGCTTTAAAATAGATAACACTATATTTTAATGCAAGGTTCAAAATTCAATATATCATTCATTCTGTTTCTTCTGTTTTTTCAACCGTTGGTGTTCAGCCAGAGCGGTGTTATTAAAGGAAGGGTATTCAATGCTAAGAACAACGAGCCGCTTCCTTTTACAAGCCTGATTATTAAAGGAACAGGCTTGGGTGCTACCGCTGACATTAACGGCCGGTTTATATTTATCGGGATTAAACCCGGTTACATTAAACTGGAAGCCACCTCGGTGGGGTTTGAGAAATACATAACGGAAGAAATTCTGGTTACCAACGCAAAACAGGTGTACCTCGACGTCCCTTTAAAAGAAACCAGTATCAATTTAAACAGAGTTGAGATCGTTTCAGGCCCTTTCCAGCGGGTTGAAGAAAGCCCTGTTTCGCTGCGTTCGCTTGGTATATCGGAAATTGAAAAATATCCCGGCGGTAACCGTGATGTCTCCAAGGTCATTCAGTCGCTTCCGGGAGTATCGTCAACACCTGCTTACCGCAACGATGTCATTGTAAGGGGCGGTGGTTCCAACGAGAACAGCTTTTATCTGGATGGTGTCGAAATTCCAAACCTGAACCATTTTTCAACTCAGGGTGCTTCAGGGGGTCCTGTGGGTATTATCAACATAGACTTTGTAAGGGAAGTCAGCCTGTATTCCGGGGCTTTTCCGGCAAACAGGGGAAATGCGCTGAGTTCTGTCCTCGACTTCAGAATGGTTGACGGCAGCAGCGATAAATGGAATGCCCGTTTTGCTTTTGGAGCATCTGACCTGGCCCTGACACTGAACGGACCTGTCACAAAAAAATCGACCCTGATACTGTCGGCAAGACGATCGTATCTTGAGTTTCTTTTCAGTGCTCTGAAATTACCGTTTCTGCCCACTTATAATGATTTTCAGCTTAAGTATAAATATAAATTCAACCTGAAAAACGAGCTGAGCATCATTGGTTTAGGGGCCATCGACCACTCCAGGCTCAACACCGGTATCAAAAACCCGGATGAAACACAAAAATATATTTTAGGCTATCTGCCGGTTAACAAACAATGGAACTACACACTTGGTGCAGTGTATAAGCATTTCAACAAAAATGGGTTTACAACCATCGTTTTAAGCAGGAATATGCTCAATAATGTGGCATATAAGTACCGCAATAATGACGAAAGTTCGGATGCCAATAAGATCTACAGCTATTCTTCGCAGGAAAGCGAAAATAAGCTCAGGGCTGAACATGCGACACGTTTTGGTGCTTATAAGATTACTTACGGAGCGGGCATAAAATATGCAAGGTATACCAATAATACTTTTCAAAAGCTTCTTATAGCGGATACCATAAGGAACATCAACTACAATTCAAAATTGTTTGTTTTTGGCTGGAATATTTTCGGCCAGATTAACCGTTCCCTATTTAAAGACAGACTGATGTTGTCTTTTGGAATAAGGACAGATGGCAATGATTTTGATCATTCTATGATGAACCCTGTCAGTCAGCTTTCACCAAGATTTTCAGCTTCCTTTCAGCTCTCCGGAAAGTGGTTCATAAATTTTAACACTGGAAGATATTATGAACAGCCTCCTTATACCAGCCTGGGTTTCAGAAATAATGCCGGTATTCTGGTCAATAAGGAAAATAACGTTACATTTATTGCTGCTGATCATATTGTGGCTGGTCTTGAGTTTAACCGGAATGACAATTCGAAATTTACGGCAGAAGGTTTTTATAAATACTATACACATTACCCCTTTTCAGTGAATGATTCAGTATGCATTGCAAGTAAAGGTGCTGATTATGGGACTTTTGGAGATGAAGCAGTAACATCATCATCCAGAGGAAGGGCTTACGGGGCGGAACTCATGTTGCGTGACAGAGATTTTTTCGGCTTTAATTACATTGTTTCGTATACTTTCGTGAGGAGTGAGTTTTCCGACAAACATGGTCGTTATGTTCCTTCTGCCTGGGACAACAGGCACATTCTTAACATCACGCTGCAAAGATCATTTAAGCACAACTGGGATATTGGTCTGAAATGGAGATTTGTAGGAGGTGCTCCTTATACACCTGCAAATCTTGTATTATCGTCGGCTATCCGGACGTGGGATACCCGCGGAAGAGTTTATCCGGATTATAACCGTTACAACTCAGAACGGTTAAAACCTTTTCACCAGCTTGATGTGAGGATTGACAAGCAGTTTTATTTTAAAAGATGGTCACTGATGTTTTATGTTGATGTGCAGAATGTTTATAATTTCAAATCAGATTCACCGCCTGAGTACACCAATCTGACTCCTTCGGGACAGGAAAACATTGATCCTGCTGATAATACACGGTATGTACTAAGAGAATTAAACCCGATGTCGGGCACAATTCTGCCCACTTTGGGTATAATTATTGAATTTTAAAATCCTTGTAAAAGAAAGCTGTTAATCCAGTTTAAGTACTGCAAGAAATGCTGTTTGAGGAATTTCGACATTTCCGACCTGCCTCATCCGTTTTTTTCCTTTCTTCTGTTTCTCGAGGAGTTTCCTTTTACGTGTAATATCACCTCCGTAGCATTTAGCAGTTACGTCTTTGCGGACTGCTTTCACGGTTTCTCTGGCGATGATCTTTGCCCCGATGGTTGCCTGAATAGCCACTTCATATTGCTGACGTGGTATCAGTTCTTTCAGCTTGACGCACATTTTTCTTCCAAATTCATAGGCATTGTCTCTGTGTGTGAGTGTTGACAATGCATCCACAATTTCGCCGTTGATCAGGATATCCAGTTTCACCAGGTTTGCAGGTTTATAGCCTGACTGGTAATAATCGAAAGATGCATACCCCTTTGATATACTTTTCAGTTTGTCGTAAAAATCGATAACGATCTCTCCCAGAGGTATCTCAAAAGTCAGCTCCACCCTGTCACTGGTGAGATAAACCTGGTTTTTTAAAACGCCTCGTTTATCTATACAAAGTTTCATGACACTGCCAACATAATCAGATTTTGATATGATCTGGGCATGTATATAAGGCTCCTCAATTACATCAATGTAATTCGGGGCAGGTAACCCGGAAGGGTTATGCACTTCCAGCAATTCGCCTTTAGTCGTGTATACTTTATAGGAAACGTTGGGAACAGTGGCAATAACGTCCATGTCGAACTCCCTGTCAAGACGTTCCTGGATTATTTCCATATGTAACAATCCCAGAAATCCGCATCTGAAGCCAAACCCCAGAGCTGCTGATGATTCCGGGATAAAGGTCAGTGAGGCATCGTTCAGTTGGAGCCTTTCGATAGAAGCTCTTAGCTCTTCGTAATCATCGGCATCTACAGGGTAAATCCCGGCAAAAACCATGGGCTTGACTTCTTCGAAGCCTTCAATGGCTTTTTCACAGGGGTTTACTACCTGTGTAATTGTATCACCCACTTTAACCTCTTTTGACGTTTTTATTCCGGAAATAATATATCCGACGTCACCTGCTTTCAGGTTATCTTTCGGATCGAGTTTCAATTTAAGCACACCAATATCATCCGCATAATATTCTTTACCTGTGGAAAAGAATTTGACGAAATCGCCTTTATTTACCTGTCCGTTGAAAATTCTGAAATAAGCAATGATTCCCCGGAACTGGTTAAAAACCGAATCAAATATAAGTGCCTGAAATGGTGCATCAACTGAACCGACAGGATGTGGTACTTTTTCAATTATTGAATCGAGAATAGTGTATACTCCCAACCCGGTTTTACCACTGGCTTCAATAATCTCTTCCCTTTTACAGCCAAGCAGGTCAACAATCTGGTCCTTCACTTCCTCTGGCATGGCATTTTCCATATCCATTTTATTCAGTATGGGAATAATTTCGAGATTATGATTGATAGCCTGGTAAAGGTTGGATATGGTCTGTGCCTGTATCCCCTGGGTTGCGTCAACAACCAGTAAAGCCCCTTCGCATGCCGCTATTGAACGGGAAACCTCGTAAGAGAAATCCACATGGCCGGGTGTGTCGATTAGATTCAGGACGTAATTTTCATCCTTGTATTCATATTCCATCTGTATAGCATGACTTTTAATAGTGATGCCACGCTCTCTTTCCAGATCCATATCATCGAGCACCTGCTCCTGCATATCTCTGTCGCAAACAGTTCCTGTATATTCGAGTAACCTGTCGGCAAGAGTACTTTTACCATGGTCAATGTGAGCAATAATGCAAAAATTCCGGATATTTTTCACTGAAAAACCTCTTCTTTTATATTAAACCTGAAATAAAACTATATTGATTTCATTCTTTCTGCAAAATTACGATAAATTAACACACTTGCAAGCAACCACAATTTGAGTATTTTTGTCAGATATCTATTAAACATAATAGTCAGATTCACTTTTTATTTCATATCCAATTTTGTAACTTTGTAATGTAATTAAATTTAAATATTTTATGAAAAATTCAACCCGTGTATTATTTGTTCTTATTTTCTTTTCATTTGTATTAAGTGCACATTGCCAGTCGGTTATTAAATCCGGTGTGAAGCCGGACGCCAGGTTGTACGAAGCATTTGGCAAATTGTATATTGATAACCTGTTAAAAACAGATCCGGCAAAAGTGAGTTTTTACAATTATTACCTTGAAAATTCATATTATACTGCTCCGTTGAATCTGCCAAAA
>Ga0114951_10003399_pt1 | contig 16520 bp, 13 predicted proteins | sample AM7aDNAmetaG_FD_88677 | JGI IMG/M metagenome (GOLD analysis project Ga0114951, IMG submission 88677) | Freshwater microbial communities from Finland to study Microbial Dark Matter (Phase II) - AM7a DNA metaG | ecosystem: Environmental > Aquatic > Freshwater > Lake | place: Finland: Lake Alinen...
AGGGAAACGGTCGGAAGGCGATCGGTTAGTACCGGCTTTTATCAGGACATTCGATTCCCTTCAGACACTTACTGACGACGCCAATATGCTGACAAAGGCATCAGTCGAAGGAAGGCTTAAGACACGTGCCGATAGCCAGAAACATAAAGGTGAATACCGGAAGATCGTAGAGGGTATGAATGCAACCCTTGATGCAGTCGGTGGGCCACTCAACGAAGCGATGCGTATTGCAAACGAATTTGCAAAATGTAACTTTGCTGCCCGGGTGGACGAAAACCTTCAGATGGAAGGCGACTTTACCAAATTCAAAACAGCCCTCAATAATATTGGTATCGAAGTCTCCAAAGCAGTTACCGTGATTAATCAGCAGGTCATGGACCTTGCATCGAGTGCGGAAGAAGCAAATGCCAGTATTGAGGAAGTATCATCAGGATCCGAACAGATCGCAAAGAATGCCCAGGGTGTAAGTAATAATGCCGAACGAGGAAACGAAGGTATTACACAGGTATTACGGGCAATGGAAGACCTGAACCAGACAGTGACTGAAGTTGCACAGAAGGCAGAAAAGGTATCACAACTTACCGATGATGCCAACACGCTGAGTGTGAAAGGTACTGGACTAGCCGAACAGGCGGAGCGGGGAATGCAAAGTATCACCACTTCTTCAAACGAGGTTGATAAAATCATTGGTGATATCAAGGAAGAGATGGAGAAAATCGGAAAAATCGTCAAATTAATCAGTGACCTTGCGAATCAGACGAATCTCCTCGCCCTCAATGCGGCGATTGAAGCTGCCCGTGCAGGAGAAGCGGGCAGGGGCTTTGCCGTTGTTGCCACAGAAGTGAAATCACTTGCCCAGGAGTCACGTGCATCAGCTGAGAATATTGCCGAAATGATCGGGACACTCCAGAAGAAGTCAATGGCAGCTGGTGAAGCGGTGGCATCATCAAACCGTGAAGTACAAGCCGGAAGTGAAGCACTGAGCCAGACGCTCAGATCATTTAAGGATATTGCCAGGTCCATTGAGGATATCAATAAGAACATCGTCGAAGTTGCGAGTGCCAGCGAAGAACAGGCAGCCACGGTTGAAGAAGTCACCGCGAGTGTCAACGAAGTCCATGGGATGGTGCAGGCAACGGCAAAAGACGCAATGGATGCAGCAGCCGCTTCACAAGAAGCCTCGGCATCGATTGATCAGATCACTGAGGTCATGGGTGGCGTAAACACCATTGTGAATAATGTCTCGAAAGAATTGACCCGGTTTAAGGTAGGATGAAGTTCTGCACCGGCGGCCCTGTCACCCGATGTTCTGAATACCCGGACAGGAAGGGGAAGATGCTTCAGGGTCCAAAGGGCCGCAAGAGATCACCTCACCCCTTCGTTTGATGATATTTGGGTCCCACTCACCGGACCCAATTCACTAATTTTTGAAACATTTCCACCAATTATTGCCATTCACACATTGGGTATTTGGGATAATAGTCGGGGTGGGGCGTTCTCGGGAAAAACACCGTTGAGGGATGTGCCTTCGCCGGTGGAATGTACCATTCAAGATCGCTAGAATCCAGGGGGACAAACCTTGTCCAAAAGATTTTATTAAGACCAGATTTTATGAGTGCAGGTTGCCTGGCGAACGAAACACAACGGCCTCCAGATCTGCGGATATCTATTGTTGACACCGGAAGGTGATGTTATGCTCTTGTCCGATGATCAATTGGAACATTCCTATCGAGTTTAACGTAGTTGACCCCGTATAAAACAATGTTCTGGCAAGGGTGTGTTGTGTGTGAAATCCAGCCTGAATTGTGTAAGCCATGGAATCTTGGGGTTACAGGTTCCAAAAGCATGGGGTAATTGTCAGGGTAGACCTGTCGTAATTGCACCGGATGTATTATTGACTGTGATATCCAGTCCTATTGGACTAATCGCTGCCAGTGATTTCTCAACCGTGTCAAACGAACCTGAAATAATGTCCGAAGAACTGGGGATACCGATACCTGAAGAGCTGGCTCCTGCCATATTGAGGCTTACCGGGCTCAAAGCAACCAGGGAAGTGATGGTATTTTCAATGGGGGCCGGTCCTGATCTCCTGGCTCCCACACCCATAACGGTTTCAGTTGCGAAAATTACCACGATAACGAGCATAATTGTTATCACGACGATGAAAATTTTTTGTATGAGGGAAAAATGTTTTACCCCAAGCGATTTCGGCTGAGTTTTCGGGTCCAGAATGAGTTTATCCAGGATTTCCTTACATTTTATTGCTTCGCCTGTCCTCTCCTGCTTCTGGAGTGTAACATAAATATTATTCCAGGCGTCACGGTAGTCGGGGTCGAGTTCAACTGCTCTTCCATAGCATTGCAGGGCATTATCATAATCCCCGCTTTTAAAGTACTCATTCCCTTCGTTTTTTAGCTCAACTGCCCGCTTGTTTTTCATAGTGAAGGTAGAATGGATGCTATTTACTTCATGCAATAAATGTATTGGTGATGTGACAGTCATACCCTCGTTTGGGTATTCAGAAATCCCAGTGGTCCGTGAACAAGGTGAAGAAATTTACCATTGATGTGCTATTGTTGAATTGTTTCCGGGATAACAATGTTGGTTTGAGTCAGGGGACGTGTAACAATGCAGGTGATACCTGGTCCCCGCTTACCGGGATATTCTGTCATTTCACCCGTCGACTGGGAATGTGGATGCACCATTGTCTGTGGATTTTTCCTGTGCAACACAAAAAATAAATAACCAATTCTACCGTACGAAAGATTATCGAAAATTACGTGTTACTTCCTGACCCGAATGATGCGATAGCCTTTTTATTGGGGTGTATTCCTGATTGAACACCCTATCGCAATTTCTTCGGAATTGATGAAAAAAGCACCTGAGTAAGGAGGTGTCCGGGCTGGTTGACCCGGATAATTCTGGTTAGATATGAAAACAGACTGCGAAGAGTGCCATCACCAGTAATGATACACAGATATTGGTAAGGACCGGGCTTAATTTTGTCTGGTCATCATGTTGTTCTCCTCCTTCTCTTTTCTGTTGATACGGTATATTCAACCGGTATTTTTTTCGGATGTCTGAACTGTTTCCTTCATTGAGCGTTTCCTGTGTCATAATTCTATCACCTGTTCGTTTTCCTGACCAGGGAAAATGATCTTCTGCTTATTCATTTCTGAATTGGCATCTTTTCTGCAGACAGGACCTGTTTCCAGTACGGTACAAGAAGATACCACAATATGCCGTCTTCCAGACTCACCGGGACTTTTGGCCGGGACGTTTACTTCGCCGGTCTGTTGGGTTGTCGTGGTCCAGGGACCATTGACTCCCTGTTGGTTTAGCCGATAAAATCTGTTTACTGTTGTTCCATCAGACGGCCCCGGGGCTGTCGTATTTCTGTTGGGTTTACCATCGACATATGGGGTTACAACTGTGACACCGGCAAGGTCCAGGATCGGCGCCGCAATCATGCAGACACCGGGATCCCCTGTCTTTATTCCGTATGTTTTCATGAAAAGTTCCCCAAAGTTCATGTCAAATGTCGGCCCAGAACACTACGCCCACGATGTATGGTATATTAGACATATAGTTATTAATAAATTCCTATTGTATATGTATAACATACTATTTGTTACATTCAATTGATAAGTTCAATACTGGAACTACAAGACCCCTGATGGTATGCAACGGGTGGGATGAATGATCTACGGTCTACCAGGGAATAAGAAAGGTCAAGCGGTTGGTTATGACCACGTTTATTATTGGGCCCGCCGGTCCATCGTCATCGTATACGAATATCTGGTTGATAGAGATTGCGAAATACACGGCTATCCGGAAGGCGGAGTCGGGAGATAGGATGTATATTCCTTTCTCATTTGCGGGATTTGTCTTCCGGTTGATGCGGATCTCTTAAAGGTGGTGTCCCTGCATCATGCCAGGCATCGCCCGGAATAGGTTAATTTTATCCCTTATCGTTTTCCCAGCCCCTATAAATACCGGCGTAGTAGACTCTGAACCCGACGTTTAGAAAGATCATCGGGCAGAGAAATCCTGCTGAACAAAACCAATCGATCGTGGTGAAAGCAGTTCCGGGATAATTGGCGGAGGTTCCTCTTGAAATCCCCTGGGAAACGCCGGTGTCATGAGTAACTGCATCACGGCAATAAATAGAAAATGCGTAAAATTCACCAGAAGACCTGCATCGTCCGCAGCACGTCATGCTCAGTAATCCTGACATCCCGTTCGTCTTCGATGAAGTCTGTGACCTTCCGCCGGACCAGGTAAATTGTTGTGATCCCGAAGGTAAATGCGACTCGATCAGATTGGTATGTGGATCACATCTGAATACCTGAATAGTCCGACTAGTGCGTTGGCGATACAACCAGCGAAGAAGTAAAATGAATTTTCTCCAATCTTTTCTTCAGTGAAAACGATCATGCGCCCAGCATATAGAAGGTGACGATTTATGACTTCCCTGGCAGTTTATCCTTTTGCCGGGAGGATCGTCCCATTTATTTCAGGTTGAAAAAAAGGCTGGATGATTCTGTTAATCCAGGATTTACTAATTTAAGGACTTGAATGGGACTATCTGGTCATAGGTCTTGGTTTTTCCTACGGTTGGAGCGGTCACCCAGATTTCGACCCGGTTCTTATCGGTACTGCATGGAAACGATACCTGTTGGCCCACGTAAAATGGTGGCAGCATGTAGTTCTGTTGGGATGAGCCATCCGGCTTTGTGAAGGTGATATCAATACGGGAATCGAGGTTCATACCGTTTCCACCCCGAAGTGTCACGGCCATGAAGGGGTTTGCGGTATCTCCGTTACCCTGGACCATGAAATCAAGCATGTAGTCTATCGGGAGAAATTCTGTTGGTCCCGGAGTACCCATCCCAACCCGTGGTGTGGTCGGCGCAGGTGCGGTTGTCTGTGGAACCACAGGTGTGGCGATCGGAGTTGCCGTGGGGCTCGGTGTTACAGTCGTAGGCACTGCATTCTGGGTACATCCTGCTGTAAGTACGAACGCAACAGCGAGGAGGAGGCTTATGATCAATATGGAAATTTTCATACCTGTATATCGGAGATATACGGTATAATCCTATCGTGTGAGTCATGGTTGGTGGAGTAATCGAAATGGCTGTTTGATTTTTTGTACATGATAATGGTACGATACAGAAAGGGATTTGTCATTTTGAATGACCTGTTTTCAAAAAGATATCGGCTTGCACTACATGGGCACGTTCATCCCACATGAATTTAAAATAAGAACCATGTATATTTTCGACGCCTCATCCGATTTAATCCTTGATGAGGTCATCAATGCCCGCCGGACGTACCGGATGTTCCGACAGGAGCCCCCCCCAAAAGATTACATCAACCGGATTATTCAGGCGGGTCTTGCCGCTCCCTTTGCTGCAGCCGCGGTTGGGGAAAAAGAAAATGAGTATTTCAGGCAGTTTTTTATCTTTCCACGAGAGAGCCGTGGTCTCGTGACAGCCGGCGCCCTGCTGATGAAAAAAGTGCAAATGATGTCTGAAGATCTCGAAAAAGGATTGACACATAACGCAGGGTTACCATCAAAGGCCGGCCCATTTTCCCGTCGTCTTGAAGCCATCCGAAAGTCCGGGGCAGTACCCGGGGTAGGGACCGCCCCGTATTACATCGTAATCGCTGAACGCAAAGGATTTCCTCCTGTTGAGCAGCAATCACTCGCCCATTGCCTTGAAAATATGTGGCTAAAAGCAACGGTCCTGAATCTTGGCTTTCAGCTCGTATCGGTGACCGGGCAGATGGGATCCGTGCCTGAATTCTGCCAACTCCTTGGTATACCCCCTGATGTGTATGAATTAAACGGGTGTGCTATCGGATATTACCATGAACAATTACCACGATCAATCCGTCCCCCGGAAGGTTTGGTATCACACTGGCAGGAATAATCCTGAAGGATTTCCGTAATTCTTCGTAGTGCCCTGCGATGGGTATCAATAAAGAATCGGAAAGAAATTTGCTCTCGAAAGTAATCAGGGAACGTTTCGATAACCCTCGATATCCCCATTAGGATCCATCTTGCGACTGGGTCCAAATAGGTGCTTATTTTGGCGTTTAGACCCATAATACCGAAATATCAGTTGATTCCTGTTCACTCCCGATAATTCAGACAATAGCTTCAATTAGCAAATTCATAAGAAAACATATATCTCCGATCAGATGAAGACAACCAAGTGTAGAGAGGTATTTGGATGAAAAAATCATTCGTCGCATTGTTACTGGTGACTGCATTCTGCCTGATTGCCGTTTCCCCTGTTATTGCAAATCCAAACGCAAATATGGCTGCCCTTGGGATAAATTCCACCAGTCCTTTCTGGATCCCGAATTATGTTCCCTCAAGTAGTAAGACTCTTGATGCAGCGTTTACGGTTCCAGCTGTTACCCCCTCAAGTGGTAAAACCCTTGCCGCAGTGTTTACGGCTCCAGCTTATACGCCCTCAAGTAGCAAAACCCTTGCCGCAGCGTTTACGGTTCCAGCAATAACACCATCAAGTGGTAAAACCCTTGCTGTAGTGTTTGCGGTTCCAGCAATAACACCATCAAGTGGTAAAACCCTTGCCGCTGTCTTTACAATCCCAAAATATACGTTCTCAACTGGTCAGACTAAGCTGGTATGAAAGTTCAGACGGGATAATTGACCTATTGGAACCAGGGTAGTATCCTGTTTCTTTATAAAAAATGGAATTTAAATATCCCTTTTATTAATTTTTGACGAGATCTTTTTTGGGATGATGTGACAATCCTTTTTTTTATACATCTATACTGATGACAGGACCGTTAACAAACCACATATTTCGGGCAGGATCACCGCCTCGGAAGGGTACTCACGGAGGGTTTCAGTGTAATAGTAACGGGATTATTTAATTGTATTTTACCGCTGTAACTGCATGAATATTGCCCAGTACAATAGGATAAAAACCGGAGTTTTTCAGATTTCTGGTTTGGATGTCTTCGTGTTCATATGGTTTTATATCCAGTACAATATTCCTGTACCCCGGGATTACACAGGCGACATACCAAAGGATAATTTCCTCCATTAAGCCAGGAAAAGAAGGTGATGAAAACGAAATTAGACTCCGGAAAAATTGTGGTTATTGCAAGAGTGGGTTCAAAACTGGACTAACCTTTCCAGCGAAAACAAAAATCACGATTTTTTAGATCTCACCTGCACTTCTGTCTTTACAATTATTGCGACAGATTCACTAAACGGTGTGGGCCATTGTAAAAATTAATAAAGATCAGGGCCGGCCAAGGTCTGTAATGACAATTCTATTTCTTTTCCGGTATCTCCTGTTTTAGGGTGGTGGTACTCTTCACTGTCTTCTTTGACTGGTATAACCGATAAACGCTGTATCCAACAACCCCGATAACGATCAGTGGCAGCAGGACAAACAATGCGATGATGAGGAGATCGATCATCGCCAACAACCCGGCTATTCCCTCGTTCATGGTCTTTGTGAAACTGTGCCCTGCATCCGCTCCGACGGGTTCTTTTTCTGCGAGGCTCACGGTGATTGTAGAAAGATCGACCTGGTTATCAAGGTAACGAATTCTTCCCTCAATCTGGTCAAGACTGGTCTGCACGCGATCGATCTGTTCCTGCACGTTCAAAATATCCTCGATTTTTTCGCTCTTTTTCATTATTTCATTGAACTGTGCGATCTGGTTCTGGTAGGATATTTTCCGAGCCTGGAGATCTACATAATCTGCGGTAATATCTTCATTTTTTGTATTGGCCGATGTCGCTTTTCCGATCTCTTTGACGCCGGTAAGGGTACGCTCGAATTCCATTTCGGGAACCCTGAGAACGACTGTCGCAGTCTCCCGGTCATTGTATTGCGTGTTGAATGAGGAGGACGCAAAGTATCCTCCTTTTCCGGCTGCGAGTACTTTTAAGCGGTCGACAGAGGCAGGTACATCCGTAACTTCAAGCGTCACCTGTGCGGTAGAAATGATTTCCTGCGTAATTACACGATTTTTGGCTATCCCGATCGGGTCACCGGATATAACGGAATGCTGGGTCGTAACCGGATAGTAGTTTCCCGGGCCTATACCAGTCTCTCTATCTGATCCCACTGTCGTGACATCCGGGGATGAGGACAGAGATTTCTGACTGTTCCCTCCAGATAACGCACTGCAGCCGGCGGTAAGCATGGTGATCATCACCAATAGGATGAAAAGAGAAAGAACATTACTTCGGTTCATGAATAACATGATCATCACATGGATATTTAATCTGACTCTTGAATACGAAAAATTTGGCAGTCAAAACCAAGGTGACTGAGAATACCCGGATTTTCTTTTCGATAACGAAAATTTCGTATCTTTTCTTCATCATCAGGGTGACGTGATAAATTGTGGTTCTATTCTACGCGAGAAGTTTTCGCAAAAGAGGACCCGACAATATGAAAACAGATATGCGAATGAATATATGAGCTCTGGTAGAAAACGAAGGATGTATGTCATGAAATCGGGAGAAAATAGCCAAATATCATGGAATTCAGTACCTGATGTGTAAGAGTTGAAATTCAAACGGTAGGTACGAAACGGAACGGGCGATGTCTCAAGGGGCATGAGGCGTCATTCCTTTTCTTCCAGAAGCGTTTAATATATTCATGCCAAAAATGGGTTAACTCACTGGTTAAGGTGCTAAATTTTTGACGTCTTCGTTACTTCTACCTTCACTTCTCATGAGGATGATACCGATCACAAACATTTTTGTAATTTGAAGATGGATATGATGTGAAATATCATATCAATTCGATGGCAATCCAGATTTTGTTACATTTTTTTATATCCGGGGTGCTGTTCCAATAAAAAATTCATGTCACGCCTGGAGAATGATCTGGCGATAACATTACCACTACAAAAAACGTGTTAGGACGTAATCATTTGACGTATACTCAATAAGAGGTTTGATTTTGTCCCAACAAGGTTCTTCTTATGCACGAGTAAGCCGTAAGCTGGCTCCCCGGACTATCGAGGAAAAAGGGCATACTCATCGTGGTTACCATCGTTGCGTGCCGGTAACCATAATAATCTGTTGAATGAACCCGGGGTAATCAGGGTGAGGAACAAACAACGTCGGATGGTCCACACCAGGTAGGTACTCATCAATGTTCATCCTCGGAAAATGTGAAGTGGAAGATCTAATACGCGCGAAAATGCGATTCAGTTGATGAAGGAAACTGAATTGATTGCACGGTAGAGAAAATGACAGTGAAGTGGAAAGTTCATATTGAGGGGAAAGGTGACTGATGGCAGAGCTACTCCATGTCCTCTATGTCGATGATGAACCGAGCCTGCTTGCCATTGGCAAACTGTTCCTGGAAAGACAGGGAGCGTTTGAAGTCGATACGATTATTTCTGCCAGGGAAGCACTGGACCTGATTAGCAGCGGGCGGTATCATGCAATTATTTCGGATTACCAGATGCCGGATATGGATGGGATCACCTTTCTCAAGCAGCTCAAGGCCAGCGGGGATACTACGCCATTCATTATTTTCACAGGTCGGGGACGCGAAGAGGTGGTCATCGAAGCGCTTAATGAAGGTGCTGATTTTTATATCCAGAAAGGAGGCGAACCAAAGGCGCAATTTACCGAATTAGCGAACAAAATTCGTTATGCGGTGGCAAGGAAACAGGTGGAGGAAGATCTGTCAGAATCTCAGAAGAGGACCGCAGAGATTATTGAATTTCTTCCTGACGCAACCTTTGCCATTTCAAGAGAAGGGGTTGTGATCGCCTGGAACCGTGCCATGGAGACGATGACGGGTGTAAAAAAAGGCGAGATACTCAATAAAGGGAACTATGAATATTCCATGGTGTTTTATGGTGAACGGAGACCGATTTTTATTGATCTTGTCATGGACCCGGATACAATTAACGCCGGGCAATACCCCTCCATACGAAAAGAGGGAGATAAAATCGTAGCAGAAAATTTTATCCCACAATTTCATCATGGCCGGGGGGCATTCATCTGGTTTACCGCTTCCCCACTCTACAATTCCCAGGGTGATATCTCTGGCGCAATCGAATCTATCCGTGATATCACCGAACAGAAACAGGCTGAAGAAGCACTCGCGGCGAGTGAAGAGCGGTACCGCCATGTTGTGGAAGACCAGACCGAGTTTATCTCCCGTTTTCTTCCAGATGGTACACACATTTTCGTTAATGATGCCTATTGCCGGTACTTTGGTATCACCCGGGAACAGGTTCTTGGCCACAGGTTCAGGCCGATCATTTATTCTGAGGACCGCAAAGCGGTCACACTTTTTTTTGCATCGCTCACATTCATGAACCCTGTCGGGACCATTGTCCATCGAATCATTATGCCGGGCGGGAACATACGCTGGCAGCGCTGGAGTGAGAGAGCAATTTTTGACGTTGATGGAAACTTTAAGGAATACCAGGCCGTCGGCATGGATATCACGGCATACAAACAGGCTGAAGCGGAGCTGCGTAAGAAAAACAAAGAGCTTGAGTTCTCCTATGAGCAGATTGCTGCAGTAGAAGAGGAACTCCGCGCGAATTTAGATACCATGACGCACCAGGAACTGGAACTCCGGGAGAGCGAGGAGAAGTTCCGGACGCTGTTTGAAAGTGCAGGGGACGCGATTTTTATCATGGACCATTCTACCCTTCTGGACTGCAACAGGAGGATGACAGAGATATTTCAATGTGCCAGAGACCAGATCACCGGGCATATAATCGCGGAGTTTTCGCCCGAGCGTCAGCCAGACGGCCGCTTTTCAGCCGATAACATGAAGGCAAAAATTACTAAAGCCTTCCTTGGAGAAAACCGGTTTTTCGAATGGGTCTTTATCCGTTCTGATGGCACTCCTTTCAATGCAGAAGTGAGCCTGAACCGGTTTATGGTCCGGGAAAGTTACTACCTCCAGGCCATCGTCCGGGATGTGACTGAACGAAAGCAAAATGAAATACAGACTGCACTCCTGAGTAATCTGAAGGAGAAACTGCTCGGAACACAACGCCTGCATGAGCAACTTAAACTTGTCAGTGACAGCTGCATTACCATCTTTTGTGCCGACTTTGCCCGGATCTGGTTGATTAAGGATGCCGATCTCTGTGAATCCGGATGCAGACATGCGGCGGTCACTACCGGGCCGGAAGTATGTGTTAACCGGTCTTGTTGCCTGCACCTCATGGTCAGCTCCGGTCGGTACACCCACACGGACGGGGGCCACCAGCGGGTCCCGTTCGGATGTTACAAGATTGGCCGGGTGGCTTCGGGGGAGGATCCGCATTTCATTACCAATGATGTCACCCATGACCCACGGGTACATGACCATACATGGGCACAATCCCTCGGACTTGTGTCATTTGCAGGTTTTCGGCTTTTGTCACAGGACCAAAAACCGGCAGGTGTATTAGCATTATTCAGAGATAAAAAAATTTCCAGTAGCGAGGAAAAGCTCCTGGTGGATTTGGGAAATACACTTTCACAGGTGATAATTTCGGGATTGGCTGAGGAAGCAGTCTATAAGAAAAACGAAGAACTTGAAGGATCCTACGAACAGATTGCTGCAGCTGAAGAAGAGCTCCGTGCCAACCTGGATGAACTGACCCGGCAGGAATTGGCGCTACGCGAAAATGAGGAGCGGTACCGCCAGTTTTTCAAAACAACTCTTGATAGCGTATTCATCACCACCCCTGACGGGCAGTGGGTCGATTGTAATGATGCACTGGTGGAAATTTTTGGTTATGAGAGCCGGGAAGAAGTATTCAGTGTGCCTGTCTCTTCGTTCTATGCCCAACCGGAAGAAAGATCTGATTTTTTGAAAATTGTCGAGAGGGATGGCTATATTAAAGAACGTCCCCTCAAGTTTAAGAAAAAAAATGGAACTTTAGTTGATGGACTTATCACTATCGTGCCGCAAAAAAGCATCGATGGTACACTCAAGGGGTTTATTGGGACCGTTCACGATATCACAGGGAAGAAACGGGTGCATTCACCACCCTCTGATATTGAGCCGTTTAGTCAGGCCCGGGTAGAGCACCTGCCGGAATATATTGTTGTGTACGGTCAGGATGGAATGATCCTCTATATCAACCCGGCGGCAGCGGGGGCGTTTGGGTATGATGCGGAAAAGATCATCGGCATGCCGGTGCTCTCGTATGTCGCAGAGGAATTCCGCGACGATGTCGCTTCAAGAATGAAAGAACGTCATCAAATGGATGAAATTCCTATTTATGAGACCTATCTTCTGGCACAGGACGGCCTCCGCAAACTGGTGATCGTGAAAGGTTCAAGGGTCCTGTTTCAAGACAGCCCCGCAACTCTCCTGCTTATCATTGACATCACCCGGAGAAAGACGCTCGAAGATGAGCTCACTGCACGTGCAGAAGAGCTTTCGAAGATCTCAACCGCGTTCCGACAGGCAAATAATAAACTCATGCTGCTATCCAGTATTACCCGCCATGATATCAATAACCAGCTCACGGTGATCCTTAGTTATCTCGATATTATGGGAGGTATGGAGCCTGGCTCGCAGCTCAATGAATATTTCAATAAAGTATCCACAGCGGCAAAGCGGATATCTTCGATGATCCAGTTTACGAAAGAATATGAAAATATCGGAATTTCGGACCCTGTGTGGCAGGACTGTCGCCATCTTGTGGATCTGGCAGTTCAACAGATCCATGGTGTAAAGGTTACGTTGATCAATGATATCCCGGCGGGAACAGAAGTATTTGCCGACCCGCTGCTTGTCAAGGTCTTTTATAACCTAATGGATAACGCCATCCGGTATGGCAGAAAGATTTCGTTTATACGGTTTTTTACCCGGTATAATTCAGATAATTTTACAATTGTCTGTGAGGACGATGGCGACGGTGTTCCTGCCAATGAGAAAGAACTGATTTTTGAACGGGGGGTTGGAAAAAATACCGGTCTTGGCCTCGCGCTTTCCCGGGAGATCCTGGCTCTTTCAGGTATTACCATTACAGAGGATGGCATGCCTGGCAATGGTGCACGATTTGAAATAACGGTACCGGATGGATCATACAGATCAATCCGTACTCTTCCATAAACCCCGTCTTTCATCTGGGCGGGAACGAATGGATTGTGAAAATAATATAGGCGATCCGGCCATCAAAATAAAATATTTTTTCTGACTCGTTTCGTCTCCTTTTGGGATGGCACCAGTGCGCCGTCCTCCTATGGTCCCGATCAGTCGGGTTCTGGCGGTCAATAGAACCCGAACTCCTCTGTGACCTGCTGTCGGGATGGAGAGGCGTGCACCTCATTCAAATCACGTTCGCTGTCCACCGGGAATTCGGTCCTCCGATGTTCCTTCCGTGTCTCCGGGTCAGCGTAACTATAAAAATACGATATTATCGTTCCGGAACCGGAGTGTCCTGAAGGAAAACCAGGAATTCCGTATTCCCGAATGTTCGGGCAGGTACCTGCTGATTACTATTAATGTGCGATGTGTGTGGGTATTCGTGCCCTGTTGTTCGGAGATGTTCGACTATCAATGAACATGGTAAGGACGTTATTGTCAGTAGGGTGGGTGGTGGATTTGTGTACGTATAGAGTGAAATATCCACCGCAGCTTAAAATAACCCGTCATCATGGTCACCATGTCGAATAGGACAGGGACCCGGGATAAGAACTCCCTGATTTTTAAACGTTTTCAAGGTACGGGATCAAACAGCCCCGCAAGGCACATTTGCCCTAGATCTTTTCCTATTTTTAATTTTGATGAGGCGAAACCGGGGAACCGGAATATGAGATGAGAGGAAGATGGTCCCTTTCCCTGTCTGTACTCACAGATATCGTACCGCCAAGAGCAGAATTGTGCGGGGTCGCAGTATGCTATTTTTTGGGGGATTTTCCGGTAATTTTCCGTACATTCATCTTTCTGTTCCTTCGGTTGTTACCGGATATAACATTTATCGCCATGTGAAAACGAGTGGTTTCCGCCGTGGGATCCCGTAGATGTTGTATTGCGGGTGACCGAACATCATCGCATAGGCGGTTTTCCGTCCTGCAGGGATTTGTAATTCCTTTCGGAGGGGCTCGAAGGAAATCGCTGCCATGGCAACGAAACCTGCCCAGCATGTCCCGATGCCAAAAGATGGGGCGGCTATATCGACATGGGTAAGGGCGATGATCGCATCAACGGATGCGACCGGATTCTCCTCCGGGATATGGGCAAAGAGCAGGTGCGGAGCATTACGGCAGATCACATCACGTCCGTTTTCCCATGCAGCGATCATGACGGGCAGATAATCCCGCATCGGGTGGTCAGTGTTGAGCAGGGTCTTCATCCACTCGATCGTCAGCCCGGCAATCTTCTTTACTTTTTCCGGGTCATGCACGACAATCCATTGAACCGGTTGTCCATTTCCTCCTGATGCAGCGTACCGTGCGATATCGAGAAGTTCCAAAATCTGGTCCTTCGAAACCGGGTCTGTCGAAAATTCCCTGACAGAGCGACGTTTTTTAAGATAGTACGCCATTGTTTCGGGAGAAATAGTCCCCGCCCCGGCCGGCAGCAGCACTTTCTCCTCCGGGCGGATATTCAGGAGAAGAGCTTCTGATGGGCATGAAACTTCACAGTGTCCACACTGGATACACATACCGGCCATTGCGTCGTTTACAATAGGCAGGGTATGTTCATCCGCTGGAGTAACAATTGCCATCGGGCAGACGACGGAGCATATTCCGCACCGTGTACAGAGGTCGTTGTCAACAAGAATCGTAGGCATTCATCATCATTCCTTATTCGTATTGTTCTCTTTCTTTATTTTATCCAATCGTTATCTTTTCAATTTACCGGGGTGGTCACACAATACACACTATCCGTGAGACGATTTGCAAGAGTATTGAATCCGAATAATAATTTCATAACCTGTATAGATGAGGACCTGGTAACTATTAGTGGTGAATGTTTCTCTCGCCTGGTGGCTCCTTTTCATCTTTCTTGCCGTTCTGCTCCCAACCGTTGGGTGTATAGAAAAAAACCAGGGAGCAGTACCTTCCATATCGGTCCCTTCAGTTACCGGAGCGCCGAATATCATGGTTGCTCCAGAAAAACCGGTAACCCGGGAGGATCTCGTCGCCTTTGTTGAACGAGCTGCCGGGTATGCCAAACAATACGGCAGAAACTCTGCACTTTCTGAATTTAACAAAAAGAACAGCTCGTTCTTTGAGGGCCAACTCTATATCTATGCTTATGATTTTAATGGGACGACAATTGCCCACCCGGTGAACCCGGAGAAGATTGGCGTGAACCGGCTCGACGAAAAAGATGCGGCTGGTAACCTGTTCGTCAGGGAACTTCGGGACATGGCTGAAAACGGGAGTGGGTTTGTTGAGTATTACTACCTAAATCCCGCTCACAATAATGCCATTGAAAAAAAGCTCGGTTATGTGATGAAGATCGATGACTCATGGTGGCTGGGTTCCGGGATATACATAGGCACGCCTGGCATGTGATGCTGCTAATTCCAGGTACCCACGGGATGTCTGAAGTGGGATTTTTTTCCATGACTGAGATGGATTATCATGGCCACAGGGAAAACAGAAGGGCCGGGGAATCTCCAATACACCATCCAGCCCGGTTATATTGGAAAATTTCTGCATCTATGTCATCGAGTAATACGGTGCCAGACTGCCCTGCCATGTCAACCGGGTTGGACTTCCCGAGGATAACCAATGACAAGGGAATCAATGTTTGATGTATGGGCGATCACTGTTCACAGTGGTCCGTAAAATCAGTCATTAGGCTTTTTTATTTTTTGTACCACCGTTTCTCAAATTCACTGTATGCATAGAGGGTGGGGATGAATAGTATGACGGTGATCGAAGGGAAGGATCCTGGATGTCATTCTCACTGATCCTGTCTGATGGAGAAGTGTATTCCCCGATATTCCTCCTCCACCTGGGCTTTTGTGCAATCCTGACATGTCCTTTCCCCATTTGATCAGTATCAGACAACGTTGATATGTCTTCACTACGTGGTCGTTGCGCAAAAAAAACAGGTAAGGTATCGCAAAACGAATTAAGTCATCCCGAACTCATATTCAATCAAAAGCAGGTAAATCAGGTAAATTCATCACGGGTAATGATTGCGGGTGCTCAATGAAAACCGAGCGTTGACCATAATACCCGGTTTATCGAAATGATCTTCTTTCACGGGTCAATATTCCATGAACAAACCAAAGGGCAAACGAATGTGAGAATCGGGCGGAATCACAATAAAACTACTGCAACAAACCTATCTCCAGTCTATTGTAAAATGGAGGAATATGCGGGCGATTTAAACGGGCAGGAGCGACAGACAATGGTGTAAGTGGGATAATAGTACCTCTTCCTGTGTGAGGGCCTTTAAATTTTACCAATGAATACTACTATAATTATATCATCGTATTGATGATTAATAAAGATCGTTGGAAACATTGATCACTGGCCCGTTAGGGGAAGATTTTGAATACTGCCCAGC
>Ga0114951_10003401_pt1 | contig 16512 bp, 10 predicted proteins | sample AM7aDNAmetaG_FD_88677 | JGI IMG/M metagenome (GOLD analysis project Ga0114951, IMG submission 88677) | Freshwater microbial communities from Finland to study Microbial Dark Matter (Phase II) - AM7a DNA metaG | ecosystem: Environmental > Aquatic > Freshwater > Lake | place: Finland: Lake Alinen...
ACCCGTTCCCGGCAGGCAACGCGCCCACAGCCATCGTGGTCGACACCGCTTATAGCTATGCCTACGTGGCCAATTCCGTGGACGACAACATCACGGCCTACTCCATCAGCAATGGGGCGCTCACGCGCATCGGCAGCTATCCCACGGGCCTGCAGCCGGTGGCGATCGGAATCGATCCTTCAACAAACCACTTTCTTTATACCGCCAACTTCCTTGGCAATACCGTTTCCGGCTTTCAGTTGAGTTCAACCGCGGGCACGCTGCTTGATACGCAGGGTTCACCATTCCCGTCCAACGCTCAACCCACGGCCGTGGCCGCGATTCCACATGGCACCGCGAAGAAGTAGTCGCCAGTGCTGCTACATCCGGGTGCAGTAGCAATACCCCGTACCGGGCTTTTACAATAACTACGGGGCAACCTAAACGAGTTTTCTTGGGGCTTGATCCAAATGGCCCACGACGAAGGAAGCGCATGAAGTTCAGCAAATTGAGCCAGCTCTTTCTGGTCTCTACGATCGGCCTTCTAGTGGCCACACTCTTGACTGCCTGCCAGATCATCACGATCGATTATGTTTTCGTAGCCAGTTCCGCCGGCACAGGTTCCACCAGCGCCGGACAGATCGAGACCTTCGCGGTGGACTCCGAGTCCGGCGCATTACGCACTGGAGCACCGAAAGTTTCCTCCGGCGGAGTAGGCCCGGTTTCCATGGCCCTTACCTCCGACTACGCGAACCTCTACGTGGCCAACCGGGGCAATAACTCTGTGGTCCACTTCACCATCGCTTCCAACGGCGTTCTAACGGCCAAGGAGTCGGTTACCACCAGCGCAACCCCAGTGGCAGTTGCCGTCAATACCGCGAATACCTTCCTGTATGTCATCACGGGAACCACGTCAGCCACGCTCACCGAGTATCCACTCGCTGCGGGCGCCATTGGTAATGCGGCTTCGCAGCAGTCACTCGTCCTGCCGAGTTTCAGCGGCGACACGGTCGTTCCCACCGCCCTCACGGTTCTGGCCAACAACAGCGATGTGTACGTTTCAGTGGTTGACCAATCGGCCTACAATCCGGGCGGAACCACCACCAGCAACGCCAATCCGGGTTGGGTGTTTGGCTTCTCCGTGGGCGCCAGCGGCGTGTTGACCACAACTGCCGGAAGTCCCTACAGAGCGGGCGTTAAGCCCTCTGGTATCCAGGCCGATCCCGTCAACCGATTCATCTATGTGACCGACTACGCCAACAACCAGATGATCGGCTATGCGATCCAGACCAATGGCTCGTTGAGCTTCCTGGTCAATGGACCCTTCAAGACCGGCAACCAGCCTTCTTCAATCGTGATAGACCCGCGCGGCCTTTACATCTACATCGCGAACGCGCTGGACTCTTCCGTCACTGGCTACTCAATTGCCTTGCCCACCGGTACGCCCTCGGCCATCGTCAACAGCAACAGCAGCCTGCTTTACGCCACAGATACCAAGCCGGTTGCGATTGCGGTGGACCCGGCGCTTGGCCGCTTCATCTACACAGCCAACACTCTGGGCAACTCGGTCTCGGGCTTCCGCCTGACTCCCGACACCGGCACGCTGGTCACCACGCAGGCCACGCCTTACCCCACCGGCGCAAATCCAACCGCGCTGGTCATTGTTCCTCACGGCAACCATTCGTTGCAGTCGGTTACCCCGTAACAGCTACACTGATTCAGCAAAAAGCCCAGCCGCTTGCGGCTGGGCTTTTTGCTTCTCTGGAGCAGCCTTTCCATTTGCCAGAGGAGCGGTGCATTGTTCTCGTTTCTGACACCTGTGCAGCAGCCGCATGATTGTGGACGAGGCCAGTCCGACTGACCCTCCCACTAGTCCTTTTCTTTCCTGCCAGCACGGTGAAAATTTTTCGCCGGGATGTGCCTGGCCCTATGCCGCGCAATCTCCAACAGCGGGTTTGGCTCCATATCCATCCTGAATGAAGATACATAGACGCAAATCCACGCTCTTCCGGAGAACATGGTTCACGCCAACCCGCTCGGCGTGCCTTGAGCATTCCAATACAGACGCGCCAATTGCATACGCCCTATCTTCGAACCGTGTCATAAGGTGTCGGAATCGGAACCGAGCCTGCATGACGGTGAGTCTAAGACAAAACATCACCACAGTTGGATGAAGGGGTACAAATGCGCAATTACAGGACTCTTTTCGTGTGCTCTCTGACGGTTCTACTCGCGGTTTTTGTTGCCGGCTGCGGTCAAGAGACAATCAGTCTCCCAGGTCTGGTCTCAACGACTCCTGCTCAGGGCGCTACCAGCGTGGTGATTAATACGCCGGTCACAGCGACATTCAGCATAGCGATGAGCGCAGCTTCAATTACCACCGGCACGTTCACTTTGACGGCGCCGGGGGGGACCGCCGTAGCTGGAACCGTCTCCTACACCGGCATGACCGCGACCTTTGTACCGGCAGCCGCTCTGTTGTACGGAACCACCTATACGGCCACCATCACAACCGGAGCCAAGACTCCCGGCGGTACCGGGCTGATCGGCCCCTACGTTTGGTCGTTCACAACCATTACGCCTCCGCCCGCAGTTGTGTCCACGATACCGGCGAATGGAGCCACGAATGTGGCCATCAGCCAGACACTCAGCGCGACCTTCAGCGAGACCATGAACTCCGCCTCGATCAGTGCCACGACATTCACTGTGACAGGGGCCGGCGGTGTGGCCGTTGGCGGGACCGTCACCTACTCCGGCCTGGTTGCGACGTTTACGCCGACCGCCGCTCTGGTCAATAGCACCCTCTATACAGCCACCATCACCACCGGCGCTACTTCGCTGGCGGGTACTCCGCTAGCTGCCAACTATGTTTGGGCGTTCACCACAGTGACTCCGCCGCCTGTGGTCATAGCCACGATTCCTGTGAACACGGCCACGGGCGTCGCGGTCAATCAGGTGCTCAGCGCCACATTCAATGAGGCGATGAACTGCACTCCGTTCCCAGCGGCAGGCTTTATCTTGACAGGCCCCGGCGCCACGCGCGTTCCTGGAACCATCGGATGCTCGGGCGCGGTGGTCACCTTCACGCCGGCAGCCAACCTTGCATTCAACACCGTGTTTACGGCGACCATCACTACGGGGGCCCAGAGTCTGGCCGGCACTCCAATGGTCAGCAATTACGTGTGGACCTTCAGAACGGTCTCAGCTCCCACACCGCCAACAGTCATCTCCACCGTGCCCGCGAATCTGGCAGTCGGCGTGCCTGTTAACCAGGCGCTCAGCGCGACATTTAGTGAAGCAATGAACGCGGCCACCATCACTCCGGCAACCTTTACGCTGTCGGTGACGAGCGGGGCCAGCGTGGCAGGAACGGTTGCTTATGTCGCAGCCGGATCGGTAGCGACGTTCACACCCACAACCAGCCTGCTGCCCAGCACCAACTACACGGCAACCATCACCACCGGTGCTATGGATCTGGCCGGCAGCGCGCTGGTGAGCAACTACGTTTGGACATTCACCACCGCCGCCAACAACCCGATTCCCGTGCAGCCGACGGTGATCATGACCATACCGGCGAATGCGGCCATCAACGTGCCACTCAATCAGGTTGTCAGCGCTACGTTTAGCGAAGCTATGAACCCGGCAACAGTCAACGCATTGACCTCCAAGCTCACTGGACCGGGTGCCACTGCGGTCTCCGGCCTGGTTGCGTACGCCGCCATCGGCAACACGCTTGTCTTTACGCCCACCTCAAACCTGGCGCCCAGCACGCTCTATACGGCGACCATCACCACCGGGGCCCAGGATCTGTTGGGGAATGCACTGGCAGCCAACTACGTGTGGACCTTTACAACCGGCACGACTTTGAACACCATCCAGCCAGAGTTGGTTGCGACTGTCCCTGTGAACGAGGCTGAAGAAGTGCCCCTCAATCAGGCAGTCAGCGCCACATTTACCGAAGCAATGAATCCGCTGACGATCACCACCGCCACCTTCCAACTCACTGGACCGGGCGGGGTCGCCTTGGCTGGAGCGGTCTCCTACGACGCGATCAACTTCATCGCCACATTCACACCCACCCTGCCTTTCGCGATCAACACCGGCTATATCGCGACCATCACCAATGGGGCGACGGACCTGGCCGGAAACTCGCTGGGAAATACCGGCGCTCCAAATCCGTGGACCTTCATGACCGGCGAAGCGCTGATTGTGCCCCCGGTTGTGATGGGGCCAACGGTATCGTCTTTTGGCGGGCTTGGTGGCGGCGCGGGAATGACCAACCAGGGAATCAATACCGTCATTCACGGAAGTATCGCCACCACGGGCGCCTCTTCCAAGATCACCGGGTTCCACGACACCACGGTAATGGTTGCCGGCATTCCGCAATGCATCTACACCGAAACAACAAGCAATGTCGGGCTGGTGACTGGAGCGATCGATACCGCTACGCCGCCACCAACCGTCGGCTGCCCCAATGAAGGAACGGCGGTCACTTTCGCCATTGCATCCCAGGCTGCGCTCGAAGCGCAAACCGCTTACACCACGCTCCAGAACATCCCTCCGGGCATCACCCTGGACAGCCGCGAGTTGGGCAATCGAGTTCTGGCCCCTGGCACTTACACCTCGTCAAGCTTCTATGACATCACGGCGGGGCCGTTGACTCTTGACGCGCGGGGCGATCCGAATGCGACCTGGGTCTTCCAGATGGGCTCCTATCTCACCGTAGGCTCGCCAACAGCGTCGGAAAGCGTGATCCTGGTCAATGGCGCCAAGGCCGCCAACGTCTTCTGGCAGGTCGGCGGACTTCCTGGTGCGGTCATCAATTACGGGGGAGGCGGGACCATGGTGGGAACCATCATCTCTCAACCGGGAATCACCGTCTCAAGCCCTGGAGTTGCCGCGATAACCACAATCAACGGTAGATTGCTGGCCCTGGGCGCCTCCATCACCCTGGTGAATACCGTCATCAACATACCGTAATCAATTGCGGAGATTGCCTCTCGGGGCGGTCTCCGCACCTTCTCTTGGTGCGGTGTTTGCCATCTGTTCATTCGCGTCGAGTAAACCCGGCGCAGAGATTTTCGACGATCGCGATGTGCGGTTCGGGAGGCGACAATGAGATTTAGTATAGGGATGATTGCCAAGGCGGCATGTGCTGTTTTCCTGATGTCTGCGTTCATTATTTATGCGGAGGCCGTTGTCGAGCCAGCAGGTTCCATGCCCTCCGCTCCAGTGTCGGAGCACTCCACGGCAGCCATGCCGTATTCGAATGGCTTAAACAAGGGCGTTCCAAAATTTGAGCTCTTCGTTGGCTACTCGTATCTGCGTGCGGTGCCCACCTATGCCGATGGAAACCGCCTGGTTTGGCTCAATGGCGGCAGTACCTCTCTTGCCTACAACTTCAACCGTCACCTGGGGCTGGTTGCGGACTTTGGCGCTTACACCAACTCCGAAGTGCGATTCACCGGGGCATATACGGGCACCGTCGACGTGGACAATTCCAACACCGCGGTTTTGAGCTACCTGTTCGGCCCGCGCCTTTCGTTCCGCAATCATAAGCAGCTCACGCCATTCGTCCAGGCCCTGTTTGGAGGCGTGCACGCCAATCAGGTTGCGCTCAAAAATTGCACAACGAATTGCATAGTCCTGCCAAAGGATGACAGCTTTGCCATGACGGCGGGAGGCGGGCTCGACTTCAGAATCCACCGCCATTTCGCCCTTCGTCTCATTCAAGCTGAATACCTGATGACGCGGTTTACCAGTTACACCACCGGCGTAACCGGGACCCAGAACGACATGCGCCTTTCTTCGGGCATCGTCTTCCGCTTCGGTGGAAGACACGGGCCAGAAATTCCTCCACTGCCGCCGCTGTCCTATTCGTGCTCGGTGCGCCCATCGTCCGTATTCGCGGGAGAGCCCATCGCGGTCTCCGGTACGGCTCTCAATCTTGATCCGGCCAGAACGGCTGTTTACACATGGTCCGCAGATGGCGGAACGGTCTCAGGAACGTCTGAATCGGCGAACATCGACACCAAAGCCGCCGTGCCCGGGACCTACACGCTCAAGGGCCACGTCTCTCAGGGCGACAAGGCCGCCGACAACGCGGATTGCACCGCTCCTTATGCGGTGAAAGCGCCGGAACCGCCCACCGTGGGCTGCTCGGCAAGTCCTTCCACCGTAATCTCCGGCGATCCTTCCATCATTACGGCTCTCGGCGTGAGTCCGCAGAATCGTCCTTTGACTTACAGCTATAGCGCCACTTCAGGCTCTATCAACGGCAGCGCGCCCACGGCAAATCTTGCCACCGTTGGCCTGCCCGCCGGTCCCATCACCGTCACCTGCACTGTGGTCGATGACATCAACCAGGCCGCTTCAGGCACAACCCTTGTCACGGTCGCAATTCCGGTGGCTGCGCCCAAGCCTGTCACCGGCGATCTGTGCTCCATTCACTTTGATCGGGATGCTCGCCGCCCGGTCCGTGTAAACAACGAAGGAAAAGCCTGCCTCGATGAGATCGCGCTGAATATGCAGCGCAACTCCGATGCCAAGCTGGCTATCATAGGCAACGCGGCCGGCACGGAGAAGGATGGCAAAAAGCTGGCTACGCAGCGCGCCGTCAACACCAAAGCTTACCTCGTCGGTGAGAAGGGAATCGATTCATCGCGGGTTGCCGTTTACGTCGGCTCTCAAGATGCAAAGATTGCCTCCACGACCCTGATTCCAGCTGGCGCAACGCTGGATACCACGGGCGACACGCCTGTGGACTAGAGCGAAGCCGGGAGGCATTCTGGATTACCGGTAGAACGCCCACTCCTCCGGGCACCTCCCGGCTTCGCTGACCGAACCAAGGCTGACTGGCAACTCATAGTCCAGTCAGCCTTTTTTTGTTCGAAGAGAGTAGCCATACGAAAGCAAGGCCTGGTTTCGATTTCGTGGCTCGTCCATCAATCCATATAGGTCATTTGCAGTCCAGCATGGGGCGCATCCGCACCCAGAAAAAGATGAAAATGAGGCATTATTTTACATTGTTTAATTTCAATAACTTAGCCGCTATTTTCACTGCAGATAATTACCACCCATCGGCGCACAATGGAACCATGAAGTTCAAAGAAGCCGCAGCGAAACAAATCGCCAACACAAAAGCCATCCAGATTCCCTGCGCGATGCCCCTCCAGGAGGCCCACCCCCCTCCCTACCACCCTCCCCTCCACCCCCCCTCCCTGTGAACTGCGTGGTCTGGGCTAAGTCGGCCAAATGGGAGTAGCCGCTCGACGCGAGCGTTATTATATTTATAATCAACAAGTTATAGAGTGATTTTTGCCCTGAATGACCTGGCGCCTTCGCAACACGCTGGCCGCAAGCACAATCATCTCCAGACATTCATCCATGTGCGCAGCACGCGCTGGGCAGGTTTCTCCACCAGGTGCAGAGCCGCAACAGCCAGCGCAATCAGAGCCACGTAGCTGATCCATGGATCGAAGCGGGTCAGGCCAAGCCGGTCCAGCACATGCGTGTCGTGGATCAGGTTCCACAGGTTGAAGTGGAGCAGGTAGAGGCAGTAGCTGGCCTCGCCCACAAACACCAGCGGCCGCCAGCCGAGCGTGTACGCCAGCCGGTTGTTGCCCGCCAAGCCCAGGATGATGCATCCAAACAGCGGCATCAGCAGCCCATCGTGCGTAATGGCGTAAGGAACGCGCGCGCCCAATTCAAGAATGCCGAACGTGGCCGCGAAGCCAAAGATTCCTAGGATGAGGCGCAAGCGGCTGGTGCGGCCGATCATCTCGTCCAGGTTGGCCAGCATCACTCCGAACACAAAGCTCGCCAGGTGGGGCATCGGCGTGTACTTCAGCACCTGTAGCCACGGTCCCCAACTCCAGCGGTCAGGATGCGCGATGCCGTCCGGATTGAACACAATGTAGAGCGCGCCCGGAACCATGCCCAAAAACCAGACCGCGGCCATCTTCCAGAGATGAGGCTGCACCCGCTCCGGCCGCTTCCAGCTCGCCAGCCAGGGAAACAGGACGTAATAAAAAGCCTCTGCGGACATCGTCCATGCCGGCGTATTCAGAAATGTGGCGATCGAGGGAATCCAACCCTGCAGCAGCAGCGGCGACAGCACCATGCCGGTCCAGAACATGGCGTGCGTATGCGCTCCATACTCGGTACGCACCATGTGCCAGCTCAACAGCAGGCTCAGCAGGTAGATGGGATAAAGCCGCGTGAACCGTGCCTCCCAGAACCGCAGCCGGTCCAACTCTCCGCTCCGCGCCCGTCCGGCATAGTTATAGGCCAGCACGAATCCTGAAAGCAGAATGAAGAAGCTCACCGAGGCATAACCGGCGTTCACCACCGGCGCCAGCCAGCCGAACCAGTTTGGATTGGAGAAATGAAAGAAGACGATGTTGATCGCGGCAAAACAGCGCAAGCCTGTAAGTGCATTCAGCCGGGCTGGCTTGCGCGTCTCCACTGGTTGTCAGACGCCTCCGGGCAACTGCCTTGTTCAGGCTTGGTTCATGCCTGGTTCATGTCTGGTACAAGCCGCATCAGCCAGACTCCACACGGCTATCGTTCCCTGCGTTTACGCCGTTACAAGCGATCCGACCTTTTCACCCATCACCACGCGCCGGATATTCCCCGGCTGGTTCATGTTGAAGATGATCATCGGCAGGTTGTTGTCTTTACACAGGCTCACCGCGGTAAGGTCCATTACTTTCAGGCCCAGCCGCAGGATCTCCATATAAGTAATGTGGTCGTACTTCACCGCATCTTTCACCAGCACCGGATCGGCGTTGTAGATGCCCTCGACCTTGGTGCCTTTCAGAAGCACATCGGCCTTGATCTCCATGGCGCGCAGGCTGGCCGCCGTGTCGGTTGAGAAGAAGGGGTTGCCGATACCGGCGGCGAAGATGACCACCCGGCCTTTTTCAAGATGGCGCACAGCCCGGCGGCGAATATAGGGCTCGGCAATCTGGTTCATGAAGACGGCGCTCATCACGCGGCACTGCACGCCGCGCTGCTCGAGTGCGTCCTGCAGGGCGATGGCGTTGATCACCGTCGACAGCATGCCCATGTTGTCGGCGCTTACCCGGTCCATCTCCTTGGCTTGCTCCTCGACGCCGCGGAAGAAGTTGCCTCCTCCCACCACAACGCCGACTTCCGCGCCAAGAGCGTGGATTTCAGCGAGTTCGCCGGTGATTTCGGACACTTTTTCTGCGTCAAGACCGAAGCCGCGATGCCCCGCCAGAGCCTCTCCCGATAGCTTGAGTACGATCCTCTTATACATGCTTTTCCGAGTATCGCATACGAGCCCGAACCTTGGTTTCCCAGGTTTCACGCGGCATGGTTCGAACGTTGGACGATGCCGGCGGTGCTCCATTCCGGGACAGAAATCCATGAGGGTCTTACGGAAGCAGAGGCTCGCAACTTTCCCGAAACGGCTCATGCATCCGGCGAGTTTTAAATGGGGAAGCAGTACGGCGGCTTCCGGTAGATAGCAGGCAGCCTTCCTTCACGGCATCCTTAGACTTGGAGAGTCCGGCGTTGAACAGCAGGTATGCATGGTAGTCAAGACGCATAGCAAGGGGCGCGGCGTTACAGGGTTGCAAGTGGGCGCGAGCAACGTCCGCCGCTATTTCCCCAAACACGTCGAGGTCATCGAGTTGCAACTGGATCATCTGCAGATTCAGTGTGGGCTCAAGCCCGATTTCTGGCAGGGGCAGCCCGAGATTTACGATCCCAGGCTGTGCGCCTGGCTGGAGTCAAAGAGCTTCAGCGAGAGGCCGGGCAAGCGCCCCATGCCTTTGGCCATGATCCCCGCGGGCAAGAATTGCTTCCGACTGCGACCCATCTCTCAGACCGGCCAGCCACGGAGCCGCCAGGCCCCCAGCGTCTTCAATCCTGCCTGAGCCGGATGCAGCCGCTTTCGTCGTTGCCGCGAGCGGTCCTTCCTCCAAATTGATAGACTCGAAATGCCATGACTATCAACCAACTTCAGAAAGACATTTTGGGGCATTTTGCCGCCGGACCGGCCGCCATCGGCGATGCCTCCGCCATGACAGCGTTTCTTTCGCTCCGCGCGGCCATCGAAAATGGAGAAGTGCGCGCCGCCTCGCCAGACCCAAAATCGGAAACCGGCTGGAGCGTGAACGCCTGGGTGAAGCAGGGAATTCTACTGGGCTTTCGCATCGGAGCGTTGGCAGAGCAGCCCTCCGGCGGACTTTCGTTCGTTGACAAGCAAACTTACCCGGTGCGGCGTTTTACCGCCGGCGATGGAGTGCGCGTGGTGCCCGGCGGCTCGTCGATCCGGGCCGGCGCCTTCGTGGCGCGCGGCGTAGTCTGCATGCCTCCCATGTACATCAACGCCGGTGCCTACGTGGACGAAGGCACCATGGTGGACTCGCACGCCCTGGTTGGCTCCTGCGCGCAGATCGGCAAGCGTGTGCACCTGAGCGCGGCAGCGCAGATTGGCGGAGTTCTGGAGCCGGTGAACGCCAGCCCGGTGGTGATTGAAGACGACGTGCTGGTGGGTGGCAATTGCGGCGTCTACGAGGGAACCATCGTGCGCAAGGGAGCGGTGCTGGCTTCGGGAACCATTCTGACGCGGGGCACTCCTGTATACGACCTGGTCAACGGAGAGATCCTCCGCGCCACAGAAGGTCGCCCCCTGATTATTCCCGCGGAAGCCGTGGTAGTTCCTGGCTCACGCGCCGTTACCAAAGGCAAGGGGCAGGAGTGGGGATTGAGCCTCTATGCCGCTGTGATCGTGAAGTACCGCGACGACAAAACCAACCTGAGCACGACCCTGGAAGACCTGCTGCGTTAAATCGGAACACCCTCTTGAGGCTCCACTACAGGCCGAAGGCGCTGCGGATCTTCCCGAGGAATGCGATGATTCGCGGTGTCGGGTCGCCGGCGCCAAGGGCCTCAAACGGAACATACCCGCGGTAGCCCGAGCGATCGATGATGGCCTTGATCTTTGCCAGGTCGGTGGGCTCTTCCTTGCCATTGCGACCTACCAACTCCTTGATCTGCCAGGAGACCGCGTAGGGGACCAGTTTCTCGATTTCAACGTAGGGATCTGCCGAGCGAAGACTGCCTATATCGAGGATGCAGGCGAACCATGCAGAGTCAACGGCCTGGATTGTACGGATCGTCTCGTCAGCTGTTTTGAGGAAGTCGTTGTGCTGCTGCAGGGCCAGGACGACGCCGTGCTGGCGGCCAAAATCCGCGCACTGCTTGAAGTCGTCGACCATCCACGCCAGCGCCTGATCGAAGGTGTAGCCGTCGGGTCGCTTTACCCCGGAAAAGACACGCAGCACCGGAGCGCCGAGCTTGCTGGCTACCACCACCCAGTCCTTTACCATCTGCACATCTTTGGCGCGCGCGGCTGCGTCTGCAACGGCAAAGTCGTTGCGCACGCCGGTGCCGCTGATGGCGACTCCGTTGACGAAGGCGGTGCGCTTGAGTGCGTATATGGTTTCGTCTGTCGGCACGGCCGGATAGCCGGGGAAATAATAGCCGGTCGCGTCGAGGGCATCGACCCCATTCTTTGCGCAAAAGTGGACGGCGTCGGCGAGCGTCATTGTGCCCCTGCGGAGAGCCGCGTCAAAAGAGAAGGCGTTGAGGCCGAGCTTGAGTTTCACTCCGGCCTCGCGGGCGACTGCGTCGGATGCGGGCAGTGCAGAGGCCGGAATAGTAGTCGCGGCGGCTATGGCGGCGGAGCAGGCAAGGAAGGTACGGCGATCGATGATGGGCATGGGTTTCCTCGCCTCACTCTAGTCTGAAGGTGCAGGCAAGGTCAAAAGCGAGACAGGGAATTCAGGAACTCGCTAGTGGCAGGGCCGCAGTATGAGGGCTACGGCTCTGCCAATCCGGTGGGCGAACGCTCAATGTATTTCCGGGTGAATCCTGTAGGCCACCAGGGTGGCTGTCAGCGGAGTATCAACCACCTGCGATGTTTTGAGGACCAGTTCAAAATAGGGAAAGTCATTCCCCTGCAGCTTCTTCCGGAAAGTGGACAACTCATCTTCGGAGAGGAGGAAATCCCCGCAGGCTTGAGCAGCTTCAGAGTTTGTACCCCCGAGCAGCAGGACCTTGCCCGTATGCGCGGGGTTAGGCAGGTAGGCGATGGTGCAATAGCCCACCCCAGCGGAAGGCGTATAAGTCTGCGGCTCTCCGGCTGCGGGTGCGCGGTTCTCCACAGTCGCATGAGGCACTTCGGAATTTCCCAGAACTTCGATGTCGGATTTACTGACAAAGTTCAAACGGCTGTCAAACACTTCATACCAGGGATTTGAAGTACTGCTGCCAAACAGGATCACGTTGTCCTGATTGATGAGGCTGGGACTGTAATTGCGGGCGAAATAGACACGGATCTTGTCGCTGATGGGGTCCAGCGCAAGAAGATGCTGAGCCATGGTGAATCCGCCTCGGCTCACGAGGATGCGATTCGCGAGCAAACCCAGGGCGAAGCGAGTCTCCGGGCTCAGACTCTGATCCTGAAGCTGGGAGATGTAGCTGTGGTTGAGATAGTCCTGAAGTGAGAGCTGCTTCTTTCCTATGGCCTGGAAGAGGGTGAGAGAGGGGTCGCCAATAACAAAATCAGTGCCGGTATTGGCCGTGAGGAAGCCCGACCAGAAGGCGGCAACAGATGGTTTGAACTGCCACGGATACATTGACCGGTCCATGGCACGGTTCTGCATCCACAAGTGGATGCAGATGGCCAGGAGCAGGGCGCAAGCAACCGCAAGGCTGATGGTAGCCAACTTCAATCTGTCGCGGCTGGGGGGCCGAGGGGCCTTTGGAGCGGCTTCAGGAGGGCTGGAAACGAAGGCGCTGGCGTCTGCCCGGTGTTCTCCTTCCTTGGCAGTCTCGGCTGACCGGTATCGAAAAACTGGAATATAGCTGCCGCGAGGAATCTCCGCGAGGATCGGTTCCTGCAGTCCATCGGTGTTGAAATAGAGCTCAATACGCTTGCGCAATTCGGTGGCGTTGACGCGAACGATCGTGTCCGCACTGGTGTCATAGCCCTCTGGGCGTCCAAACAGCTCAACGCCAATCTCCTGTTCACGGATAAGAGTACGGCCGTCCTTGAGGGCGCGGTTGCCAACATAGGCGAGAAGGTCCCGGAGACGGGTTGAACGCCTCAGGTGTGAACTGGTGAGGATACGATCCAGAAGAGCCTTGCAAGATTCAGCATCGGGCGATTCCTTCTTTTTCTTATCCAAATTATCCAAAGCGTGCACAGTAATCGAACCTCACGTACTGATTAGATTCAATGTTTTAACAACGTACCACTGTAAAGGTTTGAAATGGAAGCCTGAATTTTCAATAAGTAAGCCTCCTGGCGCCGCTTGGCTCAGCGATGTCACTGGCCAGGTGTCGATTCCTGGTTATCGATCCCATTTGAGTTCCGGATGGGCCCTCTTAGCATGATGGGAGCTTTTATTAGCGGTTAAGAACGGCCTGATAGACAAACCAATAGCACCGCCCACGGGTTCGGCCGCTGCTTGTCTCTGAAAACTTCGACAGGGTTTCGGATAAGTGCTGGCCGTGCAAATAAATCGATTCATTTCAAAACACTTAGCGAGGTGGCACCCGGGTCGTTGGGGTTGAGAAGGGAATGCTCGCCGTCTTCTGGGCTGCAGGTATTGCAGTGTGCAGTTTCAGGGGGTTTGGCAGGGACTCTTCACGTCGATTGCTGCTCATTTCATAGCCGCTATGAGTCTTTGCCTCACATCCAATATCACTGTGAATTCACTTGTCTGAAAAGGCTTCCAAGGGTGATTCTCTTTTGACTCTTCAATACGAATCCGTGTGGCGTGAATTGAGTGGGGTGTGCTGTATGGCTCAATGATATCGATCACATCATGGGGTGGCGTACAGCCAGGCCGAAGAATTCTTGCGGCATTTGGGCAAATGCCAGCCAAGTGATCGATCTCAACGCGTTGCGGACCACGTTTGCAAGAGGCCATAGCAACGCCGGGAGACTGGCGAATCCACGGGCCGGGGGTACTTGTGAACTTCGAAGCTGGTTCGAGCGCACTAGAAGTTCAACGTTCTGATTGCAAGCAGAAGGAAGCTTCCAATGCCGAACGCGGCCTTTTAGGTAACGATCACCCCGATCAGCCAACACAATTGTCAAGGAGAACAAATGATTAGCTTTGCCAGTTATATGACGCGCACTTTTCGCAAGTGGAATGTGCCCATGCTCGCCATCGTGGCCCTTGTAGGGCTCGCGATGTGCAGCACGGGTGCTCTGGCACAGTCAGGCGCCGGCTCCATTCAGGGGACGGTAGCTGACCAAACTGGAGCCGTGATCCCTGGAGCTTCGATCCATGTGGTCAACCAGGGAACCAACGTAGCCACAGATACCAAGACGAACTCCGTAGGCTTTTACCAAGTGCCTGCTTTGTTCGCGGGCATGTATAGCATCACCGTGGCGGCACCCGGTATGAAGGGCTACCGGACCTCTCTGCAACTGCTGGTTGACCAGCACGCCGTGATCAATCCGTCGCTTACGCCCGGCGAAGTGACTCAGCAGGTTGAAGTGTCCGCCGACGTGGCCCAGTTAACCACGACCGAGAATGGCACCATCGCCTCGACTCTGGAAAATAACCGCATCAACCAGTTGCCGATGAACGGCCGCATTCTGATCAACCTTGCCTCAATGACCACTCCTGGTCTCGAAGGTGGCGCTCGCGCCAACGGTCTGATGGGCGAAGCACTGGAGTATGTAGCTGACGGCGTGCCGATCTCTAACCGTCAGTTCGGCGGCATGAACCTGTCGCAGACGCAGGCTCCGGATCCGGACGCGGTACAGGAAGTTCGCGTGGAAACGACCAACACCGGCGCGCAATACTCTGAGCCGGGTACGGCCATCATCACCACCAAGTCGGGCACCAACAGGCTCCACGGCGCATTCTTTGAGACCGCCCGCAACAACGCCATCGGCATCGCCAAGGCTCGCCAGAACGTCTCGACCTTTGCGGCTCCGCACCTGGTGCGTAACGAATTTGGCGCATCAGCCGGCGGCCCGATCATTATTCCCAAGATCTACCACGGCAAGGACAGGACCTTCTGGTTCTATGCCTACGAGCGGTATTCATATGCCAGCCCGCAGGCTCAATTGGTGGCCGTAGCTCCAACTGCGGAGCGCAACGGCGACTTCAGCTGGTACACCAACAGCTCGGGCGTCTATCAGCAACTCTATGATCCGGCGACGACGCGCAACGACGCTAACTGCAACGGCAGCGGCGCGGCCAATGCCTACTGCCGTACACCGTTCGGTAACGGCACCCTGGGCAGCGCCGGCAACAACCAGATCCCGATGGGCCGCCTGTCGCCGACGATGAAGAAGATCTTCGACATCACCCCGGCGCCGGGCAACAGCAACAACCCCATGGTGATCGGAAGCAACCTGTCGGTTGCCAACCCGACTTTCAACGTGGTTCCGACCCATACCTTCCGCCTGGACCACATGTTCAATGAGGCCAACCGAGCCTATCTGCGCTACACCAGCAACATCCTCTCCAGCGTCTCGCTGAGGAACTACAACGCGGCGGGCGGAAACTATAACGCCACCATCGCGGCCGACGGTTTCCCGAACTGGGCCACCGGTATCGCTTATAACCCCTCTGCGTCGTTTGCCGAGGCGATTGGTTTTACGCACGTCTTTTCGCCCACGTTCTTCTCTGAAACCATCATCAGCCAGCAGGCGCTGGGCCAGCATAACTATGCCGGCGGCACGCCCAAGGCGAACTTCGAGCAGATGCTGGGCACGCCCAACAACTTCGGTGAAGGCGGCTTCCCGGCCTTTGGTTCCGGCCAGTTGCTGAACGGCGGATGGGGCTACGGCGGCACGATGTTCATCTACGGTCTGAGCCAGATCGTAGACAACCTCGACCAGAACTTCACCAAGACCATTGGCAAGCACCAGCTCATGTTCGGCGGCCGCTATCGCCACGAGCGCTTCGGCCAGTTGCCGGACTGGTCTGCCGACCAGATCCAGTTCAACGGCCAGGCAACTTCGCTTGAGAACCCTGGTTCAGGCACCAGCTACACCGGCGTAGCCAACACCGGCGCCAATGATGCGGACGCGTTCCTGGGCGCAGCTTCTTACTACTCCGTCACGCAGGAGCCTCCTTACGAGCACTTCCATGACATGGAGTTCGACGCCTACTTCCAGGACAACATCCATGTGAACCGCAACCTGACGGTCAACCTGGGTGTTCGCTGGGAAGACCACCCGTCCGTGTGGGTCAAGGACGGCTTGTATAACAGCTTCGATTTGAAGAACGATGCCGTCGTTCTGGGCTCGACTCCTGCGGAACTGATTGCCAAGGGCTATACAACCCAGGCCATCATCACCAATATGCGGAACAACGGTGCGGTGTATGAAACTGCCCAGCAGGCTGGCTGGCCATCCACTCTGATGCGCAACTACCCGTTGAGCTTCAGCCCGCGCGTAGGCCTTGCCTATCAGCCTTTTGGCGGCAAGCATGGCACGGTCATCCGCGGCGCTTACGGCCGCTA
>Ga0114951_10003402_pt1 | contig 16510 bp, 12 predicted proteins | sample AM7aDNAmetaG_FD_88677 | JGI IMG/M metagenome (GOLD analysis project Ga0114951, IMG submission 88677) | Freshwater microbial communities from Finland to study Microbial Dark Matter (Phase II) - AM7a DNA metaG | ecosystem: Environmental > Aquatic > Freshwater > Lake | place: Finland: Lake Alinen...
ATAGCCCAGGACGCAGTCCTGGGAAGATGATGAAAGAACGACTCAAGCCCAGTAGGGGCGCCGCGAGATCAGGCAAATATTTTCATGGCCTTGGGTGGCGCCAAGCGCCATGTATGACTGCGGTTGCTTTTCGGGCACCTTGCCCTCGCAATCCGCCCCGTGCCCCATCTTCTGAGCGGAGCGTAGCGGAGTCGAAGAACCTGCTTTTTGAATCCTTGCGCAAGGGCGGGACAGCAACCAACTCAATCCCCGCGCCTTTCCAATCCAAAGATCAGCATCACCAAAAGCGACAAAAAACGCCCATATTTTCAAGATGCTTATTTTAAACGACTTACCGTAAATTTTAACTGCAGATAATTACGATGCAATGGCGCACAATCTTTATATGGATCTCTACCCCCAATTCGCCGCCTGCCCACCGGATCGCGTACACCGACTCAGCAAGCCGGAGGTAGACACCCCCACCACCCCCCTCCCACCCCTCCTACCCACCCCCCCTGTACCTTTCAAACCATCTGCCGGATAGTTAGCCGGTAGGGACTCGACCGCCCGTCAGGAGCGCAAATTACCCCCTGCGCCAAGCAACAGCCTGGGTGGAACCCGCGCCCTGCGTGGTGGTCCGTGGCGTTAGTCCAATGGGAAGTCCACGCCGACAGCAGAGCGCCTGCACAGGAATTGATCTTCTCCCATCCACCCTATCCTCCCAACGGGCACATCTCACCTACATTGGCCAAGGCGTTAATATTGAGTAATTTAGTTCACATTTTACTATTATCAATACAGTAAACAACTGTCGATAAGTTATATCGGAGGACTTGACCTTCGGCGCTGACAATACACGAAGTTGACGCTAAACTCAGGAATTCCGACTGCAGAAATGGCCGGTTCAGAGCTTCCCTAGGCCAGTTTGCTGAGAAACAGAAAATTCAGCACCGTCTCTTCAAGCAGGCTGCATGCGCCTGGAAGAGCCGCCTGCACCACATCGCTGAACGTCTCGCCCAATTCAGTTGAGCCAGCGCCGACTGTCAGCAGGAGGGCAGTGCGGGGCAATGAATTGTAGAATTCGTGTCCCAGTCCAAGCAGTTCCGCCGGACCCAGAAAGTGGGTCGCCAAACCATCCTTGTTCAGAGCCGGGCTAACCTGAACCAGCGTAACCATTCCAGGTGGTGACGCTGCAGAGCAGTCCATAAAAAGAACAGACTCAGCACAAGCCGTCTCTTCGGCCAGCTCCGGAGTCCATTGTTGCCGAAACACGACGCGCACGTCGCTTTCTATGCGAAACCGTTCTTCTGCCCACTCTGCAAGCCAGAGCCCGACGCCATCATCTCCGCGTAGCGAGTTTCCGCAGGCTAAAATGAGGCATCGGGCTGGGCTCTTTGTCATTCAGGTGCCGCCGGTTAGCGTACGACCTGGTCAACAATCTCCCCATCCGGAGAAACAAGCGAGAGAACCAAGGGCATCTGCCCAAATGCATGTGTCGAGCAGCTCAAGCAGGGATCGAAGGTGCGGATAACGGCCTCGACGCGGTTCAGCGCGCCTTCGGTGAACTTCCCGTCCTTCACGTATGACCTGGCTGCCTGCAACACGCCTTTGTTCATGGCGTTGTTGTTATGGCCGGTCGCGACCACCAGGTTGGCCCAGGTCATCTTGCCGTTCTCATCCACCTTGTAGTGGTGGCTGAGAGTGCCGCGCGGGGCTTCGATCTGGCCTGCGCCTTCAAGCCGGTTTACACCGGCAGTGGCCCGAACGTGCTTGTCGAGAATTAGAGGATCGGTGAGAATCTCTTCAATCTTCTCGATTCCGTAGAGAGCCTCGACGAGCCTGGCGTGATGATAGAAGAACGAGCTCTCGATGGGACCGCTAGAAAGCTGCTTGTACTCGGCGAATTCCTTCTCCGCCAGCGGCGTGCCGATGGACTTGACGATGTTCAGCCGCGCCAGAGGACCTACGCGATAGCTGCCCTGCGGATAGCCGAGCGGCTTGTAATAAACGAACTTCGTGTAGCTGAAGGGCTCCACGGCTTCGCCAATTGCCTCGGTGAAGCGGTTGGCGGTGATGCCGTCTTCGATAATCTCGCCCTTGGGATCGATCAAACGAAGCGTGCCATCGGTGAATTCAATGGATTCGTCGTCATTGATCAGGCCCAGGTAGTTGGACGGGAAGTTCGCGAAGACCGAAATCTCCTGTTGGAAGCGGTCCGCAATCTGCTTGTAGGCAGTCAGAGCCAGTTGGACGTTGGCGTAGGCCTCGGGAAGCATCGCCAGAATTTCGTCGCGCTTCGATGGCGCCAGCGGTTCAGTCACGCCGCCCGGCACCACCCATCCAGGATGGATGCGCTTATCGCCCAGCAGTTCGATAATGTGCTGGCCAAAGCGCCGCAGGCCGATGCCGGCAAGGCCAAGATCGGGCCGCGCTGCCGCCACGCCAAAAATATGGCGATGAGCGGGGTCTGAGTCCATGCCCAGCAACAGGTCGGGTGAGGATAGATGGAAGAAGCTCAGTGCATGGGACTGCACCATCTGCGCCAGATTCAACATCCGTCGCAACTGTGCGGCGGTATGCGGAATCCGCACCGACATGATGGCTTCGCAGGCCTTCGCCGAGGCTATCAAATGGCTTACCGGGCAGATGCCGCAGATACGCGCCATCAGGCTCGGCATCTCGTAGAACGGCCGCCCCTCCGAGAATTTCTCAAAGCCGCGCACCTGCGTAACGTGGAACTGCGCGTCTTCCACTTCGCCCTGGCCGTTCAGGTGAATAGTGATCTTGCCGTGTCCTTCGAGGCGCGTTACCGGGTCGATCGTGATCGTCTGGCTCATGGCTTAGGCTCCAAAGCGAGTGAGTGCCGAAATATCCAGCGGCCCACCGGTTACCAGCGCTGTCAGCGCCGTGTGAAATGTCTCCGCAGAGGGCGGACAGCCAGGCAGAAACACGTCTACCTTCACAAACTCGTGAATTGGACGTACCACCTTCAGCAGCTTGGGTACAACGACGCACGGTATCTGCTGCTGCAGCGTCGCATTCTCAATGTAAGCTCGCTCCAGAATGGCTTCCGGGCCAAAGGGATTTCGCATGGAAGGCACATTACCTGCCACCGCGCAGTCTCCCATTGCCACCACCATCTTGGAGTGGGCACGAATCTTCTTGATCTTGATCTCGTCGTCCACTGAGGCTACGGCCCCCTCAACAAGCGCGATATCCACTTCGTCGGGGAACACCTTGGTGTCCACGATGGGGCTATAAACCACATCGACGAACTCCGCCAACTCGAGCAGCCGCTCGTCCATGTCAAGAAACGACATGTGACAGCCGGAACATCCGTCCAGCCAGACTGTTGCCAGTTTCAGTTTGCTCATTGCGCTTCCCTCATGAGGTTCAGGTAAGGCAGAAAATCGGGATTCTTAGGATGATCGGTGCCGACCTTGCTCTTGTCAAACAGAGCCCCTGTCGGGCAAACCTGCACGCACTTGCCGCAGCGGGTACAAGTCGAGCTGCCCCACTCTTCGTGCAGATCCGTGATCACGATCGAGTTGATGCCACGTCCCATTACATCCCACACATGTGCGCCCTCGATTTCCGCGCAGGCACGCACGCAGCGGGTGCAAAGGATGCAGCGGTTGTGGTCTACCGTAAACCGCTCGTGCGATGCGTCCACATTCAGGCTGGGGTTACGGTAAGGCAGGCGAATGTGCGTCAGTCCCTGTTCCTGGCCCATTGTCTGCAGCTCGCAGTGCCCGTTGGACACACACACGGCGCAGATGTGATTGCGCTCGGCAAAGAGCATCTCGAGAATCATGCGGCGGTGCTTCTGCAGCCGCTCTGTGTTCGTGCTCACCTCCATACCCTCGAAGACCGTGGCCACGCAGGCCGGCAGCAGTTTGTTGCTGCCCTTGATCTCCACCAGGCACAGCCGGCAGGCACCCACGTCGCTCAGGCCTTCAAGATGGCAGAGCGTGGGAATGTTGATGTCGTTTTCCCGTGCCACGTCCAGAATCGTCTGGCCTCTGCGTGCGCTCACTTCCTGCTCGTCGATGATTAGAGTTTTGACTTCAACGGCGTCGCTCATGCCAGCACCTCCACGGCAGCTTTGATGTTGCAAACACCGGCCGGACAGCGCTTGTGGGCGATGTGCTCGATGTACTCATTCCTGAAATACTTCAGGGTGCTCAACACCGGGTTTGGCGCTGTCTGCCCCAGTCCGCAAAGGCTGGCTTCCTTCACCGTAGAGCAAAGATCTTCCAGCAGTTCCAGGTCGTCCATCGTCCCGCTCCCGTCGCAAATCCTCGACAGCAGCGTGTGCATCTGCGCCGTACCCGCCCGGCAGGGTATGCACTTGCCGCACGATTCGGTCATGCAGAACTCGATGAAGAACTTCGCCACATTCACCATGCACGAAGTGTCATCCATCACGATCATGCCGCCCGAGCCCATAATCGAGCCCACCTTCAGCAGCGCATCGTAACTGACTCCGATGTCCAGCATCTCCGCCGGTATGCAGCCGCCAGAAGGGCCGCCGGTCTGCACTGCCTTGAATGTGTGCCCGTCCGGTACCCCTCCACCGATTACCTCGATGATCTCCCGCAGCTTGATGCCCATCGGCACTTCTACCAGGCCGGTGTTGGTGATCTTTCCTGTCAGCGCGAAGACCTTCGTCCCCTTGCTCCGCTCAGAGCCCATGTTCGCAAACCACTTGCCGCCGTTGCGCACAATAGGAGCAATGTTGGCGTAGGTTTCCACGTTGTTGATCAGCGTGGGTTTGCCCCATAGCCCGCTAACCGCCGGGTAGGGTGGCCGCGGCCTGGGGGTACCTCGCCGGCCTTCAATGGAAGCGAGCAAAGCAGTTTCCTCGCCGCATACGAACGCGCCTGCGCCCAGCCTGATCTCCACGTCGAAGCTGAATGTAGTTCCACAGATGTTGCTGCCGAGCAGACCCCGCCGCCGTGCCTCGCGCAATGCAGTTGTTAGCCGGGCCACGGCCACCGGGTACTCGGCTCTAACGTAAATGAAGCCTTTGCTTGCGCCCACAGCGTACGCCGCAATCGCCATTCCCTCGATCACGCGATGCGGATCGCCTTCCATCACACTGCGGTCCATGAACGCACCGGGGTCACCTTCGTCGCCGTTGCAGACCACGTACTTCAAGTCGCCGCCGGCTTTAGCTACGGTGCCCCACTTCAAACCCGTGGGATATCCGCCGCCGCCGCGTCCTCTGAGGCCGCTCTCGGTAATCCTGTGCACGACGCCGTTCGGCGTCATCTCTGTCAGCGCCGTAAGCAGTGCCTTGTAGCCCTCGCAGGAAATATAGTCGTCGATCTTTTCGGGATCGATGTGCCCTGCGTTTTCAAGCACCACACGGACCTGCTTGTCGAAGTGGTCGTTCAGGTCGCATTGCAGGGTGGGTACCGGGTCGCCGCCCAAGCTGGCCACAATCGCGTCCGCGTGATCTGCGTTCACGTGATGGTAGAGCGTTTCTTCGGGGTCTACGCGCACCAGCGGGCCGGACGAACATGGCCCCATGCATCCGGTGCGGCGCACAAGTACAGTCTTGCCTGACGCCTCGACAGCCTTCACCAAGGCATCCCGGAGCTTCTCCGCGCCCTGGCTTGCGCATGCCAGATCCATGCACACGTTCACTTCATAATCAAACTTGGCGTTTTCCAGGCGGACGCTTTCCGCTATTTGTTCGAGCTCCTCAATTGTCATTCTACAGCCCACCTTTCCAGTTGCTCGAGCACGTGCTCAGACGCGACTTCGCCTGCCACCTCGCCGTCGTAGAGCACCACAGGCGCGCGACTGCATGCGCCAACACAACGGGCGGTCATCAGACTGATCTGTCCGTCTTTCGTGGTTTGCCCCGGCGGAATCCCGAGTCGCTGCTCCGCTGCAGCAATCAATTTATCGGCACCCTTGATATAGCAGGCCGTTCCCGCACAGACCGTCACCGTGTGCTTGCCAGGGGGCTTCAGGCTGAAATAGTGGTAAAACGTCACCACTCCATAGGCTTGGCTCAGCGGAACCCGCAGCGAACGCGCCACAAATCGAATTGCATCGTCATCCAGGTATCCGAACGAAGACTGCACCGTGTGGAGCGTCTCAATCAGTGCGTGGCGGGCAAATCCATTCTTGCGCATGGTGCCGTTCACGATCTTCCATCGTTTGTCGTCGCTCGGAAGCGGCGGAGGGGTGAATGCTGGCACGGTTTCCTCCCGGGTTTGAAACATCGTACGCAGAGCTGTAAATCCTGGCTCCTTCGCGCGGTGTCTACCGTTGTTGTACTAGGAAGGGGACTTGCAATCCGTGACAGTGGTCACGGGCGTGGCAGACTATCTCGTTCTATGGTGCCTGTTTTCCCATTTCAGCTCGAAAACGTGAGCCCTATCACCAATCGGCCCACCGTGCCACAAAGAACTCCGGCAATCTGCTTTCACTAGCCCAGAGTCGGAAGGCGATCAGAAATCCCGAACAAAAAGATGAATCCTATAATGCAGCTGTACGCCGCGCCGGTCCACGCAATCACATGATAGAACCTTGGGTGGTGGCCGGTCGCCCGGAACGCCCCGCCCATGGATGCTGTCATCAGTGCATTCATGGCCACGAGGCCTAGCGCAAATGCCGCCAGCCCCAACATGCCTCTTGAAGTCCCACCGAGGTTGGCGGTCAGAAAGAACAGGGCCAACTGGCTGGGTGTTTCTGCGCCCACTCCGTGAAGAACCCCGATTGCGAAGACCGATTTCCCGTTGTACATCCATTGGAATCGTTCGGGTTTGGGCGTCTCTTTGTTCCACAGCCTGCGCGCCATCCAAGCTAACCACAGCACCCCGTTGATGGCGATCGCCAGCCGGCTCTCGATCCTCCCGTGACTGTGGCCGTGTGCGTCCTTCCTCAGGATTCCCGCAACTACTCCGAGTCCCAGCACGATCAAGGTCAGCCCGATGAGCCTTTCCGTCCAGTGGTCCAGGCCTTCCGGCAATCCCATGTGAAGTTCAAGAACGGCCACGCCCAGCGCCGCCACCGTGAATGCGTGGCCCAGTGCGTAGGTCATTCCCAATCGCAATCCGCTGCGCCAGTTACGCTGCACCGCAGTGATGTCAGAAATAGCGGCCAGGTGGTCGTAGTCGAACCCATGACGCAAGCCCAGGAGAAGGCAGGAGCCCAGAGCGGCATCGAGTTTCCAGTCGCCGAGGAAAGGTGTCACGAAGCTCAGTATAGAGCAGAAATGGCGGGATTGGCGCAGGCAAGTCCTGGGCTCTGCTTATTGGCGGGGGCTAAGGTCGACCTGGTAATTCTGGTAGTCGATCGTAACTACTGTCCTTCCAAACAGAAAGCTGTCTGATTCGGCTCGTGCGTGGGCGGCCTGTGAGAACCCGCTCACCTTAGAATATTGGCGCACCATTTGTGTGGGACCGGTCAGGACGGATGAACTCTTCGACGCTTTGCCTTGAATTTGAACGATAGAACCATCGTTGGCGTCAACCCACAGGGTACCTTCCAAAAGGTAAGGAGCCTTTCGTCTGGGGGACAAGGTTAGCGCCAGACAGTCCCGGCCGTTCAGCCGCTGGGTTTCTCCGGGCTTGAGCGTCATCTCATAATTTGCCGATGTGATCCACGCGCCTTCCCTGACGCCCGGCTGATTGATGGTCTTTTCATTGTCCAGAATAGTGCCTAATACCAGTTTCCGTATGGTTTCCGAGCCGCTTTCGGAAAGGATGGCGTAATTCTTGCCAGTATCCTTCCGGTACGTCGTCTTCACAGTCATTTCAGCAACGGGATTCGTTTCGTCGCCGTTTCTGTAAACGGCATAGTGTTCGGTATCGGTGTACCCGGAGATTCCGTCGAGCCGGGCTTTGACCGCCGCATCAATACGCGCGACGGCGGATGAATTGTCGAGTTGCTGGGCGGATGCCGAAAAAGCCCCGACGCACGCCAGAAGAAACGCGGCCGCAGTTGCTCGTGTCACGCCATATCCTCCACAACGCATCATTCAGGAACCGCCTCGGTGGCTCTCCTTTCAGGATAAACCTCCCACACTGACAGTCTGTGCTCAATAGGACAGTGTAGCTTTCCGTCCCCATCTATCGCAGACCGATTGCAAGGCAGATCATGCGCTATGCTGGTCATCAGCAAGGGGCCCGGATATGACGATGGAATCTCAACCAACACGAGAGCGGCGCGGAGTGCTGGTAAGCGGCGTTGTGCAAGGGGTTGGGTTTCGGCCGTTCGTCTACCGTTTGGCGCTGGAGGAGGGTCTTTCCGGTTTTATCGGCAATGATACGGACGGTGTGACCATCGAGATTGAAGGGGCTTCCGCAGCGCTCGATGCGTTTCTCACGCGGCTCCGCTCAGAGTCGCCGCCTCTGGCACGCATCGATTCCGTTGTTGTCCGCAATGCGGCATCGACGGGTGAGGCGGGTTTTCGCATTGTCGCTAGCGAGGTGCTGGGCCGGGTATCGACGGGGATTCCCGCAGATGCCGCCACCTGTCCAGACTGCCTCCGCGAACTTCTGGATCCTGCCGACCGCCGCTACCGCTATCCATTCCTCAACTGCACGAACTGCGGCCCACGCTACACCATCACTCGCAGCATCCCCTACGATCGGCCGCAGACGTCGATGGCGTGCTTCAAGATGTGCCCGGCCTGCCAGGCCGAGTACGACGACCCTGGGAACCGCCGTTTTCATGCACAGCCCAATGCCTGCTGGGATTGCGGTCCGCAGCTTACCCTCCTGAGCGCCGATGGAGAAGAGATCGCGACTGCCGATGCGGTGAACGCTTGCGTCGGACGTCTCGCGGCAGGACAGATTCTCGCCATCAAAGGCATCGGAGGCTTCCACCTGAGCGTGGATGCGACTAGCGAGGCCGCCGTCCTGCGCCTGCGCCAGCGCAAGCGGCGTTATGGAAAGCCGCTGGCTGTCATGGTTCGCGATCTCGATGCGGCGCGCAGGCTTTGCATGGTGACCGACGCTGAAGAATCGCTGCTCACTACTGTGGCACGCCCCATTGTTCTTGCCCGATGCCGCGCGGGCCATGAAGCAGTGGCGTCGGTCGCTCCGGGCATTCCATGGCTTGGCCTCTTTCTGCCATATGCACCGCTTCACCATCTGCTCTTCGCCGACGGCCGTCTTCAGGCGCTTGTGATGACGTCCGCCAACCTAAGCGAGGAACCTATCGCCATTGACAACGCCGAAGCTCGAACGCGCCTGGGTACCATCGCCGATGCCTTCCTTATGCACGACCGCGAAATACTGCAGCGCTGCGACGATTCAGTCATGGCGCTGGTCGATGGCGCTCCGCAACTACTCCGCCGCGCACGGGGTTTTGTACCCCTGGGCGTTGATTTGCCTCTTGAATCGCCTCCGCTTCTGGCAGTTGGCGGGCACCTGAAGAACGTTTTCGCCCTGGCCCGCGGCCGCATTGTCTACCAGAGCCAGCATCTGGGCGATCTCGAAAATCTGACGGGGCTGGACTTCTTCCGGGAGTCGCTGGATCACCTGATGCGGACCTTCGAAATTGAACCGGAGGCGGTGGCGCACGATCTGCATCCTGGCTACCTCTCGACCGGCTGGGCCAAGGACTGGGCGCGGGAGCACGGACTGCGGCTGGCGCCTGTGCAACATCATCACGCCCACGTTGCCGCCTGCATGGCCGAGCACGGGATCGAATCGGAGACAATCGGCATCTCCCTCGATGGCACGGGTTACGGAGCCGACGGACGAATTTGGGGCGGTGAAGTGCTTCTGAGCAGACTCGACGGGTTCGAGCGCTTTGCTCATCTTGACTACGTTCCGATGCCGGGTGGAGAGTCCGCGATTCGCGAGCCCTGGCGGATGGCGCTGGGCCACCTGAAAGCCGCGGGCTTTGACATTGAATCGACCGAAATTCAAGCGCTGGTTGGAGCGAAAGCATCCGAGGCGCGGGTTCTTGGCCGCATGATCGAGCGCGGCGTCAACGCTCCGCTCACGTCCAGTTGCGGCAGGCTCTTTGATGCGGTTGCGGCGGTAGTTCTGCAGCGTGGCAAGGTCGATTATGAAGCGCAGGCCGCTATTGAACTTGAAGGTCTCGCAGTGGACGAGGCTGACGAACCAATGAATTCGGAAACTTATGAGATGGAATTAAAGGCCGGCAACTGGTTATTGCGTGAGCCCATGAGAATCGGTGCGGGACCGTTGTGGCGCGCCCTGGTGAGGGACTTGCAGGCGGGTGAAAGCAAGCCCAGCATTGCCGCCAGGTTCCATGCTGCTGTCGCAACTGCTTTTGTGCGCGCTGCCGTGACGGCGCGCTCAGAGACAGGCATTAATCAGGTTGCCCTGTCCGGCGGTTGCATGCACAATCGCCGCCTGGCTCGCCTGCTTCGCGCTGGACTTGAGTCCGAAGGCTTTGCGGTGTTTCAGCATCGCCGCGTCAGTCCTGGCGATGGCGGCCTAAGTTATGGCCAAGCAGCAGTTGCGGCAGCGATGCTCAAGGCTAAGAGTTAGAACATTCTCTGCCTGACTTCTCAGGGCGGAGATTGAAGCCTTTCGTCTCCCACTATATCGTTCACGATCACGTTTAAATCGCATCAGCGACTGCCTCTGTCGACGAGCGGAAAATACGGCCGACTTGCGCCTGTCGGAAGACCTGAGCGGGGAATTGAGCAATTCGGCTTGCTTAGGGCGCTGCCGTTCGACCGGACAGGCCGCGCCTGGCTTCACGGTCCAGGAGGAAGGCGGGAGGAGGGGGGGTGGGTAGGGAGGGGTAGGGAGGGGGGTGGTGGTTGCGTACCAGCGAGGTGGTTTGCACAGCTCGAGCGGTGCTTCCTGGAATTTGAAATCCGCGGCGCACCTTCATCATTTGTCCTCTATTAACATTGTGCGCCAGACGGGGTTAATTATCTGCAGTTAAAACAACGGTTAAGTTATTCGAATTAAATATCTTAACAATTGGCGGGGTTTTATCATTTGCAAGTGGGGTGATGTTTCAGGCTCAGTGCAAATGGAATTCAGGCAATGGAAAAGCGCGGGGATCATTTTGTTGCTGTCCCACCCTTCGCGAAAAAGCTGCGAAAGGACGGGGCACGGAACGGATTGGCGAGGGTGAGTTACCCGCAAGGCAACCGCAGGTCCTCTTTGACGATGCTTGGAGTAGGCAGCTCCCCCGAAATAATTCGGCGGCATGCCGGGAGACCGGTATGCCGCCGATTGCGTTCATTCAAATTGTGCCGGGCAGGTAAGACCCGGCATCCCATTCTTCTATCGCGATGATGCTGTCCAATACTTATTGGGCGCACCCGGCGTTGCAGCGCCGCCTTCGACGGGCGCCCCGCCGGCATGGGCCCGAGCTAATGCGGCGGTGAGTGTGATGCCGGTGCCGGAAACTTGTGCGCCGGCGGCGTGGGCTTGGGTCAGCGGAACAGAGACGGTGATAGAGGCTCTGCCGAAGCGGTTGGCACTGGCAACGATTGCTGTCTCAGAGTCTGCGCCAGCGCCAATGGTGATGGCTTGACCAGGGTTGAAGCCGGTCGCGTTGGCGACAGGGATCACGGTTACAGCTGCGTTCGTTGCGGTGGCGACAGTGGTAGCTCCGGCGGTGCCAACAGTGGCGATGATGGCTGTCTCTAGACTGACACCGGCATCGATGCGAAGGGTCTGGCCTGCGCTGAAACCTGCGACGCTGACCACTTTGACATTGGTTGCGCCGGAAGCTGAAGCGGCAGCCAGGGCGGTGGCTGGTTCTGTAGCGAAATCGTTGCAGTTGCTGTCGGTATCGAGTCCGTCAGAGAGTCGGCCGGTGCTGGTGCTGGCCGGGGCGGCGGGCGGGGCGAAGGGATTGAAGCCGGCGGAGATAGGGCCGGGCGCTGGGGCATGGCAGCCGCTCTTTTCTGCTCCAGAGACGCCCTGGTAGCCTTCAGCGGCCCATGGGTCGGTGACAAGACCGTAGTTGAGGCTGTCGACGACGAGGCCCGAGGCATCGCGCAGCACGATGTTGCCCTCGTTGAGGGTGATGACGCGGTCGCCAAAACTGTAGGCGGTGGTGGAGAGGGTGGGGCCGCCGAACCACTGGTTGGGGGCCGGGGTGCCCTGGTAGCCGGCGGTGGAGACGGCGGCGTCGCGGACAACGGCGTCGATGGAGTGAGCTTTGGCCAGCGGCGTGTCGAGTGCGATGCCGGTGCCGAGCGGCTGGATGGGCTCGTTGCTGGAGTGGGCAAAGGCGGTTGGCGGCTCAAAGGTGATGCCCGTGCCGCGATCGCCGAAGGGGAGGTTGGCGGCGTGGTTGAACTTGAGCGGGGCGGCAAGGTCGAGGCCGGTGCCAGGCACCACGGCTGACTCTCGGCTGCCGTGCGCCTGGGCGAGGGCCGGTGTGAACTCGACTGTTGTGCCGGTGAGACTGGGCGCGCCGACTGCTGTGATGGTTACAGTTTCCTGGCTGGCAGGTGTGCCGATGGCGAGTTTGCCGCCGACCGCGAAAGCGTTACCGCCGCTGATCATGGTGAGAACGTTGAGGCGGACCTTGACGCTGGTTGCGCCGGCGCTGACATTTTCGAGGAGATTGGCGTGGATTGCTGGGGTGCCGACGTGAGTGACGGTAACGGTTTCAATGCCGTGGCCGGTGCTATCGATGTCGAGACGGATCTTGTCGCCTGCGGAAATGTCGGCAGTGGAGGTGACCTGAAGGTTGGTTGCTCCGACGGCGGCGGCGGCGGCGAGGTAGGCCTGAGTACCGCGCTTGCCAACGGAGGTGACGGTGGCGACTTCGTATTTCTCAAGGGATTTGGCGACAGCGGGGTAGGTGGCACCGTAGCCGAGGGCGATCTTCTCGCCTACCTTGAAGCCAAAAACCTGGGTGACGGGCACATTGGTTGAGCCGGCGGGGATGGTGATAACGGGGCCTTCGGGGACAGGCTGCCAGAGGGTAGTGGTGGCGGTGGCCGGGGTGCCGAGGGAGGCGATTTTGCGGGTCTCAGTGCCTGTGCCGGTGTCGATGGTGATGGAGTCGCCTGCGGACATGCCGGTCGTGCTGCGGACGTGCAGGGTGGTGTCGCCTGCCTTGGCGGGGATGGCGAGGCCGGAGTTGGCGAGGCCTAGCAGGTAGAAGCCGTGAGCTGCCAGCTTGGTCCCGGCGGGGATTTTGACGGCGGAGGCGATGGCCTGCTGGGTCGGGTGCTCGGTGAGGGTCCACTTGGAGAGGTCGATGCTGGCGGCGCCGGCGTTGTAGATCTCGATGAAGGAGTCGGTCGCGTTGGCGGGCGGGCCGGAGGCGATGCGGAACTCGTTGATCTTGATGGGGCTGACGTTGCGGACCTTTTCGGCGATTGTGTCGGATTGCTTCGCGTTGGTGTTGGCGTTTGTCCACACAGCATTGGCGACGAGGTCGCCGTTGAAGGCCGCCGACCCGGAGGTGACCGTGAAGGTCGCGCTCACGCTGGCGCCCGGCGCGACGGGGTCAGCGAAAGTCTTCGACGCCTCGGTGGTGCCCTGAACGACGGAGGCCCATTGCTTAGCGGGAACGGAAATGGTTAACTTGACGCCCTTCGCGGGCGCGCCGTTGGTGTTGGTGAAGGTGACGATGGCGTCTTGCGAGGAGCCTGGCGAGAATGTCTGGATTCCCGGCGGCGTGGCGGTTGCCGAAGCGGGCGCGAGGGTCAGGCGTGGCACGGCGTAGCCTGCTGCAACGACGTTGGCCTGCACGAGCTGATCGGTTGCGACAGTCGGGAAGGTGCCTGCGGCGGTCATAGCGCCTTCATAGAAAGTGCCCTGCGAGGCGTTGCTGTTGTCGCCGCCGTTGCCGAGGAGGATGGCTCCCTGCTTGCGCATCGGATCGTAGGTGGAGTCGATTCGCGGCCCGTCGTAGATGACCGCAAGGTCGCCCTTTTGTGCGTCGCCGCCCATGGTCATCCAATGGTGCGGTTCGCCCTTGGCCATCGCGGTTACGAATCGCCAGGTGACGGTAGGGACGTTGGCGCAGTCTTTCGAGCCATCCGCATTGACGCAACCGGCGAGATTGTTTTCCTGATCGGTCATGATCCAGGGGCCGGGGGGAACGCCGTGAAACCACGGGCCCGCGTTTGCGCCGAAGTACGCGGTTTCCATGGTGCCGTTGTCGTCGTCGCGGCTGTCGATCTCAGCGTTGCCGTAGTCAAAGCAGCAGCCGCCGTTGAAGTGGAGGCCGTTGATGACCCAGTACTGGCCTTCGGCCTGATCGTCGACCGCGGTGCCCCTGACATCGTTCTGGCGGAGGCCCATGCCCGGAACTATGAAGACGCCGTAGGCCTTGTGGCCCATGATGGTGATGGGCGCCATGTCGGCGACGGGGAGGTTGTTAAACCCGCCCATGGCCGGGCCGCTGAATCCGCCGCGTGGCGCCTGGGTGAGGTGGTTGTGCTTGGAAGATTGATCGTAGATGGTGGTGATCCAGCAGTAGGTGTTGGCGCAAAAGGCATCCTGTGCGGCCGCGTCGGCGTATCCACCCGGATCCGACGCGACGGGCTTGACGACGCCGATGTCGAGGGTCTTGCCGTCGGACTGGCGCAGAATTTGGTAGAGCGGGCCGTTATATGAGGCATAGAGTGCCCGCGTGGTGCTGTGGGCTGCCACGCAGGGGTCGCCGGCGGCAGCGTAGATGTCACAAGGGCCTTTCGGCCTGAGCAGAGGGGCATTGGAACCCGCCCCGGCCTGTGCCGTGATCGACAACGTGGCGCCAGTCATTGTGAGCGCCAGTGCAAGCATCATTGCAAAATCGATTCTCGTTTTCATGTTTACCCTACTGCCTTTCCGGGTTTATTTCAGCATCTGGAATTCTCATGGTTGAAGGTGGGTAATGCAAGCACTTCGAAGCGGAAGGTTCACATCGAAGCCAACAAGGCAGGTGTAGCCCCCTGTTTTATCGAGGGGGTATACCAATCCTGGAACTGCAATAGCCGCCGAAGATCGCGGGGCATTTGGATTGGAAATGCCAACGGCGGCTGCACCGAAGTGCAGCCGCCGTGGCGATGAGGGAAATGTACTGCTGTTGGCTTGAAGCCGGGTGACTAGAAAGCGGCTACGGTTTGGCGCAGGCTGTAAGAGCTGAGCGTCTTGATGTAGTTGCCGCGGTCGAAGGGCGATGTGTCGGGAACCGAGCGGCGGCTGAGGCAACCGCGCGTTTCGGCTAGCGAGGTGTACTCGCGCTTTTCGAGCCAGTATTGGAGATCGGCCAACACGCGTCTGATGTGGTCGATGCCGTGAATGTGAAGTGCTGAGACCATCATGGCGACACTTGCTCCCGCCATGATGCTCTTGAGGACATCTTCGGCGGAGTGAACGCCGCCAGTGATGGCTATGTCGGCATTGAGGTGGCCGTAGAGGATGGCCGCCCAATGGAGGCGGGGCAGCAACTCCGATGGCGTGGAGAAGTGCAGCGAAGGCCGCACTTCAAGGGTCTCGATGTCGAAGTCCGGCTGATAAAAGCGGTTGAAGAGCACCACGCCGCCTGCGCCCGCGTCCTGAAGGCGGGCGGCAAGGTGCGGAATGCTGGTAAAGGACTGCGACAGCTTGACGGCTACCGGGACCTTGACCGCAGCGCAAACACTGCTGACGAGTTCGAGCAGTTGCAACTCGAGCTCGGCCGAGGTCTGGCTGGCGTCGGTGGCTAGGGCATAGGTATTGAGCTCAATGGCGGATGCGCCAGCCTGCTCCATATCCTTTGCATAGCGGACCCAACCACCCGTGGTGGCTCCGTTGAGGCTGGCCATGATGGGAATCTTGACGGCCTCGCGGGCGCGCCGCAGGTGCTCGAGGTAAACCTCGTGCGTCATGCGGTAGTCATCGAGGTCGGGCAGGTAATCGAGCGACTCGGCGAAGGAGTTTGTGCCGCGCGAGAGATCATCGTCCAACGCGCGTGATTCCAGCTCCAACTGCTCTTCAAAAAGCGAGGTGAGCACGATAGCGGCGGCACCCGCATCTTCCATGCGACGAACGTTGTCGATCGACTCGGAAAGCGGCGTGGACGCAACCACAATGGGACTGCTCAACTTCATTCCCAGGTACTGCATTGAAATGTCGATCATTATTCTTCACCTCCGGCAACCGTTGCCGCTGACTTCTTTTCTTCCGCGACTTCCAGGGGAGCGATGTTGGGTGTCTCTCCGCGGCCCGGCATTGCGGCACGAGCAGAGTAGACACGCCACTGGCGCTCGACGTCGTCCTGCGCTTCCTTAAGCAACTTGGCGGCCAGCTCCGGGTTGCTGCGCGCAAGCATGGTGTAACGAGCTTCGCGGTAAGTGTATTCCTTGAGCCGGATGGAAGGTGCCTTCGAGTCAAGCTGGAAGGGATTCTTGCCTTCTTCGCGCAACGCGGGGTTATAACGCATCAGCGGCCAGTAACCCGACTGGACAGCAAGTTTTTGCTGCTCCAGCCCATGCACCAGGTCGTAGCCGTGAGCGATGCAGTGGGAGTAGGCGATGATGATCGACGGCCCATCCCATTTCTCAGCCTCGTTGAAGGCCTTTACAGTCTACATGTCGCTCGACCCCATGGCGACCCGGGCGACGTAAGCGCTG
>Ga0114951_10003403_pt1 | contig 16506 bp, 6 predicted proteins | sample AM7aDNAmetaG_FD_88677 | JGI IMG/M metagenome (GOLD analysis project Ga0114951, IMG submission 88677) | Freshwater microbial communities from Finland to study Microbial Dark Matter (Phase II) - AM7a DNA metaG | ecosystem: Environmental > Aquatic > Freshwater > Lake | place: Finland: Lake Alinen...
GGGAAAATTCTTGGACGTCAAGCATGCTCATCTGTGCTCCAGTGGCACAGCGGCATTGACCGCGGCACTTTCCGCGTTGCGCCTTGGACCGGGCGATGAGGTGATCGTTCCCGCGCATACCTACATGGCCACGGCTGCGGCGGTGCTGGCTGTCGGGGCGATTCCGGTCATTGCCGAGATTGATGACTCAATCACAATCGATCCTGATTCAATCGATGACCTTGTCGGCCGGCAAACCCGCGCGGTGATTCCAGTCCACATGTGGGGACAAGACTGTGACATGGATCGTATTATGAAGATTGCCCGCAAGCGAAAACTGCTGGTCGTCGAAGACGCGTGCCAGGCGGTCGGCGGGTTTTACAAAGGGCGCGCGTGCGGATCAATTGGCAATGCGGGTGCGTTCAGTTTTAATTACTTCAAGAATATGACCTGCGGCGAGGGCGGCGCAGTGGTGACGAATGATCCGCTCGCCAGTCAGCGTGCGCGCTGCATGATCGACTGCTGCGGTTTCTACTGGACCGGCCGTGGCGGTGACATCGTGCCGTTCATTGCCAGCGGTTCCCGCGCCTCGGAGATCGAGGGGGCAATGCTCAATGCGCAGCTTGATCGTCTGCCTGGCATTATTCGCGCCATGCGCCAGCAGAAGAAAAATATTCTGCGCGCGGCGGCCAAGAGCGGATTGGTTGCCGTGCGCGCGAACTCGCTTGACTGGGAGTGTGGTACGTATGTGATGTATACGTTGCCGACAGTTGAACAAGCGCAAAAGTTCGCGCAAATCGTTGGCTGTGGCATCTGCGGCAATACCGGCCGGCATACCTACACGGAATGGGATCAATTTTATACCCACGAAGGCGGGCCACACCCGGCACTGAATCCATTTAACTTTCCGGCGAATCGCAAGTGTCGGAAGAATTACGCGAAGGACATGTGCCGGCGTTCGCTCGACATTCTCAACCGCACCGTGATGATCGCCAACCACCCGGATCGCGCGGAAGCAGACACGGCCGGGCTGGTCGCGAAGATCAAGGCCGCCGCCGCGGAAGTCTTGGTTGCGCCACACTAACAAGGACTCAACTTCAGTCTTTAGCCAGCGATCAGACGATAAACCGAATTACGAATGTCAACGCGACAAAAACTTAACGAGTCGATCCGGATCGAGGCGATTAATCTTCGCGGTCCCCACCGGGAAATCCGCCGGGGCCATCTGAAATTGGGTGGTCGCAATCCAAACGGTGATGCGATTGGTGTCAATAGCTACCACCTCACCTTGAATAACCGACCATTCATTGTGGTTAGCGGTGAGTTTCAGCCGACGCGCTATCCGAGTGCCGGTTGGGCAGAGGAGTTGCGCAAGATCAAGGCGGGAGGGATTAACACGATTGCTTTTTATCTCTTCTGGATCCACCACGAGGAAGTTGAAGGTGGTTTTGAATGGAGCGGTGACAGAAATATTCGCCATTTCGTCGAGTTGATTGCCAAGTGCGGCTTGTTCGCCATTGTCCGGATCGGGCCGTTCGTTCACGGCGAGTGTCGCAATGGCGGTCTACCGGACTGGCTTTATGGTCAGCCATGGGAAGTGCGCTCGAATCACCCGTCATACTTGGCCAAGGTCGAGCGCTATTACAACCAGATCGGCACCCAATTGCGCGGTCTGTTTTTCGGTGATGGCGGACCGATCATCGGGATCCAGCTTGAGAATGAATACGAAAGCTGCGGCGCGCCGTGGGATACGGTCGATCGCAGTCAGCCAATGGAATACTTGCCAGCGGGACAGGATGGCGTCAGCCATATCAGAAACCTGTGCCGTCTCGCCGATCAGGCTGGTCTGCGCGCTCCGCTGTTGACCTTGACGGGATGGGACTCGCCGATTTTGGAGAATGAAAGTCTGCCGGTGCAGGGTGGTTATGCCTATCCAAGTTGGGTGCAGAATCCTGAGCCATCCGAATTATACTTATTCCGGGATTTTCATGCGCAGCCGACAATTAACCAACGTGCCCGCTACAATCCGGTTGAGTATCCGGCTGCCAATGCCGAGTTGCAGGGAGGCATGCAGGTGCGCGTGAATAGCCGGCCGGTCGTTCCCCCGCGTAGCACCGAAGCTTTGGCGTTGGTGCGGCTGGCGGGTGGCTCGAATTTCCTCGGCTATTATGTGTATCATGGTGGATCAAATCCGCGGCTGAAGCTTGGCTTCCCCAATGAAACGTTGCATCCGCAAATCTCATACGACTACCAAGCACCCATCGGTGAATACGGCGAAGTGCGTGACGCCTGCCGCTATCTCAAAATCATCCACAGCTTCATTGCTGCTTTTGGCGAAGTACTGGCACCGATGAATGTTGTTCTTCCCGAGGGTGCGCCAGATTTGCGCCCAACCGATACCAGCCAGTTGCGTTGGTGTGCAAGGGTGAACGATGGTCGCGGATTCGTTTTCCTGAATAATTTTCAAGACCACTTGGAGCTGCCGGCCCGGGAAAGCTTTCGCTTGGAGCTACAGCTTCCCGGTGAAACGATCACCATCCCGGCTCGTGGCCTGCTGACGCTGCCGGCGAATGTGTGCTGCCTGCTCCCGTTCAACTTTTCGCTGGATGGGACGGTGCTGCGACAAGCCACAGTGCAGCCGTTAACGGTCATATCGACCGCAGCGGAACAGCATTATGTTTTCTTCGCTCCGAACGGTCTCCCAGCGCAATACAGTTTAGTGGCCGGCACTCTGAGCGACCTTGCCGGCGACACCGGTGTGGTGGAAGAGGTGTCGGACAACCTGATTTTTGAGGTTGAACCCGGTATCGATCGTTCGTTCACGTTCAGAGCTGCTGGTGGTGCAATCGTGCGGGTTACCACCCTTACGCGCTGGCAAGCTGAACACGCGTGGCAAGGGAATGGGCTGAGTGGGAAATGTTTGGTGGTCAGTTCAGCCGATGTCACCTTTTTCGAGGGCGGTTGTTGTCTGGCATCCACCGGTCACGCGCAAGTCGAAGCTTGGATCTACCCCGCGCTAACGGCAACAGGGCGGCTGGCCAATGGTGAACTGAGTGCGGGCACTGTGAACGGTTGGTCGCATCTCCGAGTCGCCCAGCCGGAAACCAACGCGCCATTGCATGTGGAGGATTGTGGCCACGGCAAGTACCTGCTGACATTCCCAGTCAACCTGCTCACGCGGAATCCTGACGCGTTTCTCACGATCGATTATGCGGGCGATACCGGCGCCGCGTTCATCAATGGACAACTGGTTGCTGATCACTACAACAGCGGTACCCTCTGGGTGATTGGGCTGAAGCGTTTTTGGCCGGCAATCGTAAGCGATGGGCTGGTACTAAAATTGCGACCGTTACGAAAAGGCGCATTGCAGAACATTTCGACCGGGATGGCCGCGCGATTTGCGTTCGATGGTGCCGAGCTGCTTGAGGTGCGCGGATTTGGTTTAACAATGCAATACAAGTGGGAATTGGAGTGGGGAGCAAATGGCGACAATTAAACAAGCAAGTGGTAAGAAGAAAATGACAACGGTTCATTTGATTTTTAATGCGCATATCGATCCGATCTGGCTTTGGGCCTGGACGGAAGGGGTTGATGTGGCGCTGGCTACCTGTCACAGCGCCTGTAACCTGCTGGACAAGTATCCAGATTTGGTCTTCAGTCAGGGCGAAGCTTGGGTTTTCCAGCAGATTGAAAAGGTTGATCCCAAGCTCTTTCGGCGTATCCGCCAACATGTCCGGTCAGGACGCTGGGAAATTGTTGGCGGTTGGTGGATCCAGCCGGATTGCAACTTCCCGGGCGGGGAAGGTTTCCGTCGGCAAATCGCCATTGGCCGGGAATACTTCCAGAAGCATTTCGGGCTGTTCCCGCCAGTGGCATACAACATCGATTCGTTTGGTCATGCGGCGACGCTGCCCGGGTTTATGCGGGAGGCCGGCCAGAAGTATTACGTGATGATGCGGCCACAGGAGCACGAAATGAAACTGCCGGCACGCCTTTTCCGTTGGCGCGGTTTCGACAAGGGGCCGGAAGTGACCACTTTCCGGATCGCCGGTGCATACTGTGGCGATCCGTCGGTCGACCACATCCGCAAGAGCCTGACGGAATTGCCGCCCGGCATCACGCACACGATGTGTTTTGTGGGGCTTGGTGACCATGGCGGCGGCCCCACGGAACGGCAAATTGCCTGGTGTCATGCCAACGCCGCTGCGATTGCAGGTTGCCGGCTTATTTTCTCAACGCCAGCGCGTTTCTTCAAGGCCGTTGCGTCACAAACCAAACAGTTACCGCTGGTCACGGGTGAATTACAGATGCACGCCGTCGGGTGCTACACCGTGCACCGCTCGGTGAAGAACGCTGTCCGTGCCGCGGAAAGTCAACTCCACCAAGCCGAGGTTGCCTTGGCCAAGGACCCGTGCCCGGAGCGTTTCGCTGGCCGCCGGTTGGCCGAGGCGTGGGAACGCGTCTGCACGCATCATTTTCACGATACGCTCGGTGGCACGTGCATCCCGTCGGCTTATCCGGCGGTTGACGCGCAACTGGGGCAGGCCCGCGCCATTGCCGACGAAATCGCCCAGCATGCCGTCCGGCGGATGGGGGGCCAACTGTCCAAAGATTGGCAGCAACGAATCGTTCTGTTCAATGCCTCGGACCTGCCTTTCGATGGGTATGCCAGTTTCGAGCCTTGGATTGATTGGCGAACACAGCTTTCCAATTTGAACCTCAGCGATGAGCAAGGGCAACAGTTGGCCACGCAGATTGTCGATTGCGAGGCAGTGATCCCGCTTCAATGGCGGCCGCGACTCCTGCTTCGTTTGCAGATTCCACCGGCGTCCATGCGTGTGCTGAAACTCGGCGGCCCCGCGCTACCGGAATCGGCCCTTTCCAAGGTGGTGCATGTCTCGGAAAGCAAGATTGCCAACCAGTCCGGTGTCTGGGCCGATCTCTATGGACGAATGAGATTCTCAAAGGCGCTCGATCTCGCTCCGCAACTCGAGTTGCTCGAAGATCCCACTGACACCTGGTCGCATGGTGTGGACCGGTATGCCGAGGGACCGGGTATTTTGGCAACATGGAAACCGGCTATTGTTGTCGACAAGGGGCCGCTGATGGCCTCGTTTATCCGTGAAGGCGCGATCGGCGACAGCCGGTTGTGGACGGAGACGCGCGTCTACGCCGACTGCCCCATTGTGGATATGTTGCTCCGAGTCCACTGGCGCGCCCGCCATCAGGTGCTCAAACTTGTCCTGCCGTTTAACACCCCTGCCAGGCAACGAATGGACGGCATACCTGGTCATCATCTGCAACGCCAACTGGATGGGTGCGAGCGGCCGGTGCGCGACTGGTCACTTTGTGAATTTTCCAAAGGTGTGCGACTTGGGGTTGTGTGCCCGGATGTGTACGCCTTGGATGCCACGCCGACCCGCCTGCGGCTGACGCTGCTGCGAAGTCCGCTCATGGCGCATCACTTGCCGCGGGCGGCCGACGCGCTGCGGGGGCAGGTGGCCGATCAGGGGGTGCATGAATTTCGTCTCCGGCTTATCGGAGGAATGGCGCTCACACCGGCTGATCTTGACGCCCACGCCGCCATGCTTTGCCGGCCACTCATTCGTGCCGATGTGACTCGTGGCATGGGCGAGCGCGATCGTCTTATCTCACGCTGGCGCAGTCCGGATGTAACAACATGGCAGATGTCACAACTGTTTCCCAAGGCAAGACGGAAGGGGATCCAGACGGCCGCGCCGGTGCGGCTTTCGGCTGACCTGTGCTGGCGGACTGTTCAGGCCAATTTGGACGCCAGTGGCTTTATTAACGCGCATGAGATTTACGGCGATGCCGATGGAATCGTTTGCTTCGCAAATCAGTTTCAAGTAAAACAAGCCGGTAACTGGACATTGCGTATTGGTCACGATGGCGGCGTTCGCGTCTTTGTTGATGGCCGCAGCGTTCTCTGCGAACCGCAGCGTGTTAATCCGGCGCTGCCAGACCGCTCGCGTGTGGATGTGCGACTGAACCGGGGCATCCATGAAATAGTCATCGCGTTTGACACCGATCACGGCCAGGGCTGGGGTTTTTTCCTGGCCTTCGAAATACCCGAAAAGGCACGGAAGTCCGGGGGCAGGCCGGCGTTCCCGGCGCTGCTGAATGATGTGAGAACCGAATGATTTACGAGAACATGACGCATTCGATGAGATGCCAGCAGGATCTGCGGCGGCCATGGTTGCTCGCGGTCGTCGCAATGATTTGGGTGTTTGCGAACTGCCAGGTGCTTGCGGAGGTGACGCCGGCAAACATAAATCTGCTCGCGAATCCATCCTTTGAAGAGACCGCAGGCGCCGGTGCAAACGAAAAGCGGGTGCCGGGGTGGAATGTGCGCTTCCGCGCCAAAGAGTCGGAGCCGGTATTAACCGCGGACGAGGTTGCCGTCATTGATGATCCGGCGCAAGCCCACTCTGGCCGGCGTTGTCTCCGGATTCAGCCGCAACAACGCAACCTCGAGCTTCAATCGCCCGTCACCCACGTTCGTTTCTACGAGCCTGGACTGTATGAAATATCGATGTGGGTGCGTGGTCGGCCCGGCACGCGCGGCTTTTTCGGCACCTATGCACTGCGCGCCAACAATTTCTGGGGAGTCACGGAGCAATGGCGGAAGATCGCATTCCGGGAGTATTTCAAGGGCGGTAGCAACAGCGCCCCGCTGTGTGTGGCGGTGTGGAAGGAAGGGGAGCGCGAACAGATTCGTGATCCTGTGCTCTACCTCGACGACGTGCGCGTCGTCCGACTGACCTGCGGACTGGCCGACGTTTTTGGCGACCACATGGTTCTCCAGCGTGGCAAGACGGTGCCCGTCTGGGGCTGGGCCAAGGATGCCGGCCAGAAAGTTACGGTGACGTTCAACGGCCAGACCAAGACCGCGACCGCGGATCAGGATGGACGTTGGGAAATTGCGCTTGCCTCAATGCCGGCGGGTGGGCCGTTTGTGCTCGAACTGGATGGCCGGCCAGCTGCCGATGACGTGATGGTGGGCGACGTTTGGCTGTGCAGCGGCCAATCCAATATGGAGATGGGCGTCGACAAGCTGCACGGCATCTATGCGCACGCACCCGAAGTGTTGGCGGAGGCGAACCATCCGCAGATCCGGCTCTGGCATGCCGCCCAGCAGTTTAGTTCCCAGTCTGCGCGCAGTTATGTTACTCGGCAGAATGCTTACATGGCGGAACATCAGGCGGTGTGGAACGTCTGTACTCCGGAGACCATTGGCCGCGGTGGCTGGGGCGGGTTTTCTGCGTTGGGCTATTTCTTCGGCCGCGAAATCCAGGCGGACCAGAAGGTCGCCATCGGCCTGATGCAGGTCGCCCACGGCGGCACGGCAATCGAAGCCTGGATGAGTGCCGAGGCGCTACAGAAGATCCCGCGGGACCGCTGGGTCATTCCGCCAATCGCGCCGTCGGCTGCCGCCAAGGCTGCATCGTTGCCGGCCGGTGTGACAAATGCGACTGCGGCATATGCTGAGGCGATCACCGCCGCCAACGGTGCGCCGCCCACAAGTTTCAATTACGCCAGTGCCTGTTTCAACAGCCTGGCGGCACCGGTTTTTCCGATGGCGCTTTGTGGTGTGCTGTGGAATCAGGGCGAACACAACGGCAGTGACCGCTGTTATGCCGACAAGCTCAAGAGTCTGATTGCCGATTGGCGGACGAAGTCGCGCCAGGAGAAACTCCCGTTCATCATCACACAATTGTGCAACTGGGAGAACAAGGACGCGCATTTTCAATGGGTGCGCGAGGCGCAGTGTCAGGTCGCGCAGACTGTGCCGAACACGGCTCTGGCGGTGACGATTGATCTGGCCGATCAGCGGGGGGAGGGCGGACACGGCACTGACGGCTACGGACCGGGGGAAATCCATCCGATCCGGAAACAGGAGGTTGGCCATCGCAATGCCTTGGCGGCGCGGGCACTGGTTTACGGCGAGAAAATCGTCGCTGCCGGGCCGATCTGCAAATCCTGCAGATCAGAAGACGGCAAGTTGCGGCTTGCCTTCGATTCGGTTGGTGGCGGTTTGATTGCCAAAGGGGACAAACTGGTTGGATTCAGCATTGCCGGTGAAGACCGTAGGTTTCTTGCTGCGGAAGCTGTGATCGATGGCAACACCGTCGTGCTCAGCGCCCCGGCTGTTCCAGCGCCGGTGGCGGCCCGCTATGGATTTGCGCAGTTCGTGAACCCGCTGTGTAACCTATACAACAAAGAGGATCTGCCGACGGTACCGTTTCGCACGGATGACTGGCCGGATGAATAGCCCATCGGAAGGTAATAATGTTACGCCAACGCGATAATCCGGATAGCCTACTGTTCCAGACCGGCTTTGAGCCGGCGACACGCGGCCTGCCCGCCGATGCCCACGAGATTTTTACCGGTGTGGATCACTCGCTCGCACCGCCGAATGACTGGAACGCTTTCCGCGGTCATCTCCCACCACTGCATCCGTGGGCTGATCCCGCCGGGCCGCTGGCGAAAGATGCGCCGGGCGCCCCCGGGCAGCCGCGGCTGGGGTACTTCGATATTCAGTACCTAGGCGGGACGGTCGCCGAGCGTTTTGCCCGGATCATTGAAGATCCGACGCATCCCGGGAATCACGTGTTGCACTTCAGTATCACGCGTGCCAACGAGAAGTTTCCCGGGGGAGCCAAGGCCCGGGTTCAAGCCAGTCTCTATAAGAACCGCGGCCTGACCCAGATGAGCAGTCGCCTGAAAATGTATTTGCACCCGGATCTGGAGGTGTTGCGCGGGTGGGAAGTTGGTTTCGATTGGTTGACACTTCAGGAACTCTGGTTCGGGCCATCGTGGGAAGGCGGCCAGCATCCGTTCCGGATCAGCCTGGGGCTGTGCCGGGCACCGGGCGCCGGCCAGGAACTACACTTCAATATTCACGGCCAACCGACTTGGGAAGAAGGGATGCCTGTCTTCCCGAAATACCCCGACTGGGGCTGGCCAACATGGGAACTGGTCCAGCAGGATTTTGCCGTGCCGACGGGCGTTTGGCTGGAGTGCCAGACCTGCTACCGCATGGGTAATGGCATAACGGGACGCTTCTGCTACCGGGTTCGGGTCAACGGCGGCACGTGGGTGAGCATCTTCGACGTGACCAACTGGACTTACAACCCTCGGTCACCGGTGCCGATACCGTTGACCGACTGGAACCCGATGAAGCTGTATACCTCTTCGGCGCTCGTAGATTATGTCCGCAATCGCGGTGGCATTGCCCAAATTTACTGGGACGACTTCGCGGTTTCCAGCGATTGGCCATCGGAACAGCGAACACCGGAATGAGACCGCAAGATCACAGGAAGAAACCGGACCCAAATCCGCGGGTAAGAGAAGGCGAACAAGAACGCCAACACCCGCGGCCCCGTCACATTGGCTCGGCCGGAGCCTCGCCCTCCCACAACGTTGTCACGAGCTTCTTGATCCGGTCGTCGGGAGGGCGAGCCTCCCGGCGAGCCGAATCCATTGGACCGCGGCTGGCTTGCGCGGCGACCTCAATTCCTTATCCGCGGATTTGGGCCGGATCATTTGGCTTGCCACCAAATGAAGGAAAGACTAGGATAAGAAGCTGAGTCATCAGCAATCCAAGGAGAAACACCTCAATGAAGACAATACAAATCGCTGTGAGTTTGGCCGTGACACTCGCGTTCTGTAACGGAATGGCCGGAGCCCAGGCTCCCGCCGAGTCCGTGACGGCCGGCTACAAAACACCCACCATTACCGTGCCGTATGCTTACCAGAAGCCGGTGATCGATGGGGTGATCAATGATGCCGAATGGCAGGCAGCGCTCAGCGTGAACGCCCTGAAGACCACCCACAAGCAGGTCAGCCCGCGGCAGACCCGTTTCTGGCTGATGTGGGACGAAGACAACCTCTACCTGGCCATGCGCTCGCCCCTGCGCGAGGGGGAACGTGTCGTGCAAAACCTGCGCGACACAACGCGCGACATCAACGTGGTATTTGATGACAGTTATGAGATTTTTTTCGATCTTGGCACCACCAGCCCGGACGGCCAACCGGTTTTCTTTCAATACCTGGCAAACTTTGCCGGTGGGCACTACCGGGTGATGCACGAGCCGGCTGTGGGCAACAGCCGTTTGGGCTGGAAGGCGAATTGGACCGTCCGCAATCGGCTCACGCCGGATGGGCGGGGTTGGGAAATGGAGGCCATGATCCCGCGCCAGGGAATGTTCCGCGACAAACCTTTTGCGGATCGCGACACGCTGCGCTTCCTCCTGGCGCGCGATTACAAGAAGCCGTGGGAACAGAATTCGTTCGAAGGCACCGGCGATTTCTCGGCGCGGGACACCTTCAGCAAGGTGGCGCTCTCCAAGTCTGCACCGGCCATTCACCTGCTGCGCGTGGCCGATCCCCAAGCCCAGACATTCGGAGTGGAACTGGCGGCTTTCGGCCAGACTGACGCCAAGTTGGCTTGGAGCTTCGAAAGTGATGGTGGCATTACAAAGAACGGTACTTTTGACGTTGCCAAAGGCAAATTGGCCAGCGCGACCGGGACCGCCTTGGACTTCGACAAGGTTCCCGAGAAAGGCCAACCGGTTGGCTCCTATCGCATCCGCGTCACATCAGTTGATGGCAAGACGACGTATCTCGACTGGGCAGCGACGCGCCAGTTTGGCAACCTTACGTCACTTGCTTTGGACCATCCCGACAGCAATGACCGCATCAGCTTGAGCCTGGCGCTCAATCCTGTGAATGACTATGCGCGTGTGACCGGTGATTTCATTGATTATGATCAACGTGGGCAGATCGATCGCTGTGATGTGACCGTGCTGGACGCGGCCGGTAAGAAGCTGGCTCAGCAGAGCTATAAACTCGATGAGATCGCTTATATTCGCGGCTTGTTGCCGCTGACCGGCCTGCCGGAAGGGAAGTATTCGGCCAAGCTGAGTGTGATTGGCAAGAACGGTGCGGTATTGCGCGAGATCCCCAGCGAGTTCGCAAAGGAAGATCCAGCGAAAAAATTCAAGTGGTGGAACGCCACCGCCGGCAATATTGAAAAGGTACTGCCTCCGTGGACGCCGGTAAAAGTTAAGGGACAGGAACTGGCGGTGTGGGGGCGCACGATGACCATCGGCACCGCCGGGTTGCCGGCCCAGGTGGTTTCGCAAGGTCGCAATCTGTTCGCTGCACCGGCAGTGCTGCGGGCGGAACTAGCCGACGGCAAGGCCGTGGAGGCGCAGGGCGGGGCGGCAAAGATCGTGTCCGCTGCCGAGCATCGCGTTGTTGCTGAATCCCGGGCCACCTTGGGAAATCTTGCGGTTGCGAGCCGGGTGACGGCTGAATTTGATGGGATGTACAAGGTCGCGATGACGCTGACACCCACCGGCAAGGCGGATGTCAAATCGCTCAAGCTGGTTGTTCCGCTCGATTCGGCCATTGCCGACTATGTCTTTGGCAAGGGGGAAGGGATCCGTGAAGGGTTCGATATGGGCTATCTGCCGCAAGAGAAAACTGGGACGATCTGGAATAGCCGGAAAGTCGGTTCGCAGGCCATGCTGGTCGGTTCGTTTATTCCCTACGTTTGGGTGGGCAACTCCGAAGCCGGTATCTGCTGGTTTGCCGACAGTGACCGCGGCTGGGTGCCCAGTAGCACAACGCCCGCCATCGAATTGGTGCGCTCGGGCAAGAGCGTCGAGATGGTCTTCAACCTGATCTCAGAAGCGTTCACCATCGACGCGCCACGCACGATCACCTTTGCCTTCCAAGCCAGTCCGGCCAAGGCATTGCAGGGTGACTGGCGTGCGAACCGTTGGTGGTGCGGCGATACCTTCGACTGGAATGGCGGTGGCTGGGTGAATCCAACCGGCAAAGGGAGCACCATTTGGCAGTCCCGGCCGAACACCACGATTCCAGAGCTCTGCCGGAAGAAAGCCGACGAACGCCACAAGGGCGGCGCGCTCGTGGTGCCGTATTTCGAATACAACACCATGACCGATGCCGGCGAGCAGGCCTACTTTGGCGAAGCCTGGAAAACTTCGAGCGGGCCGCTGTTCTACGGCAAGTCGCTCACCGATTACATCATTTGGAATCTCGACGACTGGATCAAAAGCAGCGGGATCGACGGCTGGTACTTGGACAACGTCCGCCCGGTCGTCTGCGACAATATTGATGCCGGACGCGGCTACCGCCTCCCGGACGGGCGCGTGCAGCCAGAATACAATATGTTTGGCATGCGCGAGTTCTTCCTGCGCTTGCGGGCGGTGTTCCAGGAAAACGGCAAGAACGGAGTCATTGTCAACCACATGACCAACAACCAGATTCTGCCGTGGAATGCGCCGGTCGATGTTGCCTACGACGGCGAACTGCATGTGATCTACCCCGAAATGGGCAAGGATTTCATGGATTGTTGGTCGCTCGAACGTCTGTTCATGGACGTGCCGGGCATCTGGGGCATCAACGTCAACTTTATGAACGAGTATCAAGGGCAATGGCAACCCGAGGCCATGCGCAAGGCGTTGCGCGCCTACCGCGGTGCGGTATTGATGCACGATGCCTTGCCCACGGGCAACAGCGACGCGCGGGTGATCTTTACCCCCCGTGCCCGGTTCGGCATCACCGATGACGATGTTACGTTCATCGGTTATTGGAAGAAGAATTCGGGTCTGGCGTGCCCGACCAAGAATGTCTATCTCGCCGGCTGGGTCAAGCCGGGTAAGGCACTCGTGGGCGTGGTCAACTGGGGCGAAAAGGCGGATGCTGACGTCCGTCTCGACCTGAAGAAACTTGGTCTGCCGGCCACCTGCAAAGCCACGGATGCAGAGAAGCCCGAAACGCAGATGGCCCTCGGCGGTGACGGCAAGCTGACTGTGCCGGTTGAACGCCACGACTTCCGGCTGATTATCGTCGAAGCGGCGGAAACAAAGTAGTGAACGGCGACGACGAGGTGATCCAGTTGTCAAACGAACTGGCGCGGGCCGGTGCGAACGCACCGGCCCGGCCGGATCGATGCTGGATTAATCATTGGCGATGGCTGGCAATCGTTGCCGGGATTCTCGCGAGCTCTGGGACTGCCCCGGCGCGTGAGAATCCGAACCTCTGGAGTGTGGAAGCTGTGTTTCGGCATGTGCCGCCACTGCTACACGAGCATGCCGGGCGGTTGCCAATGATCACCTGGCCGTCGTTCTGCCAGGGCACCAACGACGCGGCCTTCGAGCGTGGCGAACCACTGCCGCCGGAAGTTTACCGGGAACTTGAACGACGGGGACTGACGCAGCGTCTGCGGCTGAGTACTAACTACGTGTCAATGGCCGTGGCGATGCAGGCGGCGGGTGCCAAGGTGGTTTTTGTCGAAGGGTGGGCGTTGAACGGTCCGTATGAACTCGGTCCTGATCCGTTACACAAATTGCCGGCCGGCTTCAAACCGGCTGCCGCCGACCGCCACTATGCCTGCCCAACATTGACGGAAGGCTGGGCCAAGAAGGCCGACGAGATTCGTGCAACCCTTCGGGCTTACAAATCCGCCGGCGTGAAGGTAAGCGGAGTCTGGCTGGATTGGGAAATCGAGCCGCTCGACTGGTCGCCCGGCCGCTGGGAGCAAGCCCGGGCCTGTGCGCGCTGTCAGTCGCTCCTGCCCCGCGGAACCCTGGACAGCGCGCAAAATTATAGCGCTTTTATTCAGGACTTCCGGGCGGCACTGTTCAGCGCGTACGTGGCGGCACCGGCGCTTGAGGTTTATCCGGGGATTCCGGTGACCGATTGGGGGGCGGTTGTGTCCACTCCGGATATTCCGACGCTTAGTTATTGGGGGAATCGGCGGCTGAGTCCCCGCGATCTTGGCCTGTTCACCGCCGCCAACCCGGTTGCTTACGGCAACACCATTTACTACGAGTTTCATTGGACAACGAATTGGGGCTATCCGTTGGATGTGCCGCACATGGACCGGCTCTACACCCACGTCATGCTTTCGCAGGTCTCGCTGAACGCCGCCAACATGAAACGGAGCGTGCCTTGGAAGTTTTGCATTCCTTGGGTCTGTCGTTACTGCCCGGACTTGGAAGACGAAAAGGTCCCCATCCTGTCGCGGGAGCGGTATCGCGAGATCCTCCGGCACATTTGGTTGCGGGGTGCGGATTCCATGCAAATCTTTAACGAGCCGCGTCCCAAGCATCCTGAGATCTACCTGGAAGAACTGGAAGACGCGGTGGCGGTTTATGATGAAGTATTGGCGTATCGGTTGTTTCTCGAACATGGCGTGCTGATGAATACCACCATCCCTAAAGTGACCGACAACGGGGCAATCTGGTCGGGCCTGCGGCTTGAGAACGAAGCCTTAATTCGCGGCTTTACTCAAAACGCCAAGCCTGTGAGCTTCACGATTACGCCTTGGTCCGATGGACCGGCTGTTGAACTGACGGCACCACCCCGGGGACAGACCTGGCGGCTGGTCCGCGATGGTGGCAAAATCAAGACGGTAAAAATGCCATGAAAAAATGTCACTTTGTCCAATGGGTTGGCTTGTTTCTGGTGGTTGCCGCTGGCATGGCCCCGGCGGCAGATCTGATCCAGATCACAGTTGCCGCGACTGGACTGCAATCGCTAAAATATCGCGGCGTGGAATACTGTGATCCCACGGGAGCCGGTGTCTTGGGGTTCAGTGATCAGCCGGTGCAAACAAATGGCAATTTGTGGGCGCCGTGCGTGGTGGATTTGAAGAAGAATAAAGATCCATTCAGCCCCGCACCGGTCACTGCCGCAGTCAGCGGCAACACTGTCACGAAGTCATTCCCGTGGGGATCGCTTACAGCCACGTACACTGTCAAAGGCGCTGATCTGTATGTGACCGCCACCCTTACCAATACCTCTCAAACTACGATTGGTTGGTGGAAAGCCAACTTGTTTCAGTTCAACAATCGATTGGTTTTCGACGGTAAGCCGTGGGGGCAGGTCATGCCTTTTGGTTACACGCCGAACATGCATTGGGACTATCGCTGGGCAATGTGGGGCGGGAGCAGTGATGGCTATGAAACCTGGAATTTTACCGATCCGCATGTGTATTGGTGGGTCGACCAGGCGCCTCCGTTCGAAAAAACACCAGTCAAGGTGATGGTCGCGGATCTCGATCCGAAATGGCAGACGGGGGTTTGCCATGTGAAAACCGATCATGGCGATGCTTGGCCGGTTGTCGGTGCCGCCGATGGCGATCCCGGTGGCGCCCCACCCATTGCCCCCGGACAAGCGGATTCTGTTCACGTGGTCGTCCGCTTCCGCGACAAGGCACCTGATGACATGGCGCTCGTCGAGAAGACCCGGCAACGGGTTCAAGCCTTGGAACAGGAAGTTGCCGCTGCCCAGGCGAAGTTGACTGGGGCGCAACAGGAGCTTGATTCAGGACTGGGTGAAGCCGCGACTGTCCGGAATGCGCAACAAGCGCTGGCCAAACGGAAAGCAAATTTGGCGATGGCCCAAGCGGAACAACAGACCGCCGGCATCGGCGCCATGCCGTCGGCGCTCGAAGTCTGTGCCGACGGTTACGAGGCGTTTGGCCGGGCGTATCCGCGGACGGTCCGGTGGACAGACCGCCGGCCCATCGGCACGTTCTTTGTCGCGGAAAGTGCGAAGGGCTGGGCAACAAATCCAAATGGCTGGTTCAATGATTCCAAAGTGGATGTTACGACGGAGGCCGGCCGCGAAGCCTTTGCCAAACGCATGTTGGAACGAGTGGATACCTCCATTGGCGTATTACAGGATGTGAATGCTCAAGGCGTGCTTTGGTGGGATGTTGAAGGGGCTCGAAATCCGCATCCAATTACTTATATTGGCGATCCCCGCGTGCTTGATTCGACCCACCCGCAACACGATAAATACGCGCCGGAACTCGACACGCTGGTTACGTATCAGGGCCAGTCGATGAAGTTGGTCGATGCCTGTTTCAAGAAATGGACGGATGCCGGGTTAAAGGTTGGGGTGACCATTCGTCCCCAGACGCTGGTATGGCGAGGGGGCCCCCAGCAAGCCAATCAGGAGGCTGCCGCGGACGTTCTGTGTGCGAAGGTTACCTACGCGCGTGAGCGGTGGGGTTGCACAATCTTCTATGTGGATAGCATCAGCGAATGGTTTGGCAACTGGTGGCTGGAAAAGACGATCGCGAAATACCCTGATCTCCTGTTAATGCCGGAATGGGCGCGGACGCGATCGTACCGGCACAGTTCACAGTTCAGCTATACGCGATTTACCGGTTTCACGCGCGGCGTGCCGGCAGAGATGCAGGCCTGCTGGCCCGATGCGTTCTGTTGCATGGGCAACGTTGATTACGAGAAGAACTATGCCGATGCCCTGGTGGCGGTGCAGCACGGCAACCTGCAGATGTTCAACTGCTGGTATTCCAGTGCGGAGGCCAAGAAGATCAAGCAGATCTACCAGGCGACGGGCATCCGGCACACGCCCTACGCCGAGGATCAGCAGGTGACAACCGCGCGCAACACGCCCGCAAAGATCACGCTGCGCGCCACCGATGAGGACAAGGAAGAA
>Ga0114951_10003404_pt1 | contig 16505 bp, 12 predicted proteins | sample AM7aDNAmetaG_FD_88677 | JGI IMG/M metagenome (GOLD analysis project Ga0114951, IMG submission 88677) | Freshwater microbial communities from Finland to study Microbial Dark Matter (Phase II) - AM7a DNA metaG | ecosystem: Environmental > Aquatic > Freshwater > Lake | place: Finland: Lake Alinen...
CACATTGAGCTTCGAGCTCGTTATCAAATATAAAGGTAAGGCTGTGGGGGCGTTCCGGCAAAAGCCGGAACGCTGATTTTTATGCGGTGTGTGTATGAACCGCAGTTTTTATGTAAGTTTGTGATAACAGTTAACTGGTTAATTCACAAGTTTTATTCTTATTTGTTTATCCCTGTTGCTCTCTGAGTGATTTCTCTGTGATGCGGTCAGCAATAAAATTGCACGGAGGCTCACAGAGAAGGCGCTGAGAATAATGTCCGGAAAATGCAGGCCAATCTTATTAAGATGAAATTCATAATTTGTTTTGGTTTATTTATCCTGATCGGGTTGTTCCTGACACCGAAGACAAAGGCTGAGGTTGTCGATAGTTCATCAACCGGTTTTACGGTTAAATCCGATCAATTTGCAAAGGTTCCACCGGATAGCCTTTTTAAATATCTTGTCAGTAATGTCGGAAATTGGTGGAACCCGGAGCATACATGGTCGGGGAATTCATCGAACCTTTCCATTCAGCCATTTGCCAACGGTTGCTTCTGCGAAACACTTGCCAATGGAGGCAGTGTGAGGCATATGACCGTCGTGTATGTCATTCCAGGAAAACTCCTGCGCATGGAGGGTGGTATCGGACCACTCCAGATGCAGGCGGTGACAGGTAGCATGACTTTTGAAATCACCCCGGCTCCGTCAGGATCAAAAATCAGTTTGAAGTATGCTGTTGGTGGTTATATCCCTGGCGGGGCTCAAAAGTGGGCATCATTGGTTAACAGGGTGCTTGTCGAGCAGGTGCAACGACTGGTGGACTATGCTGAAACAGGAAAGTCACATTGAGAAATTTTCTTTTTCTCCGATAAAGATAAGACTATATGTACATTGAAAAGAAGTCACAGCAGGTAGCACTCATCCTCAGTACCTCCCTGGCCGGTTTTATGGCCCTGCTTGATGGGAATATCGTGAATATTTCCCTCCCGTATATCGCCCGGTATTTCCATGTCGGAACAGGCAGTGTGGTGCAGATCATCCTGGTTTACATGGTCGTGATGGCAGGCACCATGATTATTTTCGGAAAAATGGCCGATCAGTACGGGGTTAAAAAGGTCTTTATCTCAGGATTTATCATTTTTACCGTGAGCTCACTTTTATGTGGGTTTTCCGGGTCGATGGCTTTCCTGGTATCGGCCAGGGCGGTTCAGGCGATGGGTGCTTCCATGTTGTATTCGACCGGCATTTCCTTGATATCGAGATTCATTCCTCCCGACCGCCGGGGTTGGGCTTTCGGAATATTTTCCCCCATGGTTTCGCTTGGACTCCTGGTTGGCAATCCCCTGGGGGGATTGATAACCGGTTTTTTAGACTGGCACTGGATTTTTTTAATCAATGTACCGGTAGGTATATTTGCAGTGCTCCTGGCGTGGAAAGCCATTCCCGGTGAAAAGGAACAAAACGGTGCTATCGTCGGGGGACATTTTGATTATGCCGGAGCACTTTTAAGTTTTGCTGGTTTGGCACTGCTTGTCTTTTGCCTGAACCAGGCACGTAAAATTGGCTGGGACAGCCCGGTCATGTTTATTGGATTTCCCTTATCAATCCTGCTTATTGTATTGTTTATCCTGCAGGAAGGGAAAGCTGCAGACCCCATTCTGGATTTGCGGATTTTCCGTCACCGTGAATTTGCCACCGGCGTGATCATTTCACTGGCCGGATATGGACTTCTGGCAGGAAGCGGCGTGTTGATGCCATTCCTGCTTACTTACGTGCTGCATATCAAGGTGGAGCATGCCGGGTTTATCCTGATGACCTTTGCAGTGATTTTCAGTGCGATGAGCCCGGTCGCCGGCAACCTTTCCGACCAGGTATCAAAAACCCGACTGATGCAATCCGGAATGTTGCTTGCTTTTGTTGCTTCCCTGTTTTTTATAGCGTTCATGGGGCAAATGCATCTATGGGTTGTATTTCTGTTCCTGGTAATGCAGGGCATTGCCTATGCTTTTTTCATCACCCCAAACAATAATTTTATCATGTCAGTGGCCGATCCTGATAAACAGTCGATCTCCTCCAGCGTTTTCAAACTATCCACCAATCTGGGGCAGATGACCGGGATCATCCTGATGGAGTCTCTCTTTGCAACAGCATTGCCAACCGGATTTTTGGCTGATGGAAACCATGCTGCCATGCTTTCGCAGGAAACCCTGGCATCCGGGTTCCGTTGGGCGTATGCAGGAGGTGCCGGTTTGTGCCTGATTGCACTGATCCTGTCGGCCACCATGCAGGATCGCAAAATCGGGGTTCATGCCGGCGATGGTGAAGGTGGTTTATTGTAATAAAAAAAAAGCCAACCAGTTTCCTGGTCAGCTTCTTCTTTTCTCAGTAACAAGGTTACTTTTTCCTGGCAGCTGCCTTTTTTGCAACAGGTTTTGCAGCACCGGCTTTTTTCTGTTTGATTACAGCCTGGGCTGCAGCCAGGCGTGCGATTGGAACCCGGAAAGGGGAACAGCTAACATAATTGAATCCCAGTGAATGGCAGAATTCAACGGAAGCAGGTTCGCCTCCATGTTCACCGCAAATGCCTATCTTCAGGTCTTTACGGGTTGACCGTCCTTTTTCGACAGCCATCTTCATGAGCTGGCCTACCCCTTCGAAATCGATGACCTGGAAAGGATCGACCGGAAGGATCTTCTGTTCAATGTACGCAGGAACAAATCCTCCAATATCATCTCGTGAGAAGCCAAAAGTCATTTGTGTGAGGTCGTTGGTTCCAAACGAGAAGAAGGTAGCGGTTTCTGCAATTTTATCTGCAGTGAGCGCAGCACGGGGAATTTCGATCATGGTTCCCACCATGTGAGGGATCTCTTTCACCTTGAACTTCTTGCACACTTCTGCATAAATTTCATCGATGATCAGGTACTGATGTTTCAACTCCTTCTCGGTACAGGTTACCGGGATCATGATTTCAGGGAACACTTTTTTCTTTTCTTTCAGCAATTCAGCGGTTGCTTCAAAGATGGCACGTACCTGCATCTCGGTGATTTCAGGATAGGTGATTCCCAAGCGCACTCCGCGGTGCCCCATCATCGGGTTGGTTTCGTGCAGTGCATCTGCACGGCGGTTGAATTCCTCCATGGTGATTTTCAGGCTGTCGGCGATCTTCTTGCGGGCCTCTTCGTTCTGTGGGATGAATTCATGAAGGGGTGGATCGAGCGTACGGATTGTAACAGGATAACCGTCCATCGCGGCCAGGGTTTGCTTGATATCTTCCTTTACATAAGGATAGAGTTCGTTCAAGGCTTTGCGGCGTTCTTCTACCGTTTTCGAGGCAATCATTTTTCGGAGAAGGAACAACGGTTTTTCAGCATTTTTGCCATAAAACATATGTTCGGTGCGGAACAGGCCGATGCCTTCGGCGCCAAAAGCACGAGCTTTCGCAGCATCATCAGGGGTATCGGCATTGGTGCGGATCTTCATGGTGCGGACCGCATCACAAAGTTTCATAAAAGCCTGGAAATCCGGATTCTCTTCTGCAGCCTTGATCATGGGTAACTGGCCGTTGTAAATGTAGCCTTTCGACCCGTTGAGGGAGATGAAATCACCTTCATTCAAGGTGAGATCACCAATTTTCATTGTTTTTTTAGAAGCTTCAATTTTCAGCCCACCGGCACCTACGATGCAGCATTTGCCCCAGCCCCGGGCAACGAGTGCGGCGTGACTTGTCATCCCGCCACGTGCGGTAAGGATGGCTTGTGCAGCACGCATGCCTTCAATATCTTCGGGGTTGGTCTCTTCGCGGACGAGGATGACGGTTTTACCTTTTTTAGCCCAGGCTACTGCATCTTCGGAGTTGAAGACAATTTGCCCGGTTGAACCTCCGGGGCCTGCAGGAAGACCTTTTGCCATCGGTTTAATGCTCTTTTCTGCTTTCGGGTCGAGGATGGGGTGAAGCAGTTCATCAAGTTGGCTTGGTTCCACGCGGGAAACAGCTTCTTCTTTGGTGATCAGCTTTTCATTAAACATATCCACTGCCATTTTTACAGCAGCCGGGCCATTGCGTTTACCGACACGGCACTGAAGCATGTAAAGTTTGCCGTCCTGGATGGTGAATTCGATATCGAGCATGTTGCGGTAATGCTTTTCCAGCGAGCGTTCGATTTTGTGGAGGGCTTTGTAAACAACCGGCATGGCTGTTTCCAGTGATTCAAGTTTCATTGTATGCTCGTTCTTGCCGATTTCGTTGATCGGGTTCGGAGTCCGTATACCGGCTACCACATCTTCGCCCTGGGCGTTGGCCAGCCATTCTCCGTAGAAATAGTTTTCGCCGGTGGCAGGGTTGCGGGTAAAAGCCACACCTGTAGCAGAGGTGTCACCCATGTTTCCGAATACCATTGACTGCACATTGACTGCGGTTCCCCACTCATCGGGAATGCCTTCAAAACGACGGTAAGAAATGGCACGTTTCCCGTTCCAGCTGGAGAAAACTGCTCCAACGGCACCCCAGAGCTGTTCCATGGGATCTTCGGGGAAAGGCTTGCCAAGTACATCTTTGACTTTTTTCTTGTAGATATCGATGAGGGCTTTCAGATCTTCGGCCGTAAGGTCAGTATCACTTTTTGCTCCTCTTTTTTCTTTCATTTTATGGAGCTCCTTTTCAAGCTGAACACGAACGCCTTGTCCTTCTTTCGGCTCAATTCCTGCGGCCTTTTCCATCACAACATCCGAATACATCTGTATAAGGCGGCGCTGTGAATCATAAACGAAGCGCGGATTTTTTGTCTTTTTAATCAGACCTTCACGGGTAATATCATTCAGCCCTACGTTTAAAACTGTTTCCATCATCCCGGGCATGGATGCGCGGGCGCCGGAGCGAACAGAAACAAGGAGTGGGTTGTTTTTATCGCCAAAAATGGCGCCCATTTCCTTCTCTGTGTCCTTCAGGCTATCGGCAACCTGTTTTTTTAATTCCTTGGGATATGTTTTTTTATTCTGCTGATAGTAAGTACAAACCTCTGTGGTAATAGTGAATCCGGCAGGTACGGGAAGCCCAATGTTAACCATCTCAGCGAGGTTCGCACCTTTACCGCCTAAAAGGTTCTTCATTTCGGCCGTACCTTCGGCTTTTTTACCACCAAAATAGTAGACGTACTTGTTTTCTTTAGCTTGTTTTGCCATAATTGACATCATTTAGGTTAGTGAAAATTTTGAAGCGGCAAAAGTACGAAAAAAAACACTTATAACAGTGAAATACAGGAAGGAAATTTACGAACAGCGCGTGTCGGGGGTTAATATCTGAGCCTGCCAAAATTGTTCATATTCCACAGGATCCATTGCTGTCTTCCCCGGATGTATGGAGTAGGGGCGGATGGGCTCCATTTCAGCGGATTCGGCAGCACGGCAGCGATCAGGGCTGCTTCTCCCCGGGAAATGTTTGCGGCAGGTTTTCCGAAATAAATCTCGGAGGCAGCTCCAACGCCATAAATTCCCTTTCCTGTCTCAATTACATTCAGGTATACTTCGAGAATGCGTTTTTTACCCCATACAAATTCAATCAATACGGTAAAGTACACTTCAAGCCCTTTGCGAACCCATGACCGCTGCGGCCAAAGAAACACGTTCTTGGCTGTTTGCTGGGAAATGGTACTTGCACCCCTTATTTTTTTGCCCTGTTTCATCGCATTGTACTCTTTGGCCTTTTCAATGGATTCAAAATCAAACCCGGAATGTTCCAGAAACAGGTTATCCTCAGAAGAGATAACAGCAAGCGGCAGGTTTGGCGACATGTTGTCGATGGAAACCCAGCTTTTTTTTAATTTGATGGTTTGACCTTCCCATGATTGTTCCGCCAGCCGTATCACCATCAAAGGGGTCAGCGGTGGATTTACAAATTTAAACAGGATGATGAAAAAAAATGTGGATGCAAAATAAATGATGATGAAATACTTCATGAATCGCAATGCGCTGAACAGGAATTTTTTCATGAATGCGCTATTTCTTTTTCCCTGCTACATACCGGTCGAGATCATCCCTTGATTTTTGACTGTGAAGTTCATCGTTGACTTCGGAATAATTGTCACGGTCGAAGGTGTAATCATAAGCAAATTTTGCAAAACTGAGTCTGGAGGATTCCGAGTCAAAAACATTGATGACCAGTCTTACCTGGGAGACCCGCAAACAGTGTGTTTCTGCCATTTTTTTTGCCGCGCTCAGTTGCATGGGTTCAAACGGACGGGCACTGATATCAATAAGCTGGGGGGTGAAATCCGCATCTGAAACCGGAGTGTCACAACCTTTTGTACTGGTCTTTTTTGCAGTTTCATTTTTCACAGGTTCTTCTGATTTGGATTCTTTCTGGGCCGGGTATGGAGCTTCAGGACGCGGGGGAGGTGGATTATCATGCTCAGTGACTGCTGCCTCATCCATCCATTCGGAAGTGGTGGATTCGAGGGCGAAAACACCTTTGGCATTCTTTTCAACTTTAAAAAACATGGTTCCGTGAGGTTTGTTAAATATGAGTTTACTGATTTCCTTGATCGCAGGGTCGGGGAAAACAACTTTAACTTTAAAGGTCGGGCCACCCGGGTTGTCAGCCTCAACTCTGGCGGCAGGCTGAGCGTTTTGAATGGTGTTTCCAAGGAACAGGGTGAATTTTTCACCTTTAGGAGCAAAAACAATTACATTGCTTACCTGGGCAATGGTATTCAAGGTTAAGACCGAAAGAAATATAATCAGTGTAAAACGTGCATGTGTTTTCATATTGTGTCTGATTTAATTTGAAAAGCAAATATAATTCAAATTCCTGCTAATGCCAAAAATCCTGAAACCAGCCGCACATCTGCATGGAAGTTCATTCACTTTTCCTACCTTTGCTGTTCCAAAACTAACAGATCCATGAGCAACTTTATTGGTATCCGCCACGAGGATAAATACAAACTTGAGCGAAGGGCTCCGCTCACACCCAAACATGTAGCCCGGCTTGTGAAACAGAAAAAGCTTGACATCATTGTGCAATCATCCGACAAAAGGGTATTCTCTGATGAAGAGTATTTTCATGCAGGAGCTAAAATTGCAAAGGACCTGAAAAAATGTTCGGTCATTTTTGGTGTGAAAGAAATGCCGGAATCCTTTTTTGAAGCTGAAAAAACGTATGTGTTTTTTGCACATGTTGTAAAGGGGCAGCCATACAACATGGCCATGTTGCACCGGATGATGGAGCTGAAGTGCAACCTGATCGAATACGAAAAAGTCGTGGATGAACAGGGCAAACGCCTGATTTTTTTTGGTCGTTATGCCGGTATGGCCGGAATGATCAATTCTTTATGGGCATTGGGGTTGCGCCTGAAAGAGGCGGGTTATAGTTCAAAACTGCTGAAACTGAAACAGGCCCATCATTATCATTCTCTCAAAGAGGCAAAGGATGATATCTCCGCCATCGGTCAGTTGATCGCTGAAAATGGAATACCCCGCGAATTACGGCCCTTTGTGATCGGCTTTACGGGTTATGGGAATGTTTCGCAGGGAGCCCAGGAAATCATCGGATTGTTGCCGGTAAAGGAAATTTCACCGGCCAAACTCCTTGAACTTCACCGGCGTAAAAAACTCCCCGACAATATTATCTATAAGGTTATTTTCAAAGAGGAGGATCTCTTCGAACATGTTCACAACGAACCATTCGAACTTCACGACTACTATGCCAATCCGCAAAATTACCGGAGTAAATTTGAAAAATTCATTCCTTTTCTGTCTATGCTGGTCAACTGTGTTTACTGGGATAAACGCTATCCGCGGCTGGTAACAAAGGATTACCTTAAAAAGCTTTTTGCCGGCGATAACCCCAGGCTTACGGTTATCGGAGATATAAGTTGTGATGTGGAAGGCTCCGTTGAATGTACACTGCAACCTACTGAAATCGATGATCCGGTTTTTATCTACAATCCTGAAACAGAACAAATATCCATGGGGGTCAAAGGCCCCGGGATCCTGGTGATGGCTGTTGACATACTGCCGGCAGAATTGCCACGCGATTCATCGGATGGCTTCGCCGATGTCCTGGTGAATTTCGTAAAACCAATTGCCGATGCCGATTTTAATGAACATTTTGATGATCTTGACCTGCCAAAACCGATCAAAAAAGCACTGATTCTGCACAAGGGCGAGTTGACGCCGGAGTATAAGTATATGGAAGAATTTATTGGATAGGTGGGCTGGGGGACAAGGGAAAGTTAAATTATCAAACAATCAGACATTTTATGAAGAAAATTCTCATTCTCGGCTCCGGTCTTGTAGCCAAACCAATTATCCAGTATTTACTTGCAAAAAACCACCAGGTCACCGTCGCCTCAAATACGCCCGATCGTTCCGACATGATGATCGCCGGGAACATCAACGGAGTTTCACTTTTCTGGGATGCGGATGATGAAAATGCACTCAGCCGTATGATTGCTGAGCATGATCTGACCGTGAGCCTGCTGCCATATGTTTTTCATGTGATGGTTGCCAGGCATTGTGTTGCCCATAAGAAGAACATGGTGACCACCTCGTATGTAAAACCCGAGATGCGTGCACTGGATGTTGCCGCCCGGGAAGCAGGGATCATCCTGCTGAATGAAATGGGTCTGGACCCGGGAATCGATCACATGTCGGCCATGCGTATCATTGACAAGGTGCATGACCACGAAGGGGGGATCCTGGAGTTTTATTCGATATGCGGCGCCCTTCCTGCCCCGGAAGCAGCGAACAACCCGTTCAGGTACAAATTTTCATGGAGTCCGAAAGGTGTCGTACTTGCCGGTAACAACGATGCAATGTATCTCCACCACGGCAAAGTGATCGAATTGCCGACATGGGATTTGTTTAAAAATCCATTCAAGGTAAATTTCCCGCAGGTCGGGGAGCTGGAGGTCTATCCAAACCGCGATTCCCTGGCGTACATAGGGATCTATGGCATTCCTGAAACTCAAACCATTTTTCGCGGAACTTTCCGCTACAAAGGTTGGTGTGAAACACTGGATGCATTGAAAAAACTGAACCTGATCTCTCCCGATAAATTCGACATGACAGGAATGACTTTTTCTGATATGGTGAAAAGGCAAATGGAGGGTAAAACCAATTTCCCGGCCCTCATCAGCGAAGTTGCAGCCTTCCTTGGAATTCCGGAAAGCGCACATGCCATTGAAGCAATCAGGTGGTTGGGTCTTTTTAATAATACGCTCATGAACCGCGCAGTTGATTCAACTTTTGAAGTGACTTCCGACCTGATGATCGAAAAAATGAGCCTAGGGCAAACGGAGCGCGACATGGTTGCGTTGCAGCATACTTTTCTTGCTGCCTATGCTGATGGCAGGAAAGAGGTGATCAGGTCACGGATGCTCGATTTTGGAACTTTGGCAACCGATACCTCCATTGCACGTACCGTTGCACTGCCGGCTGCGATCGGCGTGGAAATGATCCTTGAGGGTAAAATCGATGTAAAAGGAGTTCATGTACCCGTAATTCCTGAAATTTATAATCCGGTGCTTGACCAACTGGAAAAACTGGGGATTAAAATGGTGGAAGAATATGGCCTGCCGCTATCTGAAATGATCAATGCATAAGACCCAGTGGAGAGGTTACCCTGAAAGCTGAATTTACGGCAAAGAACAAGGGCCAAATGGAATAACATTGATTTTCAACTCCCGGAAAGCTAAACTCCAAAATCTGAAATCAAAAATTGTATTGAAGTTATGGGAATAGGTGAAATAATCGTCATTGTAATTGTCGGGATCGTATTGTATGCTGTTTTCAGCATGCGCAAGAAGCCTCAGGATGCTGATTCAAATGCAGGAAACCCATCCTCGTCCAATGCCGGTAGCAGTCGGAATGAGCCCCAAAACCCAATGGACAGAAGGCCTCAAAGAAAAGCAGGTTATGCCAAATGGGTTGGCGGCGGGCTTGGCTGGGTTTTTGGCGGTCCGATCGGCGCCATTCTGGGGGTTGCGCTTGGCACTGTGTTCGATGGAATGAATTCGGGTGGCCATGCCTATCAGGGAACCCAGCGTGGCGATTTTGCCATGAGTTTGCTGGTATTGTCGGCAGCTGTGATGAAGGCTGACAAGAAAATCGTGAAATCTGAACTTGAATTTGTCCGAAATTTCTTTATCAACCAGTTTGGCCTGGATGAGGCAAACCGGCTGATCGCCATGTTGCAGGAGATTTTAAAACAGGAGATCAATGTTCAGGAAGTCAGTGTCCAGGTTGGTCAATACACCGATTATCCGGTCAAACTCCAATTGATCAGCTACCTGTTTGGGATAGCGGCTTCCGATAACAACTATCATCCGGATGAGGTGGAAATGATCTCGATGATTGCTGGTTTTATGGGGGTTTCTTCGGCTGATTTCAATTCGATCCGCGCCATGTTTGTAAAAAGCACCGGCTGGGCGTATGATGTTCTGGAAATCACATCGGGTGCAACCGATGACGAGGTGAAAAAAGCATATCGTGAAATGGCGAAAAAACACCATCCTGATAAAGTTGCCCATCTCGGTGACGATATCCGGAAGAGTGCGACTGAGAAATTTCAAAAGATCAGTGCGGCTTATGATGAAATAAAAAAACAACGCGGCTTTAATTAGGAATTTGCCCATGCTTTTCACAGAAAAAAAAATCGGTCATATTGTTCTTCGCAACCGGTCGATCCGTTCTGCAGCGTTCGAAGGTATGTGTGCGAACAACCGTGTTTCAGAAGAGCTCATCAGTTACCACACCGCGGTTGCAGCAGGAGGAATCGGCATGACGACGGTAGCTTATGCATCCGTTTCCCGAAGTGGCCTGTCATTTCCGCATCAGCTATTGATAACCCGGGAGGAAATTCCTGCGCTCAGGCGCCTCACCTCCGCAATTCATCATGAAGGTGCGGCAGCGGCAATTCAGATCGGCCATTGCGGATTAATGGCGAAGAGATCAATTTCCGGAGCTTGTCTTGCACCCACAGGCGGATTCAACCTGTATGGACCTACTTGGCCCAGAACCATTACCGTATATGAAATAGGAGCTATCATCAGGGATTTCACGCATGCAGTCAACATCATTCATGAAGCCGGGTTTGATGCCATTGAAGTGCATGCAGGGCATGGTTATCTGATCAGCCAGTTCCTGTCGGAATATATCAATAAACGCAGGGATCACTATGGAGGGTCGTTTGAAAACCGTAGCCGGTTTTTGGTTGAAGTGATCAGGGCGGTTAAGGAAGCAGCCGGATCTTCCATGGCGGTCATTGTCAAAATGAACCTGCGTGATGGATTCAGGGGAGGAATGGAATTGGATGAGTCAGTTATGGTTGCAAAACTACTTGAAAGAGAAGGAGTTGATGGATTGGTGCTGTCGGGTGGTTTTGTTTCGAAAGCGCCCATGTACGTAATGCGTGGGAACATGCCGGTGAAAGTCATGGCAAAATACATGAAAAATCCATTCATGAGTCTCGGAACAAGGTTCTTTGGCAATTTCCTGATGAAACCAGAACCTTTCCGGGAGGGATACTTCCTTGAAGATGCCCTGAAAGTGAGTGCAGCTGTAAGAATGCCACTGATTTACGTAGGAGGGTTGAAGTCAAAGGAGATGATCGGGGAGGTATTGGATAAGGGGTTTGATTTTGTTCAGATTGCCAGGGCGCTGATCCATGATCCCGGATTTATCAATAAATTGAAAACAGGGGAAATTGTAAAATCAGGCTGCCAGACTTCCAATTATTGCATTGCGCGCATGTATTCAGGGCAAATGGTCTGTTTTCAAAATGATCCTGACGGTCGAAAATCTATGCAGGGTTTTACGAATAAAAAAGAAGGGTTGTAAGATTACCCTACAACCCATTCCCCCAAATCAACTTAACTCAATTAAACAAAAACAAAAAAGCACTGACTAACAGTTTATCCGTTAATCAGTTAGTATGATGCGCCTTACCAGGGTCGTGTTTTCAGAATTTATCCTGATAAAGTAAAATCCTTTGGGATGTTTCGAAATATCAAAGGAGTATTCATCTGCACCTGAGCAAATCCTGGATGATATTTCCTGTCCACTGATATCCAAAACCGTAATTTCCAGAACCTGTTCCTTCAGGTTGCGGGCATCGACCTTAAAAGAGCCCCTGGTTGGATTAGGGTATACCAGCAAAGCATTCATCTGATGTTCATTCACCCCGACAGTGGATGCAGTCTGGGTTAAGGTAACTGTTTGAGGCGTTAGTCCGGAAACTGTTACGGTAATGGTTGCAACGCGCACGACATTCGTCGTATTGGTACTGAAACTGGCGGTAAAATTAGCGTTACCGCTCCCGTTTGGATCGACCGTGCACCAGGTTTCATTGCTGCTTGCAGTCCAGGTCGTGTTGGATGTTATTGCATAGGTTGTTGTCCCTGATGATGCGGCAACATTCCTGTTTAAGGGTGCCACAGACAGGGTAGGGGTGAAGGCGGTTGCAGAAAAGGAACCCGCCATTCCCGGGGCATGAAATGTGCAGACATAAGCATACGTGCCTGCAACAGTTACTTTGTATTCAAAGAATGTGTGCGTGTTGTTGATTGGTGCATCCCAGGATAAAGCACCTGCAGGAATTGCACCGGGTGTGGAAGTGGTTGTGTGTCCACCTGCACTCCATTGCCAGCGTATGGTATCACCAACAATGACGTTCAATGTCGACGGGTTAAAAAAGAAATTTCCAACTGTTACCAAATGTTTAACAGCAAAGACCTGGGTGTTAAAGAAAATAGCAGCGGTCAGTGCCAAAACAGGAAGAATATGTATAATTTTTTTCATGAGGTCAATTTATAATAATTTAGACTAAATAAATGCAAATATACAACATTTTTAGCCATCATTTCAACTTTTCAAAAAAAATTTTGAGTGGAAACCTTTTTAAATTAAAAAAGAAGGTTTGTAGAAAGAAGTCTTGAGAAGAAATTGGGTGTGGGACTCTTGTCAGACCAATCCAACCCAATTTTGGTCATGGTTGGTGAATGCTGCGTGAATCTGTGAAAAAACTGCTTCAGTCAGCGGGCCTTTTTCAAAAAATTTTATGTTTTCTTTCAGATGCTCAAGGCTTGAAGTTCCAACGATCATGGTATCAATGCCCGGGGTATAGGCTGTAAAACGCAGCGCCAGGTCATTCCAGTCAGGATCTTCCTGAACGATTGACATCTGATGCAGCCGGTCCCAGTATGCAGCATGGCCATGCCCATCGGGCCGGGTTGAATAGCGCCAGACTGCATTCGCGAGCGGCCTTTTGGCAATGATGCCCATCGATTTTTTCGATGCCTGCGGCAAATAATGATTGATGCTTCTCTGGTCGAAAATATTGACGGAGCATTGGATGCTGCCAAAACGGTTTGAGGCGATGGCATATTCAAGTGCGTCATTTTCCCCGGAATAAGCAATAACACGAATTTTTCCCTGGTCCCTGGCTTTCTCAAGGGCATCAACAGCATCCCCTTGTTCAAGCACCCATTTGTCGCACGAGTGCAGATGCACTACGTCAAGATAATCAGTTTTCATGAGCATCAATGCTTCATCAATGGTGCCCATAGTTGCCTCAAAACTCCAGTCCGGCTTATCCTGAAAAGAATATCCCACTTTTGTGGAGAGGATGAACTCGTGCCGGCGGTGTGCAAGGTATTTTCCGATCCTTTGTTCTGACGCACCGTATGAACGGGCGGTATCAATGAGGTTGATCCCTGAATCAAGGATGCCGTTGAGGAGTTGGATTGCATGGTGGTCATCCATTCCCGGCAATCCGATATGACCTGCCCCGAAACCTACTGCAGAAACGTTGAGGCCTGTGTTGCCAAATGATCGGTATTCCATGGTTGAATGGTTAGAGGATAAGGCAATTAGTCATGGAATCTCCAGGCTACGCCAAATTTGAATGCACCATCCTGCATTGGGTATCCGGGGGTGGTATAGTATTGACGGCCCATGAAACTGGCATTGAGATGTGTATACGTAACGAAGAACCTGGCACGTTGGATCTTCAGGTTAATAAATACATCCATATAGAGATAATTGCCAATCTCTTTCTGATCCTGAAGATAAAATGACCGGGTGGCAGGGTTGTAACTGTCGGCATAATAAGAAGTGTTGTAAAAGAAATTCAGGCCTGGCTGAAATGTCGCTGCACCATTAAAGAGTGGCTGTGTAAAATACAATGCAACATTGCCCATGAAAACGGGAAGTCGTAAAACGGTCGTTCCCTGAACGGTTTGATACATCAGTTGTGCTTTTATTTTAAATCGCCAGAGGTCAAGATTGCCATTGACATAAAGGTTAAGATAACCAAATTCAGCCTGAAACTGACGGGGCAAGCTCAATGAGTCCAGGTAGGTGAAGTTGTTGATCCGGCAAATGTTGAAACCTGTTTCAAAAAACCTGAAGGTGTAGTTGAACCCGCCCGAAATGAAACCTTGTTTCAACCAGGTGGTATCCCATTGGAAATTGTTCCCATGGTAGTGTTCATAGAACCAGCCTGGTTGCTGCCAAATATAGTTCCCCGTGAGCGAGATTATTCCGGCATTTTTCTCCTGGCGTCCCAGGATGGTCGATAATTTCACCCGCAGACTAAGGTCATTGTTGTTGTAATCTCCGAATACATAATCTCCGCGGGCTTCAAGTTTTAAATTTGAAAATGGGGTGAAATCAATGGCTGCATGGGGAATGAACTGTCGAAAGAGATTCTTGATCCCATGAAGTGAAACTTCAGCATATTGTTGTCTGATTCCTGCTTCGAGATGGAAAACCCTTGGTTTCCTGTTTAAGTTGAAACTGGGATTGGACCAGACCACGTCATTTACGATTTTTTTAATTGCAAGTGAATCGATGGATCGCACGGTATCGAGGATGGGTGGTGGGAAAAAACCACTATCGGGTTGATTGTCCTTGAAATTCTGGATTTGCCGGTTATATTGAAACGAGTAGGTCAACCTGCCAAGTTCGATGCGGTTTTTATGACCCAGGGAAGTATCCCTGTCATTTTTAGGATGCCTGGTCAGGTCAAAATAGTGTTTCATGAAAAAACCTGATTCCTTGATGCGGTTTTGGGCGGTAAGCAGGTTCACAGGAATCACCATCCGGTTCGATTCGAGATTATCTTCAAACAGGCTGTCATATTGAATGCCTCCATTTTCAAAATTGATAAGCCGGTTGACAGTGAAATTTGCAATCACGCCATATCGTTTATTTTTGGTAAAGAATTGGGATGTCAGGACAAAATTAATATGATTGGTTTTTTGTTTGTAATAAGCTCCCGGTGAGCTCATGACATGAAAATCGAACCCAAGATTGAAACTTCTGTAGATATTACGGCTAAAAATGGCATGAAAATTTTGTTCTTTTTTAGCGCCCTGTATGTAAGATAGTTCAGTATAGGTTTTATAGACTTTATAATATTTAACGCTGTCGTTTTGATATAAATACGGATCGCAAGTATGTATGCCATAGTCAAAGCCGCTTGCATGCATGGTTGGGAAAGGCAATAAGGAGCGGGAACACTGGCCGATGTTCCCAAGGGTAGCATAAAAACGGTCATGTTTATATAACAGATCATAGTTTTGAAAACCTGTAAGGGCAGTATCGTTTTGATGAAGGTTGAGTGTCCCAAGTTTTTCAAAGTCGCTGTAGAAAAAGAAAACCTGGGTTGAATCACGGTGTTTTTTAATGGAGTCTGACAGGAGGCGATTGACAGGAGGTGCTGGCTGGTTGCTGTTGCTCAATTTGGTTGTATCTGCTGTCTGGGGGTAGGCGTTGAAACAAATACCCATCCACAGTACGGTCATCATGAGAAGAAAGCGGTAGAGATTATTGAGCATTCAGGTGGTACGAATTTGCGGATAAAGGTACGGAAAAATTGTAGCAGCAGGAGGGAGGCGGGCAAAAAAAAACCCAGCGGTTAGGCTGGGTTTAAAAAAGATCGGCAACGACATACTCTCCCACAAAAACTGCAGTACCATCTGCGCAAGTGGGCTTAACGACTCTGTTCGGAAAGGGAAGAGGTGAACACCACTGCTATAGTCACCGTAAGATCTTTATCAATGCCAAGTTTGAACATGGCATTGACGATATCTTAAAGACATATAGAGAAAGAAAACACAACAATTAATTAAAAGCTTGTCATAGAAGAAAGCTTACGGGTAATTAGTACTACTCGGCTATGACATTACTGCCTTTAGACCTGTAGCCTATCAACGTCGTGGTCTACGACGACCCTTAAAGGAAACCTCATCTTGGGCTGAGTTTCGCGCTTAGATGCTTTCAGCGCTTATCTCATCCAGACGTAGCTACTCTGCAATGCAGCTGGCGCCACAACAGATGCACTAGCGGTCTGTCCAACTCGGTCCTCTCGTACTAGAGTCAGGTGCCCTCAAGTTTCCAACGCCCACAACAGATAGGGACCGAACTGTCTCGCGACGTTCTGAACCCAGCTCACGTGCCACTTTAATCGGCGAACAGCCGAACCCTTGGGACCTTCTTCAGCCCCAGGATGTGACGAGCCGACATCGAGG
>Ga0114951_10003406_pt1 | contig 16500 bp, 5 predicted proteins | sample AM7aDNAmetaG_FD_88677 | JGI IMG/M metagenome (GOLD analysis project Ga0114951, IMG submission 88677) | Freshwater microbial communities from Finland to study Microbial Dark Matter (Phase II) - AM7a DNA metaG | ecosystem: Environmental > Aquatic > Freshwater > Lake | place: Finland: Lake Alinen...
ATTGATAAACTAGCATCTGTTGATCCATTAGCAGCCCAATCAGCGAAAGTGTAGTTACCACCCCAGTTAAAAGTATAGTCTGCTGTATGACTTGCTCCATTGTAAGAATTACCTGTTAAAACTACGCTTGGAGTAGACGCATTAATAGTAGTTCCATTGTTAGTTACTGTTGCTATAGTAGGAATTGTAACTGCTGTTACTGTGGTGCTAATTGCATCAGCAGGAGCTTTAACTGTATAAGTAGTTGTTCCTAATGCGAATGGAGTATTTAATGTTCCAGCACTTAATGTAATACCAGAGATGGCCACTGTTTCAACATCTGAAGTTGTTACGGCTACTGTTTTTGACGCTGTACCGCTTGTAAAACTTATATTTCCAGATACATTTGCGACTTTATCCCAACTTACAGTAATGGCATTAAGTTGATTGGCACTAGCTAGAGCAATGGTATAATTTGGTGAAGTACCGGTAACATTAGTTCCGCTTAACGTAATATGACTTGAAGGAACTGTAATAGTAACATCAGAAGTTAGATTTGCTCCAGTTAACTCAATAGTAGCTGAATTGGTTGTTGTAGTAAGTGCAACTGTAGTTTGGGGTGCTGTAAGTGCCGGATCAGTGATAGCACCCAAATAATACAATTTAAAATTGTCGAATCCTGTCCAGTTACAGGTTATTGGAGCAACTAGTTGGTAACCAATATTTAACGAGCCGGATAATACAGCTAAATTATCTACCGTATAAGTACCACCGACATTAATTGCTGTGCTTGATGCTCCTGCAAAAACAGATGCTCCGGTTGTAACAAGGGCTACATTACTCTGCTGAATAGCATGAGCTAACACTGTCAATCTATAGCGGCCATTCGGTATACTGCTAATAGTTTGACTCATCAATCCTGCCGCTAAATTCGATCCTGAAGCAATCCACTTCTCAGTATACATATTACCGTCTTTTACCCATGTCTGACCTGGAACATTATTTTGAGTTACAAAATAGGTATTTGTCCAGCCAGGAATAGTTGCAGTTTGGTTTGTTTGTGAATCTTCAAAACTTGGATTTGTTATATACGATGCCATATCGTAATAATCGCCAGCAGAGAAATTAATAGCTATATTTTCAGGGGCATAAGCAGTTCCAGACAAAAATGTTGCAGATGACACTCCTGTAATCCCTGGAGTTGCAGTAGCATTATTTTCGACTAATGCAATATAATCCATTTGTGTTAGAGCATCAGTCTGAGTAGCTGGAGTAGCGGTATTTGTTGCAGTATTCTTAATAGTAAAATAAGAAGTAGCATTAATACCACTAGCTGGTGTAGTCAAAATTGTAGACCAAGTTCCATTTTTCCCATTTCCAAGTGAAATAACTTGAGAAGTATATTCCATACCATTTGCTGTCGAACCAAGTCCAAAATTAAAATTGGCATAAGAATTTGATCCTGCAAGTTGGTTCACAATTACTTTGTAAGTTGTGTTTGGTTTTATTGTTGTGGTTAAAGGTTGCGCAAAATAATTAGTATTTGCTGTACCTCTCCAAACACATTCCCAAATACCATTGACATTTCCGGCAGTACTATTTGCAAATCTAATACCACCACTTGCTGCAACTGTTACATTTGTAACCCATGGAGCTCCAAAATTATAATTTGTGCCACTGACTAAAGTTCCAGCCGTTTCAAAACTTGCATTTCGCAATAAATTGCTTGTATTTGTAGCTACATCTGCATCAGTTATGGTTGGGTAATATGAGGGTGTTAGTTTTGTCATATACACATTACCTTCATAAACGTAAACAATTCCTTTCTTTTGAGAAAATCGAACTGTACCCGATGTAGTAGGAGTATAGTTATAAACACTTCCTGCAACAGTAATTGGTGTACCAACAGTTCCTTGAACTTCTAATGTGTAGTCACTAGTCGTTGGTGAAAATGTCGCTAAAGTTACCGCACTCCCACTAAAACTTTGTAAAGGAGGTAAGTAAGGTAAAACTATTGCATTTGTATTAAATGCAAAAAGCGATAAGCAAAAAACAAGAAGCAGCCTAAAAAATTGTAAGTTCTTTTTCATGATAAATAATTTATTGATTATAATTTGTTGTTTTTGAACTATGATATTGATGGTTAATTATTTTATTTTAGAACATGATTTTAAGCTACAAAAATATAGCATATAAAAATTTATTTGGGTGAAAAAAAAGTCAATAAAGTAGACGATTCGTTGGTTTAAAAAAAACACTCACAAATAAAAACTTTTTAGATTCCTTTTTTTATTCTAAACCCTGTATCTTTATTTTAGCATTTGCAAGAGTTATTATCATCGTGTTTTCATTCTTGATATAGAGAAAAATCTTATCAGCGCCTATGCTTGTAAACTGAATCTGCAATTATTCATCATTACATTTTATTCGGGAATCCTACATTTTTACAAATTTTGAATTTGTACCCTCCGATGTTTTGAGTAAATAATAACCCGATGGTAATTTACTTATATCTATTGAGTTTTCTGTCAATATTCTACTCACTACCAATTCTCCGCACATGTTGTAAATATCAACTTTTGTATTGGATGAAAGACTCTGTGAAAAATAAATTCTATTCTTTACTGGGTTCGGATATAGCGATAAATGTTGAATTTGTGTTTCATCAACAGCTTGTATTACATCCGGATTTATTATAATATAACCAGCAGTTTCATTTGCAGAGGCAGTATATCCCATGGAGACTTCACGTTGTTTGAAAACACGGGCTTCGGTAGTCAGCACCGACCGGCAACGTAATGTAGCAGTAACCGAATCGTCATTGCAGGTTTGCATTTGTGTCAGAAAAATCGGATTTGTTATTGTTTCTCCAAAACTGATTTTTGCATATTGCGTTACAGCATTTCCTACCGCATTGTCAGCCGTTCGTCCGACAATAATTTTGTTCCCATTCACCGAGCCAATACCGGGTTTTACAGCCATATAAGAGAAAATTTCTGCGACTAATGGAGTAGTTATTTTTGATTCTTTTTGAAGCTTTACCTCAAAACCTGTTTTAGTCACATTTTTGACTCGCAACGTAGTTGGAATTGTATTATTTGTACTTGCAGTAGTAGCCATCACTACCGGTACAGAATCAAAAGCACTGGAAAAATTCACTGTTTTCCATGTCGATGTGACAGTTGTCTTTGATACAACGGCTTTTAAACCACTAAAATCATAAGTTCCGGGCTTAATAATAAAATAGGGAACAGATTCTTCGGCTGTCAATGAACTGACATTTTGATATGCCCAAGGGAGTAAATCAAAAGTCATCATTCTGTTACTTAAAACTTTGACCTTTGATGATAGTAATACACCAGTATTATTATTGGTGGGAGCTCCCACCAAAACTGCCGGAACAGTAGAATAATTATTTTTAAATCCAATGGTATTCCAGTCCACATTTGAATAGCTGAATTTACCATACTGTATATCACCCCCTGAGGTAACATTAAAAGACTGTTCATTCGAGATTTGCTCAGCTCCGCTATTTAAAATTACCCTGGTTCGATAAATGAATTTTCCGGTTTGTGTATAGTCGTGTATATCGGTATAAGTCATGGTCGATGTTTGGTTGGAGCGGTAAACTTCGGCATACGTTCCTCCATCGGGTTTTTTATCAACAACAACTTCGCTTCCAAACTCCTGATCGCTGTTTGTCCAGGTTAGATTTAGTTTTGTATTGTCGCTGCTGGGAGTAAGGGTGAGTGTTGGCTTCAAACTGTAGAATTTATATGTTGGAATTACCTCATTTACCCTGTTAAACGCCATGGGTGCTTTTCTGTCTCTATAATTTTCACCAGCGGGAGTTACCCACCCATCATCAGCTATCATCATGCGCATGGAACCTACCCAATTATAAATGGAATATCGTTCCACAAAATGTGCCGTATCCATTACATTCAGAATGGCCTTGAGTTCGGTCAGCTGTTTTGTCAACCCATCACCGTAGACTGTAGGCCAGGTTTCGGTTGTCCAGGTTGCTCCGTTGTTCCACTCTTTAATCCAGATTGGACGACCTGTTTTATCGTGAATGGCTTTTAAGGCACTATACCATTGCGATGCTGTATATCCGCCCCAGTAAGCGTGAATTACCACATAATCAACACGATAGTTATGCGCTTTTATACTGTCCATAAACGGATATAGCCATGCTGAAAAATCGGTACAAGCAGGACTGCCTATTCGCAATCCGGTTTTTTGAAAATCAGGCCATTGAGCTATTGCCTGAGCTACTGAAACATTTGATTGTTCGGTATGATCGGGTTCGTTGAAACTCATTACATGGGTGACATAATTCAAACCGCTGATTTGTGTCCAGGAAGGCCAGTATTGTTGTGACCGTATTGGAACATATTCCTCATTTGCCCGCGAAGAATTATCTGAACTCCATGTATAAAACCAGGTGGCATTCATCTTGTTTGAGTTGGTAATGGCATCTGCACTAGACATCCAACCCGTTTGACACCAGCCTTTTTTCGATACCCACTCCCAAGGAAAAACACGGATAAAGGATGTTGTTCTGTCCAGATAGGTCGACATGGTTGATACTTCCAAATCGGCATTATCAGCAATGAAAACACGACTGTAACCTGAGCCGTCAGCTTCGTTTGCTAACGTGGCCATATAACCACGTTTAAGTTTAAAGGAACGTGCCCGATTATCAAAAGCCCCCAACGAGTTATTAAAGACAAATTGTGATAACTTTAAGGTATCACCTGTGAAATTCTGTCCGCTGTAAAGCTTAAGTGGCTGAAAAGAGGACGACTGAGGAATAACAACTGCACCATGTCTGTAAATAGAAACACGAACATTAGTTTTATAAATAGCCTGAACACCGTTCACATAAATATTGGGTAATACGGAATCTATGATTGCCTGCGGACGTATATTATCAAAGAAAACCCACGAATCTACAGAATTCAAATCAATGATTGAGTTTGTAAGCGGAGTAAAAGAGGCAGTAACATGTAAATCTGTTTTGCCTGAAATTATCATTTCCTTGTCAACAATCGAAACGGTATTAGCCACCGTTCCTGACACATTTACCACTGATCTTCCCTGCGAAAAGGAATTTGACACAATGAAGGTAAGTAGGATGATACTTAATATTGAATTTTTCATTAGAATAAACTTATAGGGTTGGATAAATTTTGTCATTTAACAACTTTATGTGTCGAGGACAGACCATTAACAGATATTTTTACCAAATAAACACCGGTTGGCAAGTCGATGTCAATTACCTTGTGATTAATCCCTTGTCCGTAATTCAATTTTTGAGAAAACAATACCTGACCGTGAATATTGCTCACAATGAAATCAACAAAAGATGAATTTATCAATTCAAAATCAATCGAAATTTTGTTGCCAGATACATAAGATTTAAACGAACTATTCATTTCGATTTCATTTAAAACTGATGGTTTTGTTTCAGTTAAAACCAGATTATCAATAAAAAAATTAAAGTTGGTGGCAGTTGTATTCTTTGCATAAACAATATAAACAGTCGAAGCAGGTGCAACAAAAGTCATGGAAGTACTTTGCGCTGGTTGCGTTGCCAGATTACTGGTTGCTGCAACAGTGGTTGTGTAAAGTCCGCCTATAGCAGCAGCTTTATCAACGTTGGCAGTTGTTGCAGCATAAATATTTACCAATGCAGTAGCACTTGCACTTTGCACTTTATATTGCAGATCGAGCCGATAAGTCGCTCCTTTTGACAGCGAAAATATTTTCTGACTAATTAAATTGTACGACGTACCATCGCCAAGAAAACGCAGATAAAAACATTTCTTCCCGGAGCAAACCCAACCATTTCCACCCTGAACACGTGAAAACCCATACATACCTAACTGAATGGGATCATTAGCAGGAATCCATGTTCCAAGCGGACCTCCATCTACAGGACAATTTTCGAAATTTGGGTCGAACATATAACCTGTATTTAGCATAGATGTTTTTTGTAAAATAAATGCACAATTAGCAAGTGAAGAAACCCTGTCGTTGAACAACGGTCGGTTATCTACAATGGAATCGGAACCTATGCTTTTTGACGCATCCGAAGCTTGAGTAATGTTAACCAATGTATCTATAGTTCCCTGTATAACCCACTCGGAATAAGTAGGATACGTTGCATTGTTAACCACGTTATCAGTAAATTCCAACTGTGTGTTTTGTGCAGCCGTTTTCACTTTACTAAGGTATTTACCTTCATTATTCCGAATATAGTATGTGTTTGGTTTATCCGTAACCGAAACGAATTCAAACAGTTGAGAGTTATCATCCTTCTCTGCATATTTCAATGCAGCGGTTGTATTTCCCGTTTTCTTTCCTATCACTTTTCCACCTGAACGTTGCTGAATATAATATTTGGCACCCACAACTGGCGTGATAAAAGATGTTGAATAGGTAGTTGTTACAGGTATATTTGTTACCACATTGCCACTAGCAAGTGTAATACTTCCAGTCAGTGAATAAAATCCTTTGAATGTCACAATTACCTGAACAGCTCCGGCAGTTGCAGGCAAGACTTTGGGTGAAACGGTTATCCCATCCGGGGCAGTAATTCGAATGCTATCGGCTAACAGAGAACCTGTAATCATCATAGTGTCAGCCCTGTTTGTTGCATTAAATGTAAACGATGAAACGGTAGTGAGAATTTGACGGGTAGCTTCAGCCGTTTTGGTCAAAGCCATATCGTCGATATAAGAAAGGAAAGCACTTGTGGAAGCCGGATTTTTTGAAAAAACCATATAACAACTTGAAGAAGGAGCTACAAAAGTTATTGTTCCGCTTTGTGCTGTTTGAGTAGCAGCAGTTGTAGTCGGAGCTACGGAAGTAAACACATTACTAATCGAATTTGCAGGTAAATCATTGGCTAAAATAGTAGCATAAGCACTCATCGTAGCATCGGAAGTATTCACATTACCTTGTTTGTATTTGAATGTGAATTTATAAGTTGCTCCTTGCGTCAGGTTATTCAGTTTATGGCTAATTTTAGTGTAGGAATTAGCATCATTGTAAAAACGCAATAAAAACGCATTATTTTCTACCGACTGATAACCATTATTGATTATTCGGGAACGGTAATTCAGTGTTGTTGCATCATCGTTTCCAAGCAGTTTATCTGCATTGTTTATCCAAACACCTATTGGAGTTCCTTCCACCACAGCATTTTCAAAACCCGAATCAATCAAGCCGTTTTGCACCATTGAAGTTGCAGGCACTAACTTAAATGCTCCAAGCACATCGGTTGCGGTTTTATCACAATAAAGGAATGAACCATCAGTTATATCGGTTGTAGCCATATAAGCACTCGAATTTACTTTTAACCGAATGTTTGTAAGTGCTGAACCGCTCAAAACCCATTCACAATTTGCCCCACTCGCAACATCTGAATATTCTGTCAACGACAACACATCAATGCTATTTACCAAATAGTTACCGGTTGCATTTTTGATATAATATGTGTCAGTTTTACCCGAAACAGGTATAAACTCAAACTGCTGAGAAGCAGCATTTGTTGCATTAGTTATAACTGATTCATTGAAAGTTGTAGTTCCAAGTACTTTTCCTGATTTAGTGGCGGTTTGTAAAATGTAATATTTAACTCCACTTGTTGGAATAACATTGACAGCCTGCAATGTAAAACAGAAAATCAACAAGAGAATCAGAAACAAGAAAGGTACAATTTTTTTCATACGTAATTATCATTAAAGATTAGACGGGTTATTTGGTTCAAAAATAATATATATAATCGAAACTTAGGTTGAAAAATAAGTCAAACAAGCTGAATATAAAGCCAGAAATGCATTTCCACCTCAAACTAATTATTTTACAATGTATTTGGATCAAAACAATGATTCTAAGTTTCACCTTTCATTCATTTAAATTATTGTTAATTTTCCATATCTGAAGCACAAATAAATACTGATTCACCAATTTACGATAGAATAAACGATTGATATCCTGACAAATAACATAAATATTTCAACCCCTAATATGCATTATTAATATAATTACTATTTTTGACGATGAAATTTTAATTAATTAAGAAAAATAGTTGCAATTAAATCATAATCGTTTGATATTTATTTAATTATGGGGTGTTTCAATATGAAATTTAAATATTATTTTCTGACAATACTGATTGTATTTATCATTTGCCCTCAGATTTATAGTGTTCCTATAAATCCTTATATGTCAGACACGTTACAACCAATCAAGCTTTCGGGAATGAAACTAGTGTTTAATGAAGAATTTAATCGGGATGGAGATTTGAATTCTGAGATTTGGTCTTTCGAAACTGGTTTCAAGCGAAATGAAGAATTGCAATGGTATCAACCTAAAAATGCACTTTGTAGGAATGGTTGTTTGGTTATCGAAGGGAGAAAGGAGCTTTTCAGTAACCCTGATTATAATTATGATAGCAAAAACTGGCGGGAAAATCGTAGGGAGATAAATTACACTTCAGCTAGTGTAAGTACCTTAGAAAAACGATCATGGCTTTTCGGTCGTTTCGAGGTTCGTGCGCGTATTGATACAACAATGGGTTCATGGCCGGCAATTTGGACCTTAGGCATAAATAATGAATGGCCTTCGTGCGGCGAAATAGATATGTTGGAGTTTTACAGACCGGAAGATGTGCCTTCTATTCTTGCAAATGTAGCTTCAGGTACTTCAACCAGATATAAACCGAAATGGAATTCGATTAGGAAAACATTATCTTCACTGATGAAGAATGACAATGAATGGCCTCAAAAGTTTCATGTATGGAGAATGGACTGGAGTAGGGATTCTATAAATCTGTATGTAGATAATGAATTACTGAACACAACATTACTAAGCCAAACAATTAATGCCGACGGAAGTAATCCATTTTTACAACCTCATTATCTGCTTCTTAACCTTGCTTTGGGAGTAAACGGTGGTGATCCGTCACAAAGTCATTTTCCTATCACTTTTGAAGTTGATTATGTGCGGATTTATCAGAGAAATTAATAATTTCTTAAAAGTTTTTTCGCTCTAGAATTCAACTAAAATAACTGTGCTGAAATTAGTAAGTTGTATTAATTCACTCATTAATAACCTCTTCCAGAATAAAAGAATTTATTATTTCATAGATTTCATTCTTCAATTTGAGACTTAATCTTTTTTGATTCCTGATATTCCCTGGGTGTAAGTCCATATTCGGTTTTAAAACAACGGCTGAAATATTTTGGATCATTAAATCCGACAGCAAACGCAACTTCAGAGATGTTTCCAGCATTATTCGACAACATTAATGCAGCATGTTTTAATCTGATATTCCTGATAAACTCGCCCGGTGAAAGCCCTGTCAATGATTTTAGTTTTCGGTGCAGAGTTGATTTTGAAGTAGCCATATCCATCGAGAACTGATCAAAGTCATAATTATAGTCCAAAAGATTATCTTCTACTTTTTTTACAGCTTGTTTTAAAAACTGTTCGTCAATAGAACCATATTCCATCGAAGAAATATTGATTTCGTGATTCTTTTGGAAACTATCAGTTTTTTGTTTTCTTTTGCTGATTAGATTTTTGGCTCGTGCATCAAGCACAGCCAATTCAAACGGTTTGGCAATATATGAATCTGCTCCAGCATTATAACAATCAATCCGATCTTCAGGGGAATTTTTGGCAGTTAACAATAAAATGTTTATATGACTGGTAGTCAAATCATTCTTCATTATTTTACAGAATGTAAGTCCATCCATTTCAGGCATCATTACATCACTTACTACCAAATCGATTTCATTATTTTTAATAATATCAAGTGCTTCGAGTCCATTTTCAGCAGACAAAACGGTATACTTTAATGAAAGATTTTCAACAATCAGATTTTTTAATTCCCGGTTGTCCTCAACAACCAATACGTTATATTTCTTGTTGATTTCAGTATCATCAAGGGGCTCTAAAGTCTGTCCAAACACAATTGAATCAGATATTTCAAGTACATTCATTTTATCAGTCTGCTCGTCTTCCAATAATTCTTCTTCAGAATAAACTCCTTTTGAAACTGGAATTTCAATAGTGAATACTGAACCCTCTTTCAACTGACTTTTCACTTCAATAGTTCCTTTGTGAAGTTGTAGTAAATCACTTGTAAGTGCCAATCCAATGCCATGGCTCTTACTTTGATCGGAAGATTTGCTGATATAAAATCGTTTAAAAATATGTGGCAAATCAGCTTCGGCAATTCCATCACCAGTATCAGAAACCGACAGACGCATAATTGTTCCTGTGTCACGAGGTATAAAACTTATTTTCACTTTCACCAGACCACAGTTAGGAGTATGTTTAAAGGCATTTGATAACAAATTGTAAAGAATTTTATCCAACTTGTCTGCATCAAAGAATGCCATATAGTTTTGATGATCTACATCTATCGAAAAGTCAATTCCTTTCTCGGTAACCAGTGGCTGGAAATTCGAATGACAAATATTCTTAATAAAAGAAACAATGTCATTTTCGGAGATTTTCAACTTCATATTGCCCGTTTCAGTTTTCCGAAAAACCAGAATTTGTTGAATTAATCTCTTTAATCTTATTACATTATCTTTCAATATGTCAAATTGCATTGATTCACCAGTACTTTTTTTCTGAAGATTTTCAATGAGCAACATTATGATAGTTAATGGAGTCAATAACTCATGAGATATATTAGTGAAAAAACGAAGTTTTATCTGTGCTAATTCTTCTGTCTTTTCTTTTTCAATATGCGAGATTTTTAATTCATTTCTTAACCGAATACGGTTTGCTACTATTTTTGCAGAAAAATAACCGGCAGCAATAAGGATAGTCAAATAAATAAGATATGCCCACCAACTACGATATAACGGAGGTAAAATTTCAACATTTAGCGAGGTAATCTGATTGCTCCATGAGCCATTCTCGTCACTTGCTTTTACCTGAAATGTGTACGTGCCACTTGGCATATTGGCGTAATTAACAAACCGCCGGTTATTACTCACATAATTCCAGTTTTTGTCAACTCCCGAAAGTTTATAAGCGTACTGAATTTTGCTGGCAGAGGAATAATCTAATGCTGAAAATTCAATGCTGATGTTGTTTTCTGAGTACTTTAATTTTACACGATTATTATCAGCGGAGTAATGTAGATTATCACTATCATCGAAAATCGATTTATTTTGTACCAAAATGTCTGAAATCGCTACATGTTTAACTGCTCCCGGCGTTTTCGATTGAATGGAAGGGTTAAACATGCAGACACCTTTGTTGCCTCCAAACAAAATCTGCCCTGTTCGTAATTTAATGCGGGCATCCTTAAAGAAAGAACTCACAAGCATACCATCGGCTGTGGAAAAATAGGTAGCAGCTTTATTTTGAGGATTATAACGAATAATCTTTTTAATAGTTGAAATCCACAGTACACCGTTATTATCCTCCAGTATGTCGAGAATTCCTTCGTCAGTTATGCCATACTGCCCACTTATATCAACTGCAGTTTGTTGGTTGGGGTCGTAATGATAAATACAACCTTCTTTTGTGCCAATATAAATATCACCTTTGCGGCTACAACAAATGCTCTGCACATTAAAACTCTCATAATTCCGAATTTTCAAAGCAATATTTTCGGGGTTGTAAGTGCCTTTGCCGGCAATTGCTTTAATCTTAAAAAGACCTTCTTTTTCTGTTCCTGCCCAGATATTGTGTTTCGTATCTTCATTGATTGAATTGACATAATTCACGTCCTGCGAAACAATTTTTAAATTTCCGGCAACGTCCCTTATGTAAAGTCCCATATCAGTGCCAATCCACATATTTTTTTTTGAATCTTCAAATAATGAAGTGATTGAGAACTGATAAGGTGTTTTTGCTCCATTTAGGTTAATTGAATTTACAAAAGATAATTCTCCGGAGCTATTTTCTTTGAATATATTAATAGCTGCCTCACCCTCATTGGTTATCCATACTTCATTCTTTTCTGTTTCAAAATATATTGCACCAATACTTGTTATACTTTTCAAGACTGGATCAGTTGGTCGAATAGTTGTACCGCTTTTTATATCAAAGTGAAAAATCCCTATTCTGTTAATTGCGAGATACAGACTGCCACTATTTGTTTCGCAAAAGCGCGTAACGTACGATTGTATATTCAGTTTGGAAATAATATCGCTTAACGGAAAATTCTGAATAGGAATTTTGTTGAAGTCAAGCTTATATAATCCTTCTCCAACGGAACCTAACCAAATATTACCACGGTGGTCTTTGGATATTTCATGAAATAAACGACTTGAACCTTTTTCTAACAGGTTATTGGTATCAAGTAATCTACACGTACCATCAGCAAGTTTTTCAATAAGATTAATACCTTTAAAAGTCACTATCCATATCAAGCCAAGTTTATCGTCCTGGGTAATACTGTAAACTATTTTATCAATTACATCCTTTGAACCTTTGGCCAGTTGAACCGGATAGATATTCATATTTTGACCGTCAGGTTTCATGTTAAAAACGCCATCGCCCCATGTACAAATCCAGAATAGACCATCTTTATCTTCGAACAACCGGAATGGATTGTTATTATTCCCAACCCATGGTGCACTTTTTATTTTCCCCAATTTCAAATCGATATAGCTTAGCCCATTTCGCCAGTACAAAATCCAGATACGACCAATTTTGTCTTCGTAAATATTAGTTACATTATTGGCTTTTAGTTTAAACCTTGAATCTTTTTCCGTGGAATACCTTTCAAATTCATAGGTATCTGGATTCATTCTGATTAATCCGAACGTCGATGTTGCTATCCAAATAAAACCTTGTTTGTCAAATAAGATGGAGTTAATACGGTCTTTTTTTATAAATTCATTATTCAATGATTTAATAGTATAATTGCGTTTATCAATAATATTAATACCTTCGAAGGTTCCAACCCAAAGTCGCTGTTTTTTGTCTTCAGTAATACATTGAATTTCATTGTTAGTGAGTTTTCCGGGCGTAAATGCACTGGAGCGGAATACTTTGATATCATATCCATCGAAACGACACAGCCCATCTTTAGTTCCAAACCACATATATCCTTCGTTATCGTTGTATGTTCGGATAACTGAATTTGAAGGAAGTTTGTCGTTATAACTGAATTTATCAAAGCTAAATGTGGTTGGAATGGACAAAGCTCTGGAAAAAATAACCACCAGAAACAGAATGATAAACGTGTTTTTTTTCATAATTCTACGATGCGTTAAATAGAATCAAGTACCAAATTTATGGTAATTGGTATTTAAAGTTTTGAGTTTATTTCAGTCGGGTTTTGCTAATTCTGAAATAAATCTCATTTGCAAAAGTAATTATTTCTGTATAATTATGTTTATTCAATATCTCAAACAAAAACATTTAACCTGAAAGCTGGTAAATATTTAATCTAACTAAAAAAACTTAAGCGGCATTAAAATTTTAATGCTCTAATTAATTGACTTTTAGATGATTTTATAGTTATTGTATGATATCTTTTACAAGATGTAAATGTATCATTCCCCGTATTGACTGAGAATCTTTCAGGGCTTAATCCGGTATAAGTATTTATCTAATGATAAATTTTTTTGAGGAGAGTGGCTGATTATTGCAACAGCATGTAAGAAAGTATATTCCTGATTTTAAATTTGATATATTCAATTTTTCATTTTTGCTCAAAACTGGTTGATTCAGTATTTTTGCCCCATTTAAATCAAAAACACTTAAAATCAAATTTGAAGGAATTTGCTGATTAAAAATTACATTTAAAGTATTATTGGAAGTGCTTGTGGAAATATGAAGGAAATCAGATCTTTCATTTACAACTATGGATGTTAGCCATTTCGATTTTAATGCCTGTAACTCTGAACTGGTTATTGGAATTATTGTTCCATGGCGTGGGGTAAAGTCAAAAGAAACAGCATTACTTACAACTGAGAAAATTGTTAAATCCGTACTTGATGTAAACTGATAAGCACCACTGGTGTACATGTCATACATCAAAATCCAGTTATCGGAATTATACATTCTGAAAACGCAACCACCTTCTACCGCATTGGTTGTTGATTGTAAGTATTTATCGTACAATACATAACCACCATTAAGTTTTGTTGAAACAGCTTTTTTAATACCGTTTCCATTTCCTTCTGTTTTGAAAAACAAGTTGTAAATACCATCTTTCAACACAATATCAGCATCAATAGTAGATAATCCTCCATTATCAAACAATACTTTTGGAGAACTTTCCAAACCAATAAACGAGCTGTTGGCATAAGCATAGTATATTTTGTCATAATCCGACGAACCTAAACGCATGGCAAAATAAATCATGTATTTGCCAACCGAAGGGTCGTAAATGGTTTGTGGAGCCCATACTCTATCAGCTGCACTATATTCACTGTAAGTATTCGGTATATTTACAATGCTGGATTGCCAATCAGTTAGATTCGTAGATTTAAGTAATACCATTGCACGGTTTGAACTCCATCCCAAAGCAGAAACCATATCGGTTGCCACCATAAAATAATCATTATTTTCGCCTCTCAGAATATGTGGATCACGTACTCCACCGCTGGAACTAATAGAAGCTGAGGTGATTATAGGGTTGTTTCCATTAACGGCTGAGTAAGTGTAGCCATCATTACTGATGGCGAATCGGATTGCTTCCTGATTACCTGTATTGCCTGTAAAATAAGCAAAAAGATAGGCTGAGAAACCTTCATTTTCGGCAACAAAAATATCTATAACATGTGTTGACACTGATGCTCCTTTAGTCACGGTTGCAGTCATTGTAACTTTTGCATTCCCAGTTCCTATTGCCGGACGACTTAGAATTATTCCTGAGTTGGATAAAACTGTCGGTTTATTTGAACCCCAGCTAATGACTGATCCTTCCTTACCAGATTGTGGAAGTTGAATATTTGATCGTAAATTAGTCAAATTGCCTGAAATTGTGATATTTGTAGCATCGGTTTGCACACATAACAAGTCAGATAATGAAGGTACTACGCCTACATTGAAACTAACCTTTTTACTCACAAAATTCATTGATACTGTGGCTGTTAATAAGACTTTTACCGTATCCGAACCATTTGAAGGTCGGGTAACTAGGCCGGAATTAGTGATAATACTGGTATTTGATGAACTCCATAATATCGTTGCACCATTATAACCAGTTAATGGTAAAGTAATATCTGCAGCAATAGCTTTGGTATTACCTAAAGTCAGATTAGCAACTGCGGAATCTACTTTCTCGGTATAAGTAAGCGTATCGAGTACTGCTAAATTTGTAGTTAAAGTGCTAACCTGAGTGGCTGTCAACGCTTTGTTGTAAATTCTGAAATCGTAAAGCATTGAGTTTAGTAAAATTTGGTCGCTGCCATACGGTGATTTACCAATGTAATTGAAAGCAGTTGCTCCCAATGTGGTTGGTAACAAGGTTATATTTCCTGTTTTTGTTGAAACTCCATCAATGTAAATTGTACCTGTATTTCCGGATTGAGTGTAGGCTACATGTTTCCATGCACCTTTAGTGGCAGCAGTTCCAATTTTAATAGTTTTTTCGGCAGAATAATTTGTTTTTGAAATGGCATACCTGGAATCCTTTGCCGTATAGAAAAGACAACCAGTAGCTGAGGTGCTAATATTGGCTGAATTTGAGAATGTCCAAACAAAATTACCGGCGTTAGTGAGTACAGTTGCCGGATCGATATATAAATACGTTGAAATTGTAAAATTGGTCAATACACTGATTACTTCTCCCAGCTTTGTTCCCATATCTACATACCCCGTAACAGCACCAATTTCAAGTAACCTGAATTTGCCCAATTTTTTTATTCTCGCTCCTCCCATTAATTTAGCTGTATATCCGTTCCCCGTTTCATCTACAATTGAATCAGTAGTTGATTTATTATTGAAGCCATATTGGACTTTTAGGGAGGTGTCCTGTGCTGATGAAAATACAGAGAAAAAACTCAAAAATACAAATATCAAAATCGTTGATTTCAATTCAAAGCATACTGAATAAATTTTGATTGTTACGAAATTTGAGTTTGTCATTTAATGTTTATTTATTTAGTTTTCAATGGAATTTCTAGTTGAAATATTTTTCGGATTTACTCAAATTCAAGCCACAATTGGTTGTTCTGGAAGTTTTACCAGCTTGTGGGCAAACCGCAATCATCCACAAGCATAGCTTTCACCAGTTTTGCATGAAGTATTAAACCGTTAGCCTGTGCTGTTGAATTTCCCAATGCAGTTATTTCTGATTTGTAGTTGATTCCATAAGGCCAAAAATGCTGGGTGTCTCCTTTTAATGTTTCGTTCGTTGCACTTAATAATAGTGCAGAGGCAACACTACCGGTCCATGAACCTGTACTGGTTTTGCCTTGCCAAACCGAAGTAGTTCCTGAACCAAAATAATGTGCAAATTCATGCATTGCAGTTCCAACCCACATGTAAGTGGTATTTGATCCAAATGCAACCTGTCCG
>Ga0114951_10003407_pt1 | contig 16491 bp, 10 predicted proteins | sample AM7aDNAmetaG_FD_88677 | JGI IMG/M metagenome (GOLD analysis project Ga0114951, IMG submission 88677) | Freshwater microbial communities from Finland to study Microbial Dark Matter (Phase II) - AM7a DNA metaG | ecosystem: Environmental > Aquatic > Freshwater > Lake | place: Finland: Lake Alinen...
GAACTCTATGTTCAAAGAGCTTGTTCCCATTCTGCGCAATCGTGCCGTGCTCATGACGGCGACTGCGCTCGACGACGATCAGATTCGCGTCAATGTCGTTCCCAAGAAGATGAAGGACGGAGACAATGACGCCCTCACTACGCCGCTGAGCGTCACCGGCACGGCCGAAGAGCTGGACGCGCAACTCGCGGCCACCCTGGTTGGCTTCGTGGCGTCGCATCTTCAGATGAAGAATGCTCTCGAAAAGGCAACGGCTGATATGGACGCCGCCACCAAGACTGTGCAAGCCGAGGCGCGCGCGAAGTCGAAGACGGCGACAAGGTCAGTACCGGCGAAGACGGAAGTCTTACAGAATGCTCCAGCGGCTAAGCCTGTCGAGCCAGTGAAGCCAGCACCGCAGAAGTCGGCCAGCCTCTTCGATATGCCGCCGGCACACGCTACCACTCCCACCGCCGTGTCAGCCGAACCGGAAGATGACCCAGGATTTGCGGAAATCGACGATGACGAACCAATCGAAGAGGTCGAAGAACTGGATGACGCGGCCTGACGGCAACAAATCCTCCCTCTTCAATAGGGAATCGGATAGCGGGCCTCACGTCCGAAATCTGTGGGAAAATTCCGATAGCGCTCCTATTGAGCGCAATGGGCTGTTATCGCAAACCGACGCGCAGTTCGGCTATGGTAATTTCTCCTGCCGGTCGTCGGAGTGCTGCAAGTCAATGGATCGCATCTTGCATCCTCTCACGAGTAACTTCACTTCTTCTGGTTCGAGGCGTTTGAAGAATTGCGGTGGGTGGAATCCTCCGAGCTTCTGCCTCATTGCCTTCAGGTCTGGAGCCGGGGTGACGGCGCAGGCTCCGGTGAGCACGATAGCATATCCCTTGTTGCAGCCCCTAAAGTAAGCTTCAAATTCCGTCTTGGAAATGCCAACTTCGTTTGAGAATTCGGCCCAAAGCCCCTTGAGGTCCCCTTCCTGAAGTCGCTCAATGCGTGCGGTACCCTCTACTCGAGCAGTCGGAACCTTTGAATATAGCCAGATCCGGGTGCCAACTTTCGCGTGAACCTTCCGCCGACGAAGTTCGACGGTCTTGGTCCCATCCAGGATCGCCTTTGTGAACGCTGGTGCCAATGAGATCAGAATGTCAGGACAATCGGACACTTGTTTTCCCCTCTTCTATGATGATCGCTGCCACCGCGTCGTCGATTTGGCGGGCCGTGACAAAGTTGGCACGTTTTCTTCGAGCTGAGCGATGGAGTCGCAGCCGATGATTATGGTGCTTACCGGGCGCGACAGGGTGTAGTACATGGCTTCGCGCATTGTCAGCGTGCCGGATGTGGGCGCGGGCACCATGCCTTCCCACGTGTGGGCTTGCACTTCGAGAGGCTCGGGAATCCAGTTGGATAGCAGGCGGCTACGGCCCGGAATCTTCATGCCGATGATGCCCATCTGTTGTTCGACAGCAAGCGGCAGCAGCGCTTCGTTGAAGCTGAAGTGGTGGGGATCGGCGGCACTCATCGCCATGAGAATCGCATCGAACGGATAGCGGCGAATGCCTTCCATCAGCGCGTCGGGCCGGTAGTGGCCGGTGAGGCCGAGGTGGCGCACGACCTTCTGCTCTTTCATTTCTATGAGCGCTTCCATGGCGCCGTCCTTGGCGAAGACTTCATTCACATCAAAGAGCGTGCCGATGTCGTGCAACTGCCAGAGGTCGACGTGATCGGTCTGCAGCAGCTGCAGCGACTTCTCGATCATGCGCATGGAATCGTCGCGGGTGCGTTCCTTGGTCTTGGTGGCGAGGAAGGCCTGGTTACGCCGGTGGGCCATCACCTTGCCCACGTACTGCTCGCTCCAACGAGCGGGGCCGCCGTAAATCGACGAGGTGTCAATGTAGTTGACACCAAGATCGAGCGCACGCTCTATGATGGGCACCGCAACGGCTTCGTTGTTCGGCTTTTCGAGTGCTGCCTGCCCGCCGAGCGAGAAGATGCCTACCTTGTAACCGGTCTTGCCCAGGTTGCGGGTGGGCATGGCGGTAGGGGTTACGGGATTCGATGGAAGGGTGGGGAGGGATTTTGGAGTTTCGGAGATGGCAGACGGGGCAAGCAGTGCCGCAGTAACGGCTCCGCTTGCCTTAAGGAAGTCTCGGCGCCCGTGTTTATCGGGCTTATCTAATTGCTGGTTGCTCATGTAACACTCCTGACTTATCTTCCTGCGTAAATGGAATCTACTTTCGCTTATGGCTCATGCAACGATCCACGAATGATGGTCGACACCTGTTTAGCTTGTATCGCACTTCCCGATGCCGTAAAGTGAATATCTCCGTCATGCAGTTCCTGATGTTGCAGCATGAGTTCATGCTGGTCATCGATGGATATTCCTTCCCTGCTTACAACCTCGGCCGCTAGTTTGTTCCGCGCCTCGATTCTCGCGTTGGTTGCGTGATTCACAGTTGAGTCGTGCAGTACCGGTGTTGTACTAGTCCAAATCAGCTTTGCGCCAGGCGCCCAAGTCCGTAATGTTGCGATCAAATCCGGGAGTCCTGCAGCATATTGCTGCTCTCCATATCCCCATCCGTGCATTCCATTATTGAAATGGATAACGGAAAAACGGACACCGACCATCCTGAAGTACTCGCGCAGTTGCTCCTCTAAACGCGCATCGCCGCTACACGCAGAACTAGCGAAAAGGTAGACGTTGGCTATGCCCTTCAAGCCTTCGGTTACTGCCCCAAAGTACCCTAGGGAGATGGAATCTCCAACCAACAATACATTCGGCAGATTGGGCACTACCACTTCAGGCCTTTCGGACCGGGTCCATTCAACCTTCTCAGTCAATGGCACACTTGAATTGGGCTGCGCGCACAACCCAGACACGCAGATTATCAATAGTACGAGAAAAAGGCGTTTCATCTTCGATCATCCCCTCACCTTGACCGCAAACCCGGACGGTTTATGGCACTCGAGCCACCCCAGGTTTCCTCGGGTTTATCGTCGTCCAAGTAGTCAGAAATGTTGTAGCTGCCAGCCATCGTCGTGCTAATAGCCTTCCAATTGGGGGTTCGGACCGCCTCCGTCCGGCGCTGTTGCGGCGTAGAGAAGCAGTACGGTAGCGAGTCCCTCCCTAAATCGGGCATGTGCGTGAATGCGAGCGCATACTATCGACACCAGCAGAGCCGTCAATGTGAACGCCTACCAGCGATCTGAATCGCTCATTGCTTTTACCGCCCGGGAGTGAATGCAATATGCAGACGGTTCTCGGAACGATGCCGTTCATCCGCTCGTGTCAGTGTTTGAGTAGAACAGTTGCCGATGTTCGAGCAGTGATTCGAGCAATGTGAAGTTGATGTACACATCATCTCCACAACTTCAGCAAAGTTCACTATCCAGTCCCTTCGTGGTGTTCGTCCTTTAGTGATACCGGATTTGCCTCTCAACCTGCCGCCCACCCCATCGCCAGTCGAATAGGACGAAGACGGTTTGCTCGAGAAGAACCCGTTCTTTCAGATCCTCGCTGGCTGCTCCGGGAAGTTCCAAGCAGAAAACTCCCCGGAGCGGCTCAACCAACTAGTTCTAGAACTGGAACCTGCCACTGAGGCGCATGGACCGGTTCGAGTTAGAGAACGTGACGACTCCAAATGTGCTTGGAGAGGACACGTTGGTTCCGGGGTTACCGAATTGCGGTGTATTTGTTACGTTGAATGCCTCTGCCCGGAATTGGAACTCCAGCTCTTTCCAAATCGGGAACGCACGGAAGAGGCTCGCGTCCAGGTCGAAGTATCCCGGTCCCCGAACGCTGTTCCTGCTGGCCGTTCCATAACGTACGGCTGTCACCGGAACAAAGGCACTCGTATCAAAGTAGACGTGGCCAGGGCTGTGGGCGCCTTTAATGGCGACACTCGACTTGACCTGATCTGCCACCTGCCCGCTGCCTGGAGCATTGAGCGATGTTCCAGAAGCAGAGATGGTCATGGGTAGGCCACTGAGCTTGCTAACCACAGTGTTCAGTTTCCACCCTCCAGCCAACCAGGCAGCAGCGCCATGTTGTAGGTATTTCTGCCCTCTACCGAAGGGTGCAGCCATACTCGTCCAAATCCGGAGATTATTTGGACGATCATAGCCTGCCACACTTCGATTTCGTGCATAGTATGCAGGATCCGAGAAGAGGGTACCTCCGTATTCGCTATTGTCAGTTAAATCGATAGCCCTCGACCGAGTATAGATGATGCCTGCTTGGAGATCGCGGCTCATCTGAGCATTTAGCTTCGCTTGAAGCCCATGATAGATAACCGACGCAAACGGCTGCGTTACAAAGATGTCGGCATTTTGGCCATGAGCAATGTTCAGCGGCCGTCCAGCAGTTCCCGTCCCTACTGGGGCGGCGTTGATGTTGAGATTGGTCACCGCTCTTACTTCCCTCGTGCCGACGTACCCGACGTCTGCAGTGATGCCTCTCCCAAAATCATGCTGTACCGAGAGGTTATCGCTATAGAAATAGGGCGATCGGAAGTTTGTAGGAAGCGTGTAGGTGCTGACAGTCGAAGGCAGAGAAATCACACCGGTGGTGATATTCGGAAATGGAACCGCAGGAATTCCGTTTGTGAGGCACCCGCCCAACGGTACATAGCTGCTGGTGTTGAGGCAACCGCCCGCCGAATAACTGTTTGGCCCTGCCAGGGCCTGCAGAATAATCGCAGGGTACGTTTGGAGCATATAGATAAGGTTGTTTGGAATTGGATCCTGCGATATGCCAAAGCCCAAACGAACCACTGTCTTATTGTTGAGCCGGTATGCCGCTCCGAGCCGGGGAACGATCATACCCTTTCCGAAACTGATCCCTGCGTTGTTCGGGGTGTTGCCCTCTCCGCCAATTAGGACGTTGCCGCTGACGGGATCATAACGGAAAGCGCCGAAATGATCGTGAACGTAGATTGGATAGTACTCGTAGCGAACTCCGTAGGTCAGGGTGAGCTTCGGATTGACTTGCCACTGATCTTGGGCAAAGAAAGCGAAGGTAGAGAATCTGAGCGCGTTCGGATTCTCAAACTGAGTTGCTTTTCCAAAATTCTGCGGCAGGCCAAGAAGGAAGTCAGCCAACGAATTGTATTGGTTCGTCGAAGGGCCGCCGTTCAATGATGTGACGCCTCCAGTGAACCGGAAATCTCCCCTGGGTCCGAAGTTACCACCGCCTTGAGGATTGAAATGATTGAGATTGGAGTGGACATACTCTCCGCCAAAGCGAAGGTTATGCAATCCACGGGTAAAGGTTCCATTGAGATTACCAGAGATCTGGTTGTCGCGATAGACTGCCGGATTGCCCGTGAATGGATTGCCCATATTTGAATACGCGATGCCGAATTCAAATGCAGGCTGACCACCATAGAGGGTATCCGATCCACCGTTCGTCCCTGGAATTTTGAGAACATCAGAGCCAAAATTCACGTTCAAATCGTTCGGAGCTGCGTGAACAAGCTGGCGCGAATATCCTACGTTTCCGTCAATGAGGAAGTGTGGCGAGAATGCATAGGCGCCACCCAGGCCGACATTCTGTTGCCGGTTCGTGGCTTTCCCTGGCTGCCCGCCGTCTATCGGAAAGCCGCCAGCCTTGCCAAGGGACGGATTGTCTGTAATCGATCCAGGCGCAATACTGTAGCGGCCAAAATACGATGACTTTTCCGAGGGATTGTACGTTATTTTGACGTCTGCGGCGCCGTGATTCAGAGCATAACTGCCTGTTGCGAAATAGTTGTTCGTCGGATTTGAGTTTGTGGGCGTTGGTAGAAGCGCGATCAGGGCAGCGGCCACCGGGCCAACCGGGACCTTATTGCCGGCAAAAGGCACTCTGCCCGTTCCGTTCGGATTCCCCGTGGCCGGGTCGTAGATGGTAGTTCCTGTCGCGCTGAAATCTCCCTTGGCGAGTGCGCCGTTTTTGTCGACGATGGTGTAGAAACCGCTCAAAGTCTTGCGGACAGTCAGAAGATCGTAGTCACCAAAGAAGAACAGTTTCTTCCTGATGATTGGCCCACCGACAGTAAATCCGTACTCACCTTGGATATTTTTAGGAATGGTCGTTGCTGTGTAATTCCAAGGCTTTGCATTGAATCCGGTGCTCTGGTTATATGCAAAGGCGCTGCCGTGAAACTGGTTCGTGCCCGATTTGATGGTGATATTGACTGCCGCGCCGCCGGCAAAACCTTGCTCGGCAGTAAACGCATTGGTCGAGAAGTTTACTGACTCAATAGCATCAACAGGCGGAGTATAACCAATCAGGTAAGGAAGCCCTGGATAGGTGTCGATTGCACCGTCAAGGTGGGTGCTATTCGATGTGTAGGGGGTTCCGTTCACATTGACCGCCATGGAGCGAGCCGGATTGACGGCTGCCGAATTCTGTTCGGACGGTGGCGTCGAGCCAGGCACCAGTTCATAGAGGCTCTGAAAGTTTCTGCCCGTCGAAGAAGTGGTCGGCAAATTGGAGACCATCTGAGGGGAGATCTCAAAGTTCACGTCGGCTCGATCCGTCTGAAGCACCGGAGGTTCAGTCGTTACGTTAACCGTGGCTGAGGCATTTGCCACTGACAGTGAAACGTCAACACGGGTCACGTTATTCACAACTACATTAAGTCCCGAAATCTGCGAGAGGGCAAATCCAGATGCCTGGACATCTACCTGGTAGCTACCGGGCCGCAGAGTATTGGTGAAGTAAACCCCATAGCTGTTTGTCGATAGAACTGCAGAGACACCAGTCGCAGTATTGGTGACTTTCACCTCCGCACCCGCGACTTGAGCACCACTTGGATCAACCACGTTGCCCGTTAGCGTACCGTAGAGCGTTTGGGCGCTCGTGAACGGCGTGAAGACGAGGACAAGGAGTGCCAACAGAATCCATTGCCGCATCCGTGTGATTGGCAGTGTGGGCTCTAGCAACGCTCTCCGGATGCTTGCGGATTTCCAGCGCATGGAAACGCAAGGAACGTTTCTTGTGTTCATTTCGTTTGTGTCCTTTCTTGATCCGTCGCGAAGACGGTCAGTTGGTAAATGGCCTCAACAACGTTTGATAAAGGTCTCGCCCGTTTTTCTGAACATGACCGCATCCAACGAAAACGACACTTCAACTCGATTGCTTTCTCCTGAGATCGGTACGCCCAGCCACACCCTGGTTAGCCTTACATTGCCCCTGCATAAGCCTCCTCCGTTACGCATCTTTCAGAGTCATCCCAGAGAAGTAAGCCGGTAGAATCACCGGAAGCTGAGAGAGACTTCGAGCTAGCGAGCTCACTCGGTTCTATCCGAGCAACCTGTCCTGACAACTTTGCGAGATGGCGAAAAGAATCACAGGCTGAGACATCAGACTCGACTGGCCCAGATCCTGCGGAACAAGGAATGGACAATTCCATGGCCTGCCCTGAGGTGATGTTTACTCGCTTCGCCGCATCGCTCATTGATCCCTCCCTCACCCGTCCCATTCCCTTTATGGATCTGTAACGTTGCACCCGCGCAGGAACTGTCTCCGTTGGCCTGCTTGCAAAAGCCAGGCGCCTAATTCGGATCGGATTTTCAAGACGTGCTGAAACAGTTGACAAGTCAATTTACGTAAACGTTCTCGTAAGCTACAATGTTAGGAACTAAGTCCAAGGAAATGAGTGCTTACATGCAAAGACAGCGAATGCCGCGGGACTCCTCGAAGTTGAGTGCTTCCCAAGAAAACTCTGTAGCGAGAGATTCGATGGCTTTGCGCCGTTTGTGTTCCCGGCCGAGGCATGCCCATCGCGACCGATTCCATTTCAATTGTGAAAGAGTTCCTGCTAGGATCATGTAGGCGGGGTCCGGCACCTCCAACAGGGCGTTCCGGTTACCGGCACTCCAGTCTGAAATTCCCTCAATCGCTTTGTTTCACCCGCGCGCATTTCCACACGGCACAGAGATACGTTTGGCTGACCACAAACAGGCGTAGTCAGGACATAAGCGGGGCCCACATCAGTTTCATGAAAGAGACAACTGCAAAAGCATTTACATCTGACCAGAGTCTGGAACTCATCGCGCGTATTTGCTCGAGCCACGAGCTAGGGCGCGCTGAGCGACTCAAGGAGCTGTTGCATTATCTAGCCCATCGTGCCCTGGAAGATGAGCACGTACAGATTTCCGAATTCGAAATCGGCGTCGAGGTCTTTGGCAGGCGAAACTTCGACACTAGCGCGGACAATATTGTTCGGGTAACCGTATCGGATTTGCGCAAGCGGATCAAGACCTACTACGCCACAGAGGGAGCAGATGAACTGATCCTGTTGGATATTCCCCGCGGCAGCTATACACCTGTTTTCAGCAGGCGTGGTACGAACCCGGCATCCTTTCCCGACCAACAGTCCTCCTCAACTCTTCCGGAAATCGTCGAGTCGCACCTTGACGCTCGGTCTCTTTGGGTTTCCGTGCGGCAATATGCGGCTTATGCCATGGTTCTATTGCTGACGGCATCCTGTTTGTATCTCGCATACGTGAATCGCACTCTCCGAGAAAAACTCTACGCGGGAAAGAGCGATCGCACTCTCGACCCATTCTGGTCAGGCATCCTCGAATCGCCTCGAGACACCGATGTAGTCGTCGGCGATACCGCAGTGGCAGCGGTGGAAGAAATCCTCGGGCAAAGGATCTCTCTCCCCGAGTTTCTCGACCACCAGTTCCTGAATCAAATAGAAAAATCTGACTTCGACCCCAACCTGAAAGGCAAATTGGCGGGCATCGCCATAAGAGATTACGGAAGTATCAGCGACTTCTACGCCGCACTGAAGATTCGCGAGCTAGATCCCGAATCCAGTCGGATCCACCTCCAATTTGCGCGTGATTTCCCGGCTAGGGCAATCGGCGAACATAACGTAGTTCTCATCGGTAATAGCAGGTCGAATCCGTGGTGTACGTTGTTTGAGAATGATCTGAACTTCGTCGTCGGTTACGACAGCAGCGCAAATAGAATGCTGGTGCGCAATCGCCACCCGCTTCCGGGAGAAAGCGCCGAATATCTCACCACGTTCGAACCCGGTAACTCCTCAGATTTCAGTACCATTGCTTTTATCCCCAACCGTCAACATTCCGCGGATGTGTTGATTATTGCCGGAACGGACGCTGTTGCGAATGAATCGGCCGCTACCTTCCTTGCCAGTCGAGACTCTCTGCAACTCCTCAGAGAAAAACTGCACGTGCGCACTCTCCCGTACTTTGAACTGTTGCTTCGAACAGCTAGAGTCACAGGGACGCCATCGCCGGCAGAAATTGTCGCTTTCCGTGCTTTATCCGGCAAGCCCTAATGCGCTACACTAACAATCCAACTGGTACAAAATTCGCCGGGCACTCCACCACACACCGAACACATTGACAATCCCAATACAATGATCCCACTCGATGGCACAGTGGACCCAATCTTATACCGCGCCATCACCCGCATTCTCGGAAGACTTGAAAAAGAGCAACGCTGGTCTCCACAACCCTAGTTGTACGTGATTGGGGCCGTAGCGGCTTCCACCGTTCAGGCCGCCCATGTGCGACGAAATTTCTCTGAAAGCAAGAGGCTCATGTCCTACCTCTTGTAATTGCGGACATAATGCGGAAGTTCGACGCCGGGCAAATTCTTTTCGTCTGCGATTGGCACGCCGGGCGCAAGTGCGAGAGGCAGCACACCTGCCCAGATTGGCAACAGATAGTCTTCCTCGTCGTCGATTGGAGGGCCAACCCGCACCTTGCCTGACGCCTCGGCGATAGCAAACGACATCACCGTCGCCCCTTTCATCTCCTGGGGCGAGGGTAGGCGGATGCCGTCCCAGCGGCCAGGAATGAGCCGGTCTGTAATCACGCTCAGTGCCTCCATTTTGGCCTCCGGCTCGTCGATCACCGTACCCTTGCCCAAGATGACCACAGAACGATAGTTTACCGAATGGTGGAATGCCGAACGGGCCAGAACCAATCCATCCAGCAGCGAGACGGTAATGCAAGCCTCTGCTCCGGCACTCAGCGCACGCAGCATACGGCTGGCCGCCGATCCGTGAATCAGCAATTGGTCACCGGAGCGCCCGTAGCCTGTGGGAATCACAAACGGCGATCCCTCAAAGATAAAGCCGATGTGGCAGACTAATCCCTCGTCTAGGATGCTGTGAATGGTTTCCCGATCGAATGTTCCGCGAGTCGGCAGGCGGTGAACTTCAGATCTCTTAGTGCGCGAAAATTCCGTCATATGTGATCTTTCTTGTGCTATTTTAGGGAAGCATGTGGTCTGGCAACAGGGCCACTTTCAATATTTTCGTTCGGTCCACTTCGCGATGCCGATTTCCCTGTATATTGATCCATCGATCACCATCGGCCTGCAACAGCAGATCTACACCGAAATCCGAACTGCAACTCTGACTGGGCGTTTCCCGCCGAGGATGCGCCTGCCATCTTCGCGCGCCCTGGCATCGTCGCTTGGAGTAGCGCGCATGACGGTGACCGAAGCCTACGCGCGGCTGATATCCGAAGGCTACCTGGAGACCCGTCCTGGTTCTGGAACGTTTATCTGCAGTGTGCTTCCCGAGCAATCGCTCGTGGTTTCACATTCTGGATTACCTGTCACCCCGCGGACAACGAAGAGGCAAGCCTCCCTGAACACAAGCGCAAGTGCTTCCATCTCATTGTCGAAGTATGGATGCGCTTTGCAAGCCGCTCCGTCTGAAGACCCACGGCGCCCGCGCTCAGTGATTCGCATGGACCAGACTGGTCCGTGCATCGCCAGTTTTCCTGTATCGCAGTGGTCCCGCGTCTTGTTGAGGCAGGCCAGAAACTTGGTGCGGGATCAATTCGAATATGCTCGGGACGCGCGAGGATATCAGCCGCTTCGAGAAGCGATCAGCCAGTATCTCAAGCGGGTCCGCTCTGTCGATTGCGATCCGAATCGCGTGGTGCTGGTTAGCGGATCGCAGCAGGCGCTCGACATCTGTGCGCGTATCCTGCTCGACGCGAATGATACCGTGGCTGTTGAAATGCCATGCTATCCCGCCGCCGCGCAGGTCTTTGCATCACAAGGCGCGCGGATGGTGCACATTCCGGTGGATGGAGCCGGCATTGACTGCGACGCGCTATTTGAGCAAGGCGCCGAATTGTGCAAAGCAACGAAGACTCCTATCAAGCTTGTCTATGTGACACCATCTCATCAATTCCCGACCGGCGCCTCTCTGTCGCTCGCCAGACGGCTAGCGCTCTTGCAATGGGCATTTGACAACAAGGTTCTCATTCTCGAGGATGACTTCGACAGTGAATACCGCTATGCCGGACGCCCATTGCCGTCGTTGCAGGGGCTGATTCCGAATGCACCTGTCATTTATATAGGAACTTTCTCCCGGACTTTGTTTCCTGGCTTGCGAATCGGTTATGCTGTGCTTCCTGAAAAACTTGTTGGGGTATTTTCCCAAGCCAAGCTTCTGACCGATCGGCAGGGCACCACTATCGATCAATGCGCATTGACCGACTTTCTCAACGAAGGTCATCTGGAACGGCACATTCTGAGAATGCGTAAACTCTACGGTCGACGTCGGGCGATCCTGGTGGAGGCACTAACAGTGCAATTTGGCGATCGGGTGAGAATCGGTGGCGATGAAGCAGGCATGCATGTCTTTGCGCAATTCTCTTTGAGAATCCCGGAAACTACGGCCGTGCATAGGGCCCTTGTCGCCGGGGTGCAAGCGGGGAGGGTTCATTGGGCCAAGGATTCGGCGCGGTCCCGTTCCGTGGCATTTTACTTTGGGTTCGCAGCATTATCCGAACCGGCGATTCGTGAAGGTGTGCGACGTTTTGCGATTGCTCTTGGCGCACATCCCAAAAACTGAATTGGCGCAGCGTTGGAAATCTATTCCCGTTTGATTTGGAACGCATGTTCCCACTTATCGGCGCTCGAGAGACCTGGCATTAAGCCTTTGCTGGCAAATGAATCAATTCGATGCCTCGCCCCGTCTGCGGATCCTTGTTTCGTGAATACCGCCGCGTCTCGTCTCCATCCCAGTGCTTGAAGACGCCCAAGCTGGTTACTGGCTTGCCATCCAGCACATATGTGGTTCCCGATGGCGAATAGCCCGGCGAGGCCATTTCCTGAAGATAATCGTTCGCAAAGGTCATCAGCGTTGAAGAACAAGACGCGGAGAACTACCGCCATCGGCAGAGTATCTCCGTAGGGGACGCACTCGTAGCCGTGTGCGAGGTTACGAGGCCGCATACGCGATTCGGGAGCTCGGTCAGAATGCTAGCAAAAGACATGAAAGAACTGATACGCACGTTCAACGAACACGGTGTTGAGTATTTGCACGTTGGGGGCTACGCATTCGGTGTCCACGCTCAACCACGCGCAATCAAAGACCTCGACCTGTTCATCCGGGCCGATGCCTGGAATAGCGATGCAGTGTTCAGAGCGTTATGCAAGTATGGCGCACCCTTTCACGGACTGACCGCTAATGACTTTCGGGATGCAAGAACAGGGCTTCAGATCGGCATGCCTCCGAATCGAATCGATATCCTTCAACAGATCAGCGGCGTGACGTTCGACGGAGCATGGAAAGACCATGTCAACGCCATGATCAAAAGTGACACGCCGACTTAGGTCATCTCACGAGAAAACCCGATCAAGAACAAACTGGCTGCGGGTAGGGAACAAGATATTCTCGATGTCAAGCAGATCCAAAAGGCGGCCGTCTACGCTCCGGAACAACCAGCACAAAGAGCGAGAAAGCCCATTCTCAAAAAGAAGAATCGCAAGGGAATTGAACGCTAGTGGTCCTGTTCCTCCGAACAGTTGGAATGGGCATTTCCTCCTACTTCGTCCATCTCATGGTGCCGGACATGTGCGCCGAATGAGGCTCGGGTCATTATTCTTCACATTCCCATCGCAACGCTCAACGGCCAAGCGATCATCTATTCAGCAGAATAAGTACTTATCCCTGATATGATCCAGGAACAAACCGCAGAAACTCTTTGTTCAGCGGAACAAAAGCAGCACATTTGTCGGCTATCTATTCTTACCGGGGTCGCTCGCGACCATACGGCGTGCCTCACACCCGGAACCGGTTAGGCAGGTTTGGAGCAGAGGTTTTCGAGAGAACGTCCATACGCGCGCTCAAGCAGTTCGGCTCTGGACAGACGCGGCCTGAATTGAAGAATGCCTCACCAGAGTTCCACTAACGTATTCTCACTTCAGTAATAATCGGATATCGCGCATGCCCATTCATTCGGCGCGAATCTCATACTTCCCTGGCTTGCTGAGTAGAACCGCGAGACGGCGTCTATCTTCTGCAAGCGTTCCGGAGCTGCGCATGTCATTGATAAGCACATGATTCGTTCCTGGCGTCACCGGGAAGAAAACTGTAGCCTCGACTCCAGCCGGAAGTTCGATGACGGCGTGCAGGCCATGCTCTCGCTGCAGGTCTACTTTGATCGGGCCACTCGGTGTGGGCTCCACGCCACTCGCCCATGCAAGATCAACCAAGTCCGGGCGAATCTCGACCCTGCTAAATCCTGGTTCGGTGGGCCGGATGCCCAGCACCTGCTCTGTGAGCCAGTAAGTCGGTCCTGTGGACCAGCCATGGGCAAGACTGACAAAATATCCAGCGGTGTTATCCGCCTGCAGATCAACGTGGGGATTTTTCTTCGACCAGGAGTTGTCATAGGCCTCCCAGAAACTGGTGGCTCCTTCGGCCAGCATACCGCCCCAATACTCTCGAATCCACGCCAGAGCATCGCCACGGTGATTCATACGTGCCATCGCGTCAAGCACATATGCACCGTAATAAGGAGTTATCACATCCGGACGCCAAGTCGGCTTGCCCACATTGGAGAGTGCGTTGCCCCAGATAGACGAAAACTGAGCCGGATCGGCTACACCGGAAATAACCGCCATGGCGTTGGTTTGCCAGCGTGCGCCGTATGCGCCGCCTGTCCATGAGGTCTGCCGGCTTGCCTGCGTCAATGTTTTGGCGCGCTCATCGAAGTGGTTCGCATTCTTTGTGTCACCGAGTGCGCGTAACAGCCACGCGCCATCACGATACGCCCGTACATATTCGAGTGCGGTGATGGCACGCGCTTGCGGTGTGTCGCCATTCAGGTCCAGCGCCCAGTCAGCAAACAGCCAGGCATGGGTGTGGTTGATGAAATGATTCTGCTTGTCGAAATCACGGTCCATGAGACGGAGTAGTTCCACAATGCGGCCATGCATGGCGTCCACATATTCATTTCGTCCGCTATGACGGTAATACGTAGCCAGTCCTGTCAGCCAGGCCGCGGAATAGCCGGGAATTCCGTTGACGTGCTGCTCAATCGGCGATTGGCCAATAAGCCGAGTCATTGTGTCTTCCATGAGGAAGCGGTCGGCAAAAGCAGTATCAATCACTCGGCCACTGACGTCGATGTCGCCCATCCAGTCCGCTCGGTCGCGTTTGGGCGCGTCCCAAATGCCGTCCTGCATGCAGAGATGAGCTGGGTAGGCGCCCACTTCCCAGATGCGGTTGAGCACCGGGTCGGACGATTCGAAAGAGCCCCGGTAACGCACTGGATAGTAAATGCTCTCGAGATGAATTGCTCGAAAGGATAAGACTTTGTCGCCAGACAAGAAGCGTATCCGCGCATAGCGGAAGGCGGACTTTGGTCCATGTCCTGTACCGTGCGGCGCAAGATGAAGCACATTTACGCCCAGGTACGGGCCGTCTTTCAGTTCGCCCATTGACTCGCCATACTGTATGGAAACAGAGGCAGGAGCATCTGAGTCGGAAATCAACTCGATGCGGCCGGCGATTTCGAGGCCGAAATCCAGCGTGATTCCGGGCGCGGATTCGCTTGGCGAATCTGCACTCGGGAAGTTGATCGTAAACTCACGCGCACGATCCTGTTGCGGTTGGTCCTTGAGAGCATCGACATTTTCATACTTGCCATTCCCGGCGTAGACATCGAGAATTGCGGCTGCGGGAAGATACATGTGTGCCAGATACGGCGATGCACCCTCATATCCCGGCCATTCGTAGAGTCCAGCATCGGTGTTCCACTGGAAGAAGTCGATGTCATCCTCAATGGAACCGATCGCAATGACCGGCTCCCAACTGGCATCGCTGAAGTCCGCGCGCTGCCACCCTTCGGAAGCGTGAAGCGTTCCCTTCCAGAGGGGCCCGCTCGTCAGAATGGGTGACGCCAAAATGCCAGGTCCTTGCGGGATGATCTTGGCAGCCAGAACCTCACCTCTGCGGAGGATGCCTCTCCCCCCCGGCCGGCGCACGGCTTCGATTGCCAGAACATTTGTGCCGGAGTGGAGGAGCGAAGCAACTTCTACCTTAACGACCTGAATGCTGAGCCTGGAAAGCGGATCGGCGGTAAAGTTGCCTAAGAGCACCCCGTTGACGTAGATATCAACTGAGCTGGGACCGGCAACGTACAGTGTCGCCTTATGCGGAACAGCGCCAAGCTTGAAACTGGCGCGAAAAAAGCGGGGATCTGCTTGCCGCTCGATTCCAGCTGCCGAATCATCGTGCGTCCGGATGTATTGCTCCGGAAGTGGTGTGTGGAAGGACGAGAATAGCTGTGGCTGTTCTACGCCACGTGTAGGATCGAGCCCGCCCGGCGGCGGAGTGGTTTGCGCCACACTGAAAGGTCCAAGCGATAACACAAACACGAACAGAACAACAACATGACGGCAGAATAGGATTCCCAAGACATCTCCCTTGCAATAGATACAACTTCCCCAATAAACGAATGGTTCTTTACGAGCCGGTTGTGCGATTCGGTAGAATATGCACGGCCGGCCATTCAGTCAGACAATCCGGCCAGCCGGAAGCATGAGATCTCCCGCAGCCCGGGTCGCGATGCGCGTCTGCCAGCTTGGCTATGCATCGCCATATTGAATCGACTGGGCGGATTTCCCGCCTGCGTCTCTCGGAGGTAGTGTCATGGTTCCGAGTCACTTCCAAAGAGTGACCGAAGTGCCACGCGAACCCAGCGAATAGATCGCATCCGAACCCTGCTGCGTTGGCGACTGTCCCCAGAGCTTCTCCGATTGAAGCCCGGCCGGGTGCTGTACTTGGCATAGAATGGGAGTGTCTCCTCCGTTAGTGACTACGCTGAGATAGGCATCGCCATTTTTAAGAACGCGGATCAGGCATCCTTTTTGCGGCCGGGGGAAATGGAACGGCTCGCTTTCAATAGGCTGCGCAAGCAAGGATTTGAGGTACACGGCCAGAGGCTCGGTGCCTCGAAGCCATCCGCCAATACCAACCAGGGACGGTACCCACAATACCAAGCTGCCGTTTTCCGTCTTGCGCATCGTGGCCACGATCTCGCCATTGCGCTCGCCAGCCACCTGCGCCGAGTGATTTTCGATGCTGCTGATCCATAGGTGCGAAGGCAGCGTCATCGCCGGGGAACCCAAGAAAAGATCAATGTCGCTGCCGATGAAGTGGACCTCTTTCAGCTCCGCGCCAGTTACCCGCGCCAGAGGAAACCCTGCGAGAGGCC
>Ga0114951_10003410_pt1 | contig 16486 bp, 12 predicted proteins | sample AM7aDNAmetaG_FD_88677 | JGI IMG/M metagenome (GOLD analysis project Ga0114951, IMG submission 88677) | Freshwater microbial communities from Finland to study Microbial Dark Matter (Phase II) - AM7a DNA metaG | ecosystem: Environmental > Aquatic > Freshwater > Lake | place: Finland: Lake Alinen...
GAGCCCATTCATCAGTATCTTCCGACAGGGGCTCTTCATTGCTGAATTCCCCGGTAAGCCAAAAATAATCATGGCCCTGCGGATCGGTACGCTTATCGAATTCCTCTTTCCAAACGCCGATGGTTTGCCGGCAAACCTTGATGCCCCTGCATTCATCGGGTGAAATCCTTGGAAAATTAATATTCAGGCAAGTTCCTGTCGAGAGTCCTGTTTCGATAACCTTTTTTATAATCGGGCGTGCAAACTGGACTGCCAATCGAAAATCAGCATCTGGTGAATGGTCATCAACAGAGAAAGCGATAGCGGGAATTCCATTCATGCAAGCTTCAATAGCTGCAGCCACTGTTCCTGAGTAAAAAAGGCTTACCGAGGCATTTGATCCGTGATTAATGCCAGATAAAACCAGGTCGGGTTTGCGATCCAGAATCTGATTAAGCGCAATCTTTACACAATCGGCAGGAGTGCCCGAGCAGGCATATGCCGGGTAGCCATCGATCATTTGAGCCGATTTAAGGCGGATTGGATGATTAAGGGTTACAGCGTGTGACATACCAGACTGGCCAGTAACGGGAGCTACAACAACAACTTCACCAAATTCGGATGCCACCTGCATCAATTCCTGAATTCCCCTGGCACGGTAACCATCGTCATTACAAACCAGAATCAACGGTTTTTTTATCATATTGAAAATTTAACGCCACAAAAATAGAAAACCCGGTTATCTTCGCCGTGCAAAAAGAAGAAAATGAAGACTTTTAGCAGATATCACCATGTTTTGTGGCTGCTAATTACCACAATATTCTGTTTAACAGGATGTTCCGAAGAAATAACAGTTATCAAACCCGGGGCGCCAATCCCTGTGGTTTTTGGTGTCTTCGATCTTAACCGCTCCATTAATTATATTAAGCTTTCAAAGACGTTTGCGGGAATGACTGACCCCTATACTCTGGCTACCGATCACGACCGGATCTTTTATTCAAATGCCCAGGTTTTCCTGACAGATCCCTATGGAAGCAACCGGATGTCATTCACTTTGCAAACCGGCATACCCAGGGATACCGGAAACTTCCCGGCTTTTCCAAATGAAGTTTACGTTTTAAATCAAAAATTATATGAGGGAGATTACCTGCTTAAGGTAATCATTCCATCAGAGAAGGATACGCTAACCGCAAAGTTTGCTTTTATCCATCCTTTTAAAGTGATCTCGCCAAAATTTGGGTTTAAAAGATTCTATTTTTATGAAGATCCAACAGTATTCAGCTGGTATTCCGATCCGGCTGCCGGTCTATATGAGATCTCGCTGAATCTGGCCTATGAAGAATGGTTGAAAACAGGGGTAACCAGGAGATGTTCAGTAAGTTATACCAGACAATTAAACTTTGCGGACCTTGAATCAGAAAAGGACCATTACAACTTTCGGTTTTATTCTGATAACTTTTTCGCCCGTTTGGGCACAATCATAAAGCAGAATGACAGTATTGATTACCGTAAGCCGGTAGGTCTGACGCTTTTGATCACCGCGGCTGATACCACCCTGGCAAAATACCTCAACTGGATACATCAGGAGATCGACGACAAAGTAAACCCAAACGGGAATGTTGTTGGAGCCGTAGGAGTGGTCGGTACAAAATATTCAGTTCCGTTTACCGGGCTCACCTTATCACAACGATCGCAGGATTCGCTTGTCAGGGGCCGGTACACTAAAAAGCTCGGCTTTGTAAGTAATTCAGACTGGTAGGATATTACTATTTTTGAGCATGGATCATTTAAAAAAAGGCACTCCCCCCCACCCGGCCACCTGGATTCCAACCCTCTATTTTGCCATGGGCCTGCCCTTTGTGGCCATTGCGACTTCTTCATCCCTGATGTTCAAAAACCTTGGCATATCAGATTCTCAAATTGCATTATGGACCTCACTAATCATGCTTCCATGGACGTTAAAACCCTTATGGAGTCCATTTCTAGAGATGTTTAAGACCAAGAAACACTTTGTTATTTTAACCCAGATACTAACAGGCATCACGTTTTTTCTTGTTGCCCTTTCACTTTCGCTGAACGGGTTTTTTAAATATGCGATAGCCCTTCTGGCTATTGTGGCATTAAGTGGTTCGACTCATGATATCGCGGCTGACGGGGTTTATCTTAATGAGCTTTCAACCACTTTACAGGCAAAATATATCGGATGGCAGGGCGCCTTTTACAATATTGCCAAAATACTCACCGGGGGAGCATTTGTTTATTTTGCCGGTCAGATGGAAATCAGCTTTGGTGTAGTCAAGGCCTGGATGGCTGTGATGGGAATATACGGAATCATCATGATATCGCTGGGGCTTTACCACATAAGGAAACTACCTTCGGGCGGCCGTGCGAGTGATGTCAAAACTCTGGATGAAGGGTTAAAAACATTGTGGGATGTTATCAGGACATTTTTCCAGAAGAAAAGCATCTGGTGGATGGTCATTTTCATTGTCTTTTACCGTTTTGCTGAGGGTCATGCGATTAAAATTGCGCCCCTGTTTTTCAAAGCGGCACGCGATCATGGCGGACTAGGACTGACCACCTCCCAGATTGGTCTGGTTTACGGGATTTTCGGAGCTATGGCCTTTGTCCTTGGATCAATTTTAGCTGGATATTTTGTATCGGCCCGGGGGCTGAAGAAATCGCTGTTTCTCCTGTGCTGCTTCTTTAACATTCCATTTGCTGTGTATGCCTTCCTGGCGATTACTCAACCTACCAGCCTGGTAATTATTGGGTCGGCTGTTGTTCTAGAATATTTTGGATATGGGTTCGGTTTTGTCGGACTCATGCTTTTCATGATGCAGCAGGTTGCTCCTGGAAAATATAAAATGGCCCATTACGCGTTTGCCAGCGGGATCATGAATCTCGGTTTTATGATTCCTTCCATGTTAAGCGGATATATAAGTGATTGGCTGGGATACCGGCATTTTTTCCTCTGGGTTCTGGTGGCTACGATACCCTCATTTTTCGTATCTTTTTTCGTTCCTTTCCATAACCCCGAGAAGGACGTTTAAAATATCAGGATTATGATAAACAAAATAAATATTCCCTGGGAACACAGACCTGCAGGTTCCACCGAAGTTATCTGGAGATATTCGCAGAATCCGATCATCAGCCGTTATGCCATTCCTACGTCAAACAGCATTTTCAATAGTGCCGTTGTTCCTTTTGGCGATGGGTTTGCGGGTGTTTTCAGATGTGATAACAAAGCAGTTCAAATGAATATTTTCGCCGGATTCAGTGCGGACGGCATCCATTGGAACATCAACCACGAGCCAATCGTGATGAAGGCTGGCAATACGGAAGAGATTCACTCCGACTATAAATATGATCCAAGGGTAACCTATATCGAAGACAGGTGGTGGATAACCTGGTGCAACGGGTATCATGGGCCGACCGTCGGGATTGCTTACACTTTTGATTTTAAGGATTTTTACCAGTGTGAGAATGCCTTTCTTCCGTTTAATCGGAATGGAGTTTTATTTCCACAAAAAATTGGCGGCAAGTACGCCATGCTCAGTCGGCCCAGCGACAACGGCCACACCCCTTTTGGCGACATTTACATCAGTTATAGTCCGGATATGAAATATTGGGGTGAGCACAGGCTGGTGATGAAGGTAACCCCGTTTGAAGAGAGTGCCTGGCAATGTACCAAGATTGGTGCCGGTCCGGTGCCGATACTTACGGAAGCCGGGTGGTTACTTTTTTACCATGGTGTTATCAATACCTGCAATGGATTCCGGTATTCGATGGGTGCAGCGTTGCTGGATACCGACCATCCGGAAAAGGTACTGTATCGCACCAAGCCGTATTTATTGGCGCCGGCAGAGATTTATGAGTTGACAGGTGATGTGCCGAATGTTGTTTTTCCGTGTGCCGCATTAATGGATTCGGAGGGTAAGATCGCGATATATTACGGGGCAGCCGACACGGTTACGTGCATGGCTTTTGGCTATTGCGATGAGATTCTTGCCTTCATCAAAAGCAATTCCATTCACTCCTGATTTATTTTTACAAAGCACTTGCACGCTTGCAAAAAGGGTTTATCTTTGCACGCTCTTTCGGGTGCTTAGCTCAGCTGGTTCAGAGCATCTGCCTTACAAGCAGAGGGTCACTGGTTCGAATCCAGTAGCGCCCACGAAAAAAGCGGTTCCATAAAAATGGGACCGCTTTTTTAATTTCTACTTATTGAAAAGTGGCATCAGGAGCATTACCGCAGATAAACTAACGAGAACGACCACTGCAGACCAGCCAATAATGTTATTGATTGGTTTATTGACATACTTACCCATGATCTTTTTGTTATTCACAAGGAGGATCATACAAATTAAGACAACTGGCAGAAGCATCCCGTTCACAACTTGCGACCATAACGAAATGATAATCAGCGGAGCACCAGGGATTAAAATAATTGCAGCTCCGATAATGAGGATACTGGTGTACAAGACATAAAACTCTTTGGCTTCATCCCATTTTTTATTGATTCCAGCTTCAAAACCGAAAGCTTCGCATACATAAAATGCAGTAGCCAGTGGTAAAATGGTGGCTGAAAAAATGGAGGCGATGAAGAGTCCAAATGCGAATGCCTGCGATGCAAGAGCGCCAGCCAGCGGTTTTAATGCCAGTGCTGCATCTTTTGCTTCATTAATAACAATACCGTTCTCATGCAAAGTGGAGGCGCAGGCTACAATGATGAAGAATGCAACCACCACTGTGGCCAGACATCCGATAATAATATCAAGAAGCATATATCGGTAATGCTTCATTTTCAAGCCTTTCTCGATTACTGCCGACTGCATATAAAATTGCATCCACGGGGCAATTGTTGTTCCGATAATCCCTATTACCATGGCCATGCTCTTGCCATTGATTTCCATTTGAGGATGAACCATGGAATGAGCAATTTCTCCCCAATGTGGCTTACCCATGATCGCTGATACGACATACATCAGCAGAGATACACTGAATATCAGGAATATACGCTCAGCTATCTGGTAAGTCCCCTTAACAACGAGGACCCAAACCATAAGCCCGACTATCGGAACCGAAATATATTTAGAAACTCCAAATACCTCCATGCTGCCGGCAACTCCGGCAAATTCGGTGGTTGTATTTCCAATATCGGCGATCAGGAGCCCGACAAATATGAAGAAGGTGACTTTAACCCCTGCATTCTCGCGTATCAGGTCGGCGAGTCCTTTACCGGTTACAATACCCATACGGGCGTTCATTTCCTGGATTACCATAAGGACTATAAATGCAGGGATCAGGGTCCACAGCAAATTATATCCATAAACCGCACCTGCAACAGAGTAGGTTGTTATGCCACCGGCATCGTTATCCACGCTTCCGGTTATAATACCCGGACCGAGGATGGCTAAAAACAATCCAAGTTGTTTAAAAAAAGTTCTTTTATTTTTAAACATCGCCTTCCCCCCCTATTTATTGGTCCTGCGCTTGTTCATCAGGTCATCAATTATATCATCGATGACCACCATTCCCTGCAAAACATTGTTCCAGTCAACAACGGGTATAGCCAGGAGGTTGTATTTTGAAACGATTTCTGCGATATCATCTATCTTCTGATAATTATGAAGATGAACCGGTGATGGTTTCATTATCTGCTTAACTGTTGCATCCGGATCAGATATTACAACATCCCGAATTGAGAAGGTTGCGATGAGCACCTCATTAGGGTCCGTTACGAATAAGTTGTATAAAGTTTCTGTTTCAGGCTTGATCCTCCTCAATTCATCCAGGACCTCCCTGATAGTTTTATTCTCGTCAAAGGAAATCAGTTCTGTCGACATGATGCTCCCCACAGATCTTGCAGGATAATCAAGCAATTCCCTAACTTCCTGTGAGGAATCTTTTTCCATCTCATTCAGCAAAAGTTCAGCTTTATCGTCTTCCAGAGCATCGAGAATATCAGCTACTTCATCAGCGGGCATTAATTCCAGAACATCAGCCACTTTTTCAATCGGAAGACTTTCGATAAGATGAATTTGTGTTTCAACTTCAAGTTCTTCCATAACATCTGCAGCCTGTTCCTCATCGAGAGCCTGAAAGACATCCGCACTTGCCTTTTTCCCCAAATCTTCAATAATATCCGCAAGATCTGATGGGTGAAGAGTCTGAAGTTTTGCAAAGGTTTTTGAAAGTTTGATATTAAGACTGGAAAAATCGACTGCTTCCACATCTTCCCAAAGGATAAACTTGGCTGGGACAGTTTTGTTGAAAAGGGCTAAAACAGATTTAACGGGTTTTACAAAACCAATTCTTCGGATAAGTCCTTCAATTCCAATGTCTACTGCTAAAGCGAAAGTACCGTTTACAAGAGTCACCAGCCGGACATCATTGACACGTACCAATTTCCGTCCATTAACATCCACGATTTGTTTGTCGAGGATGGAATCAACCAGGTAAAGATTACGGTTTGTCTGATTGGAAGGCAGTTCAGTCAATTGAGTGCAGATGACTTTAATTTTGTCACTAATTTTCTCAATCTTGAAATTGTCAAAAGAGTATACGGTAATTTGCTTTTTGAACTTCAGCTTAATCCCACGGACTTGGGGATGCAGGGCTGATTCCTCAGTAGAATCCGAATCAACAAGCAGGTCCTTAACAATACCCAGGTATCTCCCGTCGGCATCTACGACCCTTTTCCCAAGGATCTGTCCTAAATAAAACGTGGTGAAAGATGTCATATGCACCTCCTTGAATTAAGAATGAAGCGAGGGCATACAACGTGACGGCAGCTCTGCTACATCCGGTTAATAATTAATATACCCGCAGGACCGTCATCCATTTTAGTGTTCATATTAGTTTGCCGCGCAAAAGTAAATTTTATCCTTAAAAAACAAACAATTTCAAAATAAAAGTTGTTACCGGAAATCAAGTGGACAAGGTGTGCGTTTGAAAAACTTTTCCTGATAAAGAAATTCAATATCCGATTCAGTCAGCTGAAGCGATAGTTTTTCAATAATCCCCATCATGGCTTTTTTCCTATCACAAGATCCGGTGGATGGCTTATTATGATCACCTGTACTTGCCAGATTATCGTGATAACAACCTCCTGAACAATGATATCGAATTGGGCATTCGCTGCAGGTAGGAATATCATCTACAACTTGCCAGGGATTGAACCGAGTGTCAAGATAATCTGAGGCGATATTTCCTAACTTAAAATCGGGGTAACCAGTAAACCTATGGCATGGGAAAAGGTCGCCATTGGCGGATACAGCAACCAATTCACGGCCTGCACCGCAAGGGGTTTCCTTTTTTAATTTCCTAACAACTCTTTCAGTCAGATTCCAAAGGACTGTATCTGTGGCAACCAGCCTTACACCAACAATATCACGATCTTTAATATAACGAAGAAGGTCATCTGTTTCCTTTGCAAAAGTTTGAATAAAGGGCAGATATTCGTCCGTAATGGAATCTGAATATGCATCACAAGTTAAATCCGGAGCCAGGGATGCTGGAATCAGCATAATTTTTTTGAAGCCCAATTCCCGTAAGCAAGTCAGAATTAACTCAGGATCTGATCCTTTGATCCAGGTTGCCCGACAAGCGGTTTCAGGTATCGAAGACAGTAAAAGTCTAATCCGGGGAACGATTTGATTGAATGACCCTTTCCCGCTGCTTAATGGACGCTGAGCATCCTGAATTTCAGCGGGACCATCGAAGCTGACACAAGGAATGATATTGTATTCCTTAAAAAAGCTGATTATTTTTTCAGTAATCAGGGTTGCATTAGTAGTAATCTCAAAACCAGCTGTTTTCTGACATTCCAAAGCCCGTTTTCTAGCGTAGGCAGCAGTCTTTTCCATGAGTGAGAAATTTAGAAGGGGCTCGCCACCAAAGAAAACGAAACGAAGGTTTTTCTCTTTTCCTGAGTGATTTATTAACCAGTCGATTGCTTTGAAGGCAATTGCCTGATTCATCTGCATCTCGTTGCCATATGATCCGTCGGTCCCATAGCAATAAGTGCAACGAAGATTGCACTTTTGGGATATCATAAGCACCAATGCCGAGATTGGTATTACCTGGACATCGGCGGGTATTCGATCAGAGAGGCCAGACTCTACCACCACCAGCACCCCGGGCAGCTGCCATCCGGACTCATAGTGTCGGCAGTGACTCCACCTGAAACTGATTCCAGGTCCTGCTCCGTCAGAGGAACATCCGACAGAGCTTCATTCATTTCGCCCTGCGAAAATTCGAACCCAGCATTTTTAGCCAGTGACATACGTTCTTTACCAGTTTGAGCTCTATTAAACTCATTTGCAAATGATCTGTCAACATTCATCTTGTTGAGAAATGCTTTCGCTGATTCAACTGACATAATGGTTTCTTTTAAGAAGTTTTATTGTTAAAATTAAAGAAAATTTAAATAATCATTAACCAACAAGTGAACAGGTAGTTCATCTTCTTCAACAACTGGAAATCTTCCTACCGGAGGATTAAAGTAATTATCGGTGGCATCATCGTTTACCATACTTACCTCACCCACAAGCACTTTACCTTTTCCGGGTTCTCCGTAAAAACGATGGTACATAAATTGTTCCAGACAAATACTTTCGCCCGGGCCAAGAATAACTTTTCCGCCAGCGGGAACTGTATGGCTTACTCCATCGGTTTTAAAATGCACATCGTCGGGTTCCATTTTGCCAATAGATTTGGCTATATAAAGATCAATAACCAGATTTCCGCCTCCACGGTTAATAATATCTTCCATCTTATAAACGTGGCAATGAAACGGAGTTTCCTGGTTTTCTTCCACAATCATAATCTTTTCGGCATAGGGCTTTTTATCAGCATTTAGCTTGCCATTCCGAAGCGTGAATAAAAACAATCCCTGTTTATAAAAATCACCAGAGCCAAAATCCGTAATATCCCATCAAGCATGTTGTCGATGACTTCCTTTGCGGCCACTTTATTATTCTTCCAGTCGTCGATACTCCAAAATGCCCAAGGTGGCAAACTAAATTGTTTTTCTGCCATAAATTCCTTGGCCTTTAACAGAATCTCATTGATTTCACTACGTTTCATGGGAAAATTATTTTATTGGTATATCTAATTCATTAAGGATTCCGGGATTCAATGTTTTCAATTTTTCACCGGTAGTTTTGGTCCAGCCATCCAAATGGACGATAATACTTTTACACGAAGGATCGGTGAGCGGTTCTACACGAAGATGAGCACTCTTTCCATCGGCAGCAATTTTAAGTTCCATCTTGAGTGCTCCGAAAGGTGTGGCAACGCCATTCAGTTTGGTTACCATGCCTGGCTTGGTCCATTCGGGTGATAATCCTTCAAAAAGATGAAGGTCGTTTCCACGATCCAGAGCCAGAAGGTGAATGGTAAGGCGAATAAACTCGGCGCTTGCCCAATTATGAGGCATATCCCCTACTTTTTTAAATTTCTCACCTTTTAACGATTGTTCCTCGCGCCATACCAGGGTCGGTGAGGCATGATTACCAAAGGCATAAAGTATCTGGGCAGCTTTCTGTCCATTACCCTGCCACAACCAGGCGTGGCCATAAAATGAAGCAAAGTAGTTCCAGATCCCTGTGGCATCCCAACCTGTACCATATACCATTCCTTCATGTTCTGTAGCCTCGAGCATTGCCATATTGCCAGCCACGAGGGCGTCGTCCTTGGCAAACAATTGGCCGGGATATACTGCCTGGCAAAAGGCCCACTGGGCACGCTGCGGTAGTTCCTTTTTTCCATCCTCGCCCATCAGTGCAGGCAGATATGCATTTCCTTTTGGATCCTTGGCGAGATCGCGTTTGGCGGCTTTTTGGAAGGCAAGCATAAAGTCATCGTATTCTTTTTGCCAGGTCACAGCCTCATCGTTTTTACCCAGCCAGCGCGCTGCCTGAATAAATGCTTTTAATCCGGTCAGGTTCCAATAAGAATTTGTGTATTCATCATGGGTACCACCGATGCCGCCATCCAGGGTACCGGCAGGATTAAGTCCATCATCGAGCTTAGAAGCATTTTGCAGAGTATTTCGTCTTATTGTTTTGATATATTGAGCAATGAGTTGAAGCTTTGGCCATACCGACTGGAGCCAGACCTTATCCTGGGTAAGCTGGGCATGCCTGATACAGGTCCAGAGAACCAGTCCGTTTTCCTTCCAGAAATCAGGGGCCAATACTTCGATCCGGCCATCCGGCTTCTGTGTGGTCAGTTCATAAGCCACCCCATTGCGGGCCTGATCGCCAGCGCCAAGCATAGCTGCCGACTCCAAAAGGAATGAACCATCAACAATCCACAGGCCGCGATAGCAGGTAGGGCCGACCTGGAAGGCTGGCAAACCATTTTTTATTTCGCGTGCCTGCCAGATATTTCTTACGGATGATTCTATCAGTGATTGTATTCCAGCATCTGGTATCTGAACCTTATCGAATGGCAACTGCGATTTCTTTTCCCAGAAATCAATGGCATGCTTGCGGTTGAGTTGGGCGGTATCAAATGATTTCGAACGCGGGCCATCCAAAATCCCATTTGTGAAGCGAATGAAAAATGCTGTACTCTGGCCGGGTTCAACAGTAACCGGTTCGAGCTGTACTTTATGCATTCCTCCGGGGGCTTCGGTGATGCCAGTCATTTTCAGGGAAGCTTCAATATTCTCCATATTATTGACGACGACTTTCTGATTATCAGCCAGATAATCCATTGCCAAAACTGTATTGACGATCAATTGCGGGTGATAGGTACGTTGCTTTGAGCTGGTATTTTTCAACCTGACCATCATAATATCATCACGACCCGGGCCTCCGTTGTTGGATTGAATAATATCAGCCTGAGCCACAGAATTAAGCTTGCCTGCCAACAAGGCCGCATCATCAGGTTTTGCATTAGGATCAAAAACCCACAATCCGTTAAGGAAGGTGTTTTTGTCGGTTGCTTGTGTTGCAGCTTCCACCGAGATACTTATTTTCCCATCACTGTTGGCATCCCTGGCTTCAAACCAGAATGACTTGGGAATATTCTGACCAATTTTTGCCACAGGGTCAATGGTTATGTTATCGGAACCTTCGACACACAACTTCAGGATCCGCTTTCCAGCTTCTTTCCAATATCCTTCACATACCACCATAGCTATCAGACGCAATGAGCCAGCAGTAACACTTAAGTCATATTTAATGTTCCCACCCATATTCACTGCAATGTTGCGAAGCGAAGGATCGAAGTTTGATGCAGGTTTAGCCCAGTTCAGGAGAACTCCGCCATTGTCGGTACGTTTTAGAATATTGGCAGACGTAATGACTACCGGAGCATCGGTTATTGCAAATACTTCCTGCTTGACCTCCAACCCATCGGCTTGCCAGTAGGTACGAACAATGGGAACACGCGGCGAATACAGATCCTGCTTGATCCATTTTGCATCATCAGTCACCTGAACACTTATTCGGGTGCCAAATTCCCGTCCGCCTTGCTGGTAATGATAAAGTAATTCCCCACTTCGGTCAACAAGGGTTTTGTACGGATCATCGGGCAGACAGATGGCCGTTTGCCATTCAGGGGGTGAGAACTGGAAATCCAATTTACCCTGGGTTGCAGGCGCCACTGTTTTCTGCGCAAAAATGCCAGTTCCTACGAACAGAGATACGATAATCATTATCACAAACTGCTTTTTCATTTTTTTAGATTGTAAAGTTTGTTAACCCTGATTTTATTCTTTTTGTAATTTTTCGATTTTGAAAGTTGATTATCAGCGTAAAAGCTGATTCCGACGAGATGGACACAGATCTTTTTTCTCCGGGATTAGCTGCTTTACTACAAATCAAGTCAACGGTATTTTTCCCAAAGGCAAGCTTCCGGACTCCAACGTTTTGTCGGCTGGTAATATTCCAAACAAGGCTATTATTGGGTGCATCAATCAGTACACCTATTTTATGCTCAATGAAGAGTTTTATTGGGGCCAGTGCTGTCCAGCCTGTAAAATCGGGACGTGTGTTATGACCTGGCTGATATCCGACTTCAACAAAATCCGGTTGATAGAATTCCCAGACTGTCCCTGTCTTTTGATAGACTTTGTAAACATTCTGAAGATGGTTAAGCGCTATATCGTTGGCAAGCTTATCATAGCCATATTTTTTAAGGCCTTCAATCACCATCACGTTGGTTGGACTCCAGACCCCGCCTTTCCAATATTCACCTCGAGGTTTAAATTCAGGTTCACTAGCCGGAACCGTTGGTACCATATGATTCCTATTGAACTCGTTTGGATTAATCAGTTCATCCACCAGCGATTCTGCCTGAGCCTTGTCAGCGATACCAGCTATGAGGGTCCAGAATCCGGCAATTGTTTTGACATTATGAATCTGCTCCTTATCATTTAAATCATAATAAAATCCAGTGGTTGCGTTCCAGAGCCTCTTATTGATGATACTGCTCAGGTCATCTGCTTCAGCGGAGAATTTTAACCGATCCTCTTTTATTCCGATAATTTCAGCAATTCTGGCAAGGCAACGGGCAAAAAGCACAACCTCGGAGCTGGTATCAATACTGCACAACATTCCCGGCAAACGTGGTGAATTGTCCATGCTGGCCCATGATCCATAGTATAAACCGCTGACAGGATCCTTGATTTTGTTGTAAGAATAGTAATAAGCGACCAAAGGATAGTATACTTTTTTCAGTCGTTCAATGTCATTTGTGATCCGGAAGCTTTCCAATTCGGCCCAAGCGAGGATCGGATGATTCAGGCTGCCCGGCGTACCCGGTGGTGCATATTGCGCACGCGGTTGTCCGGTGATTTCATCTATCTCCCGAACAATTTCGCCATCTGCCATTTGGGAGTAATAAAAATTATTGAGCGACTGTATGCCCGGAACATTTCGAAAGGCATAATTACAAAACATGGTCATGAAGCTGGTATCCCAGAGGAAAAGCGCTTCATTAAAGGCTTCATCAATATAGTTTGATACAAAAGGAGAACCCGGTGCCGGCTGCCTGAACCTGCCAAATACCAATTTCCAGGTTTTCCAATACATATCGAGATAGCCTGGATCCTCATCAAAAACAGGTTGCGGAAGAAGGTCTTTTGTTTGAGAAAAATCAGGTAATGGGCATTGAGTGTATTCCGATGTCTTAAAAATGTTTTTTGCTACATACTCTTTTTGCTTGAGAGTATCCAATGTTAACTGTGCCTCCAATGTGGTCCAAAAAAACCCGGCAATTAACGGTAATAAAATCGTTTTCATTTTCGCATCGAATCCGGAACGGCATTAAATACAAGCACTTCAAAGGGTTTTAGGGTGATTGTAAAAGGAATACCCCCTTTAGCATCCACTTTCTGAATACGCTGATCAGCATAAGCTCCAGTCAATTGATAAGTGCGTACAGCTCCTTTGGGCAGTTCGAAAGCCACTGCAATGTCAATCGAAATATTCCTTGGTTTATCATCAGGGTTCCGGAAACAAATAACTCCTTGATTTTTGCTCCATGATGCATAACAATAAGGTTCACTCTTGTTGGGATCACCGGTAACCCAATGTGAATCAATCAAAATTTCCGAATGATTTTTGTTCCAGCGGACGCACTCAGCCAAGTCGTCCCAGGCTTTTGCATCCATCAGATCGGGCGATAAATAAAGCTCCTGAAGGTTTGTTCCCAGCGCAAAATAGCTCCGGAATTCACTGGTCATATGATTACCGGCTTCCGATGTCTTTTTAGCCTGGTAACAGTGCCCAAGTATAACTCCATGGAACATCATGCTGTTGAGCGGATAAAGTGGAGCCCGCTTAACCACCATGGTATATACTTCGCCATCCCTGTAATTCATTCCGCGTTCACGATTATCTCCTTTACCAATCCAGCTCACATCGGCTCCACCCATTCTCCAGGTACAATCGACATGGTTAAGCCAGTATGGTGATGGCCAAGTGCCAACTGTTGTGTTTATGAACAAATCCGGAAATTCCTGATGCAATTCTTCCGAGATCTGGCAAAGACGCATAAAATGAGAGGTTGACTTCAGGTTTCCGAATGTCCGGCCACTATTTTCGTAAGGAGCTGCATTATCCCATTTAAAGTAATTGATATTGTATTTTTTGATAAAGTTCCGGCAAATCTCTTTATACAGTTTAAAGTAACCCGGATAACCGAGGTCGAAAGTCTTTGCTGCGGTGGGAAGCGCGCCTGCTTTTTTCGCCAGCGCCAATCTTTCTTCCTGCCCACCATAGCCACCGCAGGGTGAAATCCAAAGGCCCAGATTTGCTCCGCTGGTACTTTTAAGCAATTTTTGCAAGGTGCCAAAACCATCGGTAAACCGGGTATTATCGGGAGACCATAAATCAACTGCAGGATTATCCCAGCCATCATCCAGAACAAATCCATCGAGCTTGATTCCGCGTTTCCTGACCAGCTCTTCATTAAAACTGTTTGCCACCTCAATGAGTTTTGATTCCGTGAGCTCTTCCAGGTCATACCAAACATTGTAATGCAGGTATATTCGAGACCTCGAAACTTTTTCACGTTCGATGTAGTATTGGAAAGTCCGGCGCCTCTGTTCTACAGGAAAACTGCCAATCATCGTGCTAATCCGATATTGGTCATTGGGTCCAAGAGCCATCTGTGTTGGCATGGATAATTCCGTGACCTGGTCATTTAATGAATCAGAAATGGCGAGATAACCCGGTTGTTCGATTCCGGCAATAATATTTGTTCCCGGCAAGGCATAAGGGGATCCTGGGACTGTACCAATGGAATTATCAACAACATAGGCCACCGGCAGCCGTAACATCACAATACGCTTTACCGTATCGCTTATGGGTTGCCCGGGTCGGCTGATATCGTAAATCATTCGGATATAATTAGACCCATCGCGAAGTTCCGCCTGCCATTGGATTACTACGCCTGAAGATTCATTGAATAAGGTTGCGCGGATAGCTTTTCCCGCTATTTGGTCAGCAATCCGTGCTGCTTTTGGATCGACATTCAATTGGAAAACCTCTGGCTTTTTTGTTATCACAAAATCCCTGGAGTCCAATTTGCCCAGCGAAGTGGTTTCCAGGATAAAAATGGAATTGGGTTCAAAATCAATCGACTGGTGTGCCGATAAATCTTTAAAACTTTTCATTTTCAGCTGCTTACCATCAACCACCCAGGAGGATTCAATCAATTGATTATTAAGCTTCAATTGATTACCAGTGAGGTTAGCATGTGCATTTCCAGGCAAATTCGAAATTGGCCAGATTACAGGTGTTTTTTGAGCAGAAATTGAATTTCCAAACATAAGGATTACCATTCCGGCTATATAAGCCAGAACCGAAGGACTAAATCGATATTTCATCCGGGATCGTTCTATAAACCATACTCCGAAAGTATGATTTTATCTGCGTCGATCAAAGGAATCATCTCTTCAATAAAATGGTTTTCATCGGATGGAATAGTCTCCAGATCCTGACGAATTTTGTCGATCCAGATATACTCCTTTTCATCATTTTTCAGCCGGCCCTCAGCCATAGCGTTTTCGATCATTGAGATTGCCTTTTTACAACCGTTTACCGTGCTTTCTAGATAGGTACGGCCAGCAACGATTTCTTTTGCAATCTCCACAACATTTTCAGGCGCAAGAACAAATGCCTGGGGATCATGGTAAATGTCGGAATCAACATAAAGGCTTTTCAGCATGCGGGCCGAGGATTTTCCTTGCTTTGTAGCCGCGTTCATCAGGCGGGTTTCATACTCAAGTTGTTCAAAAGACACTGTCGGCGCCATTCCCGCCAGCAGCTTAATATTTTGCACAGATTCATTACTCCAGAGGTCGGCACACGCAGCGGTGATATTTCCTACCGGACTGAAATGTGCACAGGCTGCATTTTTCCCTTCCATCGAAATCGGGATACCGGCTATGGCTTTCATATAGGGGCCTTCGTAACCGCAATCCTTGTTTGGTCCCTTTGCGCCCTGCTCGTAAGCGACCAATGAGCGTGTAACTGTTGCAACGCGCGCTAATGCGGCAAAAACTTTGGGTATGAATTTCTTTTCAGCCAGTACCATCGCAGTATTACCGAATGCACAGGCAGTATCACCTCCCGGTATTTTATCCAGCCTATTGGCAAGGGAAACAATCTTCGACCAAATCAGCTGCATATCCCGAACTCCCAGGACTGCCTGGGTAAAAATAAATTGCCGGATGTCACACATTATTAAGGCATCATCGGATAATTCCTTACCTCCAGTGGATTCAATTGACAGGAGGTCACCACCGGCCAGTGCGCCGCGTTCGAAAAGCTCCATCATGGGATCCATGTATTTTGAGGTACGCTGTCTGGGCGGACGATCGAAATCGCGCAAATCATTAGGAGTCAGCCTAATCTCACTTTTTAAGCCTTCCCGTGAGTAAAAGTCTTCACAAATGTCATTCATCACTTTCACCAACTCAACCCCGATATCCGGATTCAGAGTCATTTCAACCACGGTCTCAAATTCTAAAATCAGGCCC
>Ga0114951_10003413_pt1 | contig 16474 bp, 14 predicted proteins | sample AM7aDNAmetaG_FD_88677 | JGI IMG/M metagenome (GOLD analysis project Ga0114951, IMG submission 88677) | Freshwater microbial communities from Finland to study Microbial Dark Matter (Phase II) - AM7a DNA metaG | ecosystem: Environmental > Aquatic > Freshwater > Lake | place: Finland: Lake Alinen...
AGGCAGGTGGCCCGCTCATCCGTATGGAAGAACCAGTCTGAGGCATGAGGATCTGTGCCCCATTCATCGCGGCTTTATCGCGATGAGTGGGCGGCTGTTGGATAGCATGAAGCCATGCCGTCCGGTTTGAAGCGTTTCCAGAGGGCCGAGGCGCTTCACTTCATCCCATTCCCACCAGATTCCGCCCGCCAACCCATCGAGAAAATTTGCAGTCCAGTATGGGGCGCATCCGCACCCAGAAAAAGATGAAAATGAGGCATAATTTTACATTGTTTAATTTCAATAACTTAGCCGCTATTTTCACTGCAGAGAATTACCCTTCCCCGGCGCACAATTGAAGTATGAAGTTAAAACCGGGTGCAGAGCTGGAACCCCGAGGCGGAGCACCCCCCTCCACCCACTCCCCCTACTCGCCGATTGCGTGGTCGGTAGGGATGTCAACGCCGCTCCATGCCTTCTGTTGAGTCCACGGCGCGGCAGCGCCGCTCCAGAACTCGTCCGTCGCCGGCAGTCCCAGTGGCAGCCACGCAGCCGAGCACAGATAACAGCTTCCCGTTGAAATGTACGCTTCGCCAATCGAAGGCTGATGTCCCGCGAAGCCGATCGTCAGCCATCCCTTGTCATCGAACATGCCTTTGGCCGCGGCCATGCGCGTCATCACGGCGGTCATCGCGCCGCGCACCTGCGACGGGTGCACGCCTTCCGGCAGATCGCGCCGCAGGGCCATCTCCGCCAGGTGCTGCAACGCGCCGAACCGGTAAGCCAGCGAGCGCCCGATGGCGGGAAAAGTCCCTTCGGGGCTGATCAGCCGTTCCTGGATCGCGGCATAGCGCCGTGCCCGCGCCTCGATCGAGCTGCGCATCGTCTCCCAGCGATTGGTCGCTTTCACGGCATCCAGCACGTTCAGCATCATCGGCTGAATCACGAAGCTGTTGTAGTAGTCCCAATGGAACTGCGCGCCGTCGCCATAGATGCCGTCGCCCTTGTACCACTGCTGATGCTGGCGCAGTGCGTAGTCGATGCGCACCGTGTCCCATTCTTCGCCGAACTTGCAAAGGCAAGCTTCCACCATGGCGCTGAATAAAATCCAGTTGTTGAAGCCCGGCTGAATGATGCGCGTCGCCTTGAGCGCCTGCACCAGATTTTGCTTCGTTGCGAAATCCAGCTTGGTCCAGAGTTCGTTTGGAGCGCGCACAATCGCCAGCGCCAGAAACGCCGCGTCCACCACCGATTGCTGATTGGTGCCAAAGTTGAAGGCATCGGGCGAATGAGGATCGGTGCCGTAATGAATCGCCAGCCGCGCCCAGTCGCGATAGCGACCGCGCAGTTTCTCCTCCGCTGCGTCGTTGCCCGGCTTGTCCTCAAGCCAGGGAGCCAACCCGCACAGCAGCCGCCCCGTAGCCTCGAGATGCGCTGACTGCGCCCGCGCTTCCGTCTGTCCCTTCACGCACTCAATCGGCATGGTAGCGCGCAGCTTCTCATGACTGATCGCTTCCAAAAGTGGCTGCGACACGCGCTCCACAATCTCAAGCCACTGTGCCCGGTCGCTCTTGCGTGAGGTGTGCTCTTCCGCAATTCCCTCTGCGGGCGTGGCCTGTGCCGTAGCGCCTGCCAGCAGCGGTGCTGAAGCCAGCAGTGCGCTTTTCAGAAATGTTCGTCGAGTTGCCTTGCCTTGCGTTGGCATAGAGTTCAATCCTTCCTGCCCGTGGATGTCCGTGAACATTCTAGCGGTCGAAGGTTGTCCTATGCTCGCAGAGCCAGCGGGCGACAAGGCATTGTGTCTTTGGTGGCCGCTTCTCCTTTCGCGATGCGACTCAAATCCGAACCCTACGCGTCCACGATTGTGTACGTTCCAGTAAGTTGCCCGGATTGAATGTGGAGATTGCCCGGAGTGTAATTTGTGGTGGGCGTTGCGCAGCGTTGTTGCACGCTGGCATACAGCGGAGAGCCGGAGACGACGTTCCGCCGGTGCGGCGTAATGCGATAGAGCCCGGTCAGGGAGTTATGCAGAGTCGCGAGTGCGTCGGCAAGCTGCGGTGCCGCCGGAAACGCGTCCGGCTTGAACTGCAACCCGCATTTCTGCGCGTATTGCGCCATCCAGTGCAGAGTGATGTTTGAGAGGGAGAAGCCGCCCGCGTCGGGGGCGTAGCCTCCGCCCACATCGCAATGAACCCCCGAAAACCACACCTGCGTGATCGACTGTCCGGGCACAGGTGGCGTGGTCCACAGTGCCGGTTGAAACTGGAGTCGCTGTTCATCGATGGACACCGCCTGCACGGCGTTTGCGATGTCCGGATGCAGGCCGGTATCGAGAAAGCCGTATTGGCCCACATCGATTCCGCCAAAGATCGCCGGAATTCCCAGAGAGCCCACCGTATCCCAAACCCCAACAAGCTGGATGCCGGGTTTGTCCATCTTGTAGGTCGCATTCAAAGAAGCGAGCAGCATCGGCCGCTGAGACGTGTTGCGATAAGCCTCGAACGCCATATCGAGGCATTGGGGATCGTTTTGGTTCACCGTCGGCAGGCCACATGCGGAAATCATGCCGGCCAGGCTGCGAGCGGTAAATGCCCCGCGACTGAAGCCGAACAGATAAATCAAGTCGCCAGGTGCATAGTTCGCGGCCACGTCGGCGTAACCCTGCTTGATTTTTTGAAATAGTCCCTCCCCCAACGCCCCGCCCAGGATGTCACTTACCGGATTCCCATCCGTACCCACGCCGGAGTCGTAGGCAGTTATCTGCACGCCATCAATTCTGGCGGCGGCAGAAAAGAGCTTAAAGACATTTGAGTTGTTGGCGGGCTCGTCCCACGTACCGTCGGCAAAGAAAGCAATGTTCTTTGGCATGGATTCTCCTCATCGCAATTTGATTGCTACTCGGTTGAATTTCTGGAAATTGATCGAGCCCTAAGGAGTGAATTCTGAGAAGAACATGAGCGAGTGCAAAGCCTCTCATACGGCGACGGGGGGAAGGGCTTCATTTCGCTCAGAGCAGCTACTTTGCGGGCGATTCAATCCTTTGGAACCTGATCGATAACAAAGAGTATGTCAAGGCTGAAGTTGAGTCAACAGGGATGGATAGATTTGCCTGCGGCAGAACTTGCGAGCAACCGCTCCTGTAAAGTTGGAACGGGGCCTGTGCATGGCTTCGATCTGTTCTTCTTGTCATTAAGGCGGACTGGACTTGGCGACGGGCGTGGAATCCGCGAATTTAATTGCGCTGTTGCGGTCGGTGTTCGGGTTTGCTGTGTTTCGGGCGGGCCAGGAGGCGGTGTGCCGTGCCGCTATCGACGGCCGCGATCTGCTGCTCGTCATGCCGACCGGGGCAGGGAAGTCGCTTTGCTACCAGTTGCCCTCGATTGCGCGTGGAGGGACGGCTCTGGTCATCTCTCCTCTGATCGCGCTCATGGACGACCAGGCGGCGAAACTGACCGCCCTCGGCCTCAAGGTTGCCCGCATTCACTCCGGCCTCGACCGCGGTGTGGCGCGGCAAGCGTGCGTTGACTATCTGCAGGGGACACTTCAGTTTCTATTCATCGCGCCGGAACGCCTCCGGGTGCCTGGCTTCCCAGAGATGCTGGCCAAGCGCAAGCTGGCGCTCATTGCGATTGACGAAGCGCATTGCATTTCGCAATGGGGCCATGACTTCCGGCCCGACTACCGCATGCTGGGGCAGCACCTTCCGGGGTTGCGCGGCGAGGGCGATCCTACGCCTGTGTTGGCGTTAACGGCTACGGCCACTCCCTCCGTGCAGGCCGACATCCTGGCGCAACTTGGGATGAAGAAACCAGTCCAGTTTATTCATGGATTCCGTCGTGACAACCTGGCCATCGAGGTGGTGGAGCTTCCGGTTCCGGAACGCGCCGAAGCGATTTGCAGCCTGCTGGCCAATCCTGAGCGACGGCCTGCGATTGTGTACGCCACTTCGCGGAAGAATGCGGAGAAGCTGGCAGAAGAGTTGTCGAGGACCGTCTCCAGAGGAGGTGCCGGCCGGCATTCGGCGAAGAGAATTCCTGCGGCGGCGTACCACGCCGGGCTGGACTCCGAAACGCGCGAGCGCGTGCAGACAGCTTTCCAGGCTGGCGAGCTCGAGGTGGTTGTGGCGACGATCGCCTTCGGCATGGGAATCGACAAGGCGGATATTCGGACGGTGATTCATGCCGGCCTGCCGGCGACGCTCGAAGGCTACTACCAGGAGATTGGCCGTGCGGGACGCGATGGAGCGCCCAGCCGGACCTACCTGATGCACTCTTATGCAGACCAGAAGACCCACGACTTCTTCCTCAACCGCGACTACCCGCCAGTGGAGCATCTAAACCAGGTCCATCGGGCGCTGACCGACGAGCCGCAGCAGGTCGAGGAATTGCGCGGCGCGGTGCGTCTTGGCGAAGAGGAGTTCGACAAGGCCCTCGAGAAGTTGGAGATTCATGGCGGCGCGCGCGTCGACTTCGGCGGCAACGTCACCAGGGGCGGCACCGGCTGGAAGAAGACATACGCGATCCAGGCGCAATATCGTGCCGAGCAATTTGAAAAGGTGCTGCGGTTTACTACCTCGTCCGAATGCCGGATGGCGGCTCTGGTGCGGCACTTCGGCGACGTTGAGGATGCAAGCCGCGCGTGCGGGATCTGCGACGTGTGCGATCCGGCAGGTGCGGTTCTCCGCCAGTTCCGGCGCCCGTCGCCGGTGGACCGCGAGATTGTGCAATCCATCGTGGACGACTTGCGTCCGGTGGACTACAAGGCCACAGGAACCCTGCAACGAAATCTCGAGCTCGGTGGCCGCATGAGCCGGAACGAGTTCGACAGCCTTCTGGAAGCGATGGTGCGCGCGGGATTGATCGAGATTGAAGAGGCGGAGTTCGAGAAGGACGGAGAGGTCATTCGGTTCCGCAAAGTTCGGCTGACGGAAAGAGGACTTGAGGTACGGCCGACGACTCTATTGGCCCTGTTGATCAGCGACGGAATTGTGGAAGAATTCGGCAGCAGAGGCGCTTCGGCCCCGCCACGCGCCAGGAAGTCCAAGGCTTCCGCGGCCAGGCCCGGAAAGAAGGCGGAGCCGGAAGCTGGCCCCGTGCAGTTGTCGGCGGCAGGTGAAACGTTGGCGGCTCGCCTTCGAGAGTGGCGGGCGGCGGAGGCCAAACGGCTGGGACTTCCTGCCTATATGGTGCTGAATGACCGGACGATAAGTGCGGTGGCACAGGCGCGGCCCGCAAATCCAAATCAATTGCTGGCGGTTAGCGGAATGGGTCCCGGCAAGATGGAGAAGTTCGGCGAGGCAATTCTGGGCCTGTGCGGGGGCAAAGAGTGACTTAGGATGTCTTGTATTGTCTAGTATGTTATGCTATGTCTATGTTGGCTATGAAAATACAACAATCGGTCAACGCAAGCGGAATCCGGCAATATATTCGCTCCTGCTATTTCGAGCCGGCGCGGCAGCGCGGTGAGACGCTGGTCACGCTGCGGGCTGGCGACATTCATCGTGAGCTTTGCCTGCGAAACCGTGTGCCGAATGTCTGCCAGGTAATGGAGTCGAAGCTGTTGGAGAGAGAGTCCGGTGTCAAGGTCAGCTCCAAGCAGGGACCTCCGAGTGGACGGGGAACGACGCTGACGGTAACCTACACGGTGAATCTGGAAGGTCCAGCGGAAACCCGTTTGGGAGAGCAGCATGGATCCGCGCCAACGCTTGCTGCAGCGATGGAGCAGCCTTGGGTGCGCCTGTTTTACGAGTTGCGCGGGATGGGCAAGGACCTATACGCCGCTGAAGGCGGAGGCGAGGCATGGCTGAAAAAGGAGCGCGCAAACTTCTACGGACCGGATAAGAAGGACCTTGAGTGAGCCGCGTGTATTGGGACTCGATGGTTTTTGTGTACTGGGTTGAGAGCCATCCGGCTTACGTTGCGCGGGTCGATCAAATATTTCAGTCGATGCTGCAACGTGGGGACCGGCTCTGTGCGAGCTATCTATGCATGGGCGAGGTGTTAACCGGAACGCTCAGGCACAAGCACGCGACCCTGTCAGCAAAGGTGAGGGAACTCTTCGATAGCGGTGGAATCGAGGTATTACCGTTCGATCGCAAGGCGGCGGAGTTGTTTGCGCAGTTGCGCGCTTCTGAAAATGTGAGCCCAGCGGACGCCATCCATTTGGCTTGTGCCGCGTCGTCGGGCGTGGACCTTTTTCTGACGCATGACAAGAAGTTGCACAAGCTGCGTATCCAAGGGATTCAGTTCATCGCGGGACTGGATGTAAATGTGTTCTGAAGCATAGCCGAATATAAGCAGGTAAAAGGAAACCCCAATCAAGATTGGGGTTTCCTTTTTGATATGCTAACCGGCTATTACGCGACCCGCTCAATCACTACCGACTCCAGGACGACGGGCGTCTTGGGTTTGTCCTGGGCTGCGGTTGGGACTTTTGAGATATTGGTCACGATCTCCTGGCCTTCGACCACTTCACCAAAGATGGTGTGGTTGCCGGTCAGCCACGGCGTTGCAGCCACGGTGATGAAGAACTGGCAGCCGTTGGTTCCGGGGCCGCTGTTGGCCATCGCCAGCTTGCCTGGCTTGTCGAACTTGTGCGGAGAGCCCTTCGTTTCATCCCCAAAGCGGTAGCCGGGGCCACCCATGCCGGTGCCGGTGGGGTCGCCGCCCTGGATCATGAAGTCAGGAATGACGCGATGAAAGACGGTGCCGTCAAACAGCTTGTCGGTGGATTTGGCGCGCGTGGTGGGGTGCACCCATTCCTTGGCGCCTTCGGCCAGTTCTACAAAATTCTTGACGGTGATGGGCGCCTCGGTCTCAAAAAGGCGGACCGTGATTTTGCCTTCGGTTGTAGTGAAGACTGCATAAGTTCCTGTTTCAAGTGCCATTGGGACTCCTTGGTTTCGAGAATTCCCAGTCTCAAAAATGAGATCCGGGGTACCCGAATTTGGTGGGTTCGAACAAAATTATGGTTTTGGCGCGAGGGGTGCAGGTTGCGGCACCGCTGGAGAGGCCGGCAACGGCTGGCCCACGGGGACGATGGTTACCTTTTGCAGTATCACCGGTGTTGCTGGCTTGTCGTCGGCGTCACGCGGCACTCGGGCAATGGCTTTCACCACCTGAACGCTAGCGTCGTCGCACTGGCCGAAGAGCGTGTAGTGGCCGTTCAGCGTGTCATATGCCTGCTCGGTGATAAAAAACTGGCTTCCGTTGGTGTTGGGCCCGGAGTTGGCCATGGCCAGCCTGCCGGGGCGGTCGAAGGTGAGGTTGGGGTCAATTTCATCCTCGAAGCTGTAGCCGGGGTCGCCCATGCCGGTCCCGATTGGGTCGCCACCCTGAATCATGAACTCGGGAATCACGCGATGGAAAGTTGTGCCGTCGTAGAGCGGCTTGTTGTGTTGGACCCTTCTGGTCCCTGGGTCGGCCCAGTCTTTTGTCCCTTGGGCCAGGGCGATGAAGTTGGCAACGGCCAGAGGCGCCTGCTGCTGGTAAAACTGGCAGGTGATACGGCCCATGGAGGTGTCCATCACAACCGTAGGCCCTTTGGGAACGATGGTGACGGCGATATTGGCCGTCGGAGCGTCCGGTAGGTCGTCCGCGGGTTGGGCAGCAGGCGGCGGAGTTGTCGGCGCGGACTGCTGCGCAAGCGCATAAAAGGGTGCTGACGCGGCGCAAACCACGGCCAGTGCGGGGACGAGAAGCGCGTATTTGAGTTTCATGCCGTGTTTGAGGTTAAATCAAGCGGCGGGGTCACTGCCAGTACCCGGCCCTGGCCTTGTATCGTATTTCCATGAAGATGTTCTGTTTGCAACCGGTCCGGCCGCGTCTTGCGCTTCTTGCCTGCGCGCTGTTTTGTCTCGCCATGCCCGCCGCGCGCATGGCCGCGCAGCCCGACAAAGCACCCCCTGCCCCTGATAAGCTGGCAATATCTGACAAGCCAGTAGTTGCCGATAAGACGGCGTTCCCTCCTCTGCCGGCCGAGGCGCACGTGCAGCAGTCCATTCAACTCGATGGCAGGCCGCTGCGCTACACGGCCACCGTGGGCGCATTCCCGGTGCGTGACAAGGACGGCAAGGAAGCCGGCGAAGTAGTGGTGACGGCTTATTCCGTGGAGGGCGAGAACCGGCCCGTCACCTTTGCCTTGAATGGCGGCCCCGGAGCTTCATCGGTCTATCTGAACTTGGGTGCTTTCGGCCCCAAACACGTGCAGGCCGGCAACGAGGGCGACAGTCCATCTGATCCCCCGGCGCTCAGCGATAATCCGGGAACTTGGCTGGACTTCACGGACCTCGTATTTATTGACCCCGTAGGCACCGGCTTCAGCCGCGCTTCAGTCCCCGAGGATCAGGCTAAAAAGCTCTTCTACAGCACCACGCCCGACATTGAGTATCTTTCCAGGGTCATCTACGACTGGCTGGTCAAGAACAACCGCCTCGGCTCCCGAAAGTACCTGGTGGGCGAGAGCTACGGTGGTTTCCGCGGACCGCGCATTACCTACTATCTCCAGTCGCAACTGGGGGTGGCCATGAACGGCCTGGTGCTGGTCTCGCCTTACCTCAACCCAACCGTTGACGATAACGGCGACCTGTCTCCGATGCCTTGGATGATGACGCTGCCCTCCATCACGGCTGCCCACCTGGAGCGCGAAAACAAGCTCACTCCCCAGACCATGGCCGATGTGATCGCCTACACCCGCGGCGAGTATGCCACCACCCTGCTCAAAGGGCGATCCGATCCGGAAGCCACAAAGAAAATGATCGATCGCGTCACCGAGCTTACAGGTCTTGACCCGTCCTTTGTGAAGTACTCCGGAGGCCGCCTGGAAACAGAAGCATATCTGCGCGAAGTCTTCCGCGAGCAGGGCAAGCTCGGCTCCGTGTACGACTCGAACGTGACGTCGTTCGATCCTTTTCCGTTCGCGCCCGAACAACGCTCCAGCGATCCGATTCTGGCCAGCATCGTGGCTCCATTGACCACCGCGATGGTGGACTTTGTCACCCGCACCGTTGGCTGGAAGGTAGATGCGCGCTACAACGCACTGTCCTACGATGTGGGCCACCAGTGGGATCGCGGAGACGATCTCCGCGCCGGTTCCGTTCCGCAACTGCGCAAGGCAGTGGCCGCCGATCCTAAGCTGCGCGTACTGATCGTGCACGGCTGGAACGATCTCTCCTGCCCATTCATGGGGTCGATTCTCACCGTGGACCAGATGCCGGTGATGGGCGATCCGGCTCGGGTGGCGGTGCGCGAGTATCCCGGCGGACACATGTTCTACACACGTCCATCAAGCCGCGCGGAACTGCGCAAGGACGTCATGGAAATGTACAGCAAGCACTAGAGCATTTTTCTAGTATGTTTAGAGTGGCTTTGAAAGGGCACGGCCGGGGTACCCTCTGGGTCGCCGGGCCGTAAACAATCAGAAAGACCAGGGCTTTACAGGCTGCGGAAAACTCTTATCAAGGCATTGTTTTGAAAGGGCACGGCTTCAGCCGTGCCGCAAGTGGCAGAAAATAAACAAGGGCTTTAGCCCCTGAGGGAACGCTTCTTCCTCTGCACAAATAGGAAATTTGCCCTAATTTTTATCGGGAGCGATCGCCCACCGATTGCGGCCCGTATTCTTGGCCTCGTAGAGTGCGGCATCGGCACGGTCGACGAGTTCGGTGAGATCCTTCGCGGAACTGTTATAGGTTGTAATTCCGATGCTGAGGGCTATCTCAATTGGCCCTTTTTCAAGGTGAAAATTAAAGTCCCGAAACGCCTCAAGTATGCGTTCGGCGACTACCGTTGCATGTTCCAGCCGGGCACGCGGAAGCAGGGCACAGAATTCGTCGCCGCCCCATCGGCAGAGAAAATCTTCGTCGCGCATGCTGCTCCGGAGGGTAGTCGCAGCCGCGCGCAGCGCGACGTCGCCTGCCACGTGTCCATGCTGGTCGTTGATCTGTTTGAAGTGGTCGATGTCGATCATCAGAACAGAAAGTCCCAGCCCGGAACGGGAAGCTCCGGACATTTCGCGGAATGCGATCTCCTCGAATGCGCGTCGATTGTAGAGGCCAGTGAGCGGATCGCGCATTGCCTGAACTACAAGATCCCGGTTCAGTCGTTCCGACAACATCAGCAGGAATAAGGGGAAGATAATTCCTTCAATCACTACTGCTGAAATACCGTTGAAAATGGATCGTGGAGCATTGAAGTCGTACTCCGTGCCGAATTGGCCCTTCCGGAAAAAGTCGACAATGACGCCGCAAGTTCCCATTGCAAGCAGGGCGTAAACCGTTGCAGCTATGACATCGGCGAATGGCCTTCGATTATCTTCTTTCCGCAATAACGACCGGGCAATAAGAACCATCATCGACATGTTGATTATGTCGAAAACGAGCAGTTCTATCGTTATGTTCCTGTGGAAGGATGTGAGCCATGTGCAGCAGGTGAACATCAGCAGCGGAGGTCCCACAATCCAGCCTGTCGATGAGGGTTGCCGCTTGAGATCGCGAATGGCCCAATACTCCAGGCTCAGGCAAGTTGCAACAAGCGTGTTGCTGAGGACGTGATAGACGAATTGCCCTTCCCACGGGCCGCCTAGCCGAATGGCGTAGCTGCCCCCCAGTGCGACATTGGCGGCGCCCCAGAGCGACAACACGCGGCCCAGGTAGCTAGGGTAGGCCTTTTTTACGATGAGCACCAGCAAGCCGAATCCGCAGGCGCCGAGTGCTCCGATCAGCCAGAAGGCACGAATATCGAATGTCATTCCTGCGTGCCCCTTCTGCCGGACCCTGAGGCCCCTTTGATTTCAACGGAGTTCACAGACGATGCTGAACGGCAGAAATGCAGGGAAGATTGCTCCAGGCAGACAAAATCTGTCTTCAAAGTGAAGCCGCACGAGAGAGGTTCTGGCCGTTCTGCAGTTATGCCCACGGATTACTCGCATTTGAAGGAGCGTTTCGATCTTGAAGATCAAAAATATACCAGTGCTTCGTCCATCCTAAGCACCAGCCGCCAGTTTCAGCAGCCGTTCTTGCAGCGGGCCATGATGGCGGCGTGCAGTCGCTCGCGTAGCCCTGTCGGCATGTCGTAGATTTCGTGCGATCGATAGATCTCTATGGTCTTGCGGGTTGTGTTGAAGACCACTTCGCAATGTCCGCATTTGTGCAGGTGCTGTTCCAACTCCGCGCGCATCTCTGCCGAGATGGAGTCGTCGATCAGGTCGTCGAGAAGGGCGAGGAATTCAGTGCAGGTCACTTTTCAACCCTCATTTCTCCACGTCCCATTTCTCCGGGTCCCGTTTCTTTGGCCCCTGTTTTTCTGCGGAAGTACCGGCTTAGCCGCTCTCGCAGTTGCAGTCGGGCGCGCAAAAGCCGCGATTTCACCGCTGGAATACTCAGTCCAAGTGTCTCGGCAGTCTCTTCGGTCGAAAGTCCTTCCACATCTCGGAGAGCAAACACAACCCGAAAGCCCTGTGGCAACCCCTGGATGGTCTTGCGCAGAATCTCCGCCAACTCGGCCTGATTGTAATTTTGCTCCGGATCGGGGGCCCAGTCGGCCAGGTCGCGAGGCACAGTTCCTTCCTCGGTCTCCAGATCCTCGTCGATCGAGACCATCTTCCCAGTGCGGCGCTTGCGCAGTCGCATCAGGCTTTCGTTCACTGCTATTCGTACCAACCATGTGTAAAACTTCGAGTTTCCCTGGAACTGGTCCAGCTTTTCATACGCCTTGAGAAATGCGTCCTGCATTACGTCTTCCGCGTCTTCGCGGTTTTGCGTAATATGCTGCGAGATCCTGAAAATCTGGCGCTCGTATTTGCGAACCAGCGTATCGTAGGCCGAGACATCACCACCGCGTACCCTCTCTACCAAGGCTACGTCAGGGTGCGGCTCGAGTTCTCCTGCAACTGATTGGATGGTTGTCATGATGGTTGGTTGCTAAAAATCCTTAGCCCCGCCGGTAATACTCTGATTGACCGGTAATAGATAAGTGTAACGGACGGCGCTGCCTGTGACCAAACGTTTGGTGTGCGGTCCATGGAGTGAAGGGCTTATCCCAGATTTCGTCGCCTTGCGGTAACGCCAGTGGTTCCGGGCCGGCGCGCTCGCATGAAAGCAGAATAGAGTGAAGATATGAAAGTCGCGTTTTCTCCAGCTTTCTTTTCCCATACAGCATCGCGATGCGTCGCGGGCCTTCTTTCGGTTCTCATGGTTGTGTCGCCGCTGGCGGCGCAATCATCCGGCGACTCGGCGGCGTCTTCGGCCCGTTCTGCCTCTCGCAAGTCGAAGACGGCGGCCAAGGCGAAGACGGGCAAGAAGACAGCGAAAGCCAAGAGTCATAAGCCGGCTAGCCGGGCAGGCAGGGCCAGCCGTGCGGCCAGGGCAGCACGGACGGCGCGGATCAAGCAGGCTTTTGTCGCCTCCACCGAACTGCGGCCGATGGCGCAGCAACTCGCCACTCTGCGCACGCCTGAAGCCTATGCCGGCGTCACATCGTATGCGCGCAGGCACAACGGCGATGCGGCCGCGGCAGCCTATCTGGCCCTAGGCCATGCCTACATGCTTGACAAACGCTATTCCGATGCGGAGGCCAGCCTGCGTCAGGCGCGCCAGGCCGGCGGTGAACTGGCCGACTACGCGGATTTCCTGGGCGCGCAGGCCAGTCATAGCGCAGGCGACGAATCTGCCGCGGAAGTTCTGTTACACGGTTTTATTGAGCGCTATCCAGACAGCATCTTCGATGCGCAGGCGCCGGAGCTCGAGGCCAACGTTCTTCTGGCAATGGCCAACACAGCGGGTGCGCAGCGGGTGCTCGCGCAGACGGCAGGCCTTGCTGCCGAAGACCGCCCCGGCTTCCAGTTTGCCCAGGGGAAAGTGGCCCTGACTCTCGGCCAGACACAGGCCGCGGAGCGAATCTTCAAGCAGTTGCTCCTGGGCCACCCGTTGAGTTCTGAGGCTCAAATGGCGCGCGCGGAGCTTACGGATATGGGTGCGGAGTCATTGCTTACAACAACCGAGTTGCGCAGTCTCGGCGATGCTTATTACAACGCAGGACGTTACGGCGAGGCGGCCGAACAGTATCATGCGCTGGCTCGTTCGTCTGCGCTCGATGTTCAGGCCCGCAACGGGTTTGCCGTCGCGGAGGCAGCTTGCGATTGGAAACTGAAGCGGTTGACCAGGGCCAAGGCGGAAGCCCTGGCAGACACGGACGACGACAACGGCGCACGCCGCTTGTATCTGCTCATGGAACTGGCGCGGGACCGGGACAGCCTTGAAGATCAAAAGCGCATTGTTTCCGAGATGGAGTCGAGGTTTCCCCGAAGTTCGTGGCGGGCTGAAGCGCTGTTCTCCAGCGGCAACATGTACCTGCTCAAGCGCGACTATCCCACAGCGGTGGCGTATTACAGCGATCTGGCAGCGCAGTTTCCCGGCGGCAAGCACGCCGCGCCGGCCCACTGGCGCGCGGGTTGGCTCAGCTACCGGCAGGGGCTCTATGCGGATGCGGCGCGCCTGTTCGACGAGCAGATCCGGCTCTATCCCGGCGCCGAGGAGACCGTGTCTGCCCTTTACTGGCGTGGCCGCCTCTACGAAACCCAGGATCACAATCCGGCGCGGGCCGCGGCCAATTACCGCGCTATCGTCCGCACCTACCAGCACTATTTCTATGCGCAGATGGCGCGACGGCGCTTGGCGTCCCTCGGCAACACGGAGCAGATCTCGGAACCGCAGTTGGACCATATTCAACCTGTTCCGCAACCTCGCCTGGTAGAAACCTTTCCCGCCGACAGTCCCCATCTGGCCAAGGCACGGCTGCTGGCCAATGCGGGCTTGAACGACTACATGGCGCAGGAGATCGCCGCCGATCCCGACTCCGCATCGTGGAGTGGCCTGGCCGAGGCGCAGATCTACGCATCCTATGGCGAAACGTTTCGCGCCATGCGTGCACTCAAGCGGGCCCTGCCTTATTCGGCCTCCGCGCCCATCAAGTCCATTCCGCTGGTCTACTGGCGGATTCTGTTTCCAGAGCCGTGGTGGGATACGATCAGGGCCGAGTCGGCCAAGAACAACCTCGATCCCTACCTGGTCGCCTCTTTGATTCGCCAGGAATCGGAGTTCAATCCTTCGGCTATCTCGCACGCCAATGCCTGGGGACTCATGCAGTTGCTGCCCTCCTCGGGCAAGGCCATGGCCCGCGAAGAGGGACTCAAGCACTTTCAAACATTCCAGTTGCTCGACCCTGAAACCAACATTCGCCTTGGAACGCGCTATCTGCGCCAGGTGCTCGACAAATTTGGCGGCGTACCGGAGTACGCCATGGCCGCCTACAACGCCGGAGACAACCGTGTAGCGGACTGGCAGGCGGCTGGCCCCTATAGCGGCATGGATGAGTTTGTAGAATCGATTCCATTCACCGAAACGCGCGGGTACGTGCAGGCGATTCTTCGCAACGAGGAAACCTATAAGGCTATCGACGACTTTGCCGGTTCCCAGGTAAGGGAAGGAACGGCAGCATCCCGGTAGACCGGTGCCAATCTTTTGCGGCACACCGAATCCGTCTCTGGACTCTCCGATTCGATTCCGATTGACTTTGACGGCCATTTCCGGCAACACTAATTCCTACCGGAGGCACATTCAGCCTCCGGGATGCCATTCGCAGCCTGCTGTTGTTCCAAAACGGAGCCGGCCGGAACGCATCGGACTCGGCTCGGTTACATCAACCCAATGGAGGGCACGATGTCAGCCGACTTGCAGTTTCTGGAAGAATGGATCCCCGAAAGAATGGACCCCGGAACGGTTTTCGTGCTGGAAAACCAGGCAAAGCTGGGCCATGCGCAAAATCCGTTTGTGGCCGTCATGTCCTGCCCTCGTTGCGGGACTCTGGGGCTGATCACGCGCCGCCAGCTATTTGCCGGAGAGACATTGATCTGCGGGGGCGACGTGTGCTCGGCCGAGTATCGGCTGGATGGTGAAAATATCTGCTTCCGCCGAGTTCAATAGGCGCAGCAAGCCCTGTGCGCAGCGGTTTTTTTGAAGCCTTGAAGACCCCTCGATCGCTGTGCCCGTCGCCTGAACTCTATGGCCACGGCACGGGATGCCAGAAGACTGCGCGACTCTGCCCCGTCGCTTTGCCCGCACATTTATCTCTAAGCCGGCGCCACCGCAGCCACCTTTTCCCTGAAGGTGGTCCAGAGCATTACCAGCGCGATGGGATGAAGAACCATCATGATAAAGAACAGCGGCAGATAACCGTGGTACGTGACCACGTGCGCAATGATCTCCGTGGAGATCATGCCGCCAAAGGCGCTTCCCGCCGCGATCATCCCGAACGCTTTGCCGATCTCCGAGGAAGGGAACAGGTCGATCACGGCCGAAGACAGGGTCACCAGCCATGCCATGTGCGCCAGCGCGATCAGCGATGCAATGCACACTGCCACAAGCGCATTTGAAACCAATCCGGCCAGAGGGCTCAGCGGAACCAGAACGGCGCAAGCCAGCATGGTGTTGCGGTATGCGCGTGCGGGTATCGTGCCTCGCCGAATGAGCCAGCCAGAGACCAGGCCTCCCAGCAGCGTTCCCACGCCCGCGAACAGGTAAACCAGCCACCCGATGCGTGCAACTTCCGCCATGCTGAGTCCGCGCGTGCCCAGCAGATACTTGGGGAACCAGAAAAGATAGAAGAACCAGACCGGGTCGGTCATTCCACGCGCAATCAGGAACTTCCATGTCTTCGATTGCGAGAGCACGTCTTTCAGTGTTCCAGCCCTTTTGGCCCCGGGATCAGCCAGTGCGGCTGCGGCTTTTAGTGACGCGGCGGCCGCCCGCTGCGCTTTCCCATTCGGGTAGGTCGCAAGCCAGAAGGGAAGCCACAGAATCCCGGCGCACCCGTCAAGAATGAAAACCGATTTCCAGGGCAGGTGCGTGGTGATGGCCGCTATCGTAGGCAGCGCAATCACGGCGCCCACGGTGGAGCCAAGAGTATAGACGCCGATGGCCAGAGAGTGGTGCTTCTTCGGCAAAATCTCGGCGACCGCCTTGGGAGCCGCCACCCATAGGCCAGGCTCGCCGAGCCCCAGGCAAAAGCGTGCGGCGGCAAGCTGTGTCGTGGTAGTAACGAAAGCTGTAACCGCCTCAGCCAGTGACCACCAGCCCACGAACAGGGCCATGCTGGTCCGCGTACCTAGCCAGTCCGTAAGCATCCCCGACACGGCATAAGAGAATGCTGAGGCCAGCAGGAACAGGCTCACGACATGACCGTAGCCCGCATCGGAGAGATGCAATTCCATTTGAAAGCGCGGCGCGACCACCGAGAGGCTCTGACGGTCGAAGTAATTGATCAGCGCGACCACCGAGATCAGGGCAACGATCAGCCAGCATCTCTGTGGCGTTAGCGAAAACCGCGTCTCCTGCGGGGCCGGGCTGGCTTCAGGCGAATTCAATAGCAGCGAACCTCAAACACGGCGGGAGCAGCGGGGCCGAATCCAAGAATAGCAAGTTCAATGCCCGTCGTCGTGATAGGGG
>Ga0114951_10003415_pt1 | contig 16470 bp, 22 predicted proteins | sample AM7aDNAmetaG_FD_88677 | JGI IMG/M metagenome (GOLD analysis project Ga0114951, IMG submission 88677) | Freshwater microbial communities from Finland to study Microbial Dark Matter (Phase II) - AM7a DNA metaG | ecosystem: Environmental > Aquatic > Freshwater > Lake | place: Finland: Lake Alinen...
AAATTATTAAGTCACGGTTAACTTTACATGAAGTTTTGCTGATCAGGCCTTTCAGATAAATAGTTGCCGAAATTAATTGCTACCTTTTATAATTGCCAAAACCAGTTGTTAAAATGTTTTAAAACCAGTTATTAAAATTACTACTATTATTTTAAAACCAGATGTTAAAATAAAACAATAAAGGTGGTATAATTTATACCTATTATAATTTCAGACCGTTATTTTATAATTATACGTCAAAACTTCAATCTTTTTCTTTCCAGGAGTCGACTTGCGGGAATGTGACACAGATACGGTTCCTGAGTAAGAGTCCGAATGCCACTTGTTGTCTTTTACATATTTTGCCAAAATATCAGAAGGATAACTGCTTAGTAAAAATTTACCTTCTATTTTCGACAACGTTTTTAATAAAGCTTCAAAGTCATCAATCGAATAGCCATCATAATGGCCACAATCACTATTGAAGTATGGAGGATCACAATAATGAAACGTTGTATTTGTGTCCCGGCTGTTTATGATCCGAAGCGCGTCGGTACATTCTACCTGTACATCCTGAAGGCGAATTGCGATATCTTCAGTAAACGATTCACGTTTGTTTTTTATCTTTTTACTTGTTGTATTTTTTGATATGTCATATCCCCAGGATCCATCAATTATCGATGCAAAACTTTGTGTGGCCAAGGTCCAAAATGCCCAGGCGCGTTTTATTTCGGAAAACATGTCCGGGTTATTATATATCACTGATGCTTTACGGTGTAGATCTCGTGAATGGAGCGTTATATTGATTTCCTTTTCTAAACTTACAAAATCGTTTTGTACAACTTTATAAAAATTGATCACTTCCTTGTTAGTATCGTTGATCACTTCGATCGCGCTTTTGTCTTTGGCAAAAAAAACAGCGCCACCGCCAATAAATGGTTCAGTGTATAATTTGTGATCCGGAATTTTTGGTAAAATATTGTTCAGCATTCCCTGTTTTCCGCCGTAGTAAGTAATAGGAGTTTTCATAGTTAAATTTTAAAAGTTATGGTCGATAGATCGACGTTGGTTTGTTGTTCTGCCAAAGATGTGATGTATACCCTGCCATCGGCATAAACACAAATAATAGATGAATCTTGTCCAAATGCGCAATTAAAAGAAATATCATTATTTGGTCTAAACCCTATAGGTAATGTAAATATTACCGGAAACGAATCGGTTTGAGTTGCAACACCTTTTAATCGTACAACACCAAAGGCATCTATTGAATATGCAACCGGCGCATAAGGAGTTCCGGCATTTATCCAACCTGTTTTGAATTGCGCATTTCCCGGATCACCCAAAGCAAGCCATCCAGTTCCCATACTATTGATTTTATTAAGTATTACAGTCATGAAATTCGGAGCATTGTATGGCATATAATTCCAGGGTGTTCCGAGCATAACAAGCAATGGAGCAGCTAACAGTTTTGCTTCTCTTATCTGATAACACTGCCTGACTATTGAATCTAAATAAAACATTTTATTCCCGGCAGGAGACGGATCATAACTAATTGAAACTTGAAAAGCGGCTGCCGTGTGTAATGGATCTGATATCGTCATCGTATGTGCCGGCACATGATAAATTTCACCTGCGAGGGCAATATATCCTTCACTACAAGTATATGTATTTCCAGCTTTAATTACGTCGCATCCGGAGAGTTTAAATGATGTTGGTGGCGTTATGCCCAAACCCGACAATAATCCTTTTAAAGCTTCTCTGTAAGCGTTATCGACAAATACGATATCATCGAGTACGACAAACTGTCCATTATTGAAACATAATAATTTGTTCATATTGAGTAGGGGTTTATTTGGTATGATTTACCGGCCATTTTATACGTATTGATCAGTTTTTTCATTAAGTTAATAGAACCATCAGCAACCATGTCAGTATAGATCGGATCCGGCACATAAACTATAAAATCAGGTTGAGACGTAAATTCAGAATTAAAAAAAAGGTATGTTTTTGGTTGGTTTTCAGAATCAAAATAAAGATAAACTTTGTCCTGAGCCTCAGCATCAAAAAATAAGAACGTAGGTTGTATAATATCACCCACATCCTTAATGAAGATCATTTGAACCGGATTCGTCGTATTGAATCTGTCGTTCAATATTTTTTCAATACTGATAACCTGAAAAGTTGTATTGGCGCGAACATCTACATCTTCTTTCCAGGATAAAAACACGTTTTTTAGCTCTTCTAAAGGCGTAATTACTGCCTGCAGCCATGCATTGTGAAACGCATTTCGTACTGCAGGCAGTAAATAGCTTAAAACTATCGTAAAGAAGCTAAATTGATACATTTGGAATATAGTTAACGTTTAATGCATTGATAGTATAATATCCACTGATAGCCGTATATAAATGCGACACATCGCTAAATGCCGGTGCCGAAGATGCTTTAGCCTGAAGTGTATTAATAACAGCGTCAGTAATACCTTGAGCGGACGTTATGCTGTCAAGAACATTATTGATATTTAACTCGCCTCCAAAGACAATACCTGCGATATATGAGTTTATGGATGCTTCGACAGGTTTTGTAATGCCGTCTGATATTAATGTGCCGTCGGCCAGCAGAACCATTGGATCATAATATACATCGGCAATAATAATAATCTCATCAGCACTATAATTATAGATCACTATCTTTTGTCCTGGTGCTTTTATTTTGGTAACATAAGCAGAAAAGGCATTTAATTGAGCAGCGCTTAAAGGAACCGGCAAACCACTATCCTCAGTAGCTATTTTTACAAAAACAAAATTGCCATATTCATTAACAGCGCACCTTTTAACTACTTTTTTTGTATCATCTAAAATTTCATATTGAAACCGTTTATTGATATAAACGAGTTCATCGCCATATTGAAAAGCCATACACTGGTCATGTATCCACGGAACGGTATTCGGAAACGAATTCGCAATATAATTTTCTACGTCAGACTTATGCGTATCAAAAACCTGCTCCATAAACCAATGACAGAAAATAACGACTTCCGACCATATCTCCCATGTAGCGGTTCCATCCGGAGTCGACTCCAAAATATCAAGATCGGAATTTGCATTTTTAGCCGCATAATATGCAGCACGCACTTCTTCTAATGTTCTGGCCATTATTTTGAAAATTTAAACAAAAAACTACAGGGAACATCCTTACTTGCCGGGGTGTCTAATGATAAATAAATTGGCTCGACATCATCGATCATTGATAGCGACATGTCCGAAAGTTGTTTTAATAGTTTTGTGTTTTTTATACCGGTACTATTACCTGTCAAAACACCATCAGGCGTATCATCTGTTCCGAGGTCTATAACAACGTCGTCGTCGAGATCTCCAAAAGAAATCACGGCTTCATAAACAAAACAATCAGCCGGTATAAATCCCACAATCAAACCATCGCTACCGGAAAGTATCTTTGACTTACAGTATACACTTCCCGTTAATAAACGCGTATCCATAGAAAAATTCAAACCGATGAAATCAACCTGTTCTAAGTCAATATCAATGTATGATTGATCAAGAGAACCTTGTGATAATAAACAATTAGACCACGATATATTGTTGACTTTGGTGTTTGAAATTACGAATGAATCAAACAACAGATATTCATAATTGACACCGTCAAACACCGCTTTATCAATTGTACTTTTATAAAGAATCATTTGTGTTGTTTCATCATCATTATAGCAGTTTTTGAATCTGCTGTTTGTGATTGAATCATTCATGAAATCAAATTCAAGTATAGGATTTCGTCCCAGATCATCGCACGTCGGTTCATCAACTTTAACCCTGACATTTCTTTTACAATCGTAGATTTCACTTAAAAATCCCACACCTGATTTAGGCAAACCCGCAATGTCATAGATACACTCCATTATTTCAGTGTTAACGCCACTACCTCCCTGCAATGGAGCATAAACAGAAATGCCGACATTTACTGCATTAACGAAATTTATAGTCAATCCATTATTTCCGTCACCGACAGCATTACAAACAATACAAACAAACGAGCTACAACTAAATGCTGAATACCCACTTTTATCACTATTATCATTGATAATGTCAGAAATTCGTGCCGCCATTTCCGATACAATTGGGTTTTCGCGACCTATTCCAACGATCTCTATTCTGTCAAGATCATCACCTATACCGGTACCATTGAATAAGCTGATGCCATTAATGGTAATATCGTCAAGGCCGCATGGACTACCAACACTATCTACGCTTAATATGCAATAGGCTTTTGCTGCACGACTCATAAAATAACTACCTCTTGGCATGAAGCTGTTACTTGTGGCAGCCATCAACAAAACCTTGGTATCGCTTAAAAAATAGTAAGCTCCAATAGACAATGTGTTCGACTTAATCAATTTTAATGCTTCGGATATCAACAAAGTAATAGGTTGTACAGTTCCTATACGATGTTCTAAACCGTGGCTATCTTTATAATAATATCCATCGATTTTTGGATAGAAAACAACTTCATTGACTGAGGGTGTTGGAACCGTCGTCCCCTCTCTTTGAATTTTTTGCTTTATCATGACTTTAAGTTTTTTATTAGTAAACGTTTAATTGTTTAATTGTTTGATTATTAATATTCCTTTTATGTCTAAAAATCCTCCCAGGGTAAACATGTCGAATACGCAGAGTTGATAATTTTCGGCTATCATGACGCTCATGCCTTCAGGTACGGTATCAATATTGCCGATAGGTATACAAGTCTGCCAGTCGGCCTTATTAAATTTGCCCTGGGTGTCGGTTTTTGCCTGATACATTACACCTTCTTTCATACAGGTTTCACCGGAAAGATAAGGGCGCCCGGTATATTCCTGAAGGCCGGAATAACTCCGATCTTCGGTTTTATGCAAATAGCTGTCAATAAAATCAGCCATATTTTCCGAAGTCGGTTTGCTTTTGGGATGAAAAATTGCTTTTAAAGTTTCTCTCGAGAGTATCATAATATTGTAAAATTTATGTCAATTATCATTTCACCCAAAACTAGTGGATCAGGCGATACATGTGCTGTGGCCGGCGCAACTTCATTCAGTTGATAGTACCGGGTAACTTCATTATTGTAATTATCTGAAGTAACCACTGCTCCCGGAGTGATATTATCAAAGTCGCCGATTCCCGGATTCTTTTTAAACAGATCCACACAATTTTTTATCGAGCCGGTCAGCAGAACCGACAGGTCAAAAATAGATTGTCCGATACCGATAGTTTTAATCTGCATCGATCGAGATCTCCTTATCAATTACGGTTACACTATTAACACTAAAACCGGCGCGGCTCAATTGTTCGCGTATCTTGCTTTCCATGCGTTGTAATTGTGGTCCGTTTAATGCCGCAATTATACCAACACCAACCAAAGGAGCATATTTATAATCACCAGGATTCGATTTGCTAATCTGTCTGATCTGTTGTTCTCCTGCCGAAGCAATAACAAAATCACCATTCATGATCACTGGGTTTTCATTACCATCCAATATTATATCTCCGTGGTTCATTTTATTATATGGGTATTTCTTGATCCATTAAACCTGATAATGGATTCATAACATTTGTTAGTTGGTTAAAAAATTGATCGGCGCTCATCTTCATTGCAATCTTTGTCCCAATAGCTATTGGTACCGTTGAGTCAGGAGGCAGGGACGCCGCTGTTTTTATTTGTTTGGCTAAATCAAGTGCCTTATTAGCCGCAGTAACAAGAGTCATCGCACCGTTGTATATACCCACAATGGTAGATACCGCATCAATAGCATCTTTTATCGCTTGAGGTAATTTGTCTTTTAACGCCTGTGGAACCATATTCCAGGCATCCACAATTTCGAATGGCCCCATGTTCGGAGTGAACCCAACGATATCTCTGTATTTCATGATGCTTTTAATTTTGACGCTACCACTAATTGCGCTACGTCGGTTATAGGAGTTCCCGGTGGAAGACCCGGAGCTATGACCACACCATTATTTCCTCCCATCATTATAGCCGATGCCGTAACATCGAAATTGCCATTCATCTTAATAACTATATTCCCGTTTTCATACGAATGTTCAATACTGCCTACTTTAATTTTAATCTTAGCTGCTTTTGAACAATGCAAGGCATAAGCATCCGTATTGCTCAGCATAGCCACCAGGATCAGGCTGTCATCTTCAGGAATCACGACCGTCGATTCGTGAACGCCTGTTATCGATACCAACCTGATCCCGGTTATTTTTGCTGATCCGTCTTCCGGAGTCCCGTCGCACGTCTTGTCATCCTCATTAATATTTGATGCCTTGGCAACAATAAAAGGGTTGCCCGGTATGCCGGCCATCCTGCGAATACAATCTTCTATTTCGAGTTCTTTGCCCATTTTAAACCTGGTTTAAAATTTCAATTTCCTGCCTGTATCCCGACATATTAAAGTTGCGTTTCACCAATTTAACGGTGAAAGCTTTTTTATCCCGGTACGTATTTTCATCATCTCTGAATTCAACTACATCCATGATCCGCACGACCGGCCATCCAAAAGCTTTAAAACTGCCTGATATCTGATTCGTCTTAAATCCTTCCTGTGTCTCCTTTGCGTACTTTTTTAGGTCCTCTAGGTTCGTAATGCTATTGGGATAAAATGTCCTCACATTACCATCGGTTATTGTTTCCGGATATTTCGTTTCAAGTTTACTTCCATCAGGAAGGATCACTTTTGCCACGATCTGAATTTTGCCTGGGTCGATGTCTTCCTGGGTGATGGAATCTTCAATAAAGTTTTGTTGGTATTTGAAAAGGATCCTCTGGGCATTACTATCCTGATTGGCTAATGTCGATGGCATGGTACCATAAAATTTTCCGGACTTAAAAAAGAAGTTCATTGGATATTCTTTCTTAATAGTATCTAGTGCCTGAGCAAGCGATATGTTGCTAAACCGAAACCGGCCTATTTTGGCGCTCTCTACGTTGCGTTCGATGTTTGCCGGGAGATATTGCTCGATGAAATCCTTCACGTCCATATTATCGCTCTGATATGCATCTATCATTATTTTTTTTAGCACATACATGTTGTCTTCGCAATAGAGTTCTGCCGGTATTTTGTAGGTCCGAATGTTCCGGATATAACCTGAAAAGACCTGTTCTAACTGATTGTTATATCCCAGTTCGACGTTGATCTGATCACCTGCAGACAGAAATTCATAAAGCAGCCTGTCTCTGTATTTGAGTTTACGCGGCAATAATATGGTGCAGGTATCCGTCAACTGATCAATGTTACTCATAATAGTACAGCTGTTGACAAACTTAAATTCATAAGTTTGTGTGCTGTTGATTATGGTGATATGAGCGCAGAGTACGTACATTAATTGTTGTCTTTTACTATGAGTTCGATATCGCTATCCTGAATGAGATCCATCGAAAAATATTGCAGATTAGTGTAGGAATTGGGTTGCTGAGGATAATCGATGTTTTTTACTACAACTTTAGTTATGTCGTGTAAATTCATCAATCGACTTAGCACATCAAAACTTACTCCTTTTTTAAATATTCTCCTAAATTCTTTAACCTGATCATAAGGATATGCCGATGTAATTTCCTTATCATTTCCAATATAACCTGAAATGCTTATTGCCTGATTCTCTACCGATACTAATTCTATGACTCCTCCGCGACCGGCAGCCAGTGGTGTGATCACTAAATCGTTTAAATAATTAATGGAACACAAGGCGTTCAAAAGAGCTATCTCATCATTACCATAATAAAAATACATATCGTTCACCACTTTTTGTCCGAACAAATTAACACCGCCCAGGTTCAGTGAAGTGTCTTCAATAGTTTCTCCAGCTTGAAACGGACTCGAAATATTTCTCCCCTGGAGAGGAGGCATAGGAATGTGTCCCTTATGCGTGGCAATCAGCTGAAATGCGTTCAATGGATTAAATATGGAAAAAGTTACTTTCATGCGGCCAGGTAATTTGCGTCGTTCAAGGCGAGGTTAAGGGCTGTTTTCATATCCTTGATAAAGTCTTCGATGGTTTGTGTGCCGTTATTTTGAATGGTACCGATCTTGAGAGCGGCATCCATGTTGATGTAGATATTCTTTACAGATGCTTTGCCGGTCGCGTCGGTAATACCATCTTTGGGGCTACTAAGTGTTTTTTTTGTAGTTGTACCGGTTTCTGTCTGCTTTGGAGTTGATGTCCCCAAAACAGCTTTAGGAATTAAATTGTTCGTTCCCATTACACCTTGTACATAAATATTGGGTAATGCAAATTTTTTCTGAAACGATTTTCCGTTTGGATCCTGTAATGATAAAACATTAGAATAAGCCTTTTTCAAATTTTCAGCGCTTGCATCAAGGAATTTTGATTCCTTATTAAGATTATCGGCAGTTAACTCCTGATATGTTTTTCCATTCCAAAAACGATATCCTATATTATTAAAACTCCAAGAGCTTTCATTGTCAGAATCGTTTTTTAATTGAGCTTGTTTAACAGCGACCTTTTCATTAAAAATTGCTTTTTTATTGGCGGCCTCATCTAAATTATTAATATAATCTGTTAATGCTCCATTGGCCGCATTGGTTTTTATTGTTTCAGTGTCGAAATCATCAAAGTATCCGGGTGCAATTTCTTTAAGTTTGTATAGAGCTTCAATTCTATCATTATATGTAGTATTGAGATCGTGAGCAGTTTTAAATAATTCTTCGGCTGTTGCCCTCTCTTTTTCGCTTTCTTCAAAGACAGCTGCTTGAGATTCCTTTAATGTTTTATATGCCTTGGATACTGTGTCTACTTTTTGGCTTAACTGATATAAAGCCACAGCCAGTGCAATTGCGGCCATTGCAACTAAAACATAAGGATTAGATTCCATTACAGTATTTAATATGCGCTGTACAATTGTTGTTTCCTGAATGGCCGTTGTTGTGGCGCTTAATCCTTTTATGTATTCAAATAGTCTAATAACACCATTTTTTAATGCACCTGCAAGCCAAAAGAACCCATCCTTCATAATCTTTAATCCCGGTAACATATACGCTATTCCGGACACACTGCTTGTTAATACTTCAAGCCAGGGCAACATTGATCCGGTTGCATTAAATACACTGATTTTAAAATCGTCCATCTGCGATTTAATGCGTTTTACAGCGTACTGATACGTATTCGTCCTGATGGCTGCTTGCTCGTATGCCGTATTTGTTCCGGTAACTTTGTTCGTCATTTCCTGAACGGCGTCTGCGTTTTTAATGAGAACCTGGGCAGCATTCATGTTCTCCATTCCAAATAAATTCATCAGATATGCCGTATCATTTATCCGGGGTTTCAGTGCTTGAAGAGCGCCACTTAAACCCTGAGTTTTTATATCAACACCCGGTATATCTTTAGTTGCTAAGCGTAGTATAATATTACGAAGTCCTGTGCCCGCCTCAGCGCCTTTGATCATGCTCTGTGAAAGTATTTCGATAGCTCCGACAGTACCTTCGATACTCACACCGGCATTCGAAGCCGTTGCCCCTGCCACTTTTAATGATTCACCCAAATCAGCAACTTCAGCAGCTCCATATTTCGCACCGGCGCCGAGCACATTTGTTACACGCTTGGCATCTGATGCCTGAAGATTGTATTGGTTAAGGGCGCCTGCCATGACGTTGGCAGCCGTGGCCATATCAATACCCGACGATTGGGTTAAAGTAATAGTGTTTTTCTGAAGATCCTGTAGACCGCTTATTCCAATTTTTGCAACGTCGATATTAGATGCGAGCAACTTATATGCCTCGGCTGCTGATGATGCACCCAAACCCGATTCTTTGCCTAATTTACGTGATGATTCAGCGAGTGTATCAAGATCTTTACCTGCTATCCCCGTTATGGCACTAAGGTCTGCCATTTGCTGTTGGAAGTCGGCGCCAGGTGCAGAGAAATCTTTTACACTCTGGTTAAATTGTTGCATGCCCTGTGCCAACTGATTCATGAAGAAAAACTTCTTACCTACCTCTTCGATGTAATTTCCCAACTGACCCATGCTTGCCTTAAAACCGCCCATCGACTCATCAATCTTTTTGACGCCGGCGGTGATCTGATCAAATAATTCAAAACGGACTTCGACGGTTGGGTTTGACATGGTTGCTATTGTTTTCCAAATAAACGCGACTGTGCTTTTAATACAGCCAATTCATTAAAATCATTTTGCCTCTTTTCTAAAAACTGGGCTTCGGCTGCCAGTTGTGCGAAATCCTCATTGCTGAGGCTATAAGGATCTACACGAAAAAAAAACCTGATTAAAACCGCATGTTTGGCGAGTTCGGCTCCCGGGCCATCAGGTAACTCCCGGGATATTATAAGTTTTTTACTTCAGCCTCATGAAGTTTAAAGATTCCATTCAGTTTTGTGATAGCAGTCATCTTGATCTCGTCATCGCTTTCCATCTCCGGATCCAGTTTCAGTTTGCAGTTATCAAACATCACACTGCCCGACTTTATGGGATCACTATCGGCAAAAGAACCGGCAGCAGATAATATCTTCAAATCTGGACGTCTGAAAAAACCGTTATAAACTTTTTCTTCCGAGGTATCGGTAGCCTTCTTGGTTACTGTTATGATAGAAACGCCTTTGTAAAGGCGCTTCCATTCATCAACCATATCTTGAGTAATTCCGAGGGGATAGGTTTTTATTTCCATTTTATATCCCCCACAAATAGTTCAATTGTAACACCAATTGATGTATCACCTTGTTTGGTGTCCACAGCATTTTCTTTCATTATCACCCATTTCAAGGTGTTAATGCTGATGTTGGTTGAGCCTTCAGGCATAAAAGAAACTATTACCGGAAATGCAGGAATATTCTGAATACGTCCGCCCGGTGCAGAATTAACCATTGCATCTACTTCTTCTTTCAGAAGTGTGATGCTCCCGTTGGTCGATACGTTACCGAACCCCACACCGTTCGCCCGGTTACCACCTGCCATCACAGCATCGATAACCTGAGAATCCTTGTAGTTAATTGCCAGAATACCGGCAATGGGTATTCCCATCGGAGCGAAAGAAATATCGGACCATCCATAAAGGCGTCCGTTGATCATAGGAGGAAAGTTCATGATATTTTTATTTAAGATTTACACGTTAAGTTTGAAACCGATTTTTACTTTAATCTTCCTGGCAACACCAACAGGAACTTCACCTATGTTAATGATCAGTTCACTTGTGGTTAATATGTTTTGATCAGGAGGTATATTGACAGCCACGCCGCTTAATTCGCCGGCACGCGTCATTATTTCCAGGGGACCATTAGCAACCGCTTCGAGGTAAGCAATGGTTTCACGGCTAATTTTCCCTGAAGAAGGATCTACCAAGACAGGTCCGCTAAGTTCAGGTAATAATGCCCTGCGAACTTCGCGTTCCGATTTGTCCATAGTCCGGTTGTTTTCGATGTAGGCATAATCGCTGTCTGAACCAACACAACAATGGCTGTCGTTGATATAACTTGCGTCTAAACCTGCATGCTGTACAAGGAAAATATAACCTTTTGCATTCATGTCATCGACGTTTGGCTGAGTCAGGGAGGCAAGGGTAGTTCCATCAGCCAGGGCAGGAACCGACAATTCTCCTGATCCGTCGGTAGCATCCATACGGAACTTTTTAACCCATCCTATATTTTCGTGAACTGCTGCAGCTGCAACCGCACCTAAAATGGCGCCAATACACGTAACCGATTTATGGAGCGAGGCAAATAGTGCCGCACCGGCATTGGCGCCATCTTGTCCCAGGATAACGGAAACGTTGGGGCATTCCAATGCTCTCAGATCAGGAAGACCGGCTTCGACAATCGCTGTCATATCACAGGCATAAAGAACGCTTCCCGGTGCATGTTCGGTGTGAAGTTTGGTACAAATGGTTTGAATGGCTTGTACGTCATTAAGAAGTGTTGTACGCGTCGTATAAACGGAACATTGCCTGATTTTCCCTTTTGAAAATTGTTTCATCAACCATATTTCGTTGAAGTCGACAGTTACAGGAGTCGGAAACAAACCAATGAACAAAATTGCACCAGGAGCTTTTCTGTAAAATTCCTTTATATGGTAATGAATGAGGGCATAATCCACACTACCCGGAGCAATACCGTATGATTCGGCATCTTCCAGGCAAGTCAGGCGTTTTATGGTGTCGCCATCGAAACCAACAGGCAACGCGAAACCATAATAGATCTGTCCGGAGATATTATCTTCAGACGGTAACTGACGGGCCAGACCGCCGGCAGTTCTTTCAAATGTTACATCATTGAGTCCCATTATTTATTACCTCCAGCTTTGGCATTGGTTTTTGCTTTGGGTGTAGCTGCTGTTTTTGCTTTGGGTGTAGCTGCTGTTTTTGCTTTGGGTGCAACGACAGCTTTATTTTGGGGGGCAGCAGTTGTTTTAGTTACGTCTGCAAGCTTTTCTTTGGTTGGTTTGGTAGGGTTATCTTCTTCTACCGGTGCAATACCGTCACGGTAAAAAGAGTGAACCTCACCCTTAACTACCTTATTGTTGTGATTGCGGGCATCACCCTTCTTTTCGAAGTAATTGCCATCTTCGGTAGCATGCAACTCATTGTACTTGCTGTTGAGTTTAAAAATTTGCTTCGATCTTTTTTCGAGATCTGATTTGCTAACTTTTTCCATTTTTTATTTTTTTATAAATGAATAAAACAAAAATTATTAATGCTATAAATGAAATGATGCCGGCAATCCATAGCAGGGTTTTTTGCCAGGGGAGTAATTGGTTTGTGGTATGTTCAATGGTGGTCTGCTTGTTTTGGTAGTATCTAATCAGTTTATCCTTTAACTGTAACCTCAAATCGTATGAAGATTGAAGAAATTTGACATAAAGGATGTTGTTTTTAAGCTGAAGCAATACGTTGGTATTTTGTCCGTATGCTGAGGAGTACTGGTCGATGTAAACATTTCCTGCTGAGTCGCATTTAAGCCAGGCTCTCAACCAGGAACTGTCTGCAGGTATATGAATAGTTGTATCCCGAATAGTTTCGCAGTACTCGGTATGAATACTGTCGTGGATTTGAATAGAAGGCGGAAACAAACGGTTGCACCTATCGCGGGTATAACACCCGGATAAAATTATCGATGCTGCACCCAGCAGTGCAATTAAAAATATGGCTTTAACGCCGGGATCCTGTTTTGAAAATAGTTTGATCAACCAGGAATCCTTACTGAAGAAAAGTGGTAGCATCGACGGCATGGTGAAACAAAACGTCTCGACGGTGATAACACCACAAAACAACATAATGGTAGCTGCTAAACCAATTATCAATCCGATCAGCGAAGTGATCCAATGGCAAAACAGCCTGTCTTTGATGTTTAGTAAAAGAGCTTTCATGCTGCAATTTTTATGGAGATACATTTTTTATAACGCAGTCCGTTAGTTACATTACGATTGTATTTTCGGTGCTTCAGGGCAACAATATATCCTTCACGGCCACCATCGTTGTTTGTGTTTCCCTCGATGGTTGTAAAGCCACCAGGATGAGTTTCTATACATATACCGGCATGTCCTGAATAAGTCGGTTTCCCATTCTCATAATCCTGCCAGATGATAATGCCACCGGTGAATGCCGAATCTGTTACGTAGAAGTATCCTGACGTATCTTTTAAAAAGTTAGCCAGGGTAGATTGAGAGTTGCCGGTGATGAGTTTCATAGCACGATCGTGAACCGGACCTGAAGGAATTGAAATGTCCCAAACAAGTTTTGCAAAGAACACGCACCAACTGTTGTATATTCTCCAGCCGTCATGTTCCATTGCACTCTGAAACATCTTATCTTTAAAACCGGAGTTGTTTGGAGTTTCTTCCTGGCCAATAAAAGACTTAGCGGTCATCAGTATAACTGCGATAACCGTAATTGCTATGCCACCTTTTTTAGCCGAAATTTTCATTTTTCTAAATCTTGTATTCTGCGTTCGTGATTCTCTAATTTATCGTCGTATTTTTCAAATTTACCATCAACATATTTTTCGCGGTCCCCGCAATGTTCTTTGATGTTTTTCTGGTTGACGGCCTGTTTTATTAGTATTCCGTTCAATTGACTAACATTTTTATTCAGGTCATCTACCCGGTCGACTAATTTGTTTGCCCATTCCCGCATCTGTTTTATGGCCCATTTTATGGCCCAAATCAATAATGCGAGTGCTGCTGTTATCACAATTCTGTACAACCAGATTTCCACGTCGATGTTTTTTTAAGGTAAAATAAGCCCGGATTCAACTCATGCCGTCTCCTCCGGGCTATCCTGCCGGGGTTTTATCTTACGTTTGTGGTACGAAATCAGAAACTAATGCGCCAAAGCCGGTCAGTTGTTTTGGCAAACAGATATGATACTGTTGGAAGCCTACCGTATTCTGACGATTTTCAGGATCAAGGCTGGCTATTCTATAAAACATATCCAAGGTACCGGTTGCCTGGAACGCACGAGGTGCGTAAAAGAAGAATGATGCGTTCTGATCAACATCGGGTTCGGCTGCCGCTCCCCATGCTTTTTTCTTTAATGCACCTGTTACGATCTTATAATTGGGCGTTAAATTGTACTGATACAAACTAAATCCCATTAAAGGCAATACCTTTCCTGTGGCTGTATCTCTGAATTGCTTCAGGAACATTTCGTCTTTTCTCAAAAGATCGTTGTAGTGTTGAGCGCAAAGAACAAGGATTCTCTGACCATCGTCCCCGGGGATCAAGAGTTCGTCCAGGCGCTCCTTAGCATCAATGATATCATTTAAGGTTAATCGCTTCCTTGCCTGTGGTCTGCCGTTATTATCACCGGTGGTTAATAAAATCGGCGTTTCATCCGTGGCATGATCAGGAGCCAGACTGTGTGCAGACTTTTTCGCTTCTTTGTCGATCAGGGCTAATCCGTGCTGCTCTATCACCGAACCATTCTTGTCATACGAAAGAGCATAAAGTTCGTCTTTAGATACTTTTGTATTTGTAGTGTCAAACTTATCAAGAGAAATCGAAATGTCCTCGTCGGTTCGTCCAAAGGTAGGTATAGGGTAAGTCGTGTTGTTGATCAATACTTCAGGATCCACGCCGACGTCTACCATGTGAATCGCATTATTGTTGACCAGTTCGTTTCTGGCGCCTATGGTCGACATCCAGGAAGTATCAGCTCTAAGCTTTTTAATAAGCTCTCCCGTCCAGTATTCCTCGAGAATTGAACCGGAACCTACCATAAGAGAACCTGCAGGAGCGCCGGGCAACAAACTTCCTATTGCCGTTATAATACCGCCTGTGATCGGATAACTAACTACAGCGCCTATTAAGGCGCCTCCGGAAAATGTCAGTGCTAAACAACACATGACCATGAGCAAACTTTTAAGTGTTTTCATTTTATTGTTTTGGGGTTTTGGTTACTGATTTGTTTTAGTTATCCCGGCAGTTTTAATATTATGAATTATGTGGTTAATCTATTGACGGTTAATAATCAATACCGTATTCTTTTTTGTAGATAGCAGCAAATTCAGCCGGATGTTCACTTTTGAATTTGTCATACTCTTCGCGTCCTTTGGCTAACAGGACCGGGTAAGTCAGTTCTTCGTTTCCAGCTTCAACTTTACCGCTTCCTGGTTTAACAAAATCGGTCGGTTTGAAATTCAACTGAATTCCCGAAACGATTTCTTTTGCTTCTTTTAAATCTTTTTTGGCCAGTGTAAGTAAACTTTCTCTTTTTTCAGCTTTCCATACTTTCTTTTCAATACAATCGTCTGTAAAGGCAATTGCCTGTTCTTCCTGTAATGCTAAAAGCACGGTTTTCTGGTTTTGGGTTTCTGCCATAATTGATTTTACGGCATCATGAATTTGATCTTCGGTTGCATCTTCGGGCATTCCGAGCAAAATAGATACTTTTTTCATTGAATTTGGGATTTGGTTTGTAGAAGTTTCTGTATTGGGTTTTAGCATCAATTGAATTGTTTCATGAAGCTGATCTTCCTTTATGAGTTCATGATTTCTGTTGTAAAGCGCCAGCGTATTGCAGTTGCTGCTGATAACCACAATGGACACTTCAAACAAAACTGACTTGGTAAGTGTGGGCCTGGTTTGTCCTGGCATCATCAAAGCGACATCTTCGCTCCATTCAACCGGCTCGAGACCGGCGGATACTGCCTTTAAAAAACCTTTTTCAAACTTATCAGAGATCTGTTTAGCAAATGGATCATCAACATCAAATTCGGGTTCACCGAATAGTTCGGAGCCTTCCATTGATAAATTAATGATCCTGCCGATCGGGAGCACATCGTCGTGACTTCCGCGCCATGCCCGGTTATGCATCCACAACAAAATAGGATTCTGTTCATAATCACTGATGTTAATACCAGCAGTTAAAACACGGAAGCCATTTCTGTTCGTCGATTCGTCGCTGATTAAGATTTTACCCATGATTTACAATTCAATTTGCAATTTGAAGATGCAAAAGAAATATAAAAAAAAAGTGTACGC
>Ga0114951_10003416_pt1 | contig 16467 bp, 29 predicted proteins | sample AM7aDNAmetaG_FD_88677 | JGI IMG/M metagenome (GOLD analysis project Ga0114951, IMG submission 88677) | Freshwater microbial communities from Finland to study Microbial Dark Matter (Phase II) - AM7a DNA metaG | ecosystem: Environmental > Aquatic > Freshwater > Lake | place: Finland: Lake Alinen...
CCATCGCTAACATTTACCACCATTTCAATCGTCACCGAGCGCGCGATTTCTGCAGTGATGGCTGCGGGCAGGTTGAGCGTCTTGACTGTTTCGGATTTCCAGGGAGAGAGGTTCTCGTACATCCTGGTCCAGATCAGAAGGGACTCCATCATGCGCGGGCTGATGGCAATACGAACCTTGAGCTTATCGCCAATAGTTGTGGGTGAAATCATTTTATTTATTACTCCATCGAGCCAAATTAGGAAACGCTGAAACATTTTAGGTTGTCCTTACAATCTCAGAAAATTGGTAGCGCTTTTGACAGGTTTTGATCATGGGTTTATGATCAGGTAGTTGAAGGTCTCGCCACCATTGGCTTGATTGTGGCCTATTGTGAATTGTCCATTTTCAGCCAGGAGAATGTAGGGGTTCAGGGGGTTAAACATTCCGCAGGTGTCTTGCATGAAGATTATTGAATTCGGTTTGATGTTGGTGTTTTGTATGGTGGTTTCGGTGGATGGGTTCAAGTAGTCGTTACCAGTGATTCCGCCGCCGGTGCCTGGGTCGCCTTGTGGGCCTTGCGGGCCCTGTGGACCTTCCGTTCCCGTGACAATAATGCTCACGCCCGGGGAAAGGTTAACAACTGTTGCGGTAATATTATTGCCGCCAGTTATTTCAGTATCCACCGGGGCCGGGTTGGTAATATCGATACTGACCGTTGTATCTGAAACGTTGATAGTCTGCTTTGTTGCGCCCTCTACAGAAATGGACACACTACCGCCCGAGGTATTATTGACTTCCGGGGTGATCATTACAGGTGATTGAATAACTACTGAGATACTCATTATTTCTCCGATACACAATAAACACCGGCTAATAGCGGCAGGGTAATGTCGCCAACAACACCGTCTAAATACCAGGCGAATTCCTGGTTTGGGATTACATCAATAATTGAGGCTTTGGGAATTGCGAAATTTATTTTCCCTGTGGACAGGTCGATATTTGTGACAGTGGGTGTGACAATTACATTTGCGTTGACTTTCGCAACAAATGTATAACCCACCAGTGAAATGTTGAAATCCATATCGACGCTGATGTCATGTCGCTTCAGGTAACGAATATCTAAATTTCCCGGTAACTGGGTAATTGTGGTCATATATTATTGTCCTCTCCGGCGCCAGATCAGATTGGAGGCATAACGCACATCGTCAATGGCATGATTATTCTTGTCAGGGTAAGCGCTGATAAATTCGCCATTTTTATCCTGCTCCAACTCATAGTTCAAAAATTCTTCAGCGTGATAGGGCGCACGTTCGTTGTCAATCACAATGGCTTTCAGCGATTGAAGCCACTTCATGCTGTAATCGACACTGTCCGGCCCCTTTTCCGCGCCGCGAATGGATGCGCCATAATCGCGGAAATCGCCGATGCTCTTTGGTTCGGCGCTGTCTGCAATGATCAGATCGTTTGGCTGCAATCCCATTTTCACGAGGTCGTCATAAACCTGGCGGTTGCTGCGCTTATTGGCCCGATATTCGCCAAAAATATAGAGAGTCAGGCGCGCCGCGTCGTAGTGCATCCGGCCATACGATACAGGATCAGGGTAAAAACCCCAGTCCAGGCCATGCAGCACGCGGTCAAACTCTTTGATTTCATCATCAGTGATCTTGCGGATCTGCACGTTCTCAAAGACCTGGCCGCCGTTCCCGTTGGCAATACCCATGTACTCGTGTTCATAAGCACGCGGATTGACAGTCTTTAGATGCTCGGCTTCATCCAGCCACGGCTGGCCAAGCCATTCGGTCGGCACATCCAGGTAATTACTGGCATGTTGATACTGAGTAGGTTTGGGCAGCTGTATATATTTGCTGACCCATGAGGCGGTTGTGCGGGGTGGGTTCCAGCTCTTGAAGAAATAAACCTTGTCTCCACCGCGGATGGACTGCTCAATCTTGCGCACGCTTTCAGCGCCGTAAAACTGGTCAAGTTCCTCGAACCAGAGAATGCCAATATAACCAAACGCGGTCTTGATGGATTTGATGTTGCCGGGATCATCGCCACCGCGAAAGTAGATTTTCTGGCCGGTCGGAATGTAGGTTATTTCCATGGGCGACGTTGTGCATTTGAATTCATTCGCCAGACCCAGTTCACCAATGGCCCAACGGATCTGTGCATACACCGAATCGCGTAAGGTATTGGCCACCTGGCGCATGACCAGCGCGTGCATGGTGGGATTGTTTTTGATCAGTTCGACCAGCATGAGACTGATAAAACTACTCTTTGTGGAACCGCGGCCGCCGTATTCCAGAAACTCAGTATATTTGCCTGATTTGACGGCCCTGTAAGATTTAAGGAATGTTGGCGCAAGCACATCCGCGGGCAACGCGTAAGATCTCACTTCCACCGATGCTTCATTCTCATCTTTATCGATAAAGAGTTTCAGGTGTTTACCAATCATTCCCATTGCGCTTTGCGCATCATACAGTTCCACACTGATGCTGTTGGTCTTACCTTCGCTGGATGATATTTTCTTTACCAGGTAACCGCGTTTTTTGAGTTCATCCAGCTTGATGCTGGTGATGTGGCCATCTTTGGCCAGGCCGATAAAATCATCGATGTTAGCGCGTCCCATTTGAGATAGCCTGCTCAGTAGTTCGGCTTCACCCATGATGTCTTTGCGCCACTGCTTATCAGCTTGCGCAATAACATCGCTATCCCAGGCATTTGCGCGTTCTTTCCAGTGAAACTTTTCAAACGCTTCCCTCCATGAGCCGGGCGACCACTTAGCCTTTTTTAGACCCTTTCGGGCTTTCTCCTGATTAACTGCCTCAAAAAGCGTGCGTCCTGGACCTTGCAAGCGGAAAGCCGAAAACCTCTGAAACCAGAGGTTCGGTTCACCTTCCTGCTGTTCCCAGGGTGCTTTTTCATCAGGCATTGTTACCCTTCACGATCCAAAATCTCCTGACCTGTCCAGTGCGCGCGTTCAGGCTGTGCGTCGCTTGGTTTCCAGTCCGGCCCTTCACGCCTCGGTAACTTGCCGGGATATTTATGCTCATCTTGCCAGGATGCAATTTCGCACGTCAGACAAAAGCGCTCACCAGGTTGCGCATCGTTATGGCATTTTGGAGCATTGGCACACTTTCGAGCGGTCAATCTGGCCTCTCTTTTGGCGAACGCTTTGCCGCGGCTGTTTTCATGCGGTCTACCGCTTCGCGCGTCCAAGCATCATGTTTTAGCTGTTCGCTGTGCACAGTTGCAACGGCATTTGATATAGACGTGATTTCAGCCGACATGCGCCCCAATGCGGCTGTAGTTTGCGCTCGTTGCTCAGATAAAAACTCCCGCCATTGCGCATCCCGTTTTGTTTCATTCTCTGCGGTCTGCTTTTGAGAGTTGTCCATCGATCTGGTAAAAATGACAACGATAATGACCAGCGCGGCGATGTATGGCGCTTGCGTGATGAGGTCGGACATTGATTGTTAACCCTGTACAGGTGATGTACTGTCCAGGCCTGTCCCAATCATATAAGCTGCAAGCGCGGCAATTGCAGCTTGAACAGCCTGAGAAACAGGCATTCCACCATAAATGACACCCAGAACAATGGATGCGAGTGCAGTGATTAGCGCCCAGAATTTGCGGCTTTGTAAAAGTTGTAAAAGTTTGGCTGGCATAATAGTTTTCTCCTGAATTCAACAATACAGGAAAAATAAATTATTCACCAGTCGTCTGTTTGTACGTGGACATTTGCAATTTTGTTATTTTCACGCACGCTTCAGGAATAGTTTTCACATTCAGTCGATCAAACGCTCTATAAATATAAGATCTCAATGTGGATTGGCTTATTTTCATTTCAATAGCAATTTGCTTACGTGTTTTTCCGCTACACACGAGATGTAATGCCTCAGCCATGCGTGGTGATAGTTCCCGATTCAATTCGCTTTGTGGTTCTGGTTGCATGTAATTTTCCCTTATTTACTCAGTAGGTTATAACTTTGCCGCCAACGCATACAGCGCCGCGCGGTTATCCAGTCCATACAGCGCCGCGTATAAGTCAATGACATCCAGCGGTTTCGTGAATTCGCATGAAAAACAGTTGCAAATCCCACGCTGTGAGTCAATCCAAAACGATGGCGCCAGGTCATCATGGAATGGACAGCGAGCAGTGAACCAACGCGCATCGAGGGAAGTTTTGTAGGTCTGGGGGAAAAAATCTTCAATCTTGAAACGCGCCCGGATGGCGCTGATCAAGTCCCCACCGGATCCGGGGTTATTTGCAGTTTCCCACGGATCTAGATTTTTAAGGGCAAGATCGGGAGGAGGTATTACGGGAATAACATGTGCATTAGTGGTTTGCTCCAATAAAGATGCTGGCAAAATATCCGACAGGTTGTCAATTTCCAATAAGCGCAGATCACTCAGTAGTTGGTATGGCGCGCCTGATGGGTGTATGCTGCCCGGCCCTACGACGTAGCCGTTTACCTTCAAATCCAGGCCGGGAAACTTGCGGTTGGTAAGTTTATTCAAATGCTTCAGCCTGAAATATACATGCACGCCACGATTTGTTTTCACTTTGAGAAAATATCTTAATTTTGCAGCAATATAACTTTCAGTAAAATTGCTGACCCAATCGCGCCAGCGGCCATACTGATTCATGTCGTCAAAATCCAAGACAACCAGGTTGTTCCAGCCCGTAACCACGCCGTAATTTTGATACTCAGTATGGAACCAGCTTTTTAAATCCGCGGGACTGGGGAGGGTTTTTTTATATTGTTCCCAGTGTCCCATTGGTAAAAGGCTGGCTTCGGGCCGTTTGTCATGATGCATCAATGGGATGGTTGCAATGTCCATTGCGGCGAATTGGAGTGCATTTTCATAGATCATAAGTGCCTTTTTTTAATCGGAGTGATTTTGTCACATTGCCGATGTTGCCGATGTTGAAAGGTCGATTTCGTAAACTTTCTGTAAAATAAGTTAACCTATATTACATATTGATTTTGTAGAAAATTGTTGAGATGGGCTTTTCAACATCGGCAACATCGGCGCTTTTTGGTCATTTGAACTCAAACCAGGCAAAATTCTTCCTATCTACCCAAAATTTCATACCAAATTCGGTTTTGAGATACTCCGCAATGTTGCGAATTCGTTTTGAAAAAGACAGCACCGAACGGGGCCAATCGCTGTCCGGAATCGTCGTTGGAAAGAGTGCCTGGGCGCATTCTGAGAACAATTCACGGGCCTTCACCGGTCTGCCGTGATTGGCTTTGATCTTCAGCCAGGCTTCGATGGCCTCGACAACAATCGAATCGGCGGCCAAAAAATCACCCTGCGATTTCTTTAAAGCGGTCACAATATCCACCCAAACCGCATCTTTTCCGGCTGCCCGGGAAGCCATCTGGCCAAATGATTCCCAGTCCGCCATTCTTAAAGACATTACGTCTGGAACTCCACCAGCGTTTAAAGTGGCCACTATTTTATTTAGCATCAGAAGCAGCCCACCCCACCATTTTGAACGCTGGCTGTTTATTTCGCTCAAGAACGCTTCTTCACGGATGCGGCTGCCATCGGGAATTCTTTCCAGAGGCAGAATTAATAATCTGTCTGCAAGATCATCTCGCTTGAGAGTATCCGGTGTACGAGCGGTCACGGCCACCCAGCATCTATAGGTAATTCTAGTCATGCTCTTGTTCGTATAAAGTGTTCGCGCCTGGTCTTCGATACCGGTTGCTAATGACGCGAGCTTGTCTCTCATCCAATCGTTGAAGCCGTCGAAGTTGTCCATGGCCAAAATGTGATTATGATGTGCCACCACCTGAAGCTGATCAGGCTTTTCGGGCACGCCAGTCAGTTCAGCAAATTTCCCGAACAGCAGCCGAAGATACATGCGCAGCGCCATTGATTTGCCGGAACCCTTTTCGCCCAGGAAGACCGCAATCGGCCGGGTTGGGCACATTTCTGTGAAGAATAAAGAAAGCAGCCATATTTGCGCAGCCCATGACCATTTGCGGCGATCTTCCCAAACCGGCGTATTAAATGGATCACTGAACGCCGATTCCGCATTGTCGTAATCCGGCTCGACCGGCTGCCAGAACGGCAGGTCTTTAAACAAAACTGGACCCTCCCCGTTCATTTCTTCTTTTATTTCACTGCCATTTAAGACATAAACCCGTCCATCCATACGGCTGATTCTAAGTTCCCCAGCCTCATGATCCCAGTAAGCTAATTTAACTACCAGGCTTTCATCACCACTCAAAGTGGCGGCGCTCTTACAGGCAGCGTTCATGTAGGCAAAATCAGTGGAAGCCGGGTTCAGACCCGTCACAGCATGTAAAAATGCGCTCCAGGCGTCTGTGTCAAATTCATACAGGTGGTGAGTGTCACTGTATAAGTAGAACAAAAAACCATCGTTGCGGCAAAAGTGACCATTCTGCCCCAGCCAATCCAGCAGGATGGTTTCGGCTTCCTGGCTGCGTTCAAGTTTGCTGGCGGTCTTGTCAATCAAGGTACTCAGTAACGTAGCTTGCAATGCCGGTGACGGCGGCGGGATGTGTGCGCTTATTGTCAGCTTTTGCGCGTGCCCCTGGGACATCTTGGAGCCGGACTTCACTCCTTGATATTTCAAGTTTTCCAGGTGCATCAGGTTGGTGATGGATTCGATCAGGTAAAACTGCGCAAGGCCGTCATACGCTTTAAGCGCCTGATCAAATCCGTTATCGATTGCTGGCGCGGTCTGCATTTCGTTGTAAAAATGGTCAAACGGCGCGGTTTTGGGTGGTTTCCCCACCTTTTGCTTGGTGTTCATCATGGTGGCAATGGTCTTCATGCCATCCAGGAATTGGGCTGGATCCTCGTTGGGCCATTGCAGGGCCAGGTACAGGGCGTGATCGTCCTGTAACCCGGCGTCTGAGAGGGTGGAAAGCAGATCCTTGGGCATGGCTATGCCAACAGCTTTTGAATATTTGATCCGAGGGCGTTTACCTTAAAGTCCTGTAATGCCTGGCCACCACTGGCTTTTGCCAGGCGCTTAAGAAAGTCCTGCCCCGCTTTTTCATTTTCCGGGCCAACGTAGATCGTATCGATCTTGTTTTTATATTTGCGAGCCGCGGTCAAAGCGCTGGATTCATCAGTAGGTTCGCCGTCTGAAATTAATATAAATCTCATATCCGGTACATCTGCGACGCGGGCAAAGTCCAGGGCTTTATCCATGTGAGTACCGCTATCAAGATTGAAAGGCACACCGGAAGGGCAGAAAAGTACAGTGTTGCTGAAGCTGATTACTGCAATTTTTCCCGGAAGAGTACCCTGTAAACGCGCAAGTTCATTACAGGCAACCTTATAACGGGACTGACCATCGCGGCTATCCAGGCTTCCCATTGAGCCGGATGTGTCAACGATCACGATCACATCGCAAGACAGAAAAGTCTGTGCAATGGATTTATTGTTATCTTTGGCGATTTGCGCCAATGAACCTTTAACGATTTGTTCCGCCATATATCCTCCACTATGCCCATAACTCTACAGGTTTACTCGCGCCCAGCGGCCAACTGGCCACCAGGACACGCCCAAATGAATCCGTCAGGTCTTCCCAGGCTAATATTTTTGATACCCAAAAGCGGCCCAGCCCTTCGCGACCATCAGCCATCACAAGACCGCAGCGCAGCGGCGCCCGGTAGTTGTCACATTCGTTTTGGACGGGTGGCGTTATGCCCAGGCTGGCTTCGAGCATCAACCCGGCATCGTAACGGGCTTTTTTATTGGCGTTGGATAAAATGTCATACGCTTCTTTAATCCGCATGAATATTTCAGCGGCGTTGGCTTCACGGCACTGATCTGGATGCCACTGGCGCGCCATGCGGCGATAACCGGTTTTGATTTCATCCTGGGAAGCGCTTTTTTGTAAACCAAGCACACTATAAAAGCTATCTGATGCACCCGGGGTATTGTCCACGAAACCTTCAAACCACATCCGCAGCACTTTTTCAGGGAAGATCACACTCCACTGGCCTTCAGAGTAGCCAAAGGCTGTGGTTTCACCCATGCCGCGATCCTTGACCTGGCCGACATAACGCAAGTCAATCACACGTGTTTCGATGAGCACTTTGGCCTGGGTCGCCACCGGTGGAACTTTATCATTTGGGAAAAGTTGTCGCAGGGTGCTTTCATACTGAGTATCCACTTGCCAGATTTTGGCGTTGTTGTCCCACTTACGGCCGGATGCGGGAATGTTGTTTTTCAACATCTGAACCATCATCGGGTCATAAGGGAATTGAACGTGATAAGTGTTGTTACGTAAAATAACGGTCATATAAACCTCATGTTTGGGTTATAAAATTCAATAATTGCGCGTTCGCAGTCGTCAGATTTCTGCCAGACATTTCTTACTTCTCTGTCAATGGCAGCTTCCACACGCGCGCTGGCATCTTTTCCCATCGCGCGATTCGCCGCGGCTTCTCTTGATTTTTGCTTTTTGCGGATTTCCCGACATGCATTTCCGCAACAAACCTGCACGATTTTTGCTTCAAATTCCACACCGCAAATGACACAGTTTTTAAGAGTCCTGGTTTTCAATTTATCAAGATTAGCCGCGCGGCATTTTTTAGAACAATACATTGACCGACTGTCAACGTGATAGAAGGTGCTTCCGCAGTGTTTACAGGTCAGTTTCATGTTTTGATGGTCTCCCAGCTTTATCAAGTATTTCGTCTATTTTGTCCTGAAAGGGGGATGGCACGCCCCATGCAGGGCCGGTGTTGGGTGGTTGCGTATCAGAGTTACGGATGCTGGCAATTTCAAGAGCGAGCGCGAGTTCCCAGATTAATTTTCGTAATTCCGAGTATTTCATTCCTGTACCGCCATCAGCGCGGCGCGAGCAATATCCTGTACCTGTTTGATATTCAGGATGTGATTAGTGCGGTGGTCGGTCAGTTTTTCCAGCGCCGCCTTCATCCGGTCGCGCTCGGCAGTCAGGGTATCAATTTTCTTATCCTGACAATGAAGTTTTTCCATAAATTCACCGTGCACCAGACCGAATCTTTCATTTGAACGAGTCAGCCGCTCGACCTTCTGCGCGGAGGGCGATATTCTCTCGCTCGTAACTTTTGTAAGTTCAGATTTCGCTTCCATGCCTTCGCGTAACTCAAGCGCCTCTTTTGCAGCTTTTCCGCCCGCACTAACCAGCCACTTAGACTCTTGCCGTAGTCCGTCCGCCTTTGCGGTTTTCTCAGTAAGGTCAGCTTGCAGGCTTTCGATTTCGGCACGCAATAGTGTATCCTCTGCTATTCGCCGCCTGTCCATTTCCGCGCTGTCATCCTTGCAGAGTTTAAGATTAACGGTCAGCCGCTCGACTTCGGCGCGGAGATGGTTGTATTCCGCAACGCGAATGGCTATCCAGGTATCAATCAATGGACTTCCATTTCCCGAAATAGCGGGGTAAGACTCGGGTTCTTCGTAGTCACTCATTTGTCACCTTCCCTACCTCAATCAGCCAATCCAGGCTAAAAATCCACTGGCGATACCGCTCGATCTCAGCCTCTGTGTAATTGTTAGCCGTGCCAATCGCCGCGTACTGCTTACGCCATTCGGCATGGGTGAGCATCTTACAACTAATCCCAATATGACTGCATGTCGCCCAGGCGGAGTGTTTGCCTCCGTAAAACAGAGCGTAATGGCCGTCGGCACCGTTCAGGTTGGCACCGCTCAGGTTGGCACCGCTCAGATTGGCACCGCTCAGGTTGGCATAGCTCAGGTTGGCACCGCGCAGGTTGGCATAGCTCAGATTGGCACCGCTCAGGTTGGCATAGCTCAGATTGGCACCGCGCAGGTTGGCATAGCGCAGGTTGGCATCGCTCAGGTTGGCATAGCGCAGGTCGGCACCGCTCAGGTTGGCATAGCCTTCCGTCGCGTCCGTAGTTAGCCATATTTTGTGCGTATCTAAAATAACTTTCAGCTCATCAGCGTTCATTCTTCACCTCTATCCTGCTCCGTTACCTGAGTGCTGACCCAGGCAGCGCACAGCCCAAAACTGATAATCCACAAAATCAAGCCACCCAGACACAAATACTCAAGACCGTTCATTTTTCGCCCTCTTTCTCAGCGTGGCTTCAAGCCGTTTGATCAGGCTCTTACGGTTGCTGGTGGCTTTTTCCTGCTCCAGCGCCGCCTCGATAACTTCCGTGGATGAATTTTTTATCTCATTGATGCCATCCGAAATGGATGTGTTACAGATATAAGCAACCCTGACCTGCAGGCGTTGATGATCGGTTAATTTCTTGGGGTCTGTGTAATAAAAATCAGTGTTAAAACCATCCATAATAGTCATGCTTCCTCCAATTGCCGCTCGGCCTCTTTCGCCTTGTCCGGGCCGATAGTTCATCCCTTACGTGGGACGCGGCGTATTTTTTACACACCCGCTGCCATAAGGCAGATGACAAAAATCACGAAAATCACAACCGCTACAATCGGGTCCATTACGCCCTCCCACTTTGCGAGTACAGCCAGGCTTTTACCAGGCTGATTTCAGCTTCGATATTTTTACGGTCGTTTTCTGAATCAGATAATGCTTGGGCAAATCGGCGTTCATATAATCCCAGCCAATACAGGCTGTTCGAGTCGTCAATCACCATCGTCTCTTGTAGTTTGCGCACGGTTTCATCTTTGCCGTTGATCACGTCATCTGCATAAGCGGTCAGCAATACACGCGCTTTTTCAGTCTCGAGAGCTGCGCGGGCATCAGTCAAGAAATCACTCCTGGCGCTCTCGATTGTCAAGATTTCGCCATACTTATCTACCAATTCCATCAGTTTCTGGTAAATTGGATCTGTTGTTTCGTAAACGGCTTGTTCTTCGCTCATTCTCTGTACCTCAAAGTTTTGAATTCGGGAAAAAGGTTCTCAGCATGTGTTCGTGAAATCTTGTCACCCATCCGGGCAATCAAGCTGTCAGTGGTTTGATCCGGATAAGCCTGTTCATAAGTAGCCCAATCGCCCGCGTACCCAACCACTGCCACAACCGGCTTCCCGTGCGGCCCTGCTTCAACGGCGCGCACAATGGTTCCAGGTTTGATCGTCATGATCCTTCTACCTTGTTGTTATCGATCATTTTTTGGGGCGAACCGGGCTTGCCGCGCACCTGGAAATACTTCCCGTTTTTGTAGCGCAGAAGCTGACCTTCAGGAAAGCGCCCATTGGATAAACGGTAATTCTTTTCTTCGATGGTCAGAATTTCAGTGGCTTTTTTATCAGCGCCCACCACTTCCCAGGAAGCGCTGCTGAGATTTTCAGGATAATCGCGGAACTTAGCGTTTGAAAGTTTCGCTGGCTTTTCCGATGGCTGATGCGCAGTTTCTTCCAGCAATATCTTGAGGATCTGCGCTGCTTTTTCATCCTGTGTTTCCAGCATGACGATCTGAGTGCGTCTTACTTCTGCACCGGTTAAGGTTTTGACGCGCTGGACCAGCGTGCTGATTTCAGATGGGCTTATGGTTTCAGGAATGGAGAATTTCATGATGTCTCCGCTGTGTTCTTTTTGGTTGTGTGTTTTATTCTGGTAAACATAAAATTTAAACCTTTATGAAATCCTATGCACAAATCCCAACGACAGTTTTCCTCACAATTAAAAGAGATAACCAATAAATCGCCTTTTCCATCCCATCCAGCTTTATAGTCATCATCTCCATTAATTGTTTCAATTTTTCGAATATGGTTGTACTGATTACCACATGACGGACACTGTAATAAATGGTTATCTTTAGGTTCTTTGGGATTTGGCGTGGTATTGGACACAGGTGGTGGCGTTTTTGCCAGTTTGCGCCGAAACCGCCCCCACTGATGGGGGGCACCACGGAGATTCCCAAAGAGCCTATCTTTATTCATCAAAATATTAGCGGTACGTAACAGCATTTCCGAAAGATGGGTATTTACATTTGCATTCATTTCGTCTGTTCCAAATAATCTGCGATTAAGGCAAGTTGTTCAGGGCTTTCGGGCATCGTGCCAGCCAATAAATTGACTACCCCATCCATTACTTTTTCAGCCCCGTATTTTTCCATCAGGTTTTCGAGCGACATTGACGGCGGTCGAACGGCCACAACCTCTTGGGGCTTGTCGGCATCCACACGGTTGATGTGCAAGATGTCTTTTTGATCAGCGGTCAGCGCACCATCTAAAATGCTGAGTTCAAAATCATTGGGCATTTCATCCGGTAATGCGGTACGATCACCCACCGGGTTTTCCCAATATTCCAGGATGCGCTCCCAGGTGCAAGGTGCAATTTTTCGCGGGAGTACGTTTACCACCTGAATTCCGGCGCTCGTTGTAACTTTCGCCAGACGTTTCAATACCAGGCCAATTGGTGCGGCGCTCGCTGAATTGTGCCGGGTCCAGATGCGTAAGCGGGATTTTTCAATAACCGGCTTTTTGCAGTCGGGAATGTATTGACCGGTTTTCGCTGACCCTACTGATTTTTCTTTCAAGTGAGTCACCAAAATAACCAGGGGGGCGATTTCCAACAGTTTGTCAATAATGGTCGCTTCGTAATCAAACGACGCTTTCCACTCTTCCGCACCTTTAATAGCTCCCATCGGGCTGTAAAATTCACGGAAACGAGTTGGATTTTTATGCACGATCGGTTGAAATGTGTTTTCAAAGCGCGTCCAGGTATCAAACACAAGCGCTTTGAATTTATTTTTGGGCTGCTCTTCAATCAGGCGTAGCACCAAATTATGAAAATCAATTTCGCGCATCCCAAGAGAAAGTTTGGTCAAGTTGAAATATGCGCCGAATGGCGTACCCTGTTCTGCCAGCATTCCGGCAATGGCCTGTGTCTTCAGGTCATCATCAAAAAAACAAATTTCCGCTGGTGCAAAGCCGGTTGAAAGAGCGAGGGTAGTTTTACCGGTGTCTGGTTCCCCGGTGATGTGAATTAATCCTTGTATTGGGTTATTCATGATTGTGATGCTCCTTTTTTCAAAATGGATAATTCTTCGTCGTCTTCTAGCCCGATCATGTGCCGGATATTCCAACGAACAGAAACCGGCACCGGGGCCTTGATTTGCACATCAGTTAGGCCCATCAGCGCGTGACCAACATTGTGTTTTGACCAATCCAGAATGTCTTGTGCGCGCTCAATGCCAATTCCGGGAAGGCCAGCGAGGAAGGCCACCTTTGGCCCCAACAACATCCCCGGTCTTGCGGGTAACACTGGTTGAACATCGTCACGTTTGCGCTCTGCGAGCTTCATTACACATTCCTTAAAAGCGGCGTCACCGTTGCAGAAGATCGTAAAAACGCCCATCTCCTGAATACTCAGTAATGCTCCGTTGACTGCGTTCATCGTCCAGCCGGTTACGCCTCGTTCGGTCACAACCTTGTCACCCTGAGAGGTAAAAAATCCAGTGATTACCACGTAGGCCCACTGGTTACTTTTCCCATCGCGGATAAGATCAAAATGCCGGAATTCGGCCAGGCGCGTGGCCTGGGTCAGCAGGCGCCCATCTTTTAAAGAGCCAAGAAAATCGTCGGGAGTTTTTCTTTCAATCCAGAGAATTGAGTTGTCCGCGGTCAAAACCTGCAGATCACCAGTTTCAAGCAGCGTATCGACACTGGGCGCGCTCCAATCCAGTTGTTTTACCCAATCTGGTTCTCTGCTGTCGTAAACAATGGCTTGAATGTTGTTCATATTTTTCCTGAAAAAATAAGGCGGCTTTGATGTAATCGCCACCGCCTTTATGAATTAGCGTGCCAGCAGGATCAATACACCGATCCAAACCAGCACCAGGATGAACCAGCTTGCCCGCTTGAGCTGATAAACAAAAAAACCTGGCAGCTCGGTTGCGGGCAGCGCTCCGCTGCAAATATCTTGAAATATCTCAAGCATCTTTCACATCCTGTTCCAAGGTCATGCTGGCCTGTTGATCCAGTTCAAGGGCAATCAGGGCCGCGGATTCCATATCCAGCCCATCCTGATAGGGCACGTAGGTTGCGATCATCTCAGCGGGCACGATCATCAATACCGGATGCACGCTTTTGACAACCGTCAACGGCGGCCGGTTCTCGAAAAAGTTGGCTTGCATGTCAGGCCACCTGTGCGGCCTGCTTTATGAGCAGATCCATGATTTCCGGGCTGTGAATGTCAAAGTGCTTGGCCAGCATGGGCAGAGCGGCGATCTTCTTGCCGATTTGCACCAGGGCCGCGTCCATGTCATTATTCGACGTGCGCCAGGCAGTGGAGCAGATTGGGATCAGGAACTTGTAGGCCACGTCGCGTTCGCTGGACTTGGGTGCTGCTGCGGGCGCGCCTGCTGGAGCTGAAGCCGCAGGAACAGGTGTCCAGGCATCGCCGTTGAAGTCTTTGCGGCACTCATCTTCGTTGGCAAACAACTTCATGAACTTGAACATGGTCTTGTCACGGGTCTGACCATCCTTGACGTAAGTTTCGCCAGTGGGAACAGTTTCGACGTGCACCCAGCGGCCGTTGATCTCGCGCACATCCTGGATACCCAGGGCCTTGATGCTTTCCAGTACGATCTTGCGGTATTCGTTGCTTTCGGCAAGCAAATTGCGGCTGCAGGCGTTCAAATTGGCAACGTTCATATCCTTCAGCGGTTCGATAAAGATCTCGATGGAGGTCCAGGCTTTCTGATGCTTTGTCGGATCGAAGTCTTCCTTACCAACGCCCTTGACCAGGCCAACTTTCTTGGCTTGCATTTCAACTTTGCCCCAAAAACCATCATTGGGCATTTGTGGGTTGTTTGCGCTATCCCAAGCGTCTTGAATAACTGCCATTTTGAATCTCCTTTTTTAGAATGGTCTTACTGAGTATTCCGTTTTTTTGAGGTCGGTGTATGCCGCGTCGTTGATTTTTTCAGCACGTGTCCGGGGATCACGTAACTTTCGTTTTGGGTATTTTTTCTTTGGTTCCATAATTTCCTTCTGGTTTTCCCCAGCCCCGCTTATGGGGGATTTCACGGGGCCGGGGGTGGTAATGGTTTCCCCGCCATCACCTGGTAATTTATTACTTTCCTTCTTCTTATCAGGTTTCCTTTTTCCGGGCTGTACCGGAACGGGCGGGGTCTCCGCGCCGTGCATTGGGATGATGTTCTGATAACGGCCTTTGGCCGAAACATTCAAAATAAGTGGGCGCCAGGTTTGGGCCTGGTCACGAGCTTTGCAATCCCGCTGTTCTCGCCCACGTTTTTTTATTTAGAACCTGTGTCAGGTCTTGCTACCGGTAAGCCTGACACAGGGTGCTCGTCTCTCCGGGCTGTCACTTTTATCTATTTCACGGCAGATCAAGTTGCCGCGCTTCGCCATCCTGATAACGGGCTATCAAACCCGGATGGTTCGATATTCAGCCGCGCCTGAATTGCGCAGGGCTTTTTCACTGTTACGGCTGATAAAAGTTACATCGTCACCCTCGCAAGTTGGGCGGCCATCCCCATAACATCGGGTAAGTGCATATTCCGCACGCTTGCGATTTTTGACGTTAGTTTTCCTAAGGTTCAGGGTCGTGTCTGCGCGCCCGAGTTTTCCAGCAGGCGCAAAATCGTTTGAAAGCTGTCAACCGCGATTGCAATGCGGCGTATTTTTTCAGTTTCGGTCATCTCTTCAGATAACATGGCCCGGATCGTTTTCAATCCGCGAGCTGCTTGTTCAGCAGCCTGATCACGGTTTTCCCGCGCGGCGTTGGGCCATTCTCGCGGACTGGTCATTTTTCGATTTCCGCGAGCATGCTTTTCCGGGCGGCTTCCCGGCGCTGTACATAGCGCACGATTGACCCAACGATCATGGGTGTGCCGCTGGCGGCAAATGCGCCCAGAGCCAACAACGCCGCATTGATACTCAGTATGGAGAGGCCAGACAGGGTCACAAAAACACCCAGCGCCACGATTAGCCCCATGAAACCTTCGGCGTAACCCTTGCGGGTCAGTGATGCGACAAACCGGTCATAAAACGCGCCAAAGGCCAGCAGCATCCCGAATACCGCTAAAATCGTACCCAAATCGCTCCCGATTATTTGCATGACGGTTCCTGTGCTATTCTGAATACAGGTTCAGTAATGACATCCGGGTGCAATGGTTCATTAGCAGCCAGTCTGCGAAGCTGGTCACGTTCGTCCAGCAGTTCGACCAGTTGACCGGCTGAGATGTTGACCCGGACGTCCGGCCCAAGTTTTTCGACAAGCAGCTGGTGATACTGCTTCAACGTGTAGCGCATGGTTAGGCCTGTACCGGTTCCGGTGTTGGTTCGCCAAAGATGTTGGCATAGTACAGACCAATGGCGCGGCGCACAACTTCACCGTCGCTGACGAACTTGTTTTCTCGAGCGGTCAGTTCATCAGCGATTTCACCGACCATTTGAGTGTGCGCAAAGCTTACTGAGTAGGTTTTGTTCATGATGATTTTTCGGGCGTCTTCAAATTTGTCTGTCATGTCCTATTTGCCTCTGTAGTGCGTAAGGTTGAATTATTAAGTGCAGGGTCGATAGTTATGAGTAG
>Ga0114951_10003418_pt1 | contig 16466 bp, 13 predicted proteins | sample AM7aDNAmetaG_FD_88677 | JGI IMG/M metagenome (GOLD analysis project Ga0114951, IMG submission 88677) | Freshwater microbial communities from Finland to study Microbial Dark Matter (Phase II) - AM7a DNA metaG | ecosystem: Environmental > Aquatic > Freshwater > Lake | place: Finland: Lake Alinen...
ACCTGCATCTTTAAGATACCGCTTAAGCACTTCCCGCGCCTCCCTTTCGTAACCGGAGGGTGCGTCGGCTTCAGTCAGTTCTTTTAAAAGTTTCAAGGTATCAAAATTCATTCCGTCAAACCTTTAACAGTCTTAGCATCAAGTACTTTTACCAGCTCAAACATAAGTTTCAGGGTATTATCATAATCATCAATGTTAATTATCCCCACATGGGTATGAATATAGCGGGTCGGAACTCCGATGTAAAGACTGGGAACCCCGCTGGCATTAACATGCGTAGGACCCCCATCGGTGCCGCCCCCGGGCATGGAAAACAACTGGACCGGAATCTTATGCTTTTTCGCGGTGAGCAGCGCCAGCTCCCTTAGTTTAATATTGGGAATCATGCTACCGTCAAGAATAGAAATTCCCGGTCCTTTTCCGAGTTTGCAAGAAAGGTTTTCCGGGCTCGTTCCCGGCACATCGTTAGCAATAGCAACCTCGGCAACCAGACAGACATCCGGATTAACTGAAAATGCGGATGTTTTGGCGCCGCGGCAGCCGACTTCCTCTTGCACGGTTCCGACCCCAAAAACGCTATTTTTATGTTTGATTTTCTTAAGCGCTTTAATGACATCCACAAAAAGGGCGCAGCCAAGACGGTTGTCAAAAGCTTTGGCCATCAAGTATTTTTTGTTCTTCATAACTGTAAACGGACAATCCGGAACAACCGGATCACCGGGGGTTACGCCAAACTCCTCTTCGGCTTCTTTTTTTGAGGAGGCACCAATATCTATGAACATATCTTTCTTTTCAACCACCTTTCCTCGTTCTTCTACTGACATGATGTGCGGCGGTTTGCTGCCCACCACCCCGACAACATCTCCTTTTCCGGTCTTTATTACCACCTTCTGCGCTAAAATGACCTGATCATACCAGCCGCCGATCGGAATAAATTTAACAAAACCCTCTTCGGTGATGTGCCTGACCATAAAACCTATCTCATCCATATGCCCCGGGAGCATTATCCTGGGGAAGCCCGTACCGGAAACCTCGCCTTTTTTTTCAAATATTACTGAACCCATACGGTCATAGGTTATTTTTGTCTCCGATTTAAGATGCCGGATCAGGATATCCCTTACCTCTTTTTCATAACCGGATATTCCATGGGCCTCGGTCAATTCTTTCAGTAACAGATTATCTCTGCTCATATCGGCTCCTTGTCTCTTTGAAAATCATAAGACTTTATTGTCGTTATATAATTAATTTATTCAGGGTGTTCTGTCTATTGGAAAGGTCTACCTAATAGTAAATTTCATAAGAAATCCGGTAAGCACCGCAAGAGCTGCTCCTATCTGAAAATTAAGCACTGGTATTTTTTTAATCTTTACGAGGTAATAACCGGTTAAAACCGCAGCCACCGCGCCCGAATTCCATAAACCGCCAAGAAAAATAAAGACCGCTATTGTAATACGCCAGGCCATCTCGATATATTTCTGCGGGGCACCGGGCCATTGTAATTTTTCGATCTTATCCCCGGTTATCGCCTTTTTTATATATACCTGCATTATTGATGTGGTATAGGATACGAACAAAATCCAGATAATAAATACAAAAATGCCTGTATTAGCATACAGGTCAGCAAGAAATACGGGTCCGGGAAATCCGGGGTTCTCAAGATTAAGAGCGCCAAAACTGATTACGCCGAGAACAAAGATATGCAGTAGTTGATCCAGAAGAAAGGTCGTCAGGTTGTTATTTACCGCCCTGTGATTATACAGGATTTTAGCTTTATCCTGAAAAATATGAAGAGCAAAGCCTAAAATAAAAAGCACTGCGATAAGCCAGTACCGGAAAAAAGGCAGGAGAGCTAAGGCGGTTACTAAACCCACAATCCCGCCGTGAAGGAGCACGCCCCATTTGTACCTTACCTTTATTTGATAAACTCTGTCCGTCTGCAGAAAAAAATCCGCAATAAGATGCGCGGCAAGCAGACGAATAAATATAAACATCCGTAATCCCCCTATTTAATTGACAGCATATATTCTCTAGATTATATCAAAAGAAGCGGTTTTTGTGTAGTTTTTTTTGGTAAGTTTATTTACAATCGCCGCCGGAGCAATCCGCATTGACGACCGTCGTTTTAGCCTTTATATTCAAATATTTATTGAGGTTTTTCATTTGAGAAGCGCGTTAATGACAGCTTTGCAGAAAACGGGAAGATCATCCGGGGTTCTTGAAGTAATAAGATTCCCGTCAATTACAACATCCTTGTCAACAAATTTACAGCCCGCATAAACCATATCATCTTTTATCGCTTTAAAAGCAGTTGCAGTCTTTCCTTTAAGTATATGAGCGGAAACGAGAACTGAGCCGCCATGACAGATTGCCGCAATAATTTTTCCTTTTTTAAAAGCTTCCGCAACAAGCTTATTAACAAACTCATACCTGCGTAGAAAATCAGGCGCCCAGCCGCCCGGGATTATTATCGCATCCAGGTCCGCTGCCGAAAGATTGCCTGCAGAGGTTGTTGCTTTTATGGGGTATCCAAATTTTCCGGTGTAAATCTCCAGGCTCCCCGTTCCGGCAACTATCACTTCTGCGTCTTCTTCTTTGAACCTGTAATAGGGATACATTACTTCCATATCCTGAAACTGCTCGGCAACCAGAATAACAACCCTCTTCCCCTTAAGTTTTCCCATAATTAACTATGCCTCCAAAAAAATAACAGGTCTATAAATGTCTGTCAAAGTCTCTAACGGTCCATAAAGGTTAAAAAACTAGCGCATCATCTTTTTCCTTTACAGACCATTATGGACTTCAACTAAATAAGTAGTCTATGTATGTCTGTCAAAGTCTCTAATGGTCCATAAATGTTTAAAACCTAACGCTTCTGTCTTTTTCCTTTACAGACTATTACGGACCTTTATGTACTTTATAGACCTTCTGCAGTTTGTTATTTCTCCAGTTCAAATGCCCTGAGTCCGGCCACCATCAAGGCGGGCTTTGCACAGGAACTCTTGAGAAGTATATGTTTTCCTTTGATTGACGCTTCGTGCAGAGACTGCATAACATCGAGGACATGAAAAGCAAGTTCTCCGCTGGCTCTATGTTTTCTTTTTGAGAGCAGAGCGCACGCCATATCTGCCACCCCGAGGCCCCGGGAATTTTCGAAGTAGCCAAAGGAAAGAGGCACTTCTTCCCATTCTGACTGTTTAAACCTCTTGATTTTTACCGGGCCGCTAAAGCCATTAGGGTCAGGCACACTAAGAGTGCCTTTCTCGCAGTAAATCTCTATTATCGGAAGGCTCGATGCCTTAATATCGAAGGAGGTAATCAAAGTTGCCACCGTCCCGGCTTTAAAATCAAGCACACCCGCGACATGAGTGGGAACTTCCACTTTTATTATTTTGCCGTTTTTCGGCTGGCTGGTTATCAATCTCTCTTTAAAAGAAATCCGGGCCGAACTCGTCACTCTTCTCACGGGACCGAGAAGATTTACCAGAGCAGTTATATAATAAGGGCCCATATCAAAGAGCGGTCCGCCGCCTTTTTGATAGTAAAATTCGGGACTAGGATGCCAACCTTCATGCCCCGGACAGGCCATAAAAGCGGCCGCAGCTACAGGCCGGCCTAAATCACCTGCCTCAATTATTTTTCTGCAAGTTTGAATACCCGCCCCCATGAAAGTATCAGGGGCGCAGCCGACCAGAACGCCTTTCTTCTTTGCGGTGTCAATTATTTTTTTACCGTCTTCACGGTTAATCGCCAGCGGTTTCTCATTATAGACACTCTTCTCCGCCTTGATTGCCTGGAGCGCTACTTTTGTGTGTGCCTTCGGAATGGTCAGATTAACGACTATTTCTATTTCTTTATATTTAAAGAATTTTTCCGGCGAAAGCGCCTTAGCAATACCAAACTCTACGGCCTTTGCCTCAGCTTTTTTAAGATCAATATCGGAAACCGCCACAAGTTCAACCGATTTAAAAAGTTTAAGATTTTTAAGATAAATAGCACTGATATTTCCGCATCCGATAATCCCGACCTTTACTTTCTCCATAATTCTTCTCCTTTTCATCAGCTTCTCTGCCACAAAGCGTTGGCGGATTTCGCAATGCTTAACTTCTCATAATTCATCTTGTTTTTCTTCTATCTATTATCTATTGTTCCATTCCTATATCCCGGGGAAGGTCTGGTTGGGGATTATTTTTATATCCTATTTTATCTTTATCAAAATCCAGGCAATCAGCGGCAGGGCCGGAACCGTAAGTAATAAATATCTGTATACACGGTTAATATCCGTACCAAAGTATTCACAGGTTAGCAAATAGCAAAGGTGTACGGGTGAAAGCATGACCCCGCAATAGCCGGAGATGAAGGCAAAAGACAGTAAGGGAAGGTCCACTGTGCCGTTAGAGCTTGCTACAATCAGAGGGATTAGTAAAGGAAAGGTTACCCCTATGTATGCCTGAACTATCCCGGTCAACAAACCGACTATAAAAGGAAGCACAAACAGAACTACCAGAAGCGGGAGTTTCATAATAGCAAGAAAACTCACCATCTGGGTTACGGCTCCGCTGACTTCAAGCATATTTTTAAAGAGCATCACGCCGTAAATCAGCACAATTATGTTTAGACTGAAGGCCTCTTTAAGGTAGGCAATCAGGCTTAGTATTTTTGTTTGATAAACCAGCAACTGAATCAGGACAACTATAAGAAGCGAAAAGATTAGCGGAACCTTGAGAAATAAAACGGCAAATATTATAATCGCAATCGGCAGTATCCCTTCAAAGAGGGCTACTAAATGCTGAACAGGATGCTTATCGCTCTCGGCGTTTTTAAGAAGTTTGGGAACTCCCCGGAAGGCAACAAACCAGCCTATAATCAGCATGAAGACAGAATAAACCGCCTGATACCTGTTAATATCGCTTAGCGAAATACCGGAAAGCACCGCCATCAGAATAACTCCGGGATAGAGAGGGAATACCGGCTCCCAGATGTGCCTGAACCAGTAATTTATGAAACTAAGTTTCTCTCCCGGCAGGTGGAGGTCTTTCGCGGCTTGACCGGTCAAGGGAGCCGAAAACCTGGCGCCCCCCGCCGAAGGCAGAGTCCCGAGGAAGATCGGGAAAAATACTGCGACCTTTCTGGAATCTTTAATAATAAAACCTATTGACCTGAACATCCGGTCAAAAGTGCCGCTTTTCCTAAGAATTAACTCAAGCATGCCAATGAGAAAAAGAATAGCAATCAATTCCAGGGTAACAAAATTACCTTTTGAATCTTTTTCTATAAAGGTATAACCAAAAGTTGAAATAACTTTCCAAAATCCGACCGAAAAGAAAACTGCCATCAGAATTGAAGCGGCTGTTAAAGTAAGACCGAGGCTCACCTTTAACCTGAGTCCCAGAAGTACCGCGCCAAATATTATGGTCAGATAAATAAACGCCGCAACTTCCACAGTCCAACTCCTTTAGAATTAGAATACAAAATAACAAGACGACAAGAAAACAGAATTAAAGCCTTTATCTTATTCTTTTTCTATAACCTTCAACGATTTTAGACTTTAAAACATTATAAACATTAAAAACTTTACGAACTTTACTTTATTACTTACATTTTCGAAGGTGCCGACACCCCTAAAATCTTTAAGCCCGCGCGAATAACATTTCTGGTCCCCAGACAAAGGGCCAACCGCGCCGCTGAAAGTTCTTTATCTTCTGAGACCACCCGATGCTTGGCGTAAAAAGAATGATAGAGCTGCGCCAGTTCCTCTACATATTTCGGGACCAGATGAGGATCGTAGTTCAAAGCCGCATGTTTTAAGATATCAGGAAAACATAAGACTTTTCTTATAAGTTCTGACTCTTCGGGACTCTTAAGGAGCGAGTAATCAACCGCATTCAAATCCGGCTCTATTATTCCTGAAGTTTTTGCAAATTCGATTACATTGCAGATTCGTGCATGCGCGTACTGCACATAAAAAACGGGATTTTCGTCGGTCTGTTTCTTTGCCAAGTCTATATCAAAATCAAGATGGGAGTCGAGCGAGCGCCTTAAAAAGAAATACTTGGCCGCATCAGCCCCGACCTCCGTTATCAGCTCATCCATAGAAATGAAATTGCCCTGTCTCTTACTCATCTTATAAGGTTTTCCGTCTTTAAGCAGGTTAACCTGTTGAGCAATAAGTACCCTGAAGTTTTCAAGAGGCAGCCCGCCGATGCTTACTGCCGCGGAAATCCTGCCTATATAACCGTGATGATCCGGCCCCAAAATATCAATAATATTGTCAAAACCCCTGCTAATCTTATTGAAATGATAGGCTATATCAGGAAGAAGATAGGTAGGAACGCCGTCACTTTTAATTACAACCCGGTCTTTATCATCAATGGGTTTGTTTTCTTTATTCAGCACGGCCGTGGAAGTAAACCACTTGGCACCTTCTTCCTCTTTTATCATCCCCCGCTCTTTAAGCAACGCAAAGGCTTTGTCGAGTTCGTGTTTTTCATGGAGCTGACTTTCCTGATACCAGACATCAAACTCCACACCATAGTCCTTCAGGCTTTTCTTCTGCCCTTCTATCATCATTTCAAGCCCGACGGGCTTAAAAGCGGCTATGCGTTCTTCTTCCGGCAGAGCAAGATACCTGTCGCCCTGTTTTCCGATAATTACTTTTGCGATATCTTTTACATATTCTCCGCCATAGCAATCCGCAGGGAATTCAATTTTTTTACCGAGCGCCTCTAAGTAGCGGAGGCTTATTGATTTTCCAAAGGTGTTAGTCTGGACACCTACATTATTTATATAAAATTCCTTGGTGACCCGGAAACCCGCATTTTCAAGCAAATTTGCGATTACATTTCCCGCCGCCGCCGCCCGGGCGTTAACAATATTCAGCGGGCCTACAGGATTTGCCGAAACAAATTCAAGGTTAACCCGTTTGCCCTGTCCGGTAGTTGAAGAATAAAAATCCACTCCCAAGGCCGCTTTTTTGATCAGGTTAAAAAGATATTCATCGGCAAGAAAAAAGTTAATAAAACCCGGGCCCGCAAGTTCAGCTTTGCTAAAAACCCCTTTATCAAGAGTAAGACCGGCAAGGATATTTTCTGCGACTTCACGAGGGGATTTTTTTAAGTTTCTGGCCACCCCTAAGGCAATATTAGAAGACAGATCTCCGAACTTTATATGCTTAGGGGTCTCAAAACCTATTTCGGGAATAGCTTCTGCGGCTACGCCACTATTTACGAGAACTCTTTTTATTTCCTTTTGTAGTTTTTCCTTTACCTGCTCCAGCATCTTTCTTTTTTCCTTTTGTAACTCTCTTTTTTAGTATTCTGGCTGTTGTTTTTAGTTTTTTAGCGGCCTTCTTTGCTTTTTTCTTAGCCTTTTCTTTTGCCGGGTCGCTCGTTTGCACACTTGATGCTTCTACCGCCTTAACCGGTTCGCCGAATTGAATAACCTTAGCATCTCCCCAGAGACGCTCAAGAGAATAAAATTTTCTGGTGCCTTCTTCAAAGACATGAACAATTACATCACTGTAATCAAGCAGCATCCAGTTACTTTTATTATCGAGTTCCGTATGGTAAGGATAGGCTCCGACCTTACGAAGCTCATCTTCGATATTATTTGCAATAGCTCCGACCTGCGCAAAGTTATCTGCGCTGGCAATAACAAAAAAATCCGCAACATAATCAAGTTTCCTAAGGTCTAAAATAGTAATATTAGAAGCCTTTTTCTCGCTTGCAAACTCCGCAGCCAGCTCTGCCAGCCTCATTCCTTCGATTTTCATAACTCCCCCCAAAAAAGTAAGACTTATATAGTAAATCCTAAAAGTCTCTTTACGGCACTTAAATTACCGTTTATTGCTTTTGTATTTTAGCATATTTGCGGGTTAAATAATAGTTTTCTAATTTTTAAACTCTACGCCTTCGGGCTTAAAGCACACGGGTTACGGGAAAATGTGTCGTCCATTTTCCGGAGAATTTGTCAAAACAAAAGAGATAAGCCTACCTGTGCGTCCTATTCTCAGAGCTGGCGGGAGGAAATACTGTTTTTTCCGTGTTTTTTGACCTTATACATTTGAGCATCAGCTTCTTTAATGAGTTCCTGAATGGTACAGTCACCTCCGGAACAGGTAACAACCCCGATACTGAAAGAAACCGATAAATTATTTGCTTTTGCCATTTCATCAAGTTTCTCTTTGACATGTTTTAATATTATTTTAACTTTTTCTGCATCCGTCTCCGGGAATATTGCAGCAAATTCATCACCGCCCAAGCGCGCAGCAACATCAGTAACTCTTATATTGCTGACTATTATTTTGCCTATTTTCTTCAGAAGTTCGTCTCCGGCAGCATGTCCACTCTTATCGTTAACTCCTTTAAAATTATCCACATCCAGGTAAGCAATCGAAAAGTCCCTCTTATACCGATTTGCGCGCTGGATTTCACTTTTTCCTGCCTCATAAAAACTCCGGGAATTAGGTATTCCGGTCAAGGAATCAATTCTTGCCGCCGTTTTTTCCCTTAACAGGCCTTTTTTTAAGTTATCTATCAGAAAGGAAATAATCAAGAAAATGCCCATCCTGGACAGGGCATTCCAGGAAACAATCAACCAGTTATGAATATAACTCTCGTTTATATCAGAAGTGAGCCAGCACAATACGCCAAGAAAAGAAAAGGCCAATGAATACTCTCGGCCCAGCAACCAGGCTGAGATACTTATAGGAATGAAATAAAATATTGAAACTGAAATTTCTATCCCGGTCAAAAAATCAAGATATGTTATTAAAATAAGAATAAGGATGTTGGCGACAAAAATGCGCCCTTTAGGCAAAGCAGAAACTCTATCAAGAAATAAATACAGCCTGTTGCGGAAGATTTTATACATCTTTATTTTATATCAAAATATTTCTCATTTTTCAACCATTAATAATTATGTGGCAGGTTACTTCCTGCTCTCAAATAATTCTTTCGTTTTAACGGAATCAACTTTCCAGTAGGCTTGTTTGTCTTCGTAAAACGGAACACCCGGAAGTATAAAACGCGAGCTGTCATGCAGGTCATAGCTTCTAAAAACCCTGTAGAGATAGGCGGCGCGGTCCGGCGGCACATTAGTATTCATACTTTTAGAAACCCGGGCATAAAGACTCAATATATTACCGGCATTAAGTTTTTCCATTATTATAGCGGCGAGTTTGAACATAAATTTTTGCTGGCGGTCCATCCTGCCGACATCGGCATTCCCGTCTTTTCTGAAGCGCAAATATTTAACCGCATCACTTCCGTTTAACAGCCGCACTCCGGGATCAAAATCTATAAGCAAACCTCCCGCCTCATCCTTGTAATACATCTTCTGTTCTATATTTACTCTGACCCCTCCGAAAAAATCCACTATCTCTTTAATCCCGTCGTAATCCACCTGCGCGTAGTAATTTACCTCTTCCCGCAGCACCGTTGATACAATTTTCAACATCTCGTTATTCGCCTTGGGATAGCTTCCGGCATTATAGTTTATAACATAAACGGAATTTATCTTTCTGGTTTTTTTTCGGTATATTACCCTGGTATCCCTGGGAATGGAAATAAAAGTAATCTTCTTTTGTATAACAGAAAAATGCACAACTATCAGAGTGTCAGCATGATGGGTATATTCATCAGAGCTATCCGTACCCATTAACAGGATATTAACATCCTGTTCCAGCCGGTTATTATATAGATATAGCCCCGTTCCGGTCCCCGCAATAAGCAATAGCGCTATGATTATAATAATAATCCATCTCATCTGATATACCTGTTCCATGCGGAAATAGATTTTGGATGTATGGTTTTTCCGCCCTCAAGCACATAATTTATTTTTTTTGCCAGGGCAGCCACAAAACCCAGGGTCAGGTCTTTCTTTGCGGCTCTTCTTATCCCGTCAACACCTTTGAATTTCCTGTTTTTCTCTGCAGAATCCGCAATGTAAATTATTTTATCCAGTGCGCTCATATTATTATCAGCCGTACTATGTTTTCTAATGGCAGACAGCACCGCTTTGTCTTTTACACCGAAAACTTTTACGGCGATGACTGCGCCAAGCTTATTATGCCAGAGCGGCCTTATTTTTTTTTCGAAGGGATCAAGTTTAATGTATTTAAAATACTTTTTACTCCTGTTTAAATCTTTACCCGCATCATGCAATAGCCCGGCCAGAACAGCTTTTTTTAAGTCAACTCCGTAGCGCTTTGCGAGATCCAGCGACATAGCGGTAACGCCGAGGGTGTGCCGGTATTTCCCGGGCGGCAGATTTTGCTTTAGATATTTTTTTATTTCATTTTCCGTATATTTTATGCTCATAGATATATTTTTCCACCGTTTCCGGCACCAAATAGGTTACCGGCAATCCTTTTTTTATCATTCTTCTTATCTCGCTCGAAGAAATATCTATATTTTTTATTCCGATAAGAGTTCCGAACTTTGAAGCTTTTTTCCCGGCCTTAAAACCCGGCCGGGCCATGATAAGCAGATGCACTTCTTTAATAAGCTTTTCCCACTCTTTCCAGGACTCTATCTGTCCGACAATGTCCGAGCCGGCAATAAAATAAAGTTTGTCTTTTTTATAAATATTTTTTTTAAAATACCTTATAGTATCTATGGTGTAGGACTTTGAAGTCTTTTTGAGCTCATAGTCCGAGATTTCAAACCCCGGAAAAGCTTTGGTCGCCAGTTTAAGCATTTTCAACCGGTGTTCGGCCCCGGTTATAAACGCTTCTTTTTTATGAGGCGGTCTACCCGCAGGAACAAAGATAACCTTATCCAACCGCAAGCTTTTCTTTATTTCCTCGGCAGAAATCAAATGCCCCAAATGCACCGGGTCAAAGGTTCCGCCAAACAACGCAATTTTTCCCATCTCATTCCCCTTAAAGCAGCTTGCAAAAAATTACCCATAATTATTTCAGAAAATGTGGCCTAACGCAATACTATATACAGGGGTTGAGCCGCCGTCCGTTCGAAACCCCGCATCCAGTCTGAGAAGCACCGGCATTGTTTGCCAGATAAAACCATGGATTCTAAGTCCAAAACCCACCCCGTTCTTCAAGTCTCCGCGCCTTACGGGCACAAAATTATTAAAAATCAGAGCCTGGTCGGAAAATATCCCGAATTTTATTTTCTTAATCAGAAGCCAGCCGGCAGGCCAGACATTAAGTTCGGCTTTTTCTACCAGAGGAAAACGCAATTCCAGATTTGTTAAAATAAGATTGCTTCCGTTATACTCCCCGGAAAAATAGCCTCTTACAATCTCACCGCCCAGGTCAAAAGATCCCGGGTTATTGCCCGTAGAAGCCCCGCCAAACAGTCTTATGCCTATCGTGGTTTCCCGGTCTATGTATATGTATTGCGTTGTTTCCGCCAGGATATTTAAAAAGCTCTCCGTTCCCCACAATACATAATCAGCTCTTTCAAGAGAGAGATTAAAAGCCCCGCCCGCACAAGCCTCATCAATATTGTAAGAAAGACGGTCGTTCACAAAAGAAACGGAAATAGAATTGGTAATCTTCCTATAGCCGGTTCCGACACCTTTATAATAAACATTATCCTTTACATAGGTGCTTAAAGCAAGCTCAATTCTGTTGTAGCGGTCAAAAGGATAGATTAAAGGCAGAGCCAGCCCGTTTTCCTCGGTGTAGTAGCTGCCAGAGGTACCGTCGTCATACAAAGAAGAACCGTATTTTCTCCAGGTGTAAACGGTGGCTCCAAAATTTACCCGCCAGGCGTAATTTCTGTAACTGAATTGCCCGCCGGTTTGCACCTCTTTTACCGCCGCAGCAAATATTTCAAAACTGTTTTCACCCAAAAGATCCGAGGCCGAAATATACCCGCCACCGAGCAGCCCGCTTTCGGTATCGTAACCGGCGATAAAATAAATAAGATCCAAAGAAAAACTGATATGATAAGGAACCACCGGAAGGTTGGAAAGTTTGTAGTCTTTCTTAACCGGCAGGGGTGCCTCCTCCGGCGGGAGGTCCACCCGCACAAGACCCGGCCTTTGCGCGCTGTCCAGCAGGTAGAGATTATAACTGCTTTCCTCAAAATAGGAAAATACAATTTTCTTACCGTCCCTCGAGGTCTCGGGAGAGAAGACTCCGCCTCTTACATCCGTAAGCATGCTTACCGACTTTGTTTTTTGTTCATATAAGTAGAGATTATAAATCCCATTATAATCTGCACTAAAATATAAGTTATTTTCCGCCGTGCAAACCGTGCCGGTATAATTAACTTTACCCCCGAGAAGAAGTTCGGGTTCCCCGCCGGTTTCCCAGCCTTTTATTTTGTAAAGATTCCTGTACCCATTTTCCCTTTCTGAAGAAAAATAAACATCCGCGCCGTCCGGGGAAAAAACCGCTTCAGTCTCGTCGTACCTGTCTTCAGTCAAACGCTTTACAATTTGCCCTTTCATATTACCGACATAAATATCAGACTTTCCTTCTTTAACACCTATAAAAACAAATTCGTTCCCGGTATTGAAACTCGGCGAATAGACAAGATCAAGACCAAAATCGCTTTCGAAAACAACTCTTTTTTCTTCCAGTTCCAGAATTCTTATCTTTTGAGTACCTGCCGCTTTTGAAGCAAAAGCCAGATATTTCCCGTTGCGCGAAACAGAAAGCGCATTGCCGGCAGAGGCAAAGCTGTCGTACCAACGGCCTATAAGTTCTCTAACGGCCCCCGTCTTAAGTACCAGCTCATTAAGTCCGGTATACCCCAGAGCATCCGAGAAAAAATATATTCTTTCCCCGTTCGCAGAAAAAACGGGCCGGGTATAATAAGCAGGATGCAGCCCGTCGGCGGCAGTAAGTTTTAAAGCGTAATCCCGGGCTTCTTTCTTGCCTTTCGCTTGAGCAAAATATTTCTCTTTTAAGTCGTATTGCCATTTCTTATCAAAATCAGCCAGTTCCAACCCGAGCAGTTTACCGATGATCAGGTCCTGTGTATTTGCCAGATAACCGAATTCTCTCAGAATAAGCCCAACTTTATCTTTGCCGTAAGTTTTGGCTATATAATCAAAGATATACTGCGATTCTTTGTACATAAGGACAATGTCCCGGCCTTCTATATAATTAAAGCTCCCCAGATAGTCAATACCTTTTATGCGGTTATTAATAACTCCGTCCCTGAGCAGCATATCGGTTATAGAACTGTCATAATCCTCAGCCTCGTATTCGGCCATACCCTCCATTACCCAGATTGGAATAAAGAGAGCTTTTGCAAGCTGAAAGGATTTAACCTGTCCCCCGTAGAGAGATTCAAATTGCAGGGCATGGGTCATTTCGTGCGTAAGGACTTCTTTCATACGCTTTGGAGAAGTTACGACCGGCAATACCATCCTGTTTTTCAGAGATTCCGTAAAACCTCCCACGCCTTCGTCTATCAAACCCGCGGTAATATTGGTTTGTTCGAAATCTATATTTGAAGAATAGATAAATAGCTTTATCGGTTCCGCGGGAAATACTTTAAGGCTGCCGGACAGCTTGGCGTAAGCATCCTCTGAGACAATGGCGAACTCTTTCGCCAGGTTTTCATCTTTCAAAGTAAAGTAAATATCAAAATTACCGCTTAGCAGCTCTTTCCATTCCAGCTGTTTATAATTTACCTTATTCTTTCCGTAGGAAAGTGGGAAGAGCAGTACCGGGATAAGAAGCAGAAGGATGGTTTTTTTCAGTGTCGTTGACAAAGACAACTCCCTTAGGAAAAAGAACTTTTGGAACAGGCTTCGCGGCTGGAGCAGCAACCGTCACAATTATGCCCCGCGGGGCGGCAATTCCCGACGGCCTTAACGCCGAAGGCTGACATTTTTTTTACTACTTTGCTGCTGCCGCAATTGACGCAGACAACTTTGGCCGTATCGTAACTGCAAAAAAGTTCTTCAAAATCTTTCTTGCATTTTTTGCAGGTAAATTCAAAGAGAGGCATATTTTATTCCCCGTAAAGGAAGCACAAACCTTTGAAAAGAAACTTATTTAAGCGCCCCTCGGTCTCTTCGCTACCTGATAGATATCCGATGAAGCTTATTTTTTTCTTCTCATAAATGACAACGGGTTCGCCTTTAAGCCCCGCTTTTTCTGCGGCATACTTTACCGCCTCCTCCTGGGTTCCTAAAAAATCCACAAGCCCCAGGCCCAGCGCCTGATTTCCGGAGAAGATCCGTCCGTCCGCTATTTCCACTATGAATTTTTTTACATCCGCAGTCACCGGCTTTTCCACTCCCCGCTGCTCTTTAAGTATTTTTATTATTCGGGTTCCTCGGTTCTTAACAATGGTGTCAATGAACTGGCTATGAACATCATCAAGCACGCCCTGCATAAGAGCTTCCTCTTCTGGGGTCATTTTCCTGGACATTGAGCCGATATCCTTATGTTTGCCGGCTTTAATTGTGATTTGCTCCAACCCTATTTTTTTAAAAAGCTCCCCGAAATTAAAATAACTCATGATGACTCCGAGCGAGCCGGTTACCGTACCCGGATTAGTGAATATATAATCCGCAGCACAGCCGACATAATAACCGCCGGAGGCAGCCACACTGCCGAAAGAAGCGACGACAACCTTCTTTTCTTCTCTTGCTTTGTAAATTTCCCGGTTGATTTCCTGACAGACAGCAACTCCGCCTCCCGGTGAATCAATACGGAGAACTATGGCTTTTACCGAAGCGTCATTACTGAACCTTCGAATACTTTCGGCGATATATTTTGAATTAAAAAGCGGCCCGGCAATATTCACGACGGCCACCTTTCCGCCGCCGATTATATTCACGCCATTCCTTCTGACATAGAAACCCCGGCTTGAAAAACCGAAATACGCAATATTAAGAAGGACTATTATCCCGATTATTATCAGAACAAACTTTAAAATTTTCTTATTCCTGGCATCCATTTATTTACCCTGCCCGCCTTCCGGCTCAGTATTCCCTGTCTTCACCGGTTGCTCTTCTAAAAGCGCTTCCTGGTTATTTTTAATAATATCCCCGAAGGTACCCTTCCCCTCGCTGCTGTTGCTGTATTTCTTGAGCTCCTCGGCTTGCAGCCCTGAGTTCAGCTGCTTAACGCTCAAGGAAATTTTTCTTGCTTCGTTGTCAAGTTTAATGACCCGGGCTTCCTTGATATCATTTATCTTTACTGCATCTTCTATTCTGGCTATTGGTTCATCGGCAAGCTCAGAGATATGAATAAAACCCTCTAAATCCGGCTCCAGCTCAACCAACACGCCAAAACTGGCAACCTTGGTAACCTTGCCTTTAACAACTGCTCCAATTTTATATTTTTCGGGAATTTCGGATATCCAGGGGTCCGGGGTGAACTGTTTTAAGCCCAAATTGACTTTACGGTTGACCTTATCAATGTTTAAAACAAGCGTTTCCACTTTTTCGCCTTTTCTAAATACCCCTTTAAGTGTGGAAAACTTTTTAGTCCAGGAGAGATCTTTTTTGTTAAGAACACCTTCAATGCTGTTCTCAAATTCAAGATAAATCTTGGAACCGGAGTAGCCGGTAACCACGCCGGTAACGCTCATATTCGGCAAAAATTTCCGTTCTATTTCCTCAAAGGGATCGTGCTCCAGCTGTTTCAGGCCAAAGAGGATCTTCCTGTTATTCTTATCCAGATTCAATATCTTAACCTTTATGGCTTCTCCGACCGCCAGCAGTTCCGAAGGGTTTTTTACTCTTTTCGTCCAGGACATATCGGAAACATGAAGCAGGCCCTCAATATTTTCGTCTATTTTTATGAAAGCTCCATAATCTACAATATTTACTATTTTTCCGTTAATAATTGAGCCCATAGGATACTTCTCTTCTATTTTCATCCAGGGATCATCCTTCAACTGCTTAAGTCCAAGGGAAATTCTTTTTTTCTCCCGGTCTACTTTTATTACTTTCACATCTATCTCAGAATCTATTGCGATTACTTCCGCCGGATGAGCGACTTTTCCCCAGGACATATCGGAAATATGCAACAGCCCGGTAACCCCTCCGACATCAATGAAGGCCCCATAAGAGGTGATGGATTTTACGATACCTTTTTTAATATCCCCTTCCGCAACTGTGTCCCAGAGCTCTTTCCTCTGCCTGCGGCTCTTGTCAAGCACGGCAACCTTATGGGAAACAATAATCTCGCCTTTTTTCTTGCCGTATTTTATTATTTTTACCGGTATGACTTTACCGGTAGCGTTCTCTGCGCCCCCCACTTCATTGCCCTGAAACTGGGAATTAGGCAGAAACACTTCCACGCCGATGTCCACTATAAAACCGCCCTTGATGGGTCTTAAAACTTTTCCGTCTATAGCTTCTTTGTTTTTATAAATATCTTCCAGGCCATCCAGGTTCTTCATTCTGTCTGCTTTAATTTTAGAAAGGACCAGAAAACCCTGGGAATTTTCTATGCGATCAAGAAAAACTTCGACGGTATCGCCTTCTTTTACGGTTATCTTGCCCTGCAGGTCGGTAAATTCTTTGAG
>Ga0114951_10003419_pt1 | contig 16464 bp, 7 predicted proteins | sample AM7aDNAmetaG_FD_88677 | JGI IMG/M metagenome (GOLD analysis project Ga0114951, IMG submission 88677) | Freshwater microbial communities from Finland to study Microbial Dark Matter (Phase II) - AM7a DNA metaG | ecosystem: Environmental > Aquatic > Freshwater > Lake | place: Finland: Lake Alinen...
CCGTCACTGGCATTGGTGGCGTTGAAATACACCCACGCCTTGATGCGCGGCTGCACCACCGGCAGATAATTTGTCAGCGCGTTAACAAACCACTGGCTTTTGTTGTAGTTGGTATTTTGGTTGCAACCCGTCTCGGCCACCATGATGGGCTTGCCCGGCGCGAGGCTGATCAGCTGGGCAATCGTATTGGTTCCCCGGTCCGAAAAATCCGCCCAGGGATTTGACAGGCGATTATAGTTATCCAGCGCGACCCAATCCACGTAGTTGTCACCCGGATACAGCCCAGCAAGCGGCGTCGAGCCGGAATAGATGGTGTTGACGCACCAGACCCAGGTAACATTGGTGGCTCCCACTTGCGTGAATATGTCGTGAACATGTTGCCACATCTGGACGTATTGGGCGGACGTGTTGCCGTTGACGCCAGCACACCAGGGATACCAGTTGCCATTCATCTCATGGGCAAATCGAAGAAATAGCGGATGCCCCCAGTTTTTAGCATCCATCGCCCAGGTGTTGATGTAGGCATCATAATTCCCGGCGATGACGCTTGCGCAATTGAACGATTGCGTCACCCCCAGGCTGTTGTTCTGCGGTGACCAGGTATAAAGCGGAATGGAACCGTGGCTGCGGATTTTACCCATTGGCGAGCTGGCAAAGGTTGCGTCGCCGTTGGTGGACGAACCCGTGGTCCAGGAACGGAAAAAGTTGATGATGGAAACATCTTTCTTCGCGTTGTTCACGAAGTTGGTGATGGCCTGCCAGCTCGTTGGTGAATCCAATCCGCCCTGGTTGCCGTCAAATACCCCCGAATAAACTGAAGGCTGGCCAACCGCATTGAAGCCGGACATTCGCATCCATGCCACAAAGCAGAGCAGAACAAAAAATCTTTTTTTCATGCGGTCACAGTCACAGATATTTGTCGTAAAAACTACGCCCCGGCTGCCGTTCCAGCAACCGGGGCGTGAACTGTTTTTCAGCCAGCCACTGCGTTACTGGACGTTGATGCGGAAGAACCGTTGCGGATTGCCCGGGGTGATCGGGATCGAGAAGTTCAGTGTTCCGCCGGTTCCGGCATTGGTCTGGATCCCCGTCCAAGTAGCGGGTGCGAGTGCAGGGGTCGCCTCCAGCACATAGTTAAAGCCCGACGACGACGCGGCCACTTGCAGGGTGAAATTCGTCCCGCTAACGACCGGGGCTGTTATGGTCGGCGTGGGCGCCGTGTTGTTGGCAACCTTGATGATGCCCGAACTCGACAACAGCGAGACATCCCAATGTAGATTCGTTGAAGACAAGGTCGGCAGGTTCGTCACCGCAAACGCGCCGCTGATCGAGCCGGACAACAGATGGAAGCTGTCATTCACCTGCAAAGCCGGTCCAACATTCGTCACCGTCAGCGTGCCGTTGCAGGGCACCGCAGCCGCCACGAGCAAGTCGGCGTTTTGTGCGTTGGTCCGGTTGATTTCCATCAGCGTTACCGACGATGGATCGAGCGCAAGCGTGTTGCTCAAGGTCAGCGTGCCGATGCCAGCATTGCCCGGAGCCAGTTTGCCACCGGCTTGCACCGAAACCGCGCCCAGAATGGTCCCCGAGCCGCCCAGCGTGCCGTTGGTAGTGCCGGTCACCGTGACCGTGCCGCCGTTTAACACCCCGTTCACCAGCAGGGTGCCGCCATTGATGGTGGTGCTGCCCCAGACATTGGTGTTGCCCGCCAGAACCACTACGCCCACGTTATCCATGGTGAACGATCCGCTGCTGCCGAGTGACAAGGAGTTTTCGAAAGTCATCGTCGTGGCGGTGTCACTCGCTGAACTGCCCGCCGTGCATTCCAGATTCACGTTGGTTCCCAGAACCGTGTTGGAGAAATTCATCTTGGCACCCGTATTCACCACGCGGAGCCGCGTGTCGCCGGCAAGGGTGACCGGGCCGGCCCAAGTGACGTTGTTGCCGGCCGAATTGACGTAGAGTGCGCCAGGAAAGAGAGCTTGGCCGGTGCCGCTGACCACGATCGGATTAGACACGGCCATCAAACCCACATAACCGCTGACACCCAGTCGGCCATTCGGTAGGACCGTGATGCTGGATCCACCCAAACCGGAACTACCCAAGAGGTTGATCGCCGTGCCGTCGCTGATGGTCGTCGGCCCGGTGTAGGAATTAGTCCCGGACAGCTGCAGGATGGAAGTGCCGGAGCCACCACTATTGGTGACCACCACTGATCCGGAACCAGTGACGGAACAATTCAAGACCACGGTATTGGTGGTCATGTTGACCTGAAAAACACCGTTGTTCGTGATGGCACTGGGGGAGCCCAGAGATCCGGTATTGCCGCCGTTGCCGATGGACAAAATGCCGGATGAAATGGTGACCGGCCCGGTAAAGTTATTGTTGGTGCTGGTGAAGTCCACCTCATTTGTGCCCAGCTTGGTGAGGCTGCCTGAACAGGTGATGCCCGCACCGTCAAAAATATAATGATTGGTGGCATTGTTAACGGTCATGGAGCCAGGGTAAACAGCTGCCGCAATAGCGATGTTCGGCACGGACGAACCGGAGTCATTGAAAGTCACCGTGTCGCCATCGGAATAGATGGTTGCTCCGCCGGTCCAATTTGCCGAACTGGTATCCCAACTATTTGCCGAGCCGTCACCCACCCAGGTGATGCTGGCGACCGGACTCACGACTTGCAGATTGACCTGTCCCGGTGTGCTCGTGTCCAGCGTATAAGTCGCACTGTCAACCGGGGGAACCAGGGTGAATGAACCGCCGCCTAAAATGCTGCCGCTATAATTGATCAGGCGATAGGTGCCCGTCGGCTTATAGCTCAACTTGGTTAAGTTTAGCGTGGGATTGCCACTGAGCGTGAGCGAGCCCGTCACGTTCAAGATGTCGTTTGTCGTAGTGCTCAAATTGAAATTCAGGGTATTGCCGGTGGCCGCCGTGAGGTTGGAAATCACCGTGCCATTGCAGTTCATGGTTTGGGACGCCGCCAGACTCAACCCACCAATTGGACTGACATCCAGCGTGCCGCCGGACAGGGTGATGTTGGTGGCCGTTGCCAGGGACGATCCGGCGCCGATCTGGAGCACGCCGCCACTGACTTGAACCGTGCCGATGAAGGTATTGGCACCGGCCAGGGTCACCGTGCCGTTGTTTTGTTTAATCACCGAGCCCGGACCGCTGATCGTATTAGACACCGTAAAATTATTGGTGGAGTTAAAAATTAGTGAAACGGGAGTTGAAACCGTGGTAAAAGTCACCGAGTTCGTCCCCAGCGCGTTGACGGCGCCATTCCCAATTTGAACGTTGCCCGTGAGTATTTTCCAAGGGCCAGAGAAAGCAGTGTTGGTGCCGAAAAGGATCAACGAGGAACCGCGCATGTCCACGGTCAAGTTTGCGGTTGATACACCGCTAAGGGTGGAGAGCAACCAGATGTCGCGCGCATTTGGCGCCACTTGATTCTGGCCTATGGTCACACTGTTATTCAACGTCAGGGTTCCCCCCAGCGGCACGTTGGTGCCTGTAGCCCCCGCGGCGTAGGTGATAGAGCTGGGACCGCCGCCGCCCGTCAGGAGGTTTACGGTGGCTACTCCGTTATTGTGCTTCAAAAAAAGGCTTTTACCGTTGAGTATCGTCAGTGTAGCGCCATTGAAACTCTGGGCCGCGGTGGTTGCCAGAGTGCGCATGTTGCCGTTGTTACCACTGGCCCCGCCAATGAAATAGTTCGTGGTGGCCAGGGGCACGTTGGTTGACGTAGCGGCCGATCCCCAAACCGCCGAATTCCAATTCGAACTGGTGTAAACTGACTCATCTAATATGTTGGTGATGTTGACCGCCGCCGCCGGCGTGCCGGTGAACAGGATCGTTCCGAGGAGGGTCGCCCCCAAAAGCAGGGCTTGGGTGCGGATGTTAAATTTCATGTGCTGTATTTGGTTGTGGTTTGGGTTGGCCATAGGTTGAGGACTGGATTTCAGTGGCTGGATCGGTTCATTGGCTGACGCGGGCATCGAATCGGCTGTTTGCATATTTGTGTTCGGTTCATTTTTTACTGCCCCGGCTCCACGACAAATTTCAGGCACAGCCATAGATTCGGGTTCAATGGTTAATATCATCGCGCATTTTTGAAATTTGCCTACCCCGTAAAACGTGGGGGTGGGCACAGACAGTTGGCTTTTGATAAACTGCAGGCTGTTCCAAGAACATACGCATGAAAATCACCACATTTACCATGGCCCTGGCGGTTGCCGCCGCCGCCACTTTTTGCGCCCGCGCCGATTTGAAACTGCCGGCCATCTTTGGCGACAACATGGTTCTTCAGCAGCAAATGCCGGTGCCGATTTGGGGTTGGGCCTCGCCGGGCGCGAAAGTGACGGTGAAATTCTCCGGCCAATCTCACTCGACCCAGACCGACGCCGATGGCCAATGGCAGGTGCATCTGACGAAATTGAGCGCCTCGTTTTCGCCGCAATCACTGGTGATCGAAGCGGGCGAAACCAAAACCTTCACGAACGTGCTGGTGGGCGAAGTCTGGCTGGGTTCCGGCCAGTCGAACATGGAAAAGCCCATCGGCGAGCAACGCGGGCAAAAACCCTGCCTCAACGCCGAGGCTGAACTATCCGCCGCCAATTACCCAAACATCCGACTCTTCAAGGTGGAAAGGAGGCTTTCCGCCACGCCGCGAGCTGATTTGGATAAATTTCAAGGCTGGCGCGAGTGCCGCTCCAATATGCTGAACTCCGTCAGTTTTTCCGCCGCCGAATATTTCTTCGGCCGCGAAATCCACACCAACTTGAATGTCCCCGTCGGCCTCGTTGAATCGGCGTGGGGCGGTCGCCCCATCGAACCGTTCACCCCGCAGGCAGGTTTTAAGGCCGTTCCCGCCTTGGCGAAATTTATTCACACTATCAACACCAACACGCCCCTAAACAGCAACGCGCCGTCCGTCATTTACAATGCGATGATCGCGCCGCTCGCGCCCTTTGCCATCCGCGGCGCGCTTTGGTATCAGGGCGAAAGCAACCGCAGCAATACCAACTACACCGATAAAATGGTGGCGCTCGTCGGCGGCTGGCGCCAGGTTTGGCAGCAGGGCGATTTCCCGTTCTATTTTGTTCAGGTGGCGCCGTATCGGTATATCAAAACCAATTACATTGCCGCCGCCGACCTCCTGCCGAATTTTTGGCTGCAACAATCGCACGCCGCGCAGCGAATTAAAAATACCGGCATGGTCGTGACCACAGATCTCGTGGACGACCTGAATGACATCCATCCGCGCGACAAACAAAGCGTGGGCCATCGTCTGGCCCTGCTCGCGCTGAATCGAACCTACGGGCAAAGAAATTTGGTCTGCTCTGGCCCGGTTTTTCACGCAGTGAAAGTGGCCGGAGGCAAGGCCATGCTGACATTTGAACATGCCGATGGCGGGTTGCGGAGCAAGGATGGCAATCCGCTGACCTGGTTCACGATTGCCGGTTCCGACAAAGACTTCGTTCCCGCCGAGGCGAAAATCGTCGGCAATACCGTGGAGGTTTCCGCCGCCGGCATCAAGCAGCCCGTGGCCGTTCGCTTGGCGTGGAATCAAATCGCGCAGCCGAATTTGTGCAACGGTGCCGGCCTGCCCGCCGAGCCGTTTAGCACGGATGCCCCGGTGCAATGAGCCGCCGGATTCGGCCAATGCGGAATTGCACCCATATTTCCCAGTTAAAACTGGCAAACATCAAAACATGATTTGGCGACGGGGTATTTTCCAGTCCAGTTCCCGGTTTGGTCTTGATTCACCCCAGCTCGCGGACCGACCACCCTTTGCGATATTCGCGCCGCACGAAGCGATTGGCTTCGGCGAGATCGAATTTCAGCTTGCGCGCGTTCCACTGAAGCGTGGTCTGCGGGAAGTGCGAGGCCACGCCGCCAAGCAGCACGGCTTCGGTGAGCGGGCCGGCGTAGGCGAAGTTCGCCGAGGTCTTGCCTTTGCCGAGGCAGGCTTCAATGAATTGCTGCCAATGATTTGCCTCGCCAGTGTCGGGCGGCGTGTAGCCGTGAAATGTCTCCGCCGGAAAAAGTTGCGGCCGGCCCACGTGCGGCAGCAGCATCACGCCCGCCGTGCCGAAGAAAACCGAGCCTTGTTCGGGCAAGCGCTTGACGCCGATCTGCGCGGCGATTTCCGCCGGCGGTTTCTGTTCGCCGTCATACCAGGTGACGGGCAGGGTTTTCTCCGCCGTGAATTCCGTGCCGGAAAAAACGTAATGAATCTTGGAGTCGAGCGCCCAGTTCCACTGGTTGGGCGCGCTGCCTTCGGACCGGACCGAAATCGGAGCGGTCAGCTTGAGCGCGTTGAACACGGGATCATAAAGGTGGCAGCCCATGTCGCCGAAAGTGCCCGTGCCGAAATCCAACCGCTTGCGCCAGTTTCCCGGATGATAATACTCGCCGCCGATGAACGGCCGCGCGGCGCAGACGCCCAGCCACAAGTTCCAATCGAAGTCGGCAGGCACGGGATCGGTTTGGTCCGGTTTCACGGACGTGTCGCCCCAGGTCTTGTTGCTCCAGATGTGGACTTCCTTGACCTTGCCGATGACGCCGTCCTGAATCACGCGCACAGCCTTGCGGTATTGCGAAGACGAGTGAACCTGAATTCCCATCTGCGTGACGACTTTTGACTTCTTTGCGATTTCCGTCAGGCGGCGCACCTCGTAAAGGTCGTGCGCGAGCGGTTTCTGGCCGTAAAGATGTTTGCCCAGTTGCAGCGCCGCAACGCCGATGGGCGCATGCATGTGGTCGGGCACAGAAACGTTAACCGAATCAATGTTCTTCGCCTCCTTGTCGAGCAGCTCGCGCCAGTCCTGATAAATCCGCGCCTTCGGGAATTTCGCGCGCGCCTCGGAGGTGTGGCACAAATCCACGTCGCACACGGCGACAATTTCGACGTTTTTGCAGTTCGCGATCTGCGTGAGGTCGGCCCACGCCATGCCGCCCGCGCCAAAACTGGCGTGGCGCAAAACGCTGTTGGGCGACTGCGCCATCAGTCCGCGCGTGATGAATGGCGCGCCGGCGGCGGCAATGCCCAATGTCTTGAGAAACAAACGACGGGAGTAATGGTTGTTCATCAAATATCGGTGAATTTCAGTTGAGTGGTTTAATGGAAATGTTGCGAAACATCACCGGGTCGTTGTGACCGGCGAAACCGAAATGGCCGCTGGTGCGGTCCTTGCCCGGATGTTTTTTATTGCCCGCAAATTCAGTGACCTTGCTCAAATCCGCGTCGAGAATCACCGTGCCGTTCATTTCCACCTTGATGGTCGGGCCGTTGACGGTGACTTCCTCGTAATTCCACTCGCCGATCGGATGCTGATAGCCGCACTGCGCCGCAACCATGCCGTAGGCGGAACCGTGCGCCTGGCGCGGATCAATTTTACTGCCGGTAGCCCTTTCGTAATTGTCGTCGAGCACTTGAGATTCGCACATGCCGACGTAGGCGGTATCGCCCGCGCCGGGATAGCGGATGGCCAGACCGTTGTTACCGCCGGGCGGAAGCTTGAACTCCAGTCGCGCGACGAAATTGGTAAACTCCTCCTTTGTGTAAATCGTGCCGCCCTTTTTCAATTGCCATACGATGGCCGAGTTCGTCACGCGGCAGCAGTCCAGCGGCCCGGCCCAGCCGGTGAAATCCTTGCCATTGAAGACGGACTTGAAACCCTTCGGGTCGGTCCCGCGCAAAAGTTTGTCCGCCTCGTCGCTGCCGATTTCGCGGATGAAAAGATTCCGCCAGCGAATTTCGCCGCCGTGCGTCTGCAACTGGATCGGGCCTTTGGCGGGCACAGGCAGCTTGCGGTTGAAATAATTTTCCAGAATCGCGCCGTCCACGGTCTGCTTGCCGTTCAACCACACCCACACGCGCGCGCCGGCCATGACAACGCGGACGTGATTCCACTGGCCGAACGGTTTGTCGGCGAGCACGAGCGGGTCTTTGCCGGGTGCGCCGGGGCTGTTATTCCACAAACCGCCGCTGCCCTTGTCCGCGCCAAGGTTCCATTTGCCGCCGGCCTTGGTATAATCCCAAATCTGCACCTGTGGGCAGCCGCGCAGATAAATGCCGCTGTCGGCCAGCGGCACGGTCTTGTAATCCACCAGCAACTCGAAGTCGCCGTAATTTTTCTCCGTCGTCAGAAACAACCCCTTGCCGTCGTTGACCAGTTCGCCACCTTGCACGCTCCAGTGCTGGTTGATGTCAGCGAGCGAGGCGTCGTGCGTCTTCTGGAATTCCTCCGGCGGCAGCGCCAGATATATGCGCGGGTCTTCAGTGGTAGCGCCCCACCAGCCGTTCAGATCGCGGCCATTAAAGAGCGTGGCGAAACCGGGCCGCGGCGCATGGTAATGCTTGTTATCCGAGGCCATTGGTTTTAATTCCTGACAACCGGTGAGGCCGGAGGCGAGAAGAACCAGAAGGCCAATGTGATGTTTCATAATGAGCAGATGTTAGAGCTAGATTGATTTTTAGTTCAGGAATTACTTCGATTTTGGGTGGATGGAGTTCGCCAGCAAGGCACCGCGTGGCCGAGGATGTCGATGATCATGGTCGTGCGCCAGCCAAGCCGCTATTGAGCGCGTCGGCGGAATATTTCGCCAGCGATTTTTTGGCGATGGTCACCGTGTCGCCCGACGGCTGCGTCGGAAAAGTTTTGGTTTCATGCGTCCAGGCATATTCCCAATCCAGAATTTTTTTGCGAATCGGCTGCGGGTCGAATTTTTCATCCTTGCCGACGGCGGAGTTCAGCGCGTCCAGCCACATTTGCCAGCGCGTGAGATAAAATTCGCCGAGCAGGCCGTTCCACTGGCGGTTCGCATAGTCGGCCCAGCATTGCGGCACCGTCCAGTCGGTTAATAGTGCGCGGGCATTCCATTCGCACAAGTCTTTCTCCTCGGGCGTCGCGCCCCATGACTGGGCGTCGGCAGTCCATTTGCCCAGCAGAAATTCCTTCCGTGTGCCGGCCAGTTCATCCATGTCGCGAATCAGGCCGAGCATCTTGGCGCTTAACTCACGCAGTTGCGCGGCGTCCTTCGCCTGAAACGCGCGGATGATGGCCTTGTGATAATGCGTGCCGAGATCGGCCATGACCTGCCGGCCAATGTCCGCCACATCGTAGCGATACCCGTCGCTGGCGCCACACGCGCGTGCGGCATCGAGCAGTTGCTTCCATGCCGCGACAACTTTGGTTTCATCATAACGCGGCGTGGTGCCGGTGGATTCCCGGGCGACTTGGTCGGGATTTAATGACGGGCGGCCACAAATCACGGAGTTTTGGTCGCCGCCGGCATTCCATGCGGAATCAAAAAGGGTTTGCAGAGCCTGTCGTGCGGACTGGTCATTGGTGCCGTAGCGCCGCAAGGCGTAATCATTTAACCACGCGTTAAAATCAGGCGCGTTGGTGCGCCATGTTTGTTCAAACAACATCTCCCAGATTTCGGGGTGCGTGTCGCTGCCTTCCATCAAGCCGCCGATGCCGCGCATGAAACCCTTGCTGTGCCCCGCTTCGGCCAGCGCTTTCGCCGGACCTTCCGCCACATGGGCGAGTCTCGCCGAGAGATAATTGTTCCCGCCAAAATTGCGAATCGTGCCCCAAATCCACGGCGTGCCGCCGAACTGGTTTCGCAGCCGCCAGTTTTCCTTGGCGTCACAATTCAAGTCCAGCACGAGACATTTTGATTTGTCGAGCGCGTCGAGCATTGCTTGGATCGGATTTTTCATCCACGACTGAAACACCCACGTCACGTCCGGATAGGCGTTGGACATCGGCGACCACATTTCCCGCGCGCAGGCCGCCAGGTCAATGCCGTTGGTCTTGCCGCCCTCGTGGAACGGATCGGCGGCGAGAAACCTGGCGTCGCCGAAAAACTTCTTCTGCGATTTGTAAAATGCCGCCGCAAATTTGGCAAACTGCGGATCCGCCGCATCCAGCATATCCGGACGCTTCTGGGAACCCCACATTCCTTGCGGATGCACCTTGGCAGCGGGAAACCGCTTCTGAAAATCCGACGGCACGATGCCATAATAACCCTGCTGCACCGGCTCCATGCCGAGTTCTCGCATCCGCGCGATGATTTTCCGGCCAAGCTCCAGCCGCCGCTCCACGAGGCTTTCCGGCACCGGCCCGCCGTAATTCTCCATGTTCGACATAAACTGCCACGGCTGATGCGATGGCATGACGAGCCACTGGCGGACTTCCGCGTCGGTGTAGCCAAACTCTTTCAGCGCATCAATCCATACCTGTTCCTGGCCTTCGATGATGAGCGCAAGATTGACCCCGTGCATCGCGAGGTCGTCCAGCTCGCGTTCCCAGCGCGGCCAGTCCCACCACGCGAAGGTATAGCCGTGCGTGCAATAATTGTAGTCGAAGCGGAATTGATACGGACTGACCACGCGGATTTTTCCCGGCACGGCGGGCAGCGTCGCCGGCAAATTCATCTGGCTGCCGCACATCCAGCCCGGATCGGCATGGCAGAAATCGGCGAGGTAGCGTTTCAGCGCGGACGCGATGGCCACGCCGTTGTCGCCGCGCAAAACAATTTTTCCGGCGCGGCCTTCGATTTCAAAAACATCCTGGCCATTGACGGCGGGAATGGTTTCGACGACGAAATTTATCGCCTGCGCCGGAACGATCCGCGCAATCAAACCGCGCGCCGCCGTTTCAGCATTAATCTCCGATGCAGGCAACGACGTGGATGCCAGCAAGACAGATATTAAAAACGCTTTCAATTTCATTGTTAGTTTCCCAGTTTTCCGCGCAAAGTTTTTTGTTTCCGAACCGGCATTGGCTAGTCAATCGCCTTGATTTTCTGGGGATCAAATTTTTTGGCCGGCGGCGTCCATTCGGCAGGTTTGGGATGATCGCTGGTGAGCGGAGCGTCATCGCCTGATTTCTGTTGTTCTTTTTGCAACCGCGCGGTCAGTTCGGCAACTTTCGATGCGTATTCCGGCAGGTAGGCGAGGTTGGTGACTTCCTGCGGGTCGGTTTGCAGATCGAAAAGCTGGGTTTTGTTCACCTGCGGATAGCGGATGAGCTTCCAGCGCTCATCACGAAAGGCGCGTTGCACTTTTTTGTAGGCGAACATCATTTCCGGTCGGGCGCGCTTGCCCGGATCGCGCAGCGTGGCGCTGAATTCAATTCCTTCGCTGCCCTGCGGCGCCCGAACATCGCAGAGCTTGCCGAGCGTGGGCACCACGTCGAAGAGATAGCACATGGCGTCGGTTCGCTGACCGGCCGGAATGCCCGGCCCGCGGATGATGAGCGGGACCCGGATGGAATCATATTCGTAAAGGTTCTGCTTGCCGATGAGGCCGTGGCTGCCGCAGGCTACACCGGAGTCGGCGCTGAAAACGACAATGGTGTTCGTCGCATACGGCGAGGCCGCCAGCGCGTCGAGAATGCGGCCAATCTGCGTGTCGAGATAAGTGATGTAACGGTAGTATTCTGCCAGATAAGCCTTGGTTCCTTCCGGTGTGCGCGGCCACGGCATGAGCTTTTCATCGCGGACAGTCATCTCGCCGTTGTCCCACGGATGCTGTGGCAGAAAATTTAGCGGCAGCGGAATTTGGGCGGTATCGTAATTGAACGAAAAGTCCGCCGGCACGATATGCGGATCGTGCGGTGCGTCAAAGGGCACATAGGCGAAGAACGGCCCGCCCTTGTGTTCCTTGAGAAAACGAATCGTCTCGTCGGCGAAAATGGCGCACGAATGCTTGGCCCCGGTGTGTGACGGGGTGAGTTGGCCATCCACCATGTCGCTCAATTCCAATTTCAACGGATTGCCCATGCCGCCGACGAACACGGAGCGGGCGATCTGGAAACTGTGCGGCAGCGACGACGGGCCGTTGTGCCATTTGCCCGTCATGAAGGTGGTGTAACCGTCGCGGCCAAAGGCGGCGGGCCAAGTCTCGTCAAACTTTTCGTCATGCTTTAGATTCTCGGAAATGTGAAACAAGTTGCGCCCGGAGAGCAGCATCGCCCGCGATGGCACACATGTTGCGGCATTCATGCCGCCCTGCATGTAGGCGCGGTTGAAGGCTAGTCCCTCATGCGCCAGCCGGTCGAGGTTGGGCGTCTTGATGACCGGATTCCCCAGCGCGGCAATCGTGTCCGCCCGCTGGTCATCGGCAAAAAGAAAAAGAACGTTCGGCTGCGCATTGGCGGCTAGGCCGGCATCGCTTATAACCAACAGCGCCAGGAAAACGACCGTTTTTTTCATAGTATTACTTTGCAGGAGAAAAGTGTAGGATTGTCGCGGATGCAGGTGCTACTTGTAGCGTCAGGCTGCCGGAATTCTCACCTTTCATTTTTTCCCATTGCCCCGACCAGATTCCCTGGGAATCAACCGAAGCTCCGCCGAGCAAGACTCCTGATTTGGCAGCCACGTCCGATTCTTTTTGTATCAAGTCCAGCTGCCGCCATGCGCCCGAATCCGTGCCGGAGGGCAATTGAAGAGAAACCTTTGCCGATTGGGCTTTGTCGCCGTAACTTTTGTTGATCAAGGTCAGATAAAAGGAGCCGTCGCGATCCTGATAGGCGTAGGCATTGAAATTGAAAGTGGAGGCCGTGGATATCTTTACTTCGAGCGGGCGTCCCTGCGCGCCCTTACTGAAAGCCAGATACGCATAACCTTGCGGCCGGGTGACAAATCCCTGGCCATCGGCTTGACGCAGAAACGCGGCGTAATTGGGCGGGCCAAACTTCCCATCGCGCCCCACCAATTCTCCCGTGTGATAATTCACGCCCAAAATGTGATGCGCCGCCCACCAATGGGTGCAATCTAGCGCCCATAAGGTTGACGCGAAAGTGTCGCTCGAATCTTTAGCCCCACCGTCGTAGCAACTGTTCATCTCGTCAATCCGATAGGGCACGCCTTGGGCGGCCAAAGCTGCGCCGACCCGGGCAAAGTCCTTTTCATAATCGTCCTGTAGTTTGTTGCTAAGAAACCGGTCGCGAGTCGCTGGCGGATTGGTTTCGCCCGCTCGGCCTGATTTCAGAAAATAATAATGGTCACTCGCCACGGCCAGATGGCCGTCGGCAAATACGTCTTTAGCCAGATTCAGCGCATAGGTTCCGTTCGCGCTCGGCCCGTCAAACTTCGCGTTGGGCACCGCCTTCACAATGGCGTCGTAGTGCGGCTTCCATTGCGCATAAAAAGACTCATAGGTTTTAACCGCATAGAAATTAGGCTCATTGCCAATGGAAAAACTGTCGAGCAGATCTGCGTAGTGCGAGGCAATGTAGCTGGCGAGCCGCGCGGAATCGGCGGGGTCGCCATTTTTGAGACGGAACGAATAGATCACTTTCACCCCGGCCGCCCGGGCAAAGTTGAACAAGGCGTCGATATTCTTTTCCTGCGGAATCGGAATGCTCGGATCATCCACCGCATTGGCGCCGATGCGCAGGCTTTGGATGCCGAGCGTCTTGAAAATATTCACGAGCGCCCGGTCGTTGACATCGAAATAATAGTGCCCCTCCTTCGGCAGCAGCATCGAAGATTCGTAGCTCAAGCCTAAAAATCGCGGCGCCAGTTCAGCCGATTGGCCGGCACCTGCCACCGTCACCGCCACCGGTTGAGTTTGGGCGATGGCGAGATAGGGAATAAATAGCGCCGGGAAGGACCACCGGAGTAGGCTCCGCAATCTTTTCAACTGCGTGAAGTCAGAAAGTCGGTTCATAAGTTAGTTTTCAATGATGAGATTTGAATAGTATTTATAAGTTATTGTCCTGGGGAAAAGCATATCAGGTTAAGACTTTATGGCGATCTCAGCCGAAAGAAAACCGCCGGATTTGAAGACTGAAGAGGTGATGACCACTGATTGGTCGAGAATGACCCGGCCATATCTACCCAATTGATGCCAAGACCCCGCATCAGAGTATTGGTCTGGGATTGCAACACCCAGCCGATATAACTTGCCGGCCAGCTCAAATTAAGATTGGTGCTGCTGACGTTCCACGTCAGATTGGCGGGCGTCGTAGGAATGGGATTAACCACCGCCAACACGCCGTTGGTGGGATTGAAACTCCAAGTCAGGCCGTTTCCCGGCGAGCCGGTGACCGTCGCGAAGTTGCCGCTTCGAGAACCCGCACTGAACAGTTGGAAAGTTTCCCCGCCGGTCAGCGTTCCGGCGAGATTGGTCACCGCCAGCGTGCCGCCGTAGGTAAGCAATCCGGTCACGCGCACCTGATCGTTGGTCAACGGCAACTTGCTGATTTCCATTGTCGTCGTGCTGCCGGCTTGTAATGTGAGGGCGTTGCTCACAGTCAAAGTGGACATGCCGGCGATGCCGGGCGACAACACGCCGCCCGCTTGAACGGTCACCGCACCGGCGATGCTGCCGTTTCCCGCAATCGTGCCGTTTGTTGCCACCGTCACCACTCCGTTCGCCAGCCGGCTGGTGACGGCCAGCGTGCCATTGCTCACCGAGGTGGAACCGCTGTAAGTGTTGGCACCGGCGAGCGTGATAATGCCGCTCCCGATTTTCACCAGACTGGTGTTGCCGGCGATATTTCCGCCAAAGGTGGAGGTGGCATTACCTGCGCCCACGACCAGCACGCCGTTGCTTGCCATCAACTGTCCGCCGGCCACGCCGTTGAAATTTCCGAATTGCTGCGAACCGGCGAGTGAAACCACGGCATTGGAAGCAATGGTCAGGTTAAGATTGTTCGGCAGGTTATTCGACCAGAGTTGCGCGGGCTGGAGATTAAACCATTTTTGGGCCAGGTAAGCTTCGACTTGCTGGCGTTCGTCGTCCCCCAAGACCCGGCTGTAGAGAATGACTTCGGCTATCTGCTGGCCGCCGCTGCGGGAAATGGTGTTTTGGTCATTGGCCAGCCGGCTGCCTCCCAGACTGTTCTGTTGATCGATGTCGCCGCCAGAAGCAATCAGACTGACCAAATTGTAATTGGTGGACAACGGAGTAACCGTGCCGTCCACCGGCTGCCCATTCAAGTAGGTAACTCCCGCGAACACCCGGGGCGAGGCCGAACTGGCGGACCAAATGGGGGCCGTGGCGCTGCCATCGGGACTGCCGCGCCGGAAATTAGAGCTCGCGTCGTCACCCAGCAAGTTGCCAGCGCCTTTGATGACCCAGAATGCGCTGCGGATGGTGTTGTAGCTGTTGGCCGCCGTCCAATAGGGCGAAGTCGTCGAGGGCGAGGCCAGTTGCATCCAGTCGCCCAGAGTGGCGCCGGAACCGGTCGGCCCGAAATCCACCACCGGTAGTCCGTTCAACGCATTGGACACCAAATGCGGCTGCTGGTTTGTGTTGTCTTGGGCGGCAAGGTAAGTCGCATTGCTTTCCGAGTTATACCAGCGCGACACCGCCCCGCTGGCATTGGTCACCATGTTGGCCACATCCGATGCGTCCCAATGCACGTCGGGACGCTGGCCGGGATTATAAACAATCGGCAAATCAGCGGAGACCGGCGGCTGATAACCCAGGATTAAGGCGCCGCCCAGGGCGTTCACGCTGCCCGCAAACGCCGGCGTGCCGTGAATAATCAAATTGCCCGCGCCCGCCTTGGCCAGGGCGATGGGGCCGCCGCGCAGAGACGTTTGCCAGAGGGTGGTGTCCGCGCTGTTGCTGATCGTCAAGGTGACCGGCGTGGCCGAACTGTTGGTGATGAAGGCCCCGCTCTCCACCAGGGCCACCGTGGCATTGTAACCCGCGAGGTCCAGCGTCGCGCCGTCGCGCACATTTACCACCCCGCTACCCAGCGCAGCGGCTGAACCCTGTTGCAGCAAACCAGACTGAATTTCCACGCCGCCTGAGAAGGTATTGGATCCGCCAAGGGTGACCCATCCACCGGCCTGCATCAGCAACTGCCCTGCACCGGATAAAGCACCCGACAAGACCAAGCGCCCATTAGTCGGCGCATAAAGAATATGACTGCCTGCGGCAAGGATCAGCGGCATCGCCACGGTTTGCGTGGCGGACGATTCTGAAACGATGTCTCCCGCCAGCGTCAGGGAGTTGCCGGATAGATTGAACACGCCGGCGCTCGTGCCGAAGTTCAGATTCACGAACGGTGTGGCGGCGGCAAAATCATTGGTCGAGGTCGTTCGGGTTCCGCCTTTGAACCACAAGGAGCTGTTGGTGGGCGGCACGCCGGTGTTCCAGTTCGCCGCCGTGGACCACTTGTTGTCCGTCCCGCCGCCGGTCCACCGGCCGGGGGCCGCCTGCGCCAGACTGGCAATTTCGCTGGCTGAAAGCGCACGGGTATAGACACGGAAATCATCCACCTTGCCATCGAAAGTGCTGTCCGCGCTGCTGCCAATCAGATTGTTGTCGTCGAGCCCCAAGTCGGACAACCGCAAGGTCCAGCTGGTGTCCTGAGCGACTTGCACCCCATCCACATACATCGTGAGCGTGTTACCGGCGAGGGTGACGGTGACGTGTTTCCAGACACCAGCCGGCAGGGCGCCGGCCTGCAATTGCCGACTGGC
>Ga0114951_10003420_pt1 | contig 16462 bp, 11 predicted proteins | sample AM7aDNAmetaG_FD_88677 | JGI IMG/M metagenome (GOLD analysis project Ga0114951, IMG submission 88677) | Freshwater microbial communities from Finland to study Microbial Dark Matter (Phase II) - AM7a DNA metaG | ecosystem: Environmental > Aquatic > Freshwater > Lake | place: Finland: Lake Alinen...
CACGCCGCTGCCTGACCACGAATAAATCGCGTTCAGCTTAGGATCAAGACCGCCTGCCGTCGCCGTCACTGTAACCGGGTCGCCAGGGAATACCGATGCCGGACTGGCCGAGCAAGCAAGCGTGAGAGGCAGTGGCTCCGCGGCCTGAATGTGGTAGGTGATGCCGAAAGCCAGCCGCAAGTCGCTTTGCGTGTTCGCATAGGCGTTGGGCAGCGCCGTCCGCACGTAGTCGGCTTCCAGCAGGCGCACGCCGAATCTCCTGGTGAGGTAGAGATTCAGGCCGCCGCCGGCTTGGATCGCCAGTGAGTTGGCGCTGCTCGTCGCAGCCCCTTCGGCCGGAAAGAGCCCGTCGAAGGCATGTACCTCGCCAAACAGTCCCTGAGCATAAACCTGCAACCGCCGCCTGTCCGGAGCGCTGCCATGCCCCTGCCAGGCCGTGAATGTGTACCGCGGACCACCCATAACGGCGATCTTGTTCACATCAATACCCGGTGTGAAGTTGGAGGCATGATCGCCGGTAAGGCTGGCGGCAATGCCGAAGCCATTCCAGAAGGTCACCGCCGCATCCGCCCCGCCTCCCTTGAGCCAGAAGCAGCAATGGCCCGGTACCCACCGGGCATGCTCGGCGGCAAAAGTCACGGCCAGATCGCCCGAGACCACCGCCGGAGCAGCCGGCTTCTGACTCTGCTGTGCCCAGCCTGCGGCCCCAGCCAACATGCTTGCGCCCACAAGGAGCACCCTTACGCGATTCGAAAAACGCATCCCAGTTCTCCTTCTTACTCAATCGTCAACGTAACGTTGGAGGTGTGCGACAGCGCGCCCGAAGTTCCAGTCGCGGTCAATGTATATGTCTGCTGTGCCTGGCCAAAGAAGCCTGTGGCGGAACCGCAGCCGCTCACGCCGGCCAGAGCCACCGCGCCTGCTACGAGCAGCAGAAAAATCGAGAGCATACGGCTGAAGCGCCTGCCCGCCTTGCGAAGCCTGCCCACAAAAGGCAGCAGGAAGAACGCCAGCGAGAACGGCGCAAGCCGCGAAAGCAGATTGCCCCCTGGGCCGCTGGGCGGCTCAATCGCCGCGGTAGCCTTCGTCGTTTGGACGGTCAAGGTAACCGTGGTCACACCCGCCCCAGCTGCGATGGTCGACGGGGTGAAGACCGCCGTAGTTCCAGCAGGCAAGCCGCTGACCGACATCGTGATGGCCGACGGGAACAAGGTAGCCCCGCCCGAAGGACTCACGAGAAATGCGTACGTGGCCGTTGAGCCCGGTATCACCGTAAACGAAGCTCCCTGGATAGTGATGGTGAAGTCCACCACCGCTTCGGTCAGCACGCTGCTGGGCCCCGGAAGATAGTTCGCGTCGCCGCCATACGACGCGGTGATGCTGTGCGACGCCACTGCCAGATTTGAAGTGGTAAAGGTGGCCACGCCGCTTGCGTTCAGCGTTCCCGTGCCCAGTGGAGTTGTGCCATCCAGGAAGGTCACTGTACCGGTTGGTCCGCTCAATCCAGGGGCGCTCCCCATCGGCTGCACTCCGCTTCCGGAGCCGGTCGGCTGGCTTGCGCTCAATGCAACCGTTGCCGTGAACGTCACCGCGTTCTGTACAAACACCGGGTTAGCGCTACTGGTTACCTTCACTGCCGAAGCTGCCCGGTTAACCGTGATTGCGTAAACTTGGCTCACCGAGAATGGCGCGCCTGTTCCCGTGCTGCTGTCGGCTGCCGTAACCGTGAAGGAGTATGGAGTCGCACTTGCCGCGGTCGGCGTTCCCGAAATCAGGCCGGTCGAGGCGCTGAGCAACAACCCGGGAGGTAGACCGGCGCCCACCGAGTACGTGTACGGCGCGGTACCGCCGCTGGCGCTGATGGAACGGCTGTAGACCGATCCAAAAGTTCCGGCAGGCAGTGTGGCGGGCGCGAGCGCAAGCACCGGCGCGCTTACCACGATGCTGTAAGCCTGGCTGGCCGTGTTGTTCGCACTGTCAGTGGCCTGAATCGTGAAGTTGAACGTACCCGCGGCTGTCGGAATTCCCGAGATCAGCCCCGCGTTCGCCCCGGAACCGGCCAGCGTCAGCCCTGCAGGCCAGCTCCCGCCCGTCACCGAGTACGCATAAGGACTTGTCCCACCGCTGGCAAGTATCTGTTGAGCGTAGGAAACTCCCACCTGTCCGGCAGCCAGCGGGGGCGGCGTCAGCGTAATGGCGATAACGTCGAAGCTGGTGCTGTTGGCCGTGATGGTGAAGGGGCCTGCCGTGGCCGAGGCCACCAGGTAGTCCCCGGTTTGTGCCCCGGAGACCTTCAGACCGCTAAAGATCGCTGCTCCATTTGTGCCCGTATTCATTCGCAGTGTTCCGCTGAGCGCGCCGTTCTTGAGTGCAACCGTAATCGGCGCTCCAGGAAGCGCGAAAGGCTGCGCGTTATCGCTCAACTGCACCACCGAATCCGGCGTGAACGCGACATTGATATGTTGCGAGGACGCTGGCGAGGTGGTAAAGCTCAACGAGTAAGCCGTCTGTACCGAGCCCGCATCTACGCATGCAGTTGGGCTGTAGGCTGTCGTCGAACGGGGATTGCCGCGTTGATCGGTGCTTAGTCCGGCCGTCGTCGCGTTCGCAGGAATTCCGGCGCAGATGGCCACACTCGAAAGCAGGGGCATCATAGTCTGCGTTGGGCCGCCGTAGTTGCCTAGCGGGGCAAGGTTCACATCGGCCAAGGTCACCCCTGGGGTTCCAGAGCCGACCACCACGTTGCCGCCGTTATCGGTCTCCGTGCCGTCGCCGTTGTCGATGGCATCGGCGAGCAGGTTGTTGGCCAGCGTAAGTGCTGCGTCGCTATAGCCGCCTGCAGTGGTTTCGCTGCCGGCGCTATTGCCGCTGATAGTGTCGTTCACCAGCGTCATGGTCGCGCCATCGCCGGTGTTGTAGAGGCCGCCGCCCATGTCTACTGCGGAGTTGCCGCTGAAGGTGCTGTTGCTCACTACTGCCGCGCCGTAGTAGCCGTCGTTGTCGCTGTAGTTATAGATGCCGCCACCAGTCGTCGCGCTATTGCCGCTAAACGTGCTGCTGGTCACCGTCAGCGGGCCATAGTTGACAATGCCGCCGCCGTTGTTGCCTGCGCTATTGCCGCTTACGGTGCAGTCGGTCATGGTCAGCATGCCGACATTGTGGATGCCGCCGCCGCTCCAGTTAGTCGCGACATTGTTACTGATTGTGCAATTGGCCAGCGTCAGTGTGCCAAAGTTCTTGATGCCGCTGCCTTCCTTGTACTTGCCGCCAGTTACGGTCAGTCCGGATATTGCGACCGTCGTTTCTCCATCGATGTAGAAGATTCGATTCAGATTCGCGCTGGCCACACTGAGCGCGTTCGCGCCCGGTCCCACGATGTCCATATTGGCGCCGATTTCCAGAGAGCCGCCGGTGTCCACGTTGTAGACCCCCGGATGGCTTGCGCTCAGGTTCAGCGAGGCGGCAAAGTTGATCGTCGGCGTAAGCGTCGCGGTACTCATCTCGGTGGCCGCGGCAATCGCGTCGCGCAGGCTGCAGGTTGGCTTCGCCGTTGCGCCAGTGGAGGTATCGTTGCAGTTCGCCGCTACTCCGACCTTTCCATCCGCGCTCGTGGCGCTGGTCACGCCTTTCGCGCTCTTTACAACAGCCGAACCATCAGGAGTTGGGATAAATGCCACATCATCGGTCAGGGTCGTCACCGTGAAGACCGGAGGCGGCAGATTGGTCAAATTGAATAGCGCCCCCAAGGTCGCCCCTGGGAACATTGCGGAAACCTGGTACGCACCGGGAATCATGTTGGCCGTAGCGGACACACTGGCTGTGCCATTCAAATCGGTGACTGCCGTCATGCTTGACAGCACCGCGCTGGCGCCAGATGTGGGTATTGTGAACGTCACCGTCACGCCCCACACGCCGTTTCCACCCCCATCGACCGCCTTAACCCACAACCGGTCGCCAAAAAGCTGGCCCACACGCGCAGATTGATCATCCGCAAGAGCGTCAAGCCCAACCGCTGAATCCAGGCTAACCACCATCGTCCGCTGCACCTGAGGTGCCGCCACATAGTTGGCGTTGCCGGCCTGGTTGGCATCGATGATTACCGTGCCTGGACCGATAATCGTCAACGTGCCGCCGCTGATGCTGGCGATTCCGGCGGTTGAGCTCGGATCGACGCTGAAGACAACTGGATTGCCCGAGCCGCCGCCGCTGGCGCTGGGCGTAAAGGTAAGATTAACCCCGTTGTAAATGGCAGTGCCAGGCAGAGTGAATACGATCGCCTGCGTGGCCATTCCCAATCCGCTCAGCGCAATGCTCTGCGTGGCGTATGCCGGAGATACCGCATTGAGCGCGTCGTCTGTAAGCACCAGCGTGCCGTTGTAGCTCGCGGCCTGTGTTGGCGCAAAACCGATAGGCAACTGGCACGAACTTCCAGCTTCCAGCGTCCCGGCAGAAGCGCCAGCCGAGATCAGCTGGCAGTCCGATCCGTTGCCGCTGATCAATGTAAAGCCGGCCGCGATGCTGGGGTTGGTCCCGGAGCTTGGCGCCGGAAAACTCAGCGGCGCGTTGCCGATATTCTCAACCGTCACCGTCTTCGAACCGTCGGTAATTGTCGATCCAACTGCCGCGCCGGCAAAAACAATCGTCGGACCATCCGCCACGTCCAGCTTCATCACACCCGGAGTGGCGACGTACGGCAGAACTACATAGATGTTGCCGAGGGCATCGACCGCTATGTTGTTGTCTTGACCTATTCCGCTGGCAACTGTATTGGCCGTCGTGTAGCCGCCCGCCACCAGTATCTCTTTCACTTCTTGGTGGCCAGCGTCGGCGACGAAGACGTTGCCATTGCCGTCCACCGCCACGCCTCTGACGGTTGAATAGCTGCCCGCCAGGGTTTTGACCGTGGTGTAGCCACCCGCCACTAAGATCTCTTTGACCGCGTTGTTGTTGGTATCGGCAACAAACACGTTGCCTGCCACATCCGCGGCAATGCCATAAGGCTGGTTGAAACTGGTGGCCAGGGTTTTGACCGTCGCATAGCCGCCCGCCGCTTCAATCTCGTATACAGCGTTGTTGCTGGCATCCACGACAAAGGCGTTTCCCGCCCCGTCTACCGCCACGCCGTAGGGGTAGCCGAACACAAAGCCGACGCCGAGCTGTTTGACCGTGGTATAGCCGCCCACCGCCAGAACCTAATAGACCGCCTTGCTATTCGGTAAAGCGACAAAGAGGTTTCCCGCGCCGTCCACAGCCACGCCGTCGGCCGAACCCGGTACGCCGGTCAGCGTTGTCACTGCGCCTCCCGGCGCAAACTTTTTCACGCTAGAGAATGCCTGGGTTGCAAAGATATTCCCGTCGCCGTCTACCGCAACCGCGGAAGGAGAGCCAAGGCCAGTTGCCACCATGCTCCGCGTTGCTGGCGAAAACGCAACCTGGGGCCCCACGCCCGTGCCTTGCAGATAGGCCGTGGAAATCACGTTGCCATCGATATCCAGAAGTTCCACCGCGCCCACGCGCACGCCGGAAACCGTCGGCTCCAGCGTCACGTCCACCGTGCAAGTTTCGCCAGTTTCGTAGATCTTGTCTGATCCGTTATTTGTGGTGCATGTGCCCGTTCCAGCATCAACAAAGTCCAGATCGACTGCACCCTTGGTCACAACCATCGGCGCGCTGATCGCTCCCCCGTGGATGAAGGTAAAGGTCAAAGTCACGGCTGAGCCGGTGCTGCCCACATTCACCGCACCAAATTTGGCGGTGATCAGATTCAGCTTGTCGATTACCTTGGCTGCTCCGTTGGCGACAAAGACGTTCCCCCGGCTGTCCGCCACCATACCTTCTGGGCTCTGAACATTGCCCAGGATGACAGCATCACCGCCCGCTCCCTGAATCTCCCACAGGTAACTCTGATCGGAAACGAATACGTTGCCGCTGCCGTCCACCGTGATGAATTGCGCGGTGTTCAAGCCGGTCAACAGCGTGTTGATCGTTGACGATGACGTAACCACGCCGCCGGTCGCGACCATCTCATACGCGTTGCCGTTGCCATTGTCCGCCACAAAGATGTTTCCGCTCGCGTCCACGGCAATGCCCTTGGGCGCGCTGAAACTGCTTGAAAGCAGAGTTGCCGAGCTGTAGCCACCCGCCTTCGTAACCTCGTACACGCCCTTCGAGCCGCTGAAATTCGTAAAGAAGAGGTTCCCGCTGCCATCCACCGCAATGCCGCCCAGATTGGTAGCGCCAAAACTGCTCGTCGAGCCGCCCAGCGTCTTCAGCGACGAGCAATTCCCCGCGGGAATCTCGTAGATCGTCTGCTGAGCGTTATCGGCGACAAAAACATTCCCACTGCCATCCACGGCCACGCCGGAGGGGTATCCGAAGCTGCCGCTGCAAAGGTTGTTCACGGTCGTATGACCGCCCGCCGCCAGAATCTCATAAACAGCAGAACTCCCCGGATCGGCAACATAAAGGTTCCCGCTGCTGTCCATCGCGACGCCCTGGGGATTGCTGAAGCTTGCGCTCAGCGCGCTCTGGGCTGAATTGAAGATGGCTTCGGTCGGAGGTGTCGCGCCCATACCCAGCGGAAATGCCAACAATGCCGCTAAAAATGTCAGGGTTGCCGCCCAGGAAGTCCGGACTACTCCGGTTCCCACTTTGAATGAGAATAATGACTGGAAATCGAGAAGCATCTTGCGCCTCTATGCCAGGAAGACTCACCGCTGATCAAGGCCCCAGCTGTGCGCCGTTTCGCCTGAATCAATGCGGAATTCCTCTGACAACACCGTTGAGTCCCGCCATCGCCAAAATAAATGCGATGCACAAGATCGTTCCTGTTCGACTGGCGACCCAAATTTGATCGCAAGCCCATGCGTCGGTTTAGACAGAAGACGTGTCCCGTCTCAACTGCCATCCGGCGTCTGCCTCCACGTAAGTGAGCAGAAGTCCCTGGTTTGGTTCAGAGTATTTCAGCCCTAAACCGATCTTCTTTAGAATGCTGCACAAGGCTACCACATGAGGCTCAAAGCAGCGCGTTATTATCTGTATCCGCCTAAGGCAACCAAAAGAGAGGACTTGCGTGAAAATAAGTAACGTTTACGGCCCGCGCCACCCTATCTTCTTCCCCGATTCAGCGCAGAGGCTACAGTAGAGGATCTCCCCTAATGTCTCTCCAGCGCCCATTGCCTCAAATCCCCGCCGCTGCCATGTCCGCCACACAGTCGCTCACTTGGTCGAGAACTTCAGCAGGAAAGACATGACGGTAATACTCTGACTATGATTTCATGGGCTCAGCGAGGCTCAATCCATGGCATTGGAAAACTTCGGGGGCATCCGGTCCATCTCAGTTCCCACCTGGCTCAAACTGCTCATCTTCCTCATCGTGCTGGCCGTGCTTGCGGCGGATCTGGCGATCGCCTTGATTGCTCTCACAAACCCGACGCACAAGGACTGGTTTTCCGTTTCGGTGCAACTCGTAGGCTCGCTGCTTCCCTTGCTGCTGGTCATTTTGCTCCTCGCATTTTCCAGCCGAGGTCCGGAGGCTATTCGACGGAAAACCTCGCATCTGCTTCTGCACCTTGTGCCCGAAACCATCGAATCTTCGCTCACCTGGAGCCCCGAGTTCGACGCCATTGAAAAGCAGCAGTGGGGCAAGAAGCGCAATGGAAGCACGCAAATCGAAGTCGGTCACCGGCAGGGAGATTTCTGCTGCATCTACAGGATTTCGTTCCCCGAGCTTCACTCCATCCCCGCAAGATCGCGGGTCGTATTCCTGGTCGTCGAGCTGAAGGTGCGCCAGGCGAATATGCACCTTTGCGTGCCACGAGATGCGTTTGACAATTTCTGCAGCCAATCCGGAATGGCAGGATTCGAGGCCTTCAAAAAGGCATTCGGGCTGACCCTGGGCGGCGCGGAAAAGGCCGGATGCAAGGTCAACCCTGCAATCTACCAGTTCCCCTACTCGCAGGGCACGCTCCAGACCGGGGTCGTAGTCTATCGGGACCTGTCCGAGGATTTTTTTACGGATCCTGCCGAACAATTGTTCTGGGCGCAGGACATGGTCACCATGCTCAAGGGTTTCGTCGAGGAGGGCCTTGCCGCTTCGCAGCCCGCGCCGTGGTTTCCTGAGGCGACTCCTCCGGAAAAACCCCGCTGATGGCTATACCGCGGAGCAGAGCGCGGACCCGGCAAAGAAGGTGCCGGCATAAGCGGCAGCGATCAGGTCCCAGGTAACCGTCAGGGGCGCACCCCAGGTGAGAGATTTCCAGGCGATTGACCACGAACTCTCTAAAACATTGATTATATTGAGGAAAACTGGTGGCGGGAGGCAGGATCGAACTGCCGACCTACGGGTTATGAATCCGTCGCTCTAACCATCTGAGCTACCCCGCCAGAGGGACAAAGGAAAGGAGCAGGCCGCGCTGGCCCCGCTGCGTGCGTGCGGACAGGAATCCACCACAACTTCCAACCTTGATGATACGGGTGCCTGGAAACTAGGTCAAACCTGACCGCTGCGCAATAGCTGCCCAGGCCCGCCCCTCCGCCCGCCTTCCAGGTGCCGCGCAGATGAATTTGCCTCCCCCGTTCCTGTAAACTCGCCTCCATGAGTACGTTCCGTATCGCCGGCGTAATTCCCGCCCGGCTCAGTTCCACGCGCCTCAGCCGCAAGGTCCTGCGCTCCATTGCCGGCCGTCCCATGGTGGAGTGGGTGTGGCGCGCCGCCGCCTCCAGTGGCCTTATGGACCCCGTTGTCGTAGCCACCGACTCCGACGAAGTGGCCTCAGTCTGCCGTGAGCGAGGCATCCCCGTGGCGATGACTTCCCCATCCTGCCCCAGCGGGTCCGATCGTGTGCGCGAAGTCGCCCGCCAGATCGACGCCGACATCTATGTCAACATCCAGGGCGACGAGCCCACCCTGACCGCAGACTTTTTCCCGCCATTGCTCTCTCTCTTCAGCCGCCCCGAGGTTCAGGTCTCCACCCTCGCCGTCCGCTGTCAGCCCCATGAGTTCACAAACCCCAACGCCGTCAAAGTCGTCACCGCCCTCGACGGCCGCGCCCTCTACTTCTCCCGCGCCACCATCCCATTCGACCGAGATAACACCGGCTTCTCTGGCTACCGCAAGCACCTCGGCATCTACGCCTACCGCAAAGCTGCCCTTGAGCTCTTCGCCTCTCTCCCACCCTCGCCCTTGGAGAAACTCGAACGCCTCGAGCAACTCCGTCTCCTGGAAAACAACATCGCCCTCTACGTAGCCGAAGCCCCAAGAGACACTATCGGCGTCGACACCGAAGAAGACCTCGCCCACGCCGAAGCCGCCCTCAAAGGTGCCGCAGGCCCAGCCATCGCATAGCGTCCAATAAACCCATAAATTCCGAATTCCCCGCAAGAACTGGATAGCGCCCCGCCCCCCAATGAGCGACCATGGTTCTCGTGAGCATCAACCACCCCATCGATCCGGAAGCCGCCTGGCAGCAACTCTTCGCCCGCGACCCTGCCGCCACCTTCTTCTACGCGGTCGCTACCACCGGCGTCTTCTGCCGCCCCACCTGCGCCAGCCGCCGCCCCTTGCGCGCCAACGTCCGATTCTTTCCAACCGCCCAGGCTGCCCAGGCCGCCGGCTTCCGCCCCTGCAAGCGCTGCCGCCCCACCACCGCGCAAATCAACCCGCTCGATAAAATCCGCAGCTACATTGAAGACAATTTCGACCGCCCCGTCCCGCTCGCCGAACTCGGCCGCATCGCCGGCATGAGCCCTTTCACCGTGCAGCGCCTCTTCAAGCGAGAGATGGGCGCAAGCCCGCTTGCCTACCAGCGCGCGCTCCGTGCCAGTTCCCTGCGCGGCGCGCTCAAACAAGGAGATTCCGTGACCAAGGCAATCTATGAAGCAGGCTTCGGCTCCTCCAGCCGCGCCTATGAGGGTGCGCCGCTCGGCATGACGCCTGCGCGCTTCGCTCAGGGAGGCCGCGGCGAGCAGATCGCTTTCACCACTGCGCGCTCCCCCTTCGGCTGGCTCGTCGTTGGCTCCACCCATCGCGGCCTCTGCTGGCTTGCCCTCGGCGCCACCTCTGCCGAAGCCGAGGCCAGCCTCCGCGAAGAGTTTCCTCTCGCTACCCTCTATGGCGATCCATCCCTCTCGAAACTTGTTGACGCCGCCGTTGCCATCGTCAGCGGCAGCGCGCAGCCGCCCACCGAACTTTCGCTCGACCTGCGCGGTACAGCCTTCCAACTGCGCGTCTGGCAGGCTCTCCGCCAGATTCCCCGCGGCCAGACCCGCACCTACAGCCAACTCGCCCGCGAGATGGGCATTCCCCGATCCACCCGCGCCGTGGCCCGCGCCTGCGCCACCAACCGCGTCTCCCTTTTCGTCCCCTGCCATCGCGTCGTTGGCGTCACCGGCTCGCTCACCGGATACCGCTGGGGCGTCGAGCGCAAACGCAAGCTCCTTGAAGCGGAAGGCGCAGCCAATGGAACGCACATCCCCCGGTCTGCGTAGTAAGCTGCGTAACAGTCTCGATGCACCGCTTCTGAAGGAGGCACCATGTTTTGCAGTGGATGTGGTCAGGCTTTGGCGGCTGGGGAGGCCTTCTGCCCCCATTGTGGCCGCCCCTCGGCGCCGGTAATTCCCGCAGTTCCCGGCCTTCAGTTCCAGGTAGAGAACTACGCCGCCAAAGTTAGAACCCTCAGCGTCTTCTGGTTTGTTTATGCGGGGCTCTCTCTCGTCGTCGGATTCGCCGGCCTTGCCTTCGCCGGCGCATTATTCGCCGGCCGTCTCGGCCCCTGGATGCAAGGTCCCTGGGCGAATGGCGCCATGCCGCCCATGTGGATGGGGCCGGCGATCCTGCATTTTGCCTGGGTCTTCCTCGTAATCCGTGCCGGCCTGGCTCTTGCAGCCGCGTGGGGGCTGTGGGAGCACGCGCCATGGGGCCGGGTCGTCGCCATTGTCGCTGCCGTCCTAAGCCTTCTCAAGTTCCCCTTCGGAACCGCCATCGGCATTTGGACCCTGGTCATGCTCCTCGGCTACCGCAACAGCTCGCTCTACGAGCAGTTGTAAAGCCATCGAGTTTTGCGAAATAGCCTCGGCGTAGAATGCCCGGAGAGCGCTGAAAATGCCCTCTCCGGGCAGCAAATCAAGGTCAGCATCCCGCATCGCTCTATCCGCCGCAATCGTAGTTTTGAAAGGGCGCGGCTTTAGCCGTGCCGCAAGCGTTCTCAATTCAACTGGGCTTCAGCCCCCGAGGGAATGCTTGTCGGCACATCCATACTTTTCGAGGCACTGCGGTATCTGCCGCTCTTTCAGGCGGACGCCACTTGCGCCAATTCTCGGGCTTCTGCATGCATGTCCAAAACAGCACAGTCCATGTTCGCCTGTGTAGAGGAAAATCAGACTCCAGCCACCTTCACGGTTGGCCAGGAGTCCGTCATGTCTGAAGCTATCGATTTCCCTTCCATCCCCACCAAGATCCTTTTGCCCATCGACTTCAGCCCCTCCTCCCAGATGGCTTTGGAGATGGCTGCGGATCTTGCCCAGCACTTTAGTGCGGAACTCTGCATGGTGCATATCATCCCGTTCTTTCCAACCACCACCCTCCCCGATTTCGCCCCGGAGGAGGCTTTTGTCGTGAATGCAAGAGCCAGCGCTGAAGTAAACCTGGCCAAGTGCCGTGCGATTCTCACCGGCAGGGGGATCAAGGCTAGTTCCATCGTCGACGTCGGAAACGATGTAGCCTCGAGCATCATGGAAGTGGTTGAGCGCGAGAAAGTCGACATGATCGTCATCTCCACTCATGGAATTTCCGGGTGGCATCCGCTTGTGTTCGGCTCCATCGCAGAGAAGGTGGTAAAGCTGGCGCAATGTCCGCTCCTGCTCCTTCGCTCGGCCAAACCCAAGACGACCGCAAAGAAACCCTCCGAACGCTCAATGGAATGGTGGTAGGCAGCGACGCGGTTCAGCCTCGCAGTACAATTTATTCCATGACCTTCCCTGAAATGCGGATGCGCCGCCTTCGGCGCAGTGACTCTCTGCGGGCCTTGGTGCGCGAAACCAACGTCGAGCCCGGCGACCTCATCTACCCCCTCTTTCTCTGCCCCGGTGAGGGTGTGCGTAAAGAGGTCGGCTCCATGCCCGGCGTCTTCAACCTCTCCATCGACGAAGCGGTTCGCGAGGCGGAAGAGGCCGCCAGCCTGGGCATCGCCGGCCTGCTGCTCTTCGGCCTGCCTGAAGCCAAGGACGAGCAAGGCACCGGCGCGTGGGACGAGAACGGCATTGTCCAGCAGGGCCTTCACGCCCTCCGGCAATCCGCCGCCTCCAAAAAGCTGGTCCTCATCGCCGACGTATGCCTGTGCGAGTACACCAGCCACGGCCACTGCGGCGTCATCATCGAGGGCCGTGACGGCTTTGAGGTGGACAACGATCCCTCGCTCGATCTGCTCGCCCGCACCGCCGTCAGCCAGGCCAAAGCAGGAGCTGACATCGTGGCCCCCAGCGACATGATGGACGGTCGCGTGGCCGCCATCCGCACCGCCCTCGACAAAGCGGGCTGCGCGCAGACGCCCATCCTCAGCTACGCCTCCAAGTTCGCCTCCGCCTTCTACGGACCGTTCCGCGAGGCCGCCGACTCAGCTCCCCAGTTCGGCGACCGCAAAACCTACCAGATGGACGGCGCGAACCTCCGCGAAGCCATGCGCGAAATCGACCTCGACCTGGCCGAAGGCGCAGACATGATCCTCATGAAGCCCGCCATGCCCTACCTCGATGTCATCCGCGCTGCCCGCGAGCGCGTCGACGTCCCCATCGGCGCTTACCAGGTTTCGGGCGAGTACTCCATGATGCAGGCCGCCTTTGCCAAAGGCTGGCTCGACCGCGATCGCGCTATCCTCGAATCGCTGCTAGGCATCCGCCGCGCCGGCGCCGATTTCGCCGTCACCTACTTCGCCAAGGAAGCCGCCAAGCTGCTGGGTTAAACGCGCGGTCTCCCAGGCCTCCTAATCGAGAACTGGGTCACCCGCCAAATATCCTTCACCACTCGGAGCGCGCACTATGAAGTGGCAGGCAAAGAGTGTTCTAGTTCTACTCTTGATCGTCGCCCTGACAGCCGGTGCTCAATCCTCGCCCCAGGACACTTCGTTGGCGCAGGAGACTCAGGCGCGCGGGTATTGGATCGATCCCTCCACCGGATTGATGTGGGCCGGGAAAGACAACGGCAAAGACGTGAGTTGGCGCCAGGCAACAAAGTACTGCCGCAACCTGCCCTTAGCCGGGTTCTCCGACTGGAGGCTGGCGGGAATCGACGAATTGCAAGGGATTTACGACAAGAGCGTCAGAGCCCTCGGGCGGGCCGGGATGCACGACGATGTATCGACCACGTGGCACGTGAAAGGCAACATATTTCTGACGGGTGATGAATGGGGCAGCGCTCAGAGAAGCGATGATCGCGGGCATCCTTCGGGATATGCGTGGTACTTCGATTTCAATGAAGGACGATCGAACGAAGAGCCAACCGGGTTCCCGTATTCCTTCTCCTTTATGCGCGCGCTGTGTGTGCGCAATTCCGGCGAGAAACCCCGGCTTGACTACCCCAAAATGAATGTGTCATCCGACAAGGACCTTCCGCCAGGCGATCTATTTGAACAGGCTGAAGTCTATAAAGCCACGGCCGAAGCCGATCCTTCGGTTGCACAAATCTACAACCAAAAAGCCCTTGCAATCTATCTTTCGCTACTCAAAATGAATGGGCTGCCCGAGGCCCGTCGCGCTCAGATGGAATTGGGCAACTTTGTTATCGACGGCATCTACAGTGCCGGAGACGACCCCAAGGCTCGCGCGCTCAATTTGGAGTGGGCGCGCATCATCGCGCAGGAACTGCTTGGGCAGGAAGAGTTGAAGATCGCCGTCGATTACAGAATTGGTCGTGAGGACCTATCTATAGACCAAGCTATGTGGCTACGATTCTGCAAGCGCGCAGCGGCATACAACATCGATCTTGCGCAGCATTCCTATGCGGAAGCCATCAATAATGCCGCCGCCAAAGATTTCTCTGGCCATGATGCGATTGCCTGGACCCGGCTCGCCGGCGAAAAGCGGAGTGGAGATTTGCCGCTGCTGAAAGCATTCACAAGCTTCATGACGGCACAGCAAATCGAACAGGCGAATGCGGCATACAAGGCCCTGGCCGACACCCGGAAGCGAGCAGGCGCGTATTATCCAGCAGACGACCCGCTACGCAGTCCCTCGCCTGCCGATCTTGACGCCCTGCCCAAGGATGACCCTGACGCGCAACTGCGGCGCGCTTTCGACCTCGAAAAGGCGGCAGCCGGCGATGCAGAACTGTATGTGCGTGTGTTGCACATTTACCGGACCATTCGCAACCGGCGCAAGATGGACATTCGTTATGCGCTCGGCCTCTACTCGCTCGACGGGAAGTTTGGTGTGCCGAAGAATAGGGAGATTGCCGAATACTGGCTTCGCGAAGCCGCCAACGAAGGTTCGAAGCCAGCCCAGAATCGTTTGGCCGATCTCGCCAGTCAACCGGCGAAATAGAAAGACCTGAGGCTTGACTCCATATCGTTTTCGCGCCGCGTAACGCATTGAGGCGCCGGGTGCCCCATCCATTCCGCGCACTTTGCGGAATGGGTGGGATTCGAACAACCTCACCTCCGCCCCGCTTCCCCACCAGCCCCTTCCATCCACCGTGTACTCTTTTAGCAGCACCCGCCTATGCTCAAACGCCTCGCAATTTACTTTGAATTCGCGCGCCTCGGCACCAACTGGCGCACCGAGATCCTGGCCGGCATCACCACCTTCCTGACCATGGGTTACATTGTCCTGGTCAATCCGGCCATCCTGTCCGCTGCGGGCATGCCTCTGGCCGCGGTCACCGCCGCCACCTGCCTCTCGGCTGCCTTCGCCTCCATCCTCATGGGCGTGGTCGCGCGCTATCCCATCGCGCTGGCCCCCGGCATGGGCCTCAATGCCTACTTCGCCTACGCCGTCTGCATCCGCATGCACGTCCCCTGGCAGACCGCTCTCGGCGCAGTCTTCCTCTCGGGAGTCCTGTTTCTGGCCCTCACCGCCGCCGGCATCCGCCAGATGATCCTCCGCGCCATCCCTCACGAGCTTTACGCCGCGGTCGCCGGTGGCATCGGCCTGTTCATCGCGCTCATCGGCTTCCGCAACGCCGGCCTCGTCATCGGCGACCCGCAGACCCTCGTCAACATCGGCAGCATCCGCAATCCCACCACCGCCCTGGCCCTGTTCGGTCTGGCCCTGATGACCGCGCTTGAAATCAGAAAAGTCCGCGCCGCCATCCTCATCGGCATCCTGGCCACGACCATCCTGGCCTGGCCCTGCGGCCTCATCCATTGGACCCCCGCCGCCGGAGGCTTTCACTCACTGGCCGACACCGCCTTCAAGCTTGATATCCGCGGCGCGCTTAACAAGGGACTGCTCGAAATCGTCTTCATCTTTTTCTTCGTCGACCTCTTTGACAACCTCGGCACCCTGGTCGCCGTCACCAAGCGGGCCGGACTCATCGAGGCCGATCACACCATCCCTCGCCTCAACCGCATCCTCTTTGCCGACGCCACCGCAACCGTCTTCGGCTCCCTTACCGGAACCTCTACCGTCACCAGCTACGTCGAATCTACCGCGGGCGTCGCCGCCGGAGGCCGCTCCGGCATCACCGCTATCGTTACCGGGCTGCTGTTTTTCCTGGCCATCGGTGCAGCGCCCTTCATCGGCATGGTGCCCGCCGCCGCCACTGCCCCCGCGCTCATTCTTGTGGGTTCCCTCATGCTCGGCGGCATCTCGGAGATCCGCTGGCGGGAACCCCTGGTCGCCCTGCCCGCCTTCCTGACCCTGGTGCTGATTCCTTTCACCTACTCCATCGCCAACGGCCTCGGCTTCGGCGTCATCGCCTGGGCAGTCCTCCACCTCGCCACTGGCAGGTTCCGCCGTCAAGACTGGTTCCTCTATCTCCTCGCCGCCCTCTTCCTCGCCCGCTTCATCTACATGGGGGCAACCTAGTGTCCTGAGTCCAGAATTCCCAACAAAACATCGGCTGTCCTTCTGAGCATCTTCACTCGCGGCAGCGCGTTACATCCGGGGTGAACGGCCGCCGTCCACCTCGCAAAAAAGCACCGTGCCCCATCCATTCCGCGTCCTTTGCGGAATGGATGGGACAGAACGATACTCAACCGGACCGTTCATGAGGAGCATCTTTACTCGCGGCAGCGCGTTACGTCTGGGGCTGAACGGCCGCCGTCTACCTCGCAAGAAAGCACCGTGCCCCATCCATTCCGCGTCCTTTGCGGAATGGGTGGGACAGAACAACACTCAACCGGGCCGTTCATGAGGAGCAGCTTCACTCGCGGCAGCGCGTTACATCCGGGGTGAACGGCCGCCGTCCACCTCGCAAAAAAGCACCGTGCCCCATCCATTCCGCGTCCTTTGCGGAATGGGTGGGACAGAA
>Ga0114951_10003421_pt1 | contig 16454 bp, 15 predicted proteins | sample AM7aDNAmetaG_FD_88677 | JGI IMG/M metagenome (GOLD analysis project Ga0114951, IMG submission 88677) | Freshwater microbial communities from Finland to study Microbial Dark Matter (Phase II) - AM7a DNA metaG | ecosystem: Environmental > Aquatic > Freshwater > Lake | place: Finland: Lake Alinen...
CGAGTTGCCCCGCTGGCTCCACGAATACAATCATTTTAGGAATCACAAGTCGTTACAAAGGAAAACGCCCATGAGTCGTATCGGCGAGAGAGTGAACAACGTCTTGCAACTCCACAGCTAGTCTCTCTCTCGTCTCTCTCTGGCGATCTCGCCGCGACCGGCCCCGGCCTCTCGACCGTCCCCTGAACCGGCCCACAACAGGCTCGTCAACCGGCCATTCAACAGGCCCATCAACTGGTCCAACCGCCCTGGCTCCCTGAGCGCGCCAGCGGCCCCGGAATTGACCCCGTCGTCCCAGCCGCCTTGGCCCGCTTCTTCCCCCTTGCCCTCGGGGGGGCCGTCGGCGTAGTGTCCCGGAAAATTCCTCCGGGGCGTGGACGATGCTTGAACTTGCTGTTTTTCTCTGCGGCGCAGTGGTCATGGTGCTGGAGCTCACGGGCTCGCGCGTGCTGGCGCCGTTTCTCGGCACCTCCATCGTGGTCTGGACCAGCCTCATCGGCGTGGTGCTGGGCTCCATGAGCCTGGGCTACTGGTGGGGCGGCAGGGTGGCCGACAGGCGGCCCGAGGCCCGGCTGCTCTCGCGCCTGATCCTGCTGGCCGCCCTGTCCACGCTGCTTCTGGCGGGGCTGAAGGGCCTGATCCTGACCTTCCTACAGAACAAGGCCAGCCTGCACTGGGCCACCCTGGCCTCGACCCTGGTGCTCTTCGTGCCCGTGTCGACGCTGCTCGGCATGGTCTCGCCCTTTGCCGTGCGCCTGCGCATGGAGGGCACGGCCAGCTCCGGCCGCACCGCCGGGAACCTGTACGCCCTGTCCACCATGGGCAGCATCGTGGGCACCTTTGCCGCCGGGTTCTGGCTCACGGCCACGCTGGGAACCACGAACATCATCCTGTGCATGGCCGGGGCGCTTGTCGTGGCCTCGGCCTGCGTGCACCTGGGCGACATGCGCCTGCGCCTGGCCGTGGGCGGCTCGCTGGTTCTGGCGGCCCTGGCCCTCTCCGCCTGGGATGGCCAGCTCCGGCAGATCGGCCTGTTCGACCTGGACACCGCGTACCAGCGCGTGCTGGTGTTCAACAGCGTGAACAAGGACACCGGCGAGCGCATGCGCGTCATGACCACCGGGCCCGAGGGCATGCAGTCCGCCGTGGACCTGGCCGACCCGGCCCGGCTGGCCCTGCCCTACACCCGCTACTACCGCCTGGCCGAGCACTTTTGCCCCGGCTTCCGCGAGATGCTCATGCTGGGCGGCGGCGGCTACTCCTTTCCCAAGTATGTGCGCGCACAGCCCGGCGAGTTCGGGCCAAGCGCGCACCTGGACGTGGTGGAGATCGACCCCGGCGTCACGGACATCGCCCGGCGCATGTTCAGTCTGGAGGACTACCCCGGCCTGACCATCCACCACGACGACGCCCGGCGGTTTTTGAACCGCGCCCGCGCCCAGGCTGGCGTCCAGGCTGGCGTCCAGGCGGGCGGCCAGGCGGGCGAGAAAAGGCCGGACTATGAGGTGATCCTGGTGGACGTGTTCACCAGCCACTATTCCGTGCCCTTCCACCTGACCACAAGGGAGACCGTGCAGGCCCTGTCCGACGTGCTGGACACAAACGGCGTGGTGCTGGTGAACTGCATCAGCGCGGCCGAGGGGCCCAAAAGCCGCTTCTACCGGGCGCTCTTGGCCACGTACCGCTCGGTGTTCCCGCGCGTGGAAAGCTTTCTGGTGGGCAACCGGGCCGACCCGGCGGAGTTCCAGAACATCATGCTGGCGGCCTTCAAGTCGGCCCGGGCCCCGCGCCTGACCAGCCCGAAGGCGGACCTCCAGGCCATGCTGGACGCCCGCTACGATGCGCCCGCAACCCGCCCCGGCGACCCGCCGGTGCTCACCGACGACTTTGCGCCCGTGGACCACTATCTGCTGAGCCTGTGACCCTTGCCCCGGAACCGGCCTGGACCAGCCGAAACCTGCCGGAATAAGGAGGAAATGCCCATGCCCCTGCGCCTGCACGGCATCCGCCACGAGAGCTTTGAGCGCGAGGCCGAGATCGCGGCCTGGGCCGCAGCGCGCGGCCACAGCCTGAGCCACACCGACCTCTGGAAGGGCGAGGCCCTGCCGGACCTGGCCAGCTTCGACTGGCTCATGGCCATGGGCGGGCCCATGGGCGTGTACGACGACGACACATACCCCTGGCTGGCCGGGGAAAAGCGCTTTTTGCGCGCCGCCGTGGACGCGGGCAAGCGCATCCTCGGCGTATGCCTGGGCGCGCAGCTCTTGTCCGTGGTGCTGGGCGGGTCGGTGACCAAGAACCGCTTTGGCGAGATCGGCTGGCACAGGGTTGAGGCCACGCCCCAGGCCGCGCAGAGCCTGGCCTTTGCCGGGCTGCCGCAGGAGTACGAGGCCTTCCATTGGCACGGCGACACCTTCTCCATCCCCGAGGGCGCGCTGTGGACGGCCCAAAGCGCGGGCTGCGCGCACCAGGCCTTTGAGGCCTGCAAGGGGCGCGTCGTCGGCCTGCAGTTCCACCTGGAGACCAACGCCGAAAGCATGGCCGAGATCGCCGAGCACTGCGCCGACGAGATCCGGCCCGACGCTGCTTCCCAGCCGTACATCCAGCCGCTTGCGCAGATGCTGTCGTCGCTGGAGCGGGCCGAGCGGCTGGCAACCCTGCGCGCGCTGCTCTTCCGCATCCTGGACAACATGGCCGCGCTGGGGTAGAGCCCGGCGCCAGACCACACATCATTCAAGGGGGGAGCATGGCCGAAACCGTGGACGAAATCACCATCAATTTTGAAGAGGAAGGCCTGCTCGTGCGCGAGGAGCTGGACAAGGTCATCCTCTCGCGCGGGGCCTGGACCACCATTCTCTTCAAGTACCGGGAGATGGACCGCGCGCGCACGGACTACGGCCCGGTGGCCTTTAGTGTGCGCCGCTACAAGAAGACCGGCGGCGAGTACAAGCAGCAGAGCAAGTTCAACATCTCCAACGGCGAGCAGGGCCGCAGGATCGCCGAGGCGCTCCTGGGCTGGATCGGCGATGCCCCGGCCGAGCCCGAAAAGCCCGCCGCGAAAAAGCCCGCTGCGAAAAAGGCTGCGAAGTAGTCAGACTTCTCTACTCTTTGCTCCGCCCTCTGCTGCGGCAGGGGGGCGCGTATTGCCGTTGACCTCGCGCCGGTTTCCCCCAACGGGTGAGCAATGAGCGGATGTGAGGGGCTGCGGCGCGAGGTCTTTGGCCCGCGTTGACGACTCGCCCGAGTTCAAGCCCGGCCCGCGTTCCCGTCCAGTCTGGCCGCTCCGCAGGTTCTACAGGGACCACAGCTCCCGCAGGCAGGCGCAGGCCGCGTCCAGCCCGCCTTGGCCGCTACAGGTCAGGGAACGCTCCGGCCCGGTCCCGGCCAGCGGGGTCAACTCCACCGGGCCGCCCGGTCCGTTCTGGTTGAGCACGTGGCGTGCCGCGCACCAGCCTGTCGCGGCCGTGTTCATGAAACACACCCCAAACGAAAGGGCCGGATCGAGGAACACTCGGCCCGGCCCTTCGCCTTGCATGGGGCGGAGCCCCTGGCCAGCCCCTGCTACAGCTTGCTTTTCAGCACGATGTCGGTGATGGGCCCGCGGCTTTTTTCGCCCTTGAGCACCATGTGCGCGTAGTTCTTGTAGCCCTTGAGCTTCTTGACCACCCAGTTGAGCCCGTTGTTGCTCTCGTTCAGGTACGGGTTGTCCACTTGGCGGGTGTCGCCCAGGCAGAAGCACTTCACCCCCTCGCCCATGCGCGTCAAGAGCGCCCTGGTCTCCCCGCGCGAGAGGTTCTGCATCTCGTCCACAATGACGATGCAGTTCTCCATGTTCATGCCCCGGATGAAGGCGATGGGCTGGATGATGAAGCGCTTGGGGTTGAGCTTGAGCGTGTCGGCCTGGGGGTCCTGGAAGATGCGGTTGGCGGGCCGCAGCTCGTGCAGTTTGAGCAAAAGGTCCGTGATGTAGCGCATGTACGGCCCCATCTTCTCCTCCACGTCGCCCGGCAGGTAGCCCATCTTGGCGCCTATCTCCACCAGGGGCTTGACCATGTAGATGCGCTTGTAGGGGTTGTCCTTGCGCTCCAGCAGCAGGTACAGCGCGGCGGCCAGGGCCAGGAAGGTCTTGCCGAAGCCCGCCTCGGACTGGAGGCTGACCAGGTCGATGTGCGGGGCCAGCATGAGCTCCATGGCCAGGTTCTGGTACACGGTGCGCGGCCGGGTGCCCCAGATCTCGTGGCTGTAGCCGATGGCCCTGGGCCCGTCGGGCCCGTTGAAGACCGGCGCGCCGTTCTCCCAGCGGAAGCTGTTGGGCACGCTCTCCTCGTCGTCCTCCACAAAGCCGGTGTAGATCTGCGATTCGCTCTGGAAGGGCACGGAGTCGCGGTAGCCCTCGCTGGGGATGCCGAAGACCCTGGCTTTCAGCTGGAGGATGCGGTCGTTGGTGACCAGGATGGGCTGGCCCAGGGCGTTCTGGTGGCCGATCTCGCGCAGGATGCGGTCGTCGGCGGACATGTCCGGCGTGAAGTTGTGGCCGTTGGGCGCAAAGATGTGGACCTTGGGGTCGTCGATGATGGACGTGACGGCCTGGGCCACCACGTGTCCGATGCGGGGGTCGCGTTTGAGCGTATCGAGCTCGGTCAGCACCGTGTACGGGATGTGGATCACGTTCTCGTTGCCGTTGCGCAGGGCTGCGATGCACTTGGGATTTTCAATGAGCACGTTGGTGTCGAGCACGAAATTTTTTGATGCCATGGGTTCCCTTGGTGTTGGGGTTCGGTCGTAAAAGACCGGCAGGGCCACCGTGCGTCGTGCTATTCGTGTTTGGTATCTTTTGACTCACCCCCCGCTGAAACAGGCCTGTGGCCCGGTGCGTCGCCTATGGATATAGAAATTCTCTAAACAGTTCCCAGGGGGAAATCCAGCACAAATGGGGGGCAAGCGTGTGACGCTTCGGTGACGGGCTGGAAATTGTCCGCAAAAGTGCGGACATAGGCCCGGTGGTTTGCTGGAATGCGCAGGGCTGTGCCGACCCGGGGGGGCAGGGCCGCCAGCCCCCCCGGGAACTTGTTTTTGGCAGGATGGTCTGGGCTGGGAGCTAGCCGCCGCAGCCGCACGAGCACTGCTGCCTGGCCGACGGTTTGGCCTGCTGCGCAGCCGCCTGGCGGGCCGTGCAGCCGCAGGCCGCAGCCCCTGCATCGGCGGGCATTGCCAGGGCCTCGTGGAACAGTCCCGCAGTATTGGCCGCCAGGCGGATGCACTTGCCCATGCCCTCCTGGGGGCCGAGGCGCTCCAGCACCTCGCTGCAGGTGGTGCAGCCGTAGCCCGCCTCGAAGCGTGAGCGCACGGCCTCGGCTGCGCTGGCCACTGCGTCCCATTTCTCGTCCGGCGCGTCCCGGCCCTGGAGTACGCCCAGGGCGATGAGCCCCCCGGACAGCGCTCCGCAGAGCGCCTTCTTGCTGCGGCCCACCCCGCCGCCAAAGGCCGAGGCCGCGCGCGGCGAATAGTCCGATGCGGTCACGCCCTGGCCCTCCAGCACGGCGGCCAGCACGGCCTCGGCGCAGTGCAGCCCGCCCTGAAACAGTTCCTCGGCCCGTTGTTCCACCTGTTCTCTGTTCATGCTGATGCTCCTTGTGTTGCTGTTGTGGATAGAAATTGTTGCCCGCGCTCAGTTTTGGGGCTGCCCGTCGCGCGCGGCCTGCTTCACCCGCGCCACCTCGTCCGGGCGGATGGCCAACTGGGTGTCCTTGACCTTGGCGATGCCCAGGTTTGTGACGACGAGGTATGCGTACCCGGCCAGCCCGGCCTTATCCGCTATGGCCTTGGCGCAGCCCACCGCGCAGCCGTCGAGCACGGTGACAGGCCCGGCGTCGCGCGCGGCCTGCACAAGGCCGGGAATGCCCCCGCCGAGGCCTGCCAGGCAGAACATCTTGCCCAGGCCCTCACGGGTCAGCTCCACTGCGGCCTGGTTGGTGATCTGGCCCACGTTGGAGCCCCCGGAACAGGCCAGGATCATGCGCGGCTGGCGCGTGCTGCAACATGTGTCGGACATGGCGTCCTCCTGTGTCTGTGGCCCTGCCGGAAGATGTTGGCAAAGCCGTTGTTGATGTTGTTGCCGCTGTCATTGACGCCACCGTTGGCGAAGCCGTGGCCGGAATCCCGGCTGGAGCCCGTTGCCGGGCCGCGCATGCCCTGGCCTTGTCGCCGTCGCGGGCGTTCCCCCCTGTTCACCCCGCGTTGACACGCTGTTCACATCTGGATACATGAATACAAAGGCATGTTGATCGGGTCCAACGATTAGTTCCGATGCGGCCAATCGGCTCTGGCGATCAGGAAAGACAGAAGGGGAGGGCAGGCATGGAACTGCGGGACCTGCGGACCTTTGTGGCCGTGGCGCGGCTGTTGAGCTTCCACCGGGCCGGGGAGGAGGTGCACGCTGCGCAGTCAACTGTTTCGGCGCGCATTGCGGCCCTGGAGGCCGACCTGGGGGTGCGGCTCTTTGAACGGCTGGGGCGCCGGGTGGCCCTGACCACGGCCGGTGAGCGCCTGCGCGACTGCGCCGTCAAGATGCTCGACCTGGAGGACGAGACCAGGGCCTGGCTGACTGGCGAATCCGAACTGCGGGGCTCGCTGACCGTGCGCGTGCCGGAGTCGCTGTGCGCCTGGCGGCTGGGCGGCATCATCCGCGCCTTCCGCGAGCGCTACCCGCTGGTGCGGCTGCGCTTCACGGCCTGCACCCTGGAGGGCCTGGAAAAGGACCTGCGCCAGGGCGTCACGGACCTGGCCTTTCTCATGGCCGACAGCGTGCACGCGGGCGACCTGGTGGTGGAGGCGCTCGGCGTGGAGCCGCTGGTGCTGGTGGCCGCGCCGGGGCACCGGCTTGCGGGGCTCCACGCCGTCGGCCCCCAGGACTTGCAGGGCGAGACGCTGGTGCTCTCGGCGGCGGACTGCTCCTACCGCAGGATGTTTGAGCACCTGCTGGCCGAGGCCGGGGTTCAGCTGGCCGCCGGGGTTGAGTTCTCCAGCGCGGCGGCCCTGCGCGGCTGCGTGCAGAACGGGCTGGGCGTGAGCATATTGCCGGAGTTGGCCGTGCGCGCCGACGTGGCCGCCGGGCGGCTTGTGGTGCTGCCCTGGTCCTCCGTTGAAGCGGGCGGCGATTCGGGCGGCGACGGGAGCCAGCTTGAAACGGCGGTGCTGATGCTGCGGCACAAGGACAAGTGGCTGTCCCCGCCGCTGGCCGCCTTCATGGACCTGGTGCGCGCGGGGCTCATGAGCGGGGCCGAGCCGTTGCGCGTGCCAGCGCAGAAGCCGGGGCGAGAATTGGTGACGCTGCTGCCGGAGGTGCCGGAGGGCGGCGGCTCGGGTCGCTGCTGCTGACCGGCTGGCGTTCGCCGCGCGGGCAGAACCCTGCTGGCCGTCGCCGCTGCCTGTTATTGCTGGTTGTCGCCTGCCGCCGCCGCTGACGGGTGCCGCCGTGTGACGCCTGCTGCTGTCCGGGGCCTAGTCGTCCGTATTCCTGTCCGTCACCCTGTCCGGCTCCAGGAACGGATTGAAGTAGCCGAAGTTCAGCCACGGGCTGGTTTTTTTCAGGCGCTTGAGGAAGTTGGACAGGCCCATGCACGGGCCGAAGTCCACGCCCTGCATCAGCCCCAGGTACAGCTCCGGGTCCAGGTTCAGGTTGCGCAGCTGGATGAAGTCGAGCTTCGTCTCCGCCACCAGGCCCGAAAGCGCGTCCCACTCGGCCTCGCAGTCGGTCAGGCCGGGGAAGTAGAGCAGGTTCAGCGACACGAACAGCCCCAGGCCCTTGGCCGTGCGGATGGACTCCAGCACGTCGGCGAAGGCGTAGCCGTTGGGCCGGTGGTAGATGTTGTACGGAATTTCGCGCGCGCTGTTCAGGCTCACGCGGATGGAGTTGACGCCTGCCTCCGCCAGGCCCGGCAGGGTGCCCGGCAGGCTGGCGTTGGTGTTGATGTTCACCGTGCCCCGGCCCCCGGCCTTGCGGAACTGGGTCACGGCCTTGCCGATGCGCGCGGCCTCGGTCAGCGGCTCGCCCTCGCAGCCCTGGCCAAAGGACAGGATGGGGCGCTTCTCCTTGCGCTGGTGGTGCAGCATGACCTCGCAGATCTCCTTTTCCGTGGGGGCAAAGGCGATGCGGTTCTGGGTGGAGGGGAACCCGGAGTCCTCGGCCTGGAGCGAGATGCAGCCCACGCAGCGGGCGTTGCACACGCGTGAGGTCGGCAGCGGGGCCTCGAAGCGGCCCAGGGCCAGATTCTTGGCCGCCGGGCAGCCGTAGGTCAGGGCGCAGCCGGTGAGGTGGCGGATGAGCCGGTTGCCGGGCAGTTCGGTCAAGAGCTTGCGCGCGCCGTTCTCGATGCGCTCGCGCCCGATGCCCTCAAAGACCTGCCTGCGGTCCTGGTCGACCTTCTTGGCGCAGACCCAGAAGCGGCCCTCGGCAAAGCCCACGGCCCCGTAGGCGAAGAGCGGCAGCGTTGGCGCGTCGGGCCGTTTGTTGTAGGCGGCCAGGGCCGAGAGGGTGTGGGCCGGGCTGGCGAACACGGCCACGGCCAGCTCGTCGGCCTCGCCGAGCTCTTCCACCTCGCCGGTCTCCGGGTCGAAGCCGAGCGCGCTGCGACCCGGCAGCAAAAAGAACTCGCTGCCCTCGGGCAGGGGCATCAGTTCGTCCGGGCGGGGCAGGGTGAGCTCATGGCCCCGGCGGCAGAGCATGAGCAGATCCGGGTGGTCGTAGATGTTGCCGGTTTCGTCGGCAAAGACGAGGGTCGGCTGGATGTGTTTGGTGGCGGCCATGGGCAACCATACCCGTCGGCGGGCTCGTTCGCAAGCACAGGGGCGGGGCTGGCCGGGGCGTTGGGCCGGGCAGTTGGGCGGGGCCGTTGGATCGTGGCGTTTGGTCGGGGAGTTGGGCCGGTGCGGCTGATCGGTGCGATGGACAGGTGCGGCTGATCGGGGCGGGTGGCCGAGGTCGCGGGCCTTGCCGTCGAAGGCCCTGGCCGTCGGCTTTTGTCGGCTGGTGGGAGCTGCGCGGCGGGTCTGGTTGCAGAAGGTGCGAGCCGGGCCGCCGCCCGGTATCGCCGTCCAGAGTCGCAAGCCAGAGTCGCTGGCCGGTGTTGCCGCCCGAAATCCCTGGCCGGGCCGATGCCTCCGGGCTACGGCGCGGGGGCTGGCGGCAGGGGCTGGGCCGCCGAAATGTCCGCACCGGGCGAATTGTCCGAACCGGGCGAGGCGATCGCACCGGGCGCATTGTCCGTTGCGGGCGAATCGGACGGTTCGACGTTCTGTCCTCCCTTGCCCTCCAGCGCCAGGCTGGCCTTGCGCATGCGGCGCAGGTCTTCGGCCTGGCGCGGGTCCTGCTGCGCCCCCAGGGCCAGGGCCGCGTCGATGGAGGCGCGGGCCAGGGGCTGGTCGCCGGTCATGAGCGCGTAGCGCGCCAGGCGCAGGTGCTCCTGCAGCAGCCGGTCGCCCTCGTTCACCAGGGCGGACAGGGGGATGTGGGCCAGGCCGAGAACGGCGCAAAGCAGCAGGGCCGGGGCCAGGGCGCGCCGGGGCGGCAGGCGCAGCAGCGCGGGCAGCTCGGCCAGGGCCAGCCCGGCAAAGATGAGCGCCAGCGGCAGGAGCACGCTGCGGTGGCGCGGGGTGACCTGGAACAGCACCACGGACAGCGCGCCCCAGGCCAGGGTCACGGCCAGGGCCAGGGCCTCGGGCGAGGATCGCCCCCGGCGCAGCAGGCCGATGGCCGCGAGCGCGAAGCAGATGCCCAGGGGCAGGGCCAACAGGCCGGGCACGGGCGAAAAGCGGCGGCTGAACTCCAGGTCCGCCGTGGCGTCCTGGCCGTGGGCGTTGAGCAGGAGCAGGGTCTTTTTGCCCAGCAAAAGCGCGGCCTGGCCCGGATGCCGGGCGAAAAAGTCGAAGCCCTGGCCGTACCAGTAGGCGTCGGCCTCGGCCAGGGTGAGCGGGCGGCCCAGGCGCTGCGCGGCCTCGGTCCAGGCCTGCAGGATGACGAGGTAGGGCGTGTTGGTGAAGCCGGGCAGGGTGGTGCCCACGCCGCTGGCGTCGGCGAAGTTGCAGCTGTAGAAGGTGAACCCGCCCTGGAAGCCAAAGGGCGTGGCCCGGCCCGCCATGACCAGGTTGTGGCCCATGAAGGGCAAGAGCGCCAGCAGCATTCCGGCCAGGAAGCGCGCGGCGCAGGCCAGGCGCTGGCGGCGCGGCGTGGTTTCAGGGAGTTCGGCATCGGCGCTGACGACAGTCTGATCGCGCTGGCCGTGTTGTTTTGGCCGGGACCAGAGGCTCCAGGCCAGGGCCAAAAGCGGCCCTGCCGGGGCCAGATTGGGCCGCAGCAGCGCGGCCAGGGCGAACATGGCCCCGGCCAGGTAAAGGCCCAGGTTTGAGCCGGGGCGCGTGCCGGTGTTCGGGCCGGGGCCGCTCCTGCCTGCCCGGAAGAACAGGGTCAGCCCCGCCAGCAGGCAGAAGATGGCCGGGCCCTCGCCCAGGGGCAGCAGGGCGTAGAACAGCAGCGGCCCGCAGAAGGCGTACAGCAGTCCGGCGGCCAGGCCGGCGGCCCGGCCGGCCCGGCGTTCCAGTCCGGCTGGCCCGGCTGGCCCGGCGGGCCCGGCGGGCGCGGTGGGCACGACCTGTGCGGTCAGTCCGGCGGCCAGCCCGGCCACCAGCACTGCCGAGCCCGCGTCGAGCAGGGCGTTGATCAGGACCAGGGCCGGGATGTCCGGTCCGATGAGCGCCAGCACCGGGGCCAGGAGCAACGGGTAGCCGGGGCTGAGCACCATGGGCTGGACGAAGAAGAAGGACGAGTCCACGATCTTCTGGGCCACGTAGAGGTAGGCCGAAAGATCGGGCACGTACTGCCCGGCCAGGGGCGTGGCGCGCACGTGCCAGAAATGCGCCAGCCGGGGCGCAAGGGCTGCGCAGAAGATTAGCGCCTGCCAGCGCAGGCCCAGAGGCGCGGTCCGCAAGCTGGCCGATGCGGCGTCTGCGGCGGCGTTTTGACCGTTGCTTGAAGCGTTGTCTGAAGCGTTGAATGGAGCGTTGTTTTGGCCGTTGTTTTGGGCGTTGACGCGAACGTTGTCGCGAAGGTTGTCGTGAACGTCGCTGCGACCATCGGCAGGGGCGCTTTTCGCAGCGTCTGGGGCGTTGCAAAAAGCGTTGCTTGAGGCGTTGCCTGGGGCGTCGTCTCGACCGTTGGCTGGAGCGTTGTCCGCAGCGTTGGCCGGAACGTTATCCCGACCCTTGTCCCGACCCTTGTCCCGACCCTTGTCCCGACCCTTGTCCCGACCCTTGTCCCGACCCTTGCCCTGACCGTTGCCAGGAACATCGCCCGGAACGTCCTGCCCGGCCATCAGGCCCAGACTCCGGGGATGTCCGCGCCGCAGGCCGCGCAGCCGCCCTTCGCCAGCCCGCCTGCCTCGGTCCGGAAGCCCTGGCGCTCCAGCACCACGGCTTGGCAGGCCGGACAGACTGTGTCGCCGAAGCCGGGGCCGCTGGCGTTGCCGATGTAGACATAACGCAGCCCGGCGGCCCGCCCGGCCTCCCGCGCGGCGAGGAGCGTCTCGTGCGGGGTCACGGGCCGGTCCGTGAGCTTGTAGTCCGGGTGGAAGCGCGAGAGGTGCCAGGGCGTGTCCGGCCCCAGGTCGCGGGCGATGAAGGCGGCCAGCTCGGCCAGCTCCTGCGGCCCGTCGTTCAGGCCGGGGATGAGCAGGGTCGTGACCTCGATCCACCAGCCCAGGGCCCGCATGTGCTTCAGGTTTTCCAGCACCGGGGCCAGCCGGGCCCCGCAGCGCTCCTGGTAGAAGCCTTCGCTGAAGGCTTTCAAGTCCACGTTGGCCGCCTGGATCAGGCCCGGCCCGACCGTGCTGTCCGGGCTGTCCGGGCCCAGGGCCTCCAGGCAGTCCGGGCTCATGAAGCCGTTGGTCACCAGGATGTTCTTCAGGCCCTTGGCGCGCGCCAGCCGGGCCGTGTCCTCCACCAGCTCGAAAAAGACGGTGGGCTCGGAGTAGGTGTAGGAGATGCTCTTGCTGCCGCTGTCCAGGGCTGCGGCCACCAGGTCCGCAGGGTTGGCGCTGTGGCCGGTGATGCGCCCGCCCAGGCGCGGCGGCTGCGACAGCGAGGCGTTTTGGCAGAAGGTGCAGCTCATGTTGCAGCCCATGGTGCCCAGCGAAAAGGTGCGCGTGCCGGGCAGAAAGTGGTACAGCGGCTTCTTCTCCACCGGGCCCACGTTGACTGCGGCGGGCAGGCCGTAGACCAGGGTCACCAGGCCGCCCTGGTCCGGGCGGTTCTCGCGCACGCCGCACTTGCCGCGCGCGCCGGGCTTGATGACGCAGAAATGGCTGCACAGGCGGCACTGGATGACTTCCCCGCCGGGGGAGTCCTTGAGCGGCTTCCAGAGCCGGGCCGGGTGGATGTTGCTCTCGACCATGCGGCCTCCTTTGCTGGGCGCTGCGCCCTAGCCGAAGTTCAGGATCACGGAAAAGGCCCCGAAGGAGACCCACACCGGCGAGCCCTCCCGCAGGTCCAGGCGCTCTGCGCTCTCCTTGGTGACCACGGCGGCCAGGCGGGTGCCGTCGGCCAGCACGGCCACCACCTCGGCGGCCACGGGGTCGTCGGCGTGGGCCAGCACCCGGCGCACCACGGCCGGGTAGCGGTTGGCCGCGCTGGACACGGGCTCCTCCGCCCCGGCGCTGATCTGCACCCAGGGGGCCTTGATGTCCGCCGTGGCCAGCACCCCGGGCCGGATGCCCAGGCGCTCCACGCTGTCCTGGGTGACCACGCTGACGACCTTGAAGCCGCCCAGGCTGGTCAGCTCCACGCTGCTGACCACCGGACCCTGGTTGACGCGTGTGACCTGCCCGGCGAAGTGGTTGCGCGCGCTGGTCTTGCGGCGCTCCTCGCGCTTCAGGTAGTCCTCCACGATGCGCCCGGCCTCGTCCTCGGAATAGTCGCAGAAGGCGGCGGTCAGGTTGGCCGAGGACTGGCCGAGCATGCGCTGCACCACGGGCAGGGGCACGTCCTGGCGCACCAGGCTGCGGGCCAGGGAGCGCCGCAGCACGCTGGGGCTGGCCAGCTCGCGCGGGATGCCCGCGTCCAGGGCGCGCTCGTAGAATTTGCGGCGCACGTGGCCCTGGTCCATGTCGAAGAGCCCGGCGGAGCCGACGGCCAGGCTGTCCATGAGCTCCGGGTCGTTCAGGGCGGCGCGCAGCTCACTCGCCACATCGGCGGGCAGGGGCACTTCGCGGTCGCCGCCGCTGGAGCGGAAGCGGACCACGGGCCGGGCCGTCTCGGCAGAACCTTCGGAAGCATCGGGTCCATCAGGCCCGAGCTCCAGGTCGCTGCGTGCGTCGAGCCCCAGGACCTCGCCCAGGCGCGCGCCAGTGGAGCGCAGGATCAGGAAAATGAGCAGCAGGCGCTGGCGCGAGAGCCGGTCGGCCAAACGGCGCGAGGCCGCGACCCAGGAGCGGAAGGCCTGCTCCAGGGCGGAGAGCTGGGCCGGGTCCAGGCCGCGCTGGCCCTGGACGCCCGGTCCGCCAGATCCGTCAGGCCCGTCAGGTCCGTCAGGCCTGGGCGATCCGTTCGCGCCTTCGTGCGTCGTTGTGTCCATCGGTTCTCCTGTCTGGCCTGGCGGCAGTTCTGGCAAGATGGCTGGCGGCCCGCGCACCTGCCCCTATATACGGCCTATTGCCCCCGCTGCCAAGGGCCTGGAAAAAATCTGCGGCGTGGTCAAAATAGTTGATGACATTTTTGCGGATGCCCGGTATTCTGATGTCACTCAAATGGTTAAATTCGTGACAGTGAACCAAGGCGGAGGGGAATACGGCCCGGACCGCCGCACAGGAGGCCGCCATGCTCTTTACCGTCGCTGGCATTGAGGTTCAGCCCTGGGTACCGCCGCTGGTGTCGCTGGTCATCTCCTTCTTCACGTCCATGGGCGGGGTGTCCGGCGCGTTTCTGCTCCTGCCCTTCCAGATGAGCGTGCTGGGCTACGTCAACCCCTCGGTGAGCTCCACCAACCAGTTCTACAACATCGTGGCCATACCAAGCGGCGTCTGGCGCTACATCAAGGAAGGCCGCATGGTCTGGCCGCTGACCTGGGTGGTCATCGTGGGCACCCTGCCGGGGGTGTTCATCGGGGCCATCGTCCGCGTGCAGTACCTGCCCGACGCCAAGAACTTCAAGCTCTTCGCCGCTGCGGTGCTGATGTACATCGGCGTGCGCATGGCGCGCGACCTCATCAAGCAGCTGCGCGGGCCCAAGAACACGGGCGGGCTGACCTCGGCCCAGGCGGCGGAAAAGCGCTTCCAGGAGCAGGTGGCGCGCTTCCGCGAAAAGGCCAAGCAGAGCGAGGCCCACGGCGAGAAGCTGGCCGCCGTGCGCGTGGTGCGCTTCACCAGAACACGCATCGCCTACGAGTTCTACGGCGAGACCTACGACGTGCCGACCTTCGGCATCCTGTCCCTGTCCTTCATCGTGGGCATTGTGGGCGGGGTGTACGGCATCGGCGGCGGGGCCATCATCGCGCCGTTCTTCGTGTCCTTCTTCGGCCTGCCGGTGTACACCGTGGCCGGGGCCGCGCTCATGGGCACCTTCATCACCTCCATCGCGGGCGTGGCCTTCTACCAGGCCATCGCGCCGTTCTATCCCGGCATGTCCATAGCGCCGGACTGGCTGCTCGGCTTTTTGTTCGGCATCGGCGGCATGGTCGGCATGTACCTGGGCGCGCGCTGCCAGAAGCATGTGCCCGCGCGCTACATCAAGTGGATGCTCTCCGTGCTCATCGTGTTCCTGGCGCTCAAGTACGTACGCGACTTCTTCGGCTGAACCTGTCGGCTGAGCCCCCCTGCGCAGACGTGCCACCTGCGCCGCCTTGGCCCAGCCTTTCCGGCAGCCCCTGCACTCTCCAGCGGGGGCTGCCAATTTTTGCGCGCCAGCGGGCTTGAGCCCAGGCCGCATCTGGGCTATGTCGGCCCGATATCCTGTGTGACCGGGGGGCCTGTGCGCCGAGTGATCTGCCTGTCGTTTTCCCGCCTGCTGGCGGCGGCGCTGTGCGCCCTGTTTCTGATTTTGTCCGTGGCCCTGGCCGCACTGGCCCAGGCCTCGGACCTGGCGCCCGTGGACGCGCAGGACGCCGCCGTGGTCCCCGGCGACCCGGCCTGGCCGCTCACGCGTCAGAGTGCCGGGCCGCTGAGGTTCATAGTCAGCCTGGACCCCTGGGCCGAGCCGCCCGAGGCCACCCCCGAAGCGGGCCAGAATACGGCCCAAACCTGGGTCCAGAGCAGGGCCTGGGCCGGGGCCTTTCGCATCGACTTCGACCTGGCCGCCCCGCCGGAGGGCTGCGCCTGCATCGGCACCAGCGAGCGGCGCAGCCACTACAAGTCGCGCGGCATAGCCTTTGCCGTGCGCGCCAGCCGCCCCCTGGCCGCCATCCTGCTCATCACCACCTCCAGCCCGGACAACCGCAAGGCCCAGGACCGCTTCTTCGGAACCTTCGATGTGGGCACCCGGTGGAAGGTGCTGCGGTTGCCCTTCCGCTCCCTTGCCGCGCTGCCCTCCTGGCCGGACGAGGCCCGGAGCATGGGGCTGGTCCAGGGCGACCTGGTGCTCCGGCCGGACAGCGTGGAGGACATCCGCATCGGCGTGGACGGACGGCGCACCGAGCCTGGCGCAGGCACCCTATGGGTGGGCGGGATCAAATTTTTTCGTTGAATCATGCGACTTTCCGCTACGTCATGCACATTGCGTATTGATCCTTCTTGCGTGAACACCCTCCTGCTGGTACAATTTTGCAGATACCCACACAGTAACCAACTAAAGCTGCGCTCAGGCTGACCGATAGGATGTTTTACACAAAACCGCGCGGTCCAGCTCCCGGAGGTTCTTCATGCTTCGCGAAAGACTCAACAGCGTCAACACAGCAACCAAGCTCTACGGACTCTTCGCCGGAGTCGTCGTAATATTTATCGGCCTGATCTTCCTTTATTTCATGCCCTATTATGAGGACGACCTGATGCGTGGCCGCAAGCAGGGCCTGACCAACACCATTGATCTCGCCTACACCTTGGTGACGGAGTATCAGGCCCGCGTGGACAAGGGCGAGTTCACCTTGGAGGACGCCCAGAAGCGAGCGGCCACGCGCCTGCACAACATGCGCTACGGCAACAACGACTATTTCTGGATCGGCTCTGTTCAAAATTTGTGTTGAAACCTACCCCGCAAGCCCCATCCCCGCACAGCCCCGTAGCCAGTTCGCCGAGTTTTGCACCACGCCCTTGCTGTCGAGCGTTTGGAACCACGCCAGGTAGTTGCCGAGATACTTCGTCGACACCCCGTTGAACTGGCGCGTCCAGTCCTTCAGGCGGCGGTGGAAGGCGTTCACGTTTTGCAGGTGGAACACCGGCTCGGTCTCGTGGACGTGGTTCTGCGGCGTAATGATGCGA